>Ga0209693_10001217_pt1 | contig 10971 bp, 8 predicted proteins | sample HubBroMetageWRM3_FD_188345 | JGI IMG/M metagenome (GOLD analysis project Ga0209693, IMG submission 188345) | Warmed soil microbial communities from the Hubbard Brook experimental Forest, New Hampshire - Hubbard Brook CCASE Soil Metagenome WRM 3... | ecosystem: Environmental > Terrestrial > Soil...
TCGCGCGCGCGGCGTTCGAGTTCGCCACCGACTACTCGCGCGAACGCGTGCAGTTCGGCGTGCCGATCGCGATGCACCAGGCGATCCAGTTCATCATCGCCGACATGGCCACCGAGATCGAAGCCGCACGCCTGTTGACGTGGAAGTCGGCGACGATGCTCGACAGCGGCGAACGCAACACGCTCGTCTCCTCGCACGCCAAGCGCTTCGCGGCCGACACCGCGATGAAGACCGCCACCGAAGCCGTCCAGGTCTACGGTGGCTATGGCTTCATCAAGGAGTACCCCGTCGAGAAGCTGTTCCGCGACGCGAAGATCATGCAGCTGTACGAGGGCACCTCGCAGATCCAGCGGCTTGTGATCGCACGCGAAACGCTGCTTCCGCGCCGCGTCGAGGAGCCGACGGCGGTCTGACTTATGCGGTTCCGGCCCGCACATGTGCGGGCCGGCCGGCGGCGCATGCGCCGCCGGGCCATCGCCACATGTGGCGATGGCTCAATGACATTCGACCATAGGAGATCCGCGAGATGTTCGTGTTCAAGGCAGCCGTCGTAGGGGCGGGCACCATGGGTGGGCAGATCGCCCAGACGATCGCCGCCGCCGGGTTTCCGGTCGTGCTGAAGGACATCAACCAGGACCTCGTGCGCGCGGGTCTCGACGAGGCCCGCAAAGTGACCGAGGGCCAGGTCGGCAAGCTCGTGAAGAAGGAGCGCATCACGGCCGAGCAGGGCGCCGCGCAGATCGAGGAGATCCTCGCGCGCATCGACGGCACGACCTCCTATGAGGGCTTCGGCGACGTCGACTTCGTGATCGAGGCGGTGCCCGAGCGGATGGAGATCAAGCAGGCGGTGTTCGCCGAGCTCGACGCGGTCACGCCCGGCCACGCGATCCTCGCCTCCAACACCTCCTCGCTGTCGATCGCGGAGATCGGCGAAGCGACGCTGCGCCCCGACAAGGTCGTGGGCTTTCACTACTTCTATCCCGCTTCGGTGATGCCGCTCGTGGAGATCGTCGAGGGCGACGAGACCTCCGCCGAGACGGTCACCGCCGCGCTCACCTTCGCGCAGGCGATCCGCAAGCAGCCGATCGCGTGCCTGGAGGTGCCGGGCTTCGTCGTCAACCGCATCCTGATGGCGAGCATGTCCGAGCTGTGGCGCGCGCAGGAGGCGGGGAAACTGTCGATCAAGGCGATGGACGAGGGGATCGGCGCCGCGGGCGTGGTGCCGATGGGCCCGTACTTCCTCGTCAACCTGCTCGGGCTCGACACCGTGCTGCACGTCGCCGAACACGTCGCCGAGGCTTACGGCGAGGAACGCTTCCACGTGCCCAAGGGGATGCAGAAGCTCGTATCCGAAGGCAAGCTCGGCGCGAAGACCGGCGGCGACGGTGTTTACAGCCCCAGCGGCGAGTCCAACCTCAAGGGCGATGAGCAGCCCGACGTCGCGGAGCTCGTCGAGCTGCTCACGCTGATGACGTTCGTCGAGGCCACGCTCGTGCTGCAGGAGGGCGTCGCCACCCACCGCGACATCGACTTCGGGATGATGGCCGGCGCCGGCCTCGACCCGCGCAGGGGATTGATGCCGCCCTTCATGAAGGCCGACGCCGAAGGGCTCGATTCCGTGCTCGAACGCCTCGAGAACGCCGCCGAGCGCCACGGCGAGCGCTTCACCCCACCCGCGATCCTGCGACGCCTGGTCGCGCAGGGGCGCCTCGGGCAGAAGAGCGGCCAGGGCTTCTACGCCTACGCGCGGCCCGACGCCGGGCAGTCGGCGCCATCGACCGAGGTCGTCAAGCTGGAGACGCGCGACGACGGGGTCGCGATCGCGTGGCTCGCGAACGGTCAGATGAACTCGATCGCCCCGAGCGTGATCGAGGATCTCGGCAAGGTGTGGGCGCACGTCAAGCGCAGCGACGTGAAAGCGCTCGTGATCGCCTCCTCCAACCCGTTCCTGTTCAGCGCGGGCGCCGACATCAAGGCGTTCACCGCGATGGACGCCTCCTCCGGCGAGCAGCTGATCCACTCCGCTCACGCGCTCTTCCGCGAGCTGGGCACGGAGGGGATCGCCACGATCGCCGCCGTCAACGGGCTCGCGTTCGGCGGCGGCTGCGAGCTCGCGATGGCCTGCGACGTGCGCATCGCCGCGCGCTCGGCCACCTTCGGACAGCCCGAGATCAAGCTCGGGATCATCCCCGGCTTCGGCGGCACGCAGCGCTTGCCGCGACTCGTCGGCGAGAACAAGGCGCTCGAGATGAACCTCGTCGGCGACCCGATCCTGGCCGAAGAGGCATTCGAACTGGGTCTCGTCAACCGCATGGTCGACGATCACGAACTGCTCGACACCGCGCTCGCGTGGGCGCGCAGGCTCGCCGGACAGGCCCCGATCGCGCTCGAGCAGATCAAGCGCGTGTCCGCCGCGGGCGACCTCGACGAGGGCATCGAGGCCGAGAAGCGCGCGTTCGCGACGGCGTTCGGCAGCGAGGACGCCAAGGAGGGCATCTCCGCCTTCCTCGGCAAGCGCGCGCCGCGCTTTCACGGACGCTGAGCGCGGCGCGCGCCGACGTCAAGTTCCAGCTAGTCGACCGGCGACTCGCGCCGTGGGCGCACACCCTGGCGTGCGCCCACGCGCACGCGGGTCGATGTGCATCCAAAGTTGCCGCGAAAATTCAAGATGATGGTGTCCGCTGCCGACACTCTCGTCCATGTCGATCCCAACATCCGGATCCGGAGGCGACGCGTCCGAGCAGGCGGTGGACGTCCTCCAACCCTCGCCGTCCGCGCGGATGGAGCTGGAGCGCCAGCTGCGGCTGCTCGGCGACACGCTCAACGAGCGCACCGACGAGGTGGTCGGCGGCATCCGCAGACGCAACGAGGAATCGGGCGTCGTGCTCGAGCCGATCGTCGAAGAGAGCTTCGTGAAGGTCGGCACCGTCTCGACGGTCGCGGTCGCACGCTGGATGGCCGGCGAGGGGCCCGAGGTGGCGCGTGATGTCGGCCAGGAGTCGTGGAGCATCTTCGGTCAGCTCGCCGCGCAGCGTGCGGCGCCGCTGAACGAGGTCACCAAGCGCTGTTTGCGCTGGCGCGACGCCGCCGCCGACATCGTGGCGGAGATCGCGATCCAGCTGGAGCTGCCCGCCGGCGTGGTCGACCGCGCGTACTCGATGCTGCAACGCAGCCTCGACGTGACGCTCGTGCGCATGTGCCAGTCCCTCGAGGCCGAGCGCCGACGTTCGCACGAGGAGCTCACGCGCCGCCAGGAGGAGCTCGCGTTCATGGCCACGCACGACGCGCTCACCGGGCTGCCCAACCGCACGCTGATCCTCGACCGCGTCGAGCAGATGCTCGTGCGCGCGCGGCGCAACCAGACGCCGGTGGCGGCGCTGTTCATCGATCTCGACAATTTCAAGAGCATCAACGACACGCTCGGACACGGCGTCGGCGACCAGCTGCTGTGCGCCGTCGCGGCCCGGCTCGAGGGTGTCGTGCGCGACATCGACGCGCTCGGACGTCTCGGCGGCGACGAGTTCGTCGTGGTCGCCGAAGGAATGTCGCTCGCCGCCGGACCCGAGCTGATCGCCGAGCGGCTGCTCAGCGCGCTGGAGCAGCCCTTCAAACTGAAGGGCGCCGAGAGCACGCGCCTGGTCGTCACCGCCAGCGTCGGCGTCGCGATGGGCGACCGCGCCACCGCCGAAGAGCTGTTGCGTGACGCCGACATCGCCATGTACCGCGCCAAGTGGGAGGGCAAGAACGGCTACGTGGTGTTCGAGTCGGGGATGGAGGACATCGTGCAGACCAGGATGGAGCTGGAGATGGACCTGCGCGACGCGTTCGAGAAGGAAGAGTTCTTCGTCGTCTACCAGCCCACGTTCGACCTACGCGAGATGGTGCCGACCGGGATGGAGGCGCTGATCCGCTGGCGCCACCCCACGCGCGGGGTGGTCCAGCCCGACGACTTCGTGCCGCTGCTCGAGGAGACCGGCCTGATCGTCGAGGTCGGACGGTGGATCCTGCGCGAGGCGTGCCGCCAGGGCGCCGAGTGGCGCGACGCGGGACACGAGATCGGCATCGCGGTCAACGTCGCCGCGCGCCAGCTCGACCGTGACGTGTTCGTGGAGGAAGTCGGCGAGGCGCTCAGCGACTCCGGGTTCGCGCCCGAGGCGCTCACGCTCGAGATCACCGAGACGACGATCATGAGCAACACCGAGGAGACCGCGCGCCGGCTGGCGATCCTCAAGGACCTCGGCGTGCGCGTCGCGATCGACGACTTCGGCACCGGCTACTCCTCGCTCGCCTACCTGCAACGCTTCCCCGTCGACGCGCTGAAGATCGACCGTTCGTTCATCTCGCGGATCCGCCAGGACGCCGACGGGGAGACGCTGATCAGGACGCTCGTGCAGCTCGGCAAGTCGCTGTCGATCGAGACGCTCGCCGAGGGCATCGAGCAGGCGCGCGAGCTGTCGCTGCTGCGCGAGGAGAGCTGCGACACCGGCCAGGGCTTCCTGTTCGCACGCCCGCTCGAAGTCGACGCGTGCGGTCCGTTCCTCGACAACTGGGCGGGAGCCTCCAAGCCGCCCGGCTCGCCCGACGCTCCGCGCCTGACCGCGTAAGCGCGCGCTATCGCGCCGGCCTCTCAGTCGAGCTTTACGAGGTCGCGCTCGGGCGCGATCCGCCAACGCGCCGCCAGCTCCGCCAGAGACGCGCCCAGCGCCCAACGATCGGCGAGCGGCTCGCCGTCGTGTTCGACGCTCGCGCCCTTCAGCGACATCGACCCGCGGTTGTCGCCGATCGCGCGCAGCTCGGCGACCTCGGCGGCGCTGAGCGGCTGCGCGCTCGCCAACGCCGCCAGCTCGGCGCGCTTGTCCTCGACCGCTCGCGCGCGCGCGCCGCTCTCCTGGATCAGCGTGGGCGCCACGCAGCGCACCGCCGGTTGGGCGAGATTCCACTGGCACGCCAGCTGCAACAACGTTAGATCGTGACGTTCGGCGTAGGGGCGCATCCGCTCGAGCTTGTCGATTCCGGCCTCCACCCACCCGCCGGGCCGGAACTTGCGATGGTCGTACTCGGCGAAGCGATGCGCCGCGCGCACGTCGTCGTGGAACATACCGCCGTAGTCGACCACGCGCGTGATCACGCGCACGTCGTGCGTGTCCGCCGCGGCGAGCGCCAGCTCGCCCGGCCACGGCTCCATCGGGCTGAGGATGATCATCGCCCAGTCGATCAGCGCGCCGAAGCGCTCCACGCAGTCGATCAGGTCGAGCGTGAACCCGTTCGCCGGACCGGGCGCGACCCCCAGCAGGCGCGTCAACCCCGCGTCGCGTACCGCGCGCATGCCGTCCCACACCGCCTCGCTGGTGTAGCCCGTGCGGTCGGGGTTGTGCAACAGCAGCAGGTCGAACCGCTCCACGCCGAGGCGGCGCAGGCTGCGCTCGGTGGCCATGCGGATATAGGCGCCATAGTCGCGCGCGCCGCGCAGACGCGGGTCGGTGAAGCGCGGAAAGCCCTTCGCGCCCTCGCGCGCGCCCTCATAGAAGTCGTGTCCGATCGCGCCCACCAGGCAGAAGCTGTCGCGGTCCACGCCCGCGAGCGCGCGCCCCAGCAGACGGTCGGCCTCGCCCGCGCCATACGCGTCGGCGCCGATCACGGTGTCGACTCCCGCGCCGGGGCGCAACAGCGCCAGCAGCCGCGCGTCCTCCAGGGGCTCGCCGAAGTGCATGAAGCGTCCGCCGCTCCACGTGCCGATCGCGGTTCTCGTAGGGTCCATCGTCATTGGGCGTCTCTCACGCGGGCCATCCTCACCGCAGATTAAAGCCACGCCCGCTGCCCGGCGCGATCGCGGGCGCTGTGCGCGCGCGTAGCGCCGCCTCCAGTCGCTCCACCGCGTGGCGGACGGTCTGCTCGTCGAGCCCCGTGCCGTCGCCGGCCATCGCCGTCTTCGCGGCCGCCAGCACACTCTCGTGCAACTGCTCGAGCTCGTCGATCCGCTGCCCCAGGTCCACGCGCCGCTCGGCCGCCAGCTCCGCGAGCGCGGCGGTGTACGCGTGCTCCAGCTCGAGCGCCGCCAACGCGAGGCGACCGCCGTCGAGATCGAGCCGCGCGCGCAGCACCAGCTCCTCGCACAGCAGATGGCGCTCGCGTCCCGCCAGCAACGCCGCAAGGCGCTCCTGTGGGCGCAGCACGGTCGCGCGCCGCCCGGCGCGCTTGTTGGAGAGCAACAGCTCGCGCGCGCTGCTCCACAGCCCGTCGGCGACCTGCTCGCCCTCGCCGTAGCCCGCGCGCAGCACGAGCGCCTGCGTGGTCGACACCTCGTGAATGTGCCACGCCGCGCCCGCGATGCGATGCGCGAACAGCACGCGGTTGAGCACGTCGACGCCGGCACGCGCCTCGCGCTCGGGGTCCAGCTGCTCGAGCCAGCGGCGCGCCTGGCTCTCCGCCGACAGCGGCACCGTGTCGATGACGGTCGCGCGCGCGACCGGCACCGGCGTCGGCTGGGGCTCGGCATCGGCGCGGCGTGTACGCGTACGCCGTCCGAGCAGGCTCCTGCGCTCGGCGCCGATCGTCGAGAGCACCACTACGTGCTGGGGCTCGCGCCCGTCGGGCACCGCGGCGGGCTTGCGCAGCAGATAGCGCCCGTCGGCCGGCCCCAGCTCCCACGGAAGCTCGATCTGCACGAAGGTGAACAGGCGCGCGGGCATTACCGCACGGTACTCTTTGACCGATGTCCGACAGCGGCCGACACGCGGCGAATCTGCGCGAGCGTCTAGCCAGCGGCACCGAGGACAAGATCGGCAAGGCGCTCGCGGACCTGCTGGAGAACCCGCTCGTGACCGGCACGATCGGACGCGCTTTCGACGCGCGCGAGCGCGCCTCCCAAGCGCAGGAGCTGGCGCTGGGCGCGCTCAACCTCCCGACCGCCGCCGACATCGAACGCCTGACGCGGCGTCTGCGCTCGGTCTCCCAGCGGCTCGAGGGCATCGAGGACGGAGTGCACCGTCTCAACCGCGCGCTGTCCGACGGCGCGATCGACACGCGACTGTCGACGCTCGAGGAGCAGCTGAAGGCGCTCAGCGGCAAGCTCGCGGGCGCCGCGGACGCCCCGTCTGCGTCCGAGCCGGCCGCCGGCGCTGGATCTGCGCGCGCGAGCGCTCCCCCCGCGTCCAAGCGCGCAGCGAGCGCCAAGTCCGCGCCAAAGCGGGCAGCGCGCGCTCGGTCCGCTTCGAAGCCGGCCGCGGCGCCCAGGCGCGCGGCGGCGTCGCGCGCCAAGAAGACCCCCTAGAGCGGGCGCCCCCTACAGAGACAGCGCGGCGGCGGCGGCGGCGCCCATCTTCTCGACCGCCCGCTCGAGCGAGTCGTCGCCGATGCGGGTGCGCGCGCCGAGCGGATCGAAGGTGTCGGTGATCGTCAGCAGGCACGCCACCCCAATGCCGGCGGCGTCGCCCAGCGCGAACAGGCTCGACGCCTCCATCTCCACGGCGATCGCCCCCGCCGTCGCCCACGAGTGGTTGCGCTCGCCGTCGGGGTCGTAGAACAGGTCGGTGCTGACGATGCGCCCGTGGTGGAAGGCGTCCGCGTCCCCGTCGCGCGCGAGCGCCTCGCAAAGCGCGTCGCACAGGCCCGGATCGGCGCGCGTGAGCCCGCCGGCGCCGAGCGCGGTGCTCGTCCCGTCGGCGGCGATCGCCTCGCGCGCCACGACCAGCTCGCCGAGCGCGAGCGTGCGATCGAGCGCGCCGCAGGTGCCGACGCGGATCGCGCGTCGCACGCCGAGTGAGATCAGCTCGTGCAGCACGATCGCCGCGCTCGGTCCGCCCATGCCGGTGCTCTGGATGGTGAGCGGCGCGCCGTCGGCGGCGGCGCCCGTGTAGCCCCACAGCCCGCGGTTGTGGTTGAACATCAACGGCTCGCTCAGCAGGTATTGAGCCAACGCGAGCGCGCGGCCGGGATCTCCCGGCAGCAGCACGCGGTCGGCCAAAGCGGCCGTCGGACGCAGGTGTATGGGCGCGCTGTGAGCCACCGACCGCGACTCTAGACTGCCGGGGGTGAGCACGCCCTTTTCATCCGCCGGTGAGTTCAAGCAGGTCATGGATCGGCTGCTCACGATGATCAGCGAGGACCCCGCGATCGGCCCCGCGCTACGCGCCGCGCACGCTCCGCAGCGCTTCGAGTTCGACGATCTCGATCTCGTGATGAACATGAGCGGGTGCGCGCCCGGCGAGAGCGCGAACCTGCGATGGGCGTGGACCGACGAGGTCGAGTGGGAGCCGCGCGTGCGAATGGCGATGTCCTCGGAGGTCGTCAATCGCTACTTCCAAGGTCGGGAGAACGTGGCGCTCGCGCTCGCGCGCAGGCGGATAAGGCCCGCCGGCGACGTCCGCGCGTCGATCGCGCTGATCCCCGTCGTCAAGCCGATCTACCCGCGCTATCGGGCGATGCTCGCCGAGCGCTACCCGCACCTGGTGGTGTAGCCGATGGCGCGCACCGTCAGAGGAGGCGTTCGCGCACGGCGCGCGAAGCGCGAAGCGCGCGCGGAGCAGCAGGCACGCCGCATCGGCGAAGCCGACGAGCCGGCGGGCGCGCTCGAGCCGGAGCCCGACGGTCGGGCGGCTGTCCGCGAAGAGGGGACGCCCACGCTCGCGCAGGTGGCCGCGCGCGCGGACGTCTCGGCCGCGACCGTCAGACGCTGGGTCAAGGAAGGGCTCGTGCCCCAATACGAGGGAGCGTGGACCCCGCCGGCGGTCGCGCACGTGCGGATCATCGCCCGCCTGCGCGCGCGCGGGCACACGCTCGAGCAGATCCGCCGCGCGAACGACAGCGGGCAGCTCGCCGGTTACGTGCAGGGGATGTTCGCGCGCCCAGACGGTGGCTACACGCGCGAGCAGGCCGCACGGGAGGTCGGGATCGACGAGGCGCTGATCGAGCGGATCTACATGAGCCTCGGGTTGAGCAAGCTCTCGCTCGACGCGATGGGCGAGGAAGACATCGAGATGCTGCGCTACCTCTCGGCGATGCTCGAGGCGGGCCTGCCCGAGACGGTGGCGCTGCAGTTCGCGCGCGTGTACGGGCAGACGCTCGCGCAGATCGCCGACGCGGAGGTGCGCCTGTTCCACATCTACGTGCACGAGCCGATGATGCGCGAAGGGGTGCCGGGCGTGCAGATGGCGGAGACGATGGAGGGTCTCGCCAACGAGCTGCTCCCGTTCGCGGCGCCGTTCATGAGCTACCTGCACCGGCGCTACCTCGCGCACTTCATCGAGCAGGACGTCGTCGGCCACATGGAGGCCGAGCTCACCGGCAGCGTGCCCGTGGAGGGAAGGATGCGGGTCGTCGTCGCGTTCGCCGACCTCGCCGGCTACACGCGCCTGACCGAGGAGCGCGGCGACGAGGAGGCGGTCGGCGTGGTCGAACGCTTCGTCGAGGCGGTCGAGCGCTCGCTGCCGATCGACGCGCGCGTGATCAAGACGCTGGGCGACGAGGTGATGGTGGTGGGCGCCGACACCGTCGCGCTCACGCAGTGGGCGGTCGAGTTCCAGCAGCAGGTCGCGCCGGACGTGCCCGCGCCGCGCATCGGCATCCACTACGGCGAGGCTGTCTACCGCGACGGCGACTACTACGGTCGCGACGTCAACCAGGCCGCGCGTGTGGTCGCGCGCGCGGCCGGCGGCGAGGTGCTCGTCACGCGCGCGGTCGTCGACGGCGCCGGCGGCGCCGACGGCCTGCGCTTCGAGCTGATCGGCGAAATCGGCCTGAAGGGCTTCTCCGAGCCGATCGAGCTGTTCCACGCGCTCCCCCCCGAGCGATAGCCGTCGTGGCCGTCGCCGAGATCCGCGAGCGCGTGCGGAGCGGCGGGCTGCTCCAGGCCGCGCGCCCGCTCGTGACATCTAGTCACCGCCTTCCGCCGGGGTCTGGGTGAGGTCGGCTATGTCGAGGGTCGAAACGTGGCGATCGTTTATCGCTGGGCGGAAGGTCACTATGACCGACTGCCGGCGCTGGCAGCCGATTCGGTTCGCCATCAGGTGGCGGTCATTGCCTGCAACAGCCCGGCGGCGCTGGCGGCAAAGGCGGCGATCACGACCATCCCAATCGTCTTCGAAACGGGCGGCGATCCGATCCAACTCGGCCTCGTCGCGAGCCTTCAAGTCGTATCCGAGATGATGCCATGCATCGGACAAAGCGGAATGCGCCAGAGGAAAATCCGGTTCGACCGCTATCGCCTGGACCAGCAGATCTCGGGCGTGGACAAAGTCGAAGGCCCAGAGACTAGACCGACCTTCCGTGTAGAGCTTTACTGCCAGCGGCTTCATCGGCAAGGCAGCTCGGGTCTGCGCAAAAGCTTCTTCTGAAATTGATGTCGCTCCCAAGCTATTCCGAAGAGACGCTCCGGCCTCGGACACAAGTTCGAAAAGGTTGTCTTCATTTCCCACAAAAGCTCGCTCGGCAATCGTCACGCCGCGTTCTGTGTCTTGGACACGAACGTCCAGACGAATCCGCCTCTCTCCTTTTCCCGGCAACGGCGTATAGGAGCCCAGTACGACTACGTCTGCTCCAGGATTCGTATGGAGCCGTTCAAGGGTTTCTTTGGCCAGACTGTCTTCGTCGGTCAAGGGGAGTTCGCGTTTTGCGCGCGCCACGTCCTCACCCGAAACCATACGTAAGGCGCCATCAGCGGCGAGCTCGGTACTGAGCATTTCCGCAAAGGCCGGCGAGAGCCAGTTGTCCTCGGGACGTCCAGGCAAATTGCGAAAACCCATCACGGCGACTGATCGTCGAACGTGTACCAGATCAAGGTTAGTCTCGGCAGCAGTCTTATTTTCTATCCCGGTCCGGGCAAGGCGGAATCGATAAGCGGCACTGCCGATCGCAAGCACAATGAATGCGGCAATTGCTATGTAAAGCAACCTCCGACCTGAAATGGCAGAGTGTTTTTCTGAGCTGAGCGACGAAATCGGCGGGCTTACAGGCTCAGGTGCGACGGGGCCGACA
>Ga0209693_10001220_pt1 | contig 10961 bp, 12 predicted proteins | sample HubBroMetageWRM3_FD_188345 | JGI IMG/M metagenome (GOLD analysis project Ga0209693, IMG submission 188345) | Warmed soil microbial communities from the Hubbard Brook experimental Forest, New Hampshire - Hubbard Brook CCASE Soil Metagenome WRM 3... | ecosystem: Environmental > Terrestrial > Soil...
CAGCCTGGACTACGAGGCGGCGATGGCGGCCTTCGACGCGGCCGAGGCGCTGCTCGGCGATCATCCCGGCGGCGGCGACGGCGACGGCGACCGCGACGGCGCCGCGGCCGACCAGTGGCTGGAGATGATGATCGACGGCCGTGCCGACGTGCACGTGATGCGCTTCGAGCCGGATCGGGCGCTGGAAGTGCTCGAGGCCGCCAGGCCGGTGCTCGAAGCGCACGGCACGCCTGCCAGGAGATACGTCTTCGACCGGCTGTACACCCAGCAGCGGCTGATCAGGAACCGGTTCCAGGTCGACGACGCCGACCTCACGCGGCTGCGCAGCAGCACTCAGATGGCCGAGCACACCGGGGAGGAGAAGGATCTCGGGTACGCCACGCACTTTCTCGGCTGGGGCCTGTGGCTGCGCGGCGACCTGCCGGAGGCCAGGCGGCAGCTGCAGAGCGCGTACGACATGGCCGAGCGGATGGGAGAGACCTTCCTGCGGGCCGTCAGCCTGCTCACGCTCACCCTGACCGCGCTCCGCCAGCACGACACGGAGGCGGTCCGCGGCCTGCTCCCGCGGGCCGCCGCAGCGGCCGAGAACGCCCACACCCCGCTGACCGGGATCATGGCGTGCCGAGCGTGGCTCGCCTGGCAGGATGGCCACTCGGACGAGGTGATCAGGCTGGCGGACCGGATCGCGCACCACGGGCCGACCACGGTTAGCATCGTCGGCGCCCAACACTGGGTGTACCTGTTCCCGCTGATCGCGGCGCGGCTCGGCGCCGGCTTGGTCAAAGAGGCGGTCACGGCCGCGCGGCAGCTTCTCGATCCCGCGCAGCAAGCGCTCCCCGACGACCTGACGGCCGCGCTGCAAGCGGCGAGCGAAGCATGGGACCACGGCGAGCCAGGCCTGGCCGGACAGCACCTGGAATCCGCGCTGCTCCTGGCCCGCGACCGCAACTATTTCTGACCGCGTGATCGCGCTACATTGACTGCGCAGGATCAGCGGCAAACCGGAGGGCGAACGCGATGCGCGTGGGGATGATGCTCGGGTACGCGGGCGGGTTCAGCGAGACGGTCGACGAACTGGCCGACTTCGAGCGGGCCGGGCTGGACATCGTCTTCGTGCCCGAGGCGTACTCCTTCGACGCGGTCAGCCAGCTCGGCTTCATCGCCGCGCGCACCACGCGGCTGGAGATCGCCTCCGGCATCCTGCCGATCTACTCCCGCACCCCGGCGCTGACCGCGATGACCGCCGCCGGGCTCGACTTCGTGTCCGGCGGCCGGTTCACCCTCGGCCTCGGCACCTCGGGGCCGCAGGTGATCGAGGGCTGGCACGGCGTGCCGTACGACGCGCCGGTCGGCCGGACCAGGGAGCTCGTCGAGATCTGCCGGATGGTGTGGCGCCGCGACCGGCTGGACTACCAGGGCAAGCACTACACGCTGCCCTATGAGGGCGGCACCGGCCTGGGCAAGCCGCTCAAGCTGATCAACCACCCGGTCAGGGAGCGCATCCCGATCGTCATCGCCGCGCTCGGCCCGAAGAACGTCGCGCTCGCCGCCGAGGTCGCCGAGGGCTGGCAGCCCATCTTCTACTTCCCGGAGAAGGCGGCGATCGCGTGGGACGCCCCGCTCGCCGAAGGCAAGGCCAGGCGAGACCCGGCACTGGGAACGCTGGACGTCATCGCGTCCGCGCCGCTGGCTATCGGCGACGACGTCACCGGCCTGCGCGACCTGACCAGGCCGGTCTTCGCGCTGTACATCGGCGGCATGGGCGCCCGCGGCAGGAACTTCTACTACGACCTGGCCTGCCGGTTCGGCTACGAAAGCGAGGCGGACACGATCCAGGAGGCCTACCTGGCCGGCCGCAAGGACGAGGCCGCCGCCCTCGTCCCCGCCGACCTGGTGGAGAAGACCGCGCTGATCGGCCCGGCCGGCTACGTCGCCGAGCGCCTGGCGGCGTTCCGCGCGGCCGGCGTCACCACGCTGAACGTCACCCCGCTGGCCGCGACCCACGCCGCCCGCCTCGCCGACATCGAGCGCGTCCGCGCCCTCGCCGGCTAGCGAAGGCGTAGCGCCAGCCGACGGGCGGCACCCGGCACCCGGCACCCGGCAGTCTACGGCTTGCGCGCGACGCCGCCGTAGCAGCTGACCTCGGCCGGCGTCGGCCGGGGCGCGCGCGAGTCCGGCCGCCACTCCGACACGAGCACCACGCCGGGCGGCACCATCTCCAGGCCGGGGAACACCATCCGCGCGAACTGGTCGGAGTCGCGCGAGTTCATCGTGATGCCGGCGTCGAGGTAAGCCTGCTGCCCGCCGCCCACCGCGACGGGGTCGTGTTCCATCGTCATGTGCGAGGCGGCGAGGTAGCTGCCCGGCGGCAGCGCCTCGAGCAGCGTGCCTATCACCTCGTCGGGCTTGTCCTCGTCGCCAAGGAAGTGCAGCACCGCGATCAGCATCAAGGCGATGGGCTGGCTGAAGTCCAGCACCTCGCGCAGCAGCGGGCAGGACAGCATCCGCTCCGGCGAGCGCAGGTCGGCCTGCAGGTAGGCGGTCCGCCCCTCCGGCGACGAGGTGAGCAGCGCCTGCGCGTGCGTGAGCACCATGGGGTCGTTGTCGATGTAGGCGACCCGCGCCGACGGGGCGACGCGCTGCGCGACGTCGTGCACGTTGTTGGTGGCCGGCAGCCCCGACCCGATGTCGAGGAACTGCCTGATGCCCGCCTCGCCGGCGAGGTACTTCACGACCCGGCCCAGGAACTTCCTGTTCTCCCGCAGGCCTATCCGGCCCGCGGGCCACGACGCGAGCGCCTTGTCGGCGACCGCGCGGTCGGCGGCGAAGTGGTTCTTGCCCCCGATGTAGTAGTCGTACATCCGGGCCGGATGGGGCTTGCTCGTATCGATCTCCGACCGGGTGCCCTCGACCGCTGCGAAGGCCGTGGAATCCGCCGAACCCGCCACGCCGCACCTCCTGCCCCCGCATAACCCCGTGGTCGATATCAGGGGACAGTCTACGAGGGCCGCGACCACGGCAGTAGGGAAAAATTCGTTACAGATTCATGCGAGGGTCGCTAGGCAGGCATAACGGCTTGCGGCCGACCCCGCCGTAGCAGCCCACCTCGGCCGGGGTCGGCCGCGGGCCATCGGCCTCCGGCCGCCACTCCGACACCAGCGCCACCCCGGGCGGCACCAGTTCGAGCCCGGAGAAGGCGAGCGCGGCGAACTCGCGGGACTCCCGCCGCTGCATGGGTATCCCCGCCTCCCGCATCGCGGCCTGCCCGCCGGTCGCGGAGTCGGGGGCGTGGTCGGTGACCAGGTGCGAGGCGACGAGATAGCTGCCCGGCGGCAGGGCGGCGGTCAGCGTCGAGAGGATCTTCGCCGGGCCGAACTCGTCAGGGACGAAGTGCAGGATCGCGACCAGGATCAGCGCGACGGGCTGGCTGAAGTCGAGCACCTCGCGCACCACGGGCGAGGAGAGGATGGCCTCGGGATCCCGCAGGTCGGCGTGGATGTAGGCGGTCCGTCCTTCCGGCGACGAGGTCAGCAGGGCGCGGGCGTGCGCGAGCACGAGCGGGTCGTTGTCGACGTACACGACGCGGGCCGACGGCGCGAATTCCTGGGCGACCTCGTGCACGTTGTTCGTGGTGGGCAGCCCGGTGCCGATGTCGAGGAACTGCCTGATGCCGGCTTCGGCGGCCAGGTACCTGACGGCGCGGCCGAGGAATGCCCTGTTCTCTCGCGCCGCGACCCGGATGGACGGCGAGTGCCGCAGCACCTTCGCCGCCGTCTGCCTGTCGGCCGCGAAGTGGTTCTTGCCGCCGATGAAGTAGTCGTACATCCGGGCGGGATGGGGCCGGGACGTGTCGATCTCTGGCGGCGTTTCCTGCTCGTCTGACTCCGCGCTTCCCACGAGCGAATCGTATAACGGGGCGGCGTACAGTCGCGGTATGCCGCAAATCCACGCCGCCCGCCGCGCCCGCGCCCAGGAGATGGTGCGGGCGCTTGGCGCCGGGGCCGTGCTGGTCACCGCCAGGCCGAACGTGCGCTACCTCACCGGCCTGGCCAGCACGAACGCCGCGCTGCTGCTGCCAGCCGACGGCGCGGGGCTGCTGGCGACCGACTCCAGGTACGCGCTGGCCGCCCAGCGCGACGCGCCCGACCTGGAGCTGCTGATCGAGCGGTTCATCGAGGGCAAGCTGGCCACGGAGGCGGCCCGCCGCGGCGTCACGGTGCTGGCCTTCGAGGCGCAGGAGATGACGGTGGAGCGGCACGCGGCGATGACGCGGGACGCGGGAGTCACCACGGTCCCGTTCGGGAGAAAAATAGAAGAGCTCCGCATGGTGAAGGATGCTGAGGAGCTGGAGCTGCTCGCGACCGCGTGCCGGCTGAGCTCGCAGGCATTGGCTGACGTGCTTCCCCAGATCCGTCCTGGTTTGTCGGAACGTACGCTGGCTTCTCTCCTCGACTACCGCATGACCGAACTAGGGGCGGACGGCGTGGCGTTCGACACCATCGTGGCGAGCGGGCCGAACGGCGCGATCCCGCACCACGCGCCTACCGACCGGCCGCTGCGCCGCGGCGACCTGGTCACGATGGACTTCGGCGCGCTGTACCAGGGGTACCACGCGGACATGACCCGCACCGTGGCGGTCGGCGAGCCGGCCGGCTGGCAGCGGGACGTCTACGAGCTCGTCGCGGAGGCGCAGCGCACCGGGATCGAGGCGGTCGAGCCCGGCGCCGAGGCCGGCGCCGTGGACGCCGCCGCCCGCGAGGTGATCGAGGCGGCCGGGCACGCCGAGCACTTCCAGCACGGCCTCGGGCACGGCGTGGGGCTGGAGATCCACGAGGCCCCGATGCTGGGGTACGGCAGAACGGGTAAACTTGCGGACCGGGTTCCTGTCACCGTCGAGCCTGGCGTGTACCTGCCAGGCAAGGGCGGCGTCCGGATCGAGGACGTCCTGGTCGTGACGGCAGGCGGAGGAGCCCGCATCCTGACTTCGACCACCAGGGAACTGCTGGTCCTGTAGTTCTGTAGTAAATGGGAGACGACCCGTGGCAACCACGAACGACCTGAAGAACGGCATCACGCTCAACATTGACGGGCAGCTGTGGAGCGTTGTCGAGTTCCAGCACGTCAAGCCGGGCAAGGGGCCGGCCTTCGTGCGGACCAAGCTGAAGAACGTGATGTCCGGCAAGGTCGTGGACAAGACCTTCAACGCCGGCGTCAAGGTGGACGTGGCCAGCGTCGACAAGCGCGAGATGCAGTACCTGTACCGCGAGGGCGACGACTTCGTGTTCATGGACATGACCGACTACGAGCAGCCGCGGATCCCGGCCGCCGTCGTCGGCGACGGCGCGAACTACCTGCTGGAGAACCAGACGGTCACGATCGCCTTCAACGAGGGCACCCCGCTGTACGTGGACCTGCCGGCCGCGGTGGAGCTGGTGATCGCGCAGACCGACCCTGGCCTGCAGGGCGACAGGTCCACTGGCGGCACCAAGCCGGCCACGCTGGAGACCGGCGCGACGGTCCAGGTCCCGCTGTTCATCTCCACCGGCGAGAAGGTCAAGGTAGACACCCGCACCGGCCAGTACCTCGGCCGCGCGTAATGCGCCGCCTGAGCCACCCTCACTCCACGTCTCCGAACAAATCCGACATATCGAATTTGACTGGTATGCGCCATGCCCGCTCGCAGTAGGGCTCGCAAGCGGGCCCTGGACATCCTCTTCGAGGCGGAGCAGCGCGGTCTGCCCGTGCTCGAGCTGCTGTCGGAGCGCCAGTCGCTCGGCGAGACGCCGGTCCCCGAGTACGCGGCGGAGCTGGTCCGCGGCGTCACCGCGCACCAGCCGGAGATCGACAACCTGATCTCGGAGAACGCGGTGGACTGGACGCTGGAGCGGATGCCCGCGGTGGACAGGAACGTGCTGCGGCTTGGCGTCTATGAGCTGCTGTGGGCCGACGACGTGCCGGACGGAGTGGCGATCAGCGAGGCGGTGCTGCTCGCCCAGGACCTGTCGACGGACGCGTCTCCGGGGTTCGTGAACGGCTTGCTCGCCAGGATCAAGGACCTCAAGCCCACGTCGGCCCCTGAGCCGTAACCGGGCGGGACCTAGGCGGCGGAGAAGCGCAGCCGCAGGCCAAGGCGGCGCAGCACCGCGCGGAACCACACGAGGCACACGGCGGCGCCGACCAGCGTCAGGGCGACGGTGACTGCCGTGGACAGCAGCATGAACAGCTTGTACGGCTCGGTGACCATCATGACGGCCATGCCGAGCGTCAGCAGCAGGAACAGCCCGGCCCAGAACCACGTGGCGCCCTGGAAGAAGCGGTGCAGTCCCGGGTGGTGCGCCTCCGGCTGCTTGAGCGCCACGACCTCCTCGGCGAGCTGCGCGACCAGCGGCTTGCCGGTCGGCGCGGTCCGCGCGAACACCACGCACATCGCCAGGTTGGCGAGCGGGAACTGGAGCTGGAACATCCACATGTAGCCGGTGCTGATCGCGACCAGGGTCTGCACGGTCAGCACGAGCGCGGAGATCATCAGCAGCGCGGAGACCGAACCCGAGACGATCTTGCGGGTCACGAGGAGGAGCCACACCACCGCCGTCCCCGCGAGCAGGCCGGCGTCCGGGCTGACCAGGTCGGTGACCACGATCCAGGCGCCGAACGGAAGCCCGACGGACTCGGCCATGTTCCACGCGGCGGTCCATAGCAGGCGCCTCGGATGCGGCAGCTCGAGGTGTCCTGCGGGGGCGGGCATGCGGACGAGCATACGGGTTGCCGGCACCTCCGGGGGCGTCATTCGCGGATGGCGGCGTGTCGGATCTGTCGGCCCATTTGCACCGGTTCGCGAGGTCTCCACAGTCGTTACAACGGGAAGCGAGCTTCCCGAGTTCGCCCCCTTTATAACGATTGGTGACAGGTTAAGCGCATACGGTAGCCGGCATGTCGTTCCCCTGGCGGGGCCGGCCGCCAGCCATCCGCACTACAGTGAGACTGCGACAGCAACCTGGGAAGAGGTTTGGAATGACCGCAGAGGTTCCCGCGAAAGCCGTTCCCGGCATGCGCGGGCCCGACGCTGAGCGCAGGCGCGACGGAGCGCGGTCATCGCTGGTCTGGGACGTGCTCCAGGGCGTGATCGCCGCCCGGGCGGCGTCGCTCGGCCGGGGCGCCGGGGACGCCAGGGACGCCGGGGACGCCAGCGGCGCCAGGGCAGAGCTGGACATCGTGGACGTCGGCGGCGGGACCGGCGGCTTCGCCGTGCCGTTCGCGGCGCTCGGGCACCGGGTGACCGTGGTGGACCCGAGCCCCGACGCGCTCGCCGCGGCGCAGCGGCGGGCCGCCGAGGTGCGGGTCGCGCTGACCGCCGTCCAGGGTGACGCGGGCGAGCTGGCGAGCCTCGTCGGCGACGGCGCCGCCGACCTGGTGATCTGCCACAGCGTGCTCGAGTACGTGGACTCGCCGGCCGCCGCGATGGCGGCCATCGCCCGGGTGCTGCGGCCGGGCGCCACGGTGAGCGTGCTCGCCGCGAACACCGTGGCCGCCGTGCTGCAGCGCGCGCTCGCCGGGCGGTACGCCGAGGCGCGGCAGCTGCTCGCCACCGACGGCGCCGGTGCCCCGGCGGAAGGGTACGGGGTGACAGCGCCGCGCCGGTTCACCCTCGCCGGGCTGACGGCGCTGATCGAGGCCGCCGGGCTGCGGGCCGGCGACGCGCACGGCATCCGGGTCTTCGCCGGCCTGCTCCCGGGCGCCGGAGCCGGCGCCGGGTCCGGCGCCGCTGCCGCCGACCCGGCCGCGGCGGACGAGCTGCGCGCCCTGGAGGAGGCGGCGGCCGCCTACCCGGCGCTGCGCGACATAGCCGCGAGGCTGCACGTCCTCGGCCACCGCTGAAACCCTGCGGTCACCGTGCCAGCCCCCGGCGCCCCCGACGCGGCCCAGCCTCCGGCTTCCGGCCCTCCGCTGCCCGCCCCGCCACCTTCCGCCGATGACGGCTGCCACTTCCTGCACGTCGACATGGACGCCTTCTACGCGAGCGTGGAACTGCGGGACCGCCCCGACCTGGCCGGCCAGCCGGTCGTGGTCGGCGGGCTGAGCGCGCGCAGCGTCGTGCTGTCCGCGACCTACGAGGCGCGGGCGTTCGGCGTGCGGTCGGCGATGCCGGTCAGCAGGGCCAGGCGGCTGTGCCCGCAGGCGGTCTTCATCCCGCCGCGGCACGGGCTGTACGGCGAGGTCTCCAAAGAGGTCATGGCCATCTTCCGCGCGATCACCCCGGACGTGGAGCCGCTGTCGCTCGACGAGGCGTTCCTCGACGTGGCCGGCGCGCAGCGCCGGCTGGGCGCGCCGGCCCGGATAGCGCAGCTCATCAGGGCGCAGGTCAGGGACCAGCAGGGCATCACCTGCTCGGTGGGGGTGGCGCCGATCAAGTTCGTGGCCAAGATCGCGTCCGCCCGCTGCAAGCCCGACGGGCTGCTCGTCGTCCCGGCCGCCGGGCTGCTGGAGTTCCTGCACCCGCTGCCCGCCAGCGCGCTGTGGGGGGTGGGCGAGCGCGCCGAGGAAGTCCTGACCCGGCTGGGCCTGCGTACCGTGGGTGATATCGCTCACGTTCCGCTGGCCACCTTGCAGCGGGAGCTCGGCGGCGCCGTCGGCGAGCACCTGTGGTCGCTCGCCTGGGGCCGCGACGAGCGCCGGGTGATCCCGCGCCGGGAAGAGAAGAGCGTGGGTGCCGAGGAGACATTCTCGACGGACGTCGACGACCCGGTGGTGATCCGCCGGGAGCTGCTGCGGCTGTCCGGCCGGACGGCGCGGGCGCTGCGCGCCGCCGGGTGCGTGGCGCGGACCATCTCCGTGAAGCTGCGGCTGGCCAGCTTCAAGACCATCACCAGGTCGAAGACGCTCGCCGAGCCTACCGACGTGGCCAGGGAGATCTACGCCACCGCGGTGGCGCTGTACGAGGGGTCCGGGCTGGATCCCCGCGCGCGGCTGCGGCTGGTCGGGGTCCGCGCGGCGGGCCTGCGGCCCGTCGGGGCGGCCGCGCGGCAGCTGGCGTTCGACGACCGCCCGGCGGGTTGGCGTGAGGCGGAGCGGGCGGTCGACCAGATCGCCCTCAGGTTCGGCACCGACGCGGTGCGGCCTGCCAGGCTAGTTCCCGCGGAACCCGCAGGCCCCGATGGCACCGCTGGCCAGGCCGGCGGTGCGGGCCGCGCGGGCGAAGGCAGTCGGCTAGGAGCGAAGTCCCCTTCCAAGGGCAGTGCAGATCCTCGTATTCTGGGAAATGAACCAGGTACGTAAGTGAGGTGAAAGTCACCCCACCCCCCGGGTTCCATGGGAGGCGTGTCGTGCCGCTCTCTGAGCATGAGCAGCGCCAGCTCGAGCAAATCGAGCAAGCGCTCTACAGGGAGAATCGGAGGCTGGGCCGGCTGGTTCGGTCCAGCGATCCCCGCGTGCACTACCGGCGCCGGGTGGTTCAGGCAGCCTCCGGTTTCGGTGTCGGCGCGGGCATGGTCGCGGCGGGTGTCATCTTGCCGATGGTCTGGCTCGCAGTGGGCGGGTTCGCCGTCATGCTGGTCTGCGGCATCTGGGCGCTGAACAGCTGGCGGCACATGTCCGGCGTCGCGCTCGGCGTGGCCGGGCGCGGGCCGGCGGGCCAGCGCCGACGGCGGCAGAAGAACCGCGGCAAGGGCAACCGCAGCGCGATGATGGAGCGTCTGGACGAGCGCTGGCGCAGACGGCAGGAGGGGGGCCTGTAAGAGGTTCCCCGCCCGGCCCAGCCGGGCCTTCGCGAACCGCTCAGGGTTGAGCCTGCCGAAGATGTCCGTCGCCTGGAGGACGGCGGTCAGCGCTGGTGACAGGACCGAGGTCGGCAGCAGCCGTGCCCGCCACCGGGTCCACCGCGGCACGGCCGCGGCGACCGCCCTGCGGACGGCCGCGCTGTCGGCGCGCAGGCCTGCCCCGCTGTCGGCGCGGGCCGCGTACCTGGCGCGCTCCTCGGCCATCGCGATGCGGCCCAGCGCGGCCGCGGCCGGCGGCGCCAGCTCGAGGGTTCTGCCCGTCCGCGCCGCGACCGTCCGCGGCGACTGGCTCGGCAGGTAGCCGACCCGGTAGTCGACGAGGTCGTCGCGCAGTTCGCGCCAGGCCGCGTGCGCCCGCGCGTCGTCCGCGCGGGCCGCGCGCCCCCGCCAGCGCCGCCGCCTGATCAGCAGCCGGACGCTGCCAGGCACGGCAGCCGCGATCACCGCCAGCCCGAGGACGCAGTACCCGAGCACCTCCCACGGGTTCACCCCGGCGTGGCTGCCCGCGGCGCCGCCGGCGCCGCCGCCGGTCAGGAGGCCCCCGTTCTTGAGTCCCTGGTTGAGGTTCGACACTGCGCCGGACGTCGCCGACGTGCCGCCCTGCTGCGACCCTGGCGAGGACCCCGGCAGGGTGCCGCTCGTGCTGAGCGTGTACACCGGGGCGGTCGCCGTGCCCTGGCCGGGCCCCCCGCCCGCCGGGGTCGGCTCGAACCTGAGCCACCCGAAGCCCTGGAAGTACAGTTCCGGCCAGGCGTGCGCGTCGTGCGAGGTGACGACCCACTGGTTGCCGGCCACCGCCGTCCCGGCGGTGAAGCCGATGGCGACCCGGGCGGGGATGCCGAGCAGCCGGGCCAGCGCGGCCATGGCGAAGGAGAACTGCTGGCAGTATCCGCGCTTCGTGTGCTCGAGGAAGTTCGCCAGCCCGCTCTCGCTGATGACCGTCGGCGCGTTCAGCGTGTACCGGAAGCCGCCGCCCGCTGACAGCCAGTCCTGGAGCGCGACCGCGTCCTGGAACGCCGTCTTCGCTCCGGCTGCCTTCACCACCGACTGTGCGAGGCCGTGCAGCGCCAGGTAGGGCGCGGGGACCTGCGTGTAATAGCTGGTGCTGGCCGAGGGCGCGGCGGCGTCGTCGTCGAGGGCCTTCGCGGCCGGTGCCGCGTCGAGGCTCTTCACCGAGTAGCTGAGGCC
>Ga0209693_10001223_pt1 | contig 10942 bp, 6 predicted proteins | sample HubBroMetageWRM3_FD_188345 | JGI IMG/M metagenome (GOLD analysis project Ga0209693, IMG submission 188345) | Warmed soil microbial communities from the Hubbard Brook experimental Forest, New Hampshire - Hubbard Brook CCASE Soil Metagenome WRM 3... | ecosystem: Environmental > Terrestrial > Soil...
CGGCTGCGCGGACACGAGGTCCGGCGCGGTGTCGAAGAACCTCTTTACATACGGCTGCTTGACGTGGGTGGCTCCCGCCTGGGCGTCCTTGAAGCCCTCAATGCAGATGAACTCGTTCTCATCGGTGAGGCTCCGGGCGAACTGGAAGAACAGGCAGCCGTCCTCGGAGTTGACGTCCTTGGCGTAGGAATCTGCCAGTGCCAGCCACTCGTCCATCTTGTCCTGCCGGATCGGCATCGTGATGTTGATCAGGATCATGCGACCCCTCCCTTGGTGACTGTCGTCGCAATCGTGGTGTGATCGGCGGCGACCGTCAACCGCGTTTCCGCTGTGTCCGGTTTGTCATCGCAACCTGCCGCGCTCCCGTATCAAGAATTAGCCGAGAACCGGGGACGGCGAAACCTGGCGCGCTGCTGGGAGGGCTCGGCGTCGACCATCAAATTGCGGTTTCGGCACTTGATGCACAAGTAGATTCCAGCGGAGCTCTTCACTCGATGCTCCGTCCGGAGGGTCAGCGAGAGCGCCGACCTTCGGTGTGGTCGGTCAGCGGCGGGGCTACCGGACTGCGGCCCTTGGCGTGGTCGGTTAGCGGCGGCGCTACCGGACTGCGGCCTTCGGTGTGGTCGGTCAGCGGCGGCGCCACCGGGCTCCGGCCCTTGATGTGATCGGTCAGCGGCGGCGCCACCGGACTGCGGCCTTCGGTGTGGTCGGTCAGCGGCGGCGCTACCGGGCTCCGGCCCTTGATGTGATCGGTCAATGGTGGCGGCACCGGGCTCCGGCCCTTGGCGTGATCAGTCAACGGCGGCGGCACGGGGCTACGGCCCTTGATGTGGTCGGTCAACGGCGGTGGCAGCGGGCTGCGCTCTTTGCTGACTGGATAGTCGTCTGCTCGGCGTGTTGTCTCGCGATCGTGCGCTGTGCTGCTTTCACCAGATTCGTGCATCTGACCCGCCAACTCTGTCGGCAGACGCTCTCGACCGGCCGTGATCGCTATACGTCTATCTGCAACGGTAACCCCAAACTGGGCCTGTCCGACCCCATGGGTTTCCTGCAGGGATCTGCAAACGCACTTGTTCAGAGTTCGGCCGGGGCGGAAATCGTTACCTGGTAATTTGTCCTGGCCGCGCTGGTGCTCAGGTAGCGTCGCTCGACGTGGCACAGGCACTTGGCTGGCGGTTCGCCAAGCTGTGGACGGCCAGCACGCTGTCGGCGCTGGGCAGCGGTCTGGCTACGATCGCGGCGCCGCTGTTCGTCGCGGCGCATACCAGGAGCCCACTGATCGTGTCTGCCACGTTCGGCGTGGCGTGGCTGCCATGGCTGCTGTTCGCCCTGCCCGGCGGCGTGCTTGTCGACCGGGTCGACCGGCGCCGGCTGATGGTCACGATCGACTGGACGCGGGTAGCTGCGATGAGCGTCTTGTCCGCCGCACTGCTGGCCGGGTCGTCCAGCATCGCGCTACTGGACGCCGTGCTGTTCGTCATCAATGCGGGCGAGGTCGTTTTCCGTTCAGCGAGCCAGGCGATGGTCTCCTCCGTCGTGCCGCGTGCGCGGCTCGAGCGCGCGAATAGCTGGCTTGTCGGCGGGACCACGCTGATGCAGCAGATGATCGCTGGTCCGCTCGGCGGATTCCTGTTCGTGCTGGCAGCGTGCGCCCCGTTCTTTGTCAACGCCGGAACGTACGCGGCGAGCGCTGTCCTTGTCGGCCTGGTCGCGGGGACCTACCGGGCGTCGTCACGCACCGGCGCTAACGGCGATCGCGGAGCGCGGCAGCAACACTCGGTCCGGGCCGAGCTTGCCGAAGGGTTCTACTGGCTGGCACACCAGCGGGTCCTGCGCACGATGACGGTCTTGATCGGGCTGCTGAACCTCACGCTAACCGCGGCGACTGCAGTGCTCGTATTGCTGGTGAAGGAGCGGCTCCACCTTGGCGCCGTCGGCTACGGCACGCTGTTCACGTGCGAGGCCGCCGGTGCCCTCCTCGGGTCTGCGTGCGGCGGCTGGCTCATCAAGCGGGTCACGGCAACCTGGACGATCCGGATCGGGCTGCTGATCGAGGCAGGGCTGCACCTAACCCTGGCAACCTCACGCAGCGCATACTTCGTCGGGTTCATGCTGTTCGCGTTCGGCGTGCACAGCGCGTTGTGGACGATCGTGGGAAACTCGCTGCGACAGCGGCTGACCCCACCGGAGATGCTCGGCCGGGTCGCCAGCACGAGCCTGTTCATCGCGGCCGGAGGCAACTGCGTCGGCGCCGTCCTCGGCGGCGTGATCGCGGCCAAGTTCGGGATCACCGCCCCCTACTGGGCCGGGTTCGTGATCGCAGTCCTCGTGTCGGCCACCACCTGGCGGGTCTTCAACCGGGCAACCGTCGCCCAGGCATACGCGGCCGGTGAGCCCGATGAGCCGCCCGCGCCGCACGCTGAACGCGAAAAGGCCCAGTGATGGCAGCCCGGATCGGTTCCGGGTTTAGGTTGAAGCATGGAATATCGGACGTTGGGGCATAGCGGCTGCGCGGTGTCGGCCTTTGGCCTGGGGACGATGACCTTCGGCGTGGAGACCGACGAGCCGGGCGCGCATGACCAGCTTGACCATTTCGCCGAGGCGGGCGGCACCTTCGTCGACACTGCCGATGTGTACGGCGACGGGAGGTCGGAGGAGATCATCGGCCGCTGGCTGGCCAGCCGGCCGGCCGACGTCACCGGGCCAGTGGTGCTGGCCACGAAGGGGCGCTTCCCGCTGGATGATTCTCCCAACGGTGCCGGGCTGTCCGCTCGGCACCTGACCCGGGCGCTAGACGCGTCGCTGCGCCGGCTGGGCGTCGAGGCCGTTGACCTGTATCAGGTTCATGCGTTTGATCCGTGGACGCCACTGGAGGAAACAATACGCACCCTGGATGGGTTTGCCCGCGCTGGCAAGATCCGCTACTGGGGGCTGTCGAACTTCACCGGCTGGCAGCTGACGAAGACGGTGCACCTGGCCCGCGCGCTGGGTGCCGCCGGCCCAGTGACGCTTCAGCCGCAGTACAGCCTGCTGGTGCGGGAGGTCGAGTGGGAGATCGTGCCTGCGGCGATGGACGCGGGCCTCGGGCTGTTGCCCTGGAGCCCGCTCGGCGGCGGCTGGCTGTCCGGCAAGTACCAGCGCGGCCAGCGGCCGTCCGGCGCCACCCGGCTGGGCGAGGACCCCAACCGCGGCATGGAGGCCTACGACCGCCGGGGCACGGCGCGCACCTGGGACGTCATTGACGCGGTGCAGAAGATCGCCGACCAGCGCGGCGTGTCCATGGCCGACATCGCGCTGGCCTGGGTCAGCGACCGGCCAGCAGTGGCCTCGACAATCCTCGGCGCCCGCACGACCGAGCAACTCGACAGCAACCTTCGCGCTGCTGGCCTGCAGCTGAGCCCGGCCGAAACCGCCGCCCTCAACGCCGCGAGCGACCCCCAGCCCACTGACTACCCATACGGCCAGCTAGGTATCGAGCAGCGCGACCGCCACCTCGCCGGTGGCCGGTAGCTGACCGCCCGCGGCCATAATCGAGTGGGATCAACCCGGCCGTTTCCCTACGATCGGACGCATGCCGAGCTATGAGCCAGTAGACCTGTCCGCTGCCTGCAACGCCGGTGTGGAGGTTCTTGGCGATGAGCCGGGTGATGCTCCGCTCGGGAGCGTGGTCCTGCGTGGCCTGCCGTTCCAGATCGGGCCTGAGCCGCAGTCCGCGGAGCGGTGCTTCCTGCTGCCCGGCGCCCCGACGTCGGTCGGGATCGGCCGGCTAGCACCGCGGGTGATCGTCGCGCACCGGCTGCTCGAGCCGGGCGCGCCAGCCGGTCACGCCGTCGGGCAGACGGTCGCGGAATATGCGTTCCACCTGGCCGGCGGCGAGGTCGTGGTCGCACCGATCCGGGAGCGGTTCGAAATCCAGGTGGTGCCGCCGGGGTGGGGCCGTTTGCCGTTCCTCGCGGTCACCGACACCAGCGACCACAGCATGCCTCGGTTCGAAGGCAAATGGGGCGACGCCGGGGCTCGCCTGGTGGAGCACGACATGGGCTGGCCCGCCGGGTACTTCCTGTGGTGCTGGGAGAATCCTCATCCGGAACGAGCGCTCGAACGGATTGAGTTCATTCCGCGCGGCACGCGCTTCATCGTGGCCGGCGTCACGACCAGCGACGTTGATGAGTACCCGTTCGTCCGCGAGCCGGGGCGCCCGGTGCGGATCGTGGCGAACAACGAGCGGAACGGTGTCCTCGATGTCGCCGTGGACCGGGGCGTCGCGACCTATCCGCAGCCGCTGCCCGGTGAGGACGACCGGGCCGGGTGGGGAGCGACCGAAGGAACGTCCGCGTACTCGTCGATCGCCGCGCTGCCGTCGGCCACCGTCACGGTCCGTCAGGGCGACAGCGAGCTGGGTCAAGTGCGCTGGGGCGACGTGGAACGTGACGGGCAGGCGGACGCCGGCCAGGTCTCGCTCGAGCTGGTGGAAGGCGGCCGCAACTGGGTGCATGTCAGCGTCATCGACGACGCAACCGGGCGGCCGGTGCCGTGCCGGGTTCATTTCCGCTCGGCCGAGGGCGTTCCCTACCAGCCGCATGGCCACCACAATCACGTCACCCAAAATCTCGACAGCTGGCATTACGACGTGGGGGGTGACACCCGTCTGGGTCAGCGCACCTACGCATATATCGACGGCACCTGCCAGGGATGGCTGCCCCGCGGCGACGTCGTCGTGGACGTTGCACGCGGGTTCGAATACGAACCGCTCCGGCAGACCGTGCGGATCGAGCCGGGCCAGCGGGACCTGACGCTGCATATCAAGCGCGTTGCTGACCTGTCCTCGGAAGGATGGTGGTCCGGCGACTCGCACGTGCACTTCCTCTCCACCCCGGGCGCTCAGCTCGAGCAGAGGGGCGAGGATCTGCGTGTCGTCAATCTGCTGCAGACGCAGTGGGGGGCGCTGTTCACCAACACCGAGGATTTTTCCGGCCGGCCCAGTGTCGTCGATGGCGGCGGCTACATCACGTATGTCGGCCAGGAAAACCGGCAGCACATGCTCGGCCACATGGTCCTCTGGGGACTGAAAGAACCGGTCATGCCGTGGTGCAGCGACGGGCCCGATGAGGCCGAGCTTGGCGGCGCGCTGGACGCGACGATGAGCGACTGGGCCGACCGGACGCACGCCCAGGGCGGCACCGTCGTCGCCGCGCACTTCCCGCATCCGAACGGCGAGCCCGCCGTTCTCGTCGCGACCGGCCGAGCCGACGCCGTCGAGATGCTGGCGCATTCCGACGACTCGATGCTCGAGTACTACCGGTACCTGAACAGCGGGTACCGGCTGCCGCTCGTCGGCGGCACGGACAAGATGTCGAGTGCCGTTCCGGTCGGCCTGTACCGCACGTACGCGCGGCTGGACGAGGAGTTCAGCTATGACGCCTGGTGCCGGGCGGTGCGGTCGGGCCGCACGTTCCTTTCCGGCGGGCCGCTGGTGACGCTGTCGGTCGATGGGCGCGAGCCAGGCGACACCGTGCAGCTGTCCGGGCCCGGAACCGTCAGCGTCCATGCCACGGTGCGCAGCATTTTCCCGCTCCGTTCGCTCGAGCTCGTGCGTAACGGCGAGGTCGTTGCGAGGGCAGAAGCCAACGGCGGCCGGCAGGCCGAGATCAGCGAGGAATTGCGGATCGATGGCAACTCGTGGATAGCCTGCCGGGCGTTCGGCGTCGATTATCACCTCGATGAATGGGGTCGCCAGGTATTCGCCCACACCTCGCCGGTCTACGTCGCCTGCGGTGGCGACTGGGCAATGACCGACCCCGAAGGCCTCCGCTATATCCGGACGCTTGTCGAGGGCGCCCGCGAATACGTCCGGCGCACCGCGGTCCGGAGGTCCGACCAGCTCACGACGCACCATCACGGCGAGGCCGACCACCTCGCCTGGCTGGAGCGGCCGTTCACCGAGGCCCTGCACGCGCTGGAGGAGCGCGGCCGCGGGTGATCGAGCCGGTGGTCAGGGGTTGCGGACGGGTGCTGTGCTTGGGGGCAGCACATTGCCCGGCCCGCCTTGCGGGCTTCGGCGCTTAGAGCCAGTCCTTGCGCTTGAAAATGACGTAGAGCACCAGCCCGGCCAGAACCATGATGGCGATGGAGGCGGCGAGACCCGCTTTGTCGCCGAAGCCGGGGTAGGGCACGTTCATGCCGAAGAAGCCGGTGACGAGCGTGGGGACAGCGATGATCGCGGCCCAGCCCGTGACCTTCTTGGTGATCACGTTGAGCCGGTTGCCCTGGATGGCCAGGTTCGTCTCCACGATGCTCGAGACCAGATCGCGCAGTCCCTCGGTCCAGTCGGCGGTACGCAGCGCCTGATCGTAGACGTCCTGGTAGTACGGCATCAGGTCATCGTCCACGCGAAGATCGCGGTGCATCAGCTCAGCGATCATCCCGCTCATCGGATTCACGATCCGGCGCAGCAGCACCAGGCTCTTGCGCAGCTGGAAGCTGCGCCGCTGGAGCCCCGGGCCCCGCGGAGCGCCCTCGAACAGCTGGTCCTCCACGCCCTCCATGCAATCGTCCAGGCCCTGGACCGCCTCGAACTGGTTATCGGTGATGTAGCCCAGCAGCCCGTACAGCAGGTAGCCGACGCCGGACTTGGCAACGCCGGGAAACTGGTCCCAGCGCTGGACGACCGCGCCGATATCCAGGCCATCGTCCTGGCGGACCGTGATCAGCGCCTGGTGGGTGATGAACGTCGCTACCCCGCTGATGGCCAGCTCCCCGGTATCGGTGTCCAGCCGCGCCGCGCTGGCGTTCAGGAACTGGCCACCGCGGTAACGGACGAGCTTGGGCCGTTGGTTGTTGTGCAGCGCGGCCTCGACTGCCATCGGCTGCAGGCCAAACTCGTCGCTCAGCACAGCGAGGTCATCACGACCGGGACGGTACAGATCCAGCCAGACCGTGACGGACCGATCGGCCAGGTATTCGCTGATGTCAGCGGCTGGGAATCCTTCGCGCTCGAGCCTGCCGTCCCGGTACAGCCGCGTGTTGGTCACCGCCTCCTGGGCCTTCGGGCCTTCGGCACGCGCGGTGCGGGGCGCAGATGTCATCGCGCTGCCCTCATTTCCGTGCCGATATCTGGCGCCCGGCGTTCGCCTTCGGTCGCAGCATGCTCGCTGACCGCCTTTCGCCACTCAGGAGCGCGTTCCTCCTCGGTCAATCCGCCCCAGATGCCGTGCAACTGTCTTGTTCCCGACGCGAACGCCAGGCATTCCCGTCTAACCCTGCAGATCGCCTTGGACGGCGTAGGCAGCCGCGAACTCGGCGAAGGCCTGGTCGAGGACGGCGGATTGGCCAAGGCAGGTCTGACCGACGGATCTTGCCGCCAGAGCCGTCTGTCAGGATTGAGGCTCTTCCGGGACCAGATCGGGATTCAGTCCCGCCCGGGACAGACGGGCCCGCGCTTCGCGGCGGGCGAGGATTTGCTCGGGATCGCCGTCGAGGGAGTGGGTCTTGGCGTCGAGTGCGCGCTGCCACAATCCGGCGGCCCAGAATGCCGCGCAGTCCTCGGACGTCCAGCGGCAGCCGCGGGCCTGCTGGTAAGCGTCCAGGAAGACGGCGCTGTCCTCAACGCTGGCCAGCGGTTTCTGGGGCTCGATGCCGAGGAAGCTGACCGCGGCGAACCCGGCGATTGCCGGCTCGGGCTGGCAGATGACGCTGTCCCAGTCGTGCACGGCGATCAGCTTTAGGCCCTGCCAGCGCAGATTGTCCGGGTGCCAGTCGCCGTGCCCGATCACGGGGTCACGGGCGTAGGCGCGCAGGCGCTCGCGGACGGCCGCTGCGACCCGGTCCAGCCACTGCGGCTCTGGGTATGCGTTCAGGTCAGCGTCTACGTCTTCGGACCTAGGCCACAGCCCTGGCTCGGTGTGATCCCAGCCGACCCACGACGGGGACGGTGTCAGGCTCGGCACCGATCCGGGGCCCGGCGCCAGCTCGACCAGGCGGGCCAGAGCAGCCGCCGACAGCGCAGCCAGCTCGCCGTCCGGCGGCTGGCCGACGTCGGGGACAAGCGCCTCAGCGGAGGCGGCAAAACCGTTCAGTGGCTGCAGGTCCACCAACGGCTCGGGGCACGGAAAGCCCACGCTCCACAATGCCCGGTGCACGACCGCGCATCCGGCCAGCCGCGGGATGCTGGGCCGCACTTTGACGACCACCTCCCGGCCGTCTGCCAGCCGAAGCCCCGTCACGGCGGACAAATTGCCGGTGCCGAACAACTCCGCCGCGGGCGGCGCGCCCAGCCAGCGCGTGCACCATTCGGCCAGCGCATCCACGTCCACGGCCGGGCGGCTGCTCTCGGGCACCACTCCATCTTGCCGAAAGCAGCAGTGTCAGACAGCCGGGTCCAGGCCCTCGATGGCGAGGAAGTCGCGATCTGCCGGAAGCGCAGACCAGGGCCAGGTGGTCGGCGTACATGTCGAATGCCCCAGTAAGCGGCCCACGCAGGCCGCTTGGACGGTCCAGTCTGTGCCGTCGCCGATCCTGCTGCGAAGACCTCGGCCGGTGCCGCGAAGCGCCCATTGCGGCCCACCTCGGGTGGGGTGCCCCGGCACGCAAAAGACCGTAGGCTGCGAGCGTGAACGAGCCGCGCGACGCGGATTCGGTTGCCGCGCGGCTGCGATCGCTGCGCGGGACTCTCGGGCTAAGCCAGGAGCAGCTGGCCCGCCGGCTTGGCGTGTCCTTCGCCTCGGTGAACCGGTGGGAGTCGGGCCGGACTGAGCCGTCGGCGAAGGCCGTGGCCGCGCTGGCCGGGCTCGAGGCGGAGCTCGCGGCGGGCGGCACCCGCATTGGCGGGGGCGACCCGCTGCCGGTGGCGCAGTCCAGCTTCGTTGGCCGGTCCCGTGAGCTGGCCGAGCTTACCCGGCTGATCGGGCAGTCCCGGCTGGTCACACTCATCGGACCCGGAGGCGCCGGCAAGACCCGGCTGGCCGCCGAGGTGCTCAGCCGCAACGTGGCCCACGCCGACATCGTCTTCGTGCCGCTGGAGCAGATCAGCTACCCCAGATCGCTGACGTCGGCGCTGGCCTCCCAGCTGCAAGTGCCAGATCAGCACGGCAAATCGCTGCTGGAGTCGCTCCGCTCGGCGCTGGCCGCGGCCCCGAAGGTGCTGCTGCTCGACGGGGCCGAGCAGATCGCCGCCCAGGTGGCCGAGCTGGCCGGCGACCTGCTCGCGGCCGTGCCCGAGGTCCGGCTCGTGGTTACCAGCAGGGTGCTGCTTGGCATTCCCGGCGAGGTCTGCTGGGCGGTGCCGCCGCTGGACTGCCCATCGGTCGCGGCAGGCGCATCGGACATCGCCGCGTCCGATGCGGTGCAGCTGTTCATCACCAGGGCAACCGAGCGGCTGCCCGACTTCCGCCCGGCCGACGTCGCGCCGCACGCCATCGCCGAACTGTGCCGCAGGCTGGATGGCCTCCCGCTGGCCATCGAGCTGATCGCGGGCTGGGTCGGCACGCTGTCCATCAGGGAGATACTGCAGCAGCGGGCGGTGCTGCTCGATTCCGAGCCGGCCCAGCTCGGCCAGCATTCAGGGCGGCGGCTCGCCGACGTGCTCAAGGTCAGCTACGACCTGCTCACGCCGGAGCAGCAGCGCAGGCTCGCGGCGCTGAGCGTGCTGGCCGGCTCGTTCCGGATCGCCGACGTGCAGGCGGTGCTCGACCTGGACGCGCCTGCTGCGGTTGCCACCACCCGGCTCCTGGTCGACTCGTCCTGGCTGGTGGTCACCCGCGGCAGCGAGCAGAACCTGTTCAGCATGCTGGAGACGATCCGGACGTTCGCTGCGCTGCAGCTCGAGCAGGACGGCGACGGACCGGCCGCCAGACGGCGGCATGCGCTGCACTTCGCCGCCATCGCCACGGGCAGCGAGCAGGGACTGGCCGGGCCGGACGCGGCCGACTGGGCCAGCCGGCTCAGAGCGGCCGTGGCTGACCTGCACGCAGCGCTGCACTGGGCTGGCGAACACGCCGACGTCGACCTCGGCCTGGACATAAGCGCCGCGCTGTGGCGCTGGTGGCTGGTCAGCGGCCGGCTCGCCGTCGGCCGGAACTGGCTGGCCAGGTTCCTCGCCCTGGCCGGACCGCGCGAGGACGAGCTGGCCGGGCGGGCGCTGTGCTCGGCCGCGGTGCTCGCCGCCGAGAACGGCGACTACGCCGGGGCGATAGAGAGCGCCGAGCGGGCGCTGGCCATCTTCGGCACGCTCGGCCTGAAGCTGAGGATGACGCTGGCGGCCACCGTGCTCGGGTCGGCGCACCGCTACCTCGGCAACCACGAGTCGGCCCGGCGCGGCTTCCAGCTGGCCATGGACCTGCGTGCCGAACTCGGCGACCGCCGCGGCATGTCCGTCGCGATCAACAACATGGCGCTGCTCGAACTGGACGACGGCAACTTCGGCCGGGCCAGGGAACTGTTCGAGCAGGCACTGGCGATCAAGCGTGAGTTCGGCGAGCAGCGATCGATAGCGATCAGCCTGGCTAACCTGGCCGATGTGCTGATCAGGACCAGCCAGTGGGAAGCAGCCGATGACGCGCTGCGCGAGGCCGCCGCCATGGCGGTCGACGACCAGCAGCTCATCGGCACGATCCGCTGCAACCAGGGTGCGGCCGCGGCGCGCCGGCAGGACTGGGCCGAGGCCATAGGGTACTTCCGGGCCGCCATCGAGGCGCTGCAGGCGGGCGGTCACCCGCACAGCCTGGCCGAGGCCATGATCGGGCTGGGCCGGGCGTGCGATCAGGCGGGTGACCATGACGAGGCGCTGCGCCAGTTGCGGGCCGCGCAAGCTCTTGCCGCTGAGACAGGGAACCTGCAGCGGGCGGCGGAGGCCGAGGCGGCCCTCGCAGAACTAACGGGCAGCTCGGCCGGCGGCCGGCGTGACCCGGGCCTGCAGGGCGCAGGACCGCAGGGCGCAGGACTGCAG
>Ga0209693_10001229_pt1 | contig 10926 bp, 8 predicted proteins | sample HubBroMetageWRM3_FD_188345 | JGI IMG/M metagenome (GOLD analysis project Ga0209693, IMG submission 188345) | Warmed soil microbial communities from the Hubbard Brook experimental Forest, New Hampshire - Hubbard Brook CCASE Soil Metagenome WRM 3... | ecosystem: Environmental > Terrestrial > Soil...
GCAGCGACGCGATCCACCGGCGCAACTCGCCCAGTTGCCGCGGCTCGCCGGGGAACTCCCGCCGCCAGCTCGCCGTCGGCTCTAACCGGGGCTGAGCTGGCGGAGCGGCGTCGTTGTCGCGTCCGGGCGTGCCGCTAGGGCCGTGAGCGTAGCTCCGGCCGTCCGTCGAAGCGCCGAAGCTATCGCCTGGTCAGAGGGTGGGCGGAGTGGCGGGCGGGCTCTGCTCCAGCGCTTGCAGCGCCAGGCGGATGGCGGTGTCGAGCTGGGGATCGCGGTCCGCGGCCCAGTCGTGCGGCGCGATTGTCACCTCGACGTCCGGATCCACACCGTGGTTGTCCACGCCCCAGCCGAGGCCGGGAAACCACAGGGCGGACGTCGGCTGCGCCACCAAGGTCCCGTCGACCAGAGCGTTGAAATAACAGCCGATCACGCCGCCCCAGGTACGGGTGCCGACCACGGTGATGCCGTAGGACTTCAGCGCCTGGATCACGATGTCACCGCCGGACATCGCGTGCTCGTCCGTCATCGCGACGATCGGCCCGCGCGGGGTCTCGAACGGGTAGCTCGACGGCCCCTCGTTCCGGGACAGGTACCAGCCGATGATGCGCCGGCCGAGTCTCTCGGCCACCAGCCCCGAAGCGTCGCCGCCTTGCGCCTCCCGCAAATCCACGATCAGGCCGTCTCGCTCGAACTCGGTGTGCAGGTCCCGGTGGAAGTCTGCCCAGCCCGCCGGATTCACGCCCGGGATGCGCAGGTAGCCGAGCCGCCCGCCGGATGCCTCGCGGACCGCGGCCCGCTCCCGGGCGACCAGGTCGTAATAGCGGACCGCGTGCTCGCTCGCCAGCGGAACCACCACCACCCGCCGGTCCGCTCCGTCGCGCCGGAGGGTCAGCTCGACCGGCTGCTCGGCCTTGCCGACCAGCAGCGCGTTCGGACCGAGGTCGGGGTCCACCGGCCGCCCGTCCACCGCGACGATGAGATCGCCGGGTGCCGCGGCGACGCCCGGGGCGGCCAGCGGGGAGCGTGCGCCGATAACCGATGACTCCCCGGGCAGGATCCGCGCGATCCGCCAGGTCCCGTCCTCGGCGGGCTCGACGTCGGCGCCGATCAGGCCCTGAGCCAGCGCCGGGTCACTGCCCGAAGCCGGTGGCCGGATCCCGGTGTGCGAGGTGCCCAGCTCGCCCTGCAGCTCCCAGAGCAGATCGTGCAGGTCATCCGCGGAGCCGATGCGGTCGAGCAGCGGCCGGTAGCGGTCGCCGGCCGCGGCCCAGTCCACCCCGGCCATGTCGGCGCGCCAGAAGTTGTCCCGCATCAGCCGCCACGCCTCGTGGTACATCTGCCGCCACTCGGCTGGCGGATCCACCATCACCTCGATCCGGTCCAGATCGACGGTGACCGCCGCCCCGTCGGGTTCGCCCGCCGGCTTGATCTCCAGGGACGCCCCGGTCCGGTAGGCCAGCCGGGCTCCGTCGGCGGAGATCGTGTAGTCGTCCAGAGCCTCGACCTCGACCGAGCGCCTGCGCCGATCCAGGTCGTAACGAATCAGCCGGGTTGGCTGCTCTTCGTCCGCGCCGATCATGGCCTCGCCCAGCTCCCCGGCGAGCGGCAGTTCCAGCCAGACCACGCCGCCGGTGGCCGCGCGGAGCTTGGCGTAGCGTCCGGCCTGCACGGGGAACGGCACGATCCGCTCGGCCAGCCCATCGACGTCGAGACCGACCGGCGGAGGTTCCGTGTCCGTGCTCGCCGCCGCGGGGCCCCGTCCGGGACCTTCCGGTTCCGCCGGGCCGCCATTCTGCTCCGGGCCGAACGGCGACGAGGTCGTGGCCAGCAGCGTCACGAGGTACGGCCGGACCCCCGGCAGGAACCCGAGATCAAGCTGATGCGGATCGTAGACCGGATCGAAGGCGCGGTTGGACAGGAACGCCAGGTACTTGCCGTCCAGGGTGAACGCCGGCGAGGTGTCGTCGAACCGGGGCGGGGTCACGTCGATGACCATGCCGTCGGCCAGCCGGGCCAGCCGTATCTGCGAGGCGCCGCGCTCGGTCAGCCACGGCTGCGACCAGGCGAGCAGCGCGGAGTCTGGAGAGAAGGCCAAGCCCGTCACCGCCTCGTTGGCGTTGCGGGCGATCTCGGTGACGACCGGTTCGCCCTCCAGCGCCACCGTCAGCAGCCGGCCGTCGGCGCATGCCACCGCGGCCAGGCGCCCGTCCGGCGCCACCGCCAGCTCCAGGATCCGGCCGAACTCGCCGTGCCCGATCCGCCTCGCCGCCGAGCCATCACTGGGGATCACGTCCAGACCGTCTTCGCCGCCGTCGTCCGACGCGCAGGCAACCGCGCCCGAGCCAGGGATGATCACTGGAAGGCGACCGCGCACGCCTGGCTCGGCGAGCAATGCCCGGGCCGGCCCGTCCCCGCCGGGCAGCCAGTGCACGGTTCCGCGCACCTCGGCGCCAAGGACCTGGCCGGTGGCATCCAGCGTGAACGCGCCCAGTTGCGACTTCGCGGACGCCGGATAGGGGGCTCGCCCGGAGCGGCCTGCGCCGAGCCGTATGTCCAGCCGCACCGGCCCGGCGTCGAGCGACTCGAGCAGCCAGATCTCCCCAGCCCGCTGGTACACCACGCGCTGGCCGTCGGTTGTCGCGTGTCGGGCGTAGTACTGGCCGAGGTCGGTGTGGCGGCGCAGATCCGTGCCGTCCGGGAGCGCGGAGTAGAGCGCGCCGGTCCCCTCGTGGTCCGACAGGAACACCACCCGGGGTCCGACGAACATGGGGTTCACCAGGTGGTTACCCACGTCGGAGAAGATCCGCGTGTAGTGCGAGCCGTCCGGCGAGTACCAGATCTTGCCACCGGTGCCGCCGCGGTAGCGCTTCCACTGGGCCGGATCGTAAAGGTGGGTTTCCAGGGCGCTGCCAACCAGCACCGCACCGTCGCGCACCGTGACGTCGCCCGTCGGCCCGTAGCCGAGCCGGCGAGCCGGCCCGCTCAGCGGCACGGCGAACGCCCAGGTCTTCATGCTGGCGGGCTGGCCGGTCCGGCTGAGCACGAGCACCTCGTGGTCGCTGACCCAACCGCGGACCGTCGCGAACTGGTCACCCCAGTAGGTGAGCCGGCGGCCCGGGCCGCCACCGGTGGGCGCCGCATACGCCTCCCGCGGGGCGCCGCGGTGGAGCGACCGGGTGCCGTCGCGGGTCGAGGTCCAGGCGACGTGCGTGGCTGACGGGTTCAGCCGCGGATGCAGCACCGGGGCCCGGTCAGCAGTCAGCCGCCGCGCCCGGGTGCCACGGCCGTCTGCCGCCTCGCTCAGCGAGGCGAGCCAGACATCGTCCTCAGCCGTGAACGTGATGAGATCGCGTGCAAGGTGCGGGTAGCGGAGGTACTGCGTCATGATGATCACTCCCGTCACTGCGCGCCGGACGCGTCGCGCCAGATCACCTCGGCTTCGGCTTCTCTGACGCTGCCGACGATCGCGTCGTTGAGGTCCCCACCGAAGAACGGGCGGACCTCGATCGGCCGCTGTTGGGCGGCCGCGGCGAGTTTGGCCCACTCCAGGGCCTCGTCCAGGTCGGCGGCGTTGACGATAAAGAACCCGGCGAGGTGTTCCTTGGTCTCGGCGTACGGGCCGTCGATCACCATGAACTCGTCGCCGGACTGGCGCACCACGGTCGCCGACCCCGCGCCACCTCGCAGGCCGCCTTGGAACACGAACGCGCCGGCGTCGGTCATCCTGTCGATCAACGCGTTTATGTCTGCCCATTTCTGCCCCGTCGCCTCCGGGACAAGAGGAACGGCATAGTCGCGGTGGATTGCGAGCAGGTACTGCGCCATGACGATCACTCCCGTTAGTCATCCGGGCCGGTCTGAGGCCCGGCCCTCACTCCCGCTACGAAGTGGCCACCGCCGAATCGACACGCGCCCGCCATGATGCCAGAAACTTTGCGCCAGGCTGGCCGCCGCTCTGGCGCTTGTCTACTGCGGTTGCAGGCGACGTGCCTCGGCAGCAGCCGGGGCCGATCTTCCCGGCTGGGTCCTGACTGTGGAGGTACAGTGCTCGGGCCACCCACGCTGTGAGGACTTGCTCTGGCCATAGCTTCTCGCGCGGTGACTGTCGAGGCTGTGTTCCGCCGAGAGTACGGCCGCTGCGTCGCCACCCTGATCCGCTTTCTCGGCGATATCGACGCCGCCGAGGAAGCGGTCCAGGACGCGTTCACTGTGGCGGTCGCCAGGTGGCCGTCGGACGGCCAGCCGCCCAACCCCGGCGCGTGGATCGTCACGACCGCCCGCAACCGGGCCATTGACAGGCTGCGCCGCGAGTCGGTCCGTGATGAGCGGCACGCGCAAGCGCATCACCTGTACGGTGCCGCCGATCAGGCTGCCGGGGACAATGCCCTGGCGCCGCAGGAGGAGACCGTGCCGGATGACCGGCTGCGCCTGATCTTCACCTGCTGTCATCCGGCGCTCAACCAGCCCGCCCAGGTCGCGCTGACCCTGCGGCTGCTCGGCGGGCTCCAGACGCCGGAGATCGCGCGGGCGTTCCTCGTTCCCGAAACAACCATGGCCCAGCGGATCGTCCGGGCCAAGCGCAAGATCAAGGACACCCATGTCCCCTATCGCGTGCCTGCGGAAGCCGAACTTCCTGCCCGCCTCAAACCCGTCCTCGCCGTCGTCTACCTGATCTTCAACGAAGGCTACGCAGCGACCGCCGGGTCTTTGCTGAGGCTTGATCTGTGTGCCGAGGCAATCCGGCTCGCCCGCGTGCTCGCCGAGCTGATGCCCGGTGAGCCGGAGGTGCAGGGACTGCTGGCGCTGCTCGTTCTGCTGCATGCCCGCAGCGCCGCCCGCGTCAGCTCCGACGGCTCGCTGGTTCGCCTGGCCGAACAGGACCGGCGGCTCTGGAACCGGGACCTGATGATCGAAGGTCAGGCCATCGTGCGCGCGTGCGTGGAGCGTGACCGGCCCGGCCCGTACCAGATCCAGGCCGCCATCAACGCGGTCCATTCCGTTGCGCCCAGCTTTGACAGCACCGACTGGCAAGCCATTCTGACGCTCTACGACCAGCTATACGCGCTGACACCCACTCCAGTCGTCACGCTCAACCGGGCCGTCGCGCTCGCCGAAGTCCGCGGACCCTCAGTCGGCCTGGCCGCAGTGGAGGACCTAGGTTCTTCGGGCCTGGACGGCTACTACCTGTTCCACGCCTCACGCGCCGACCTGCTGCGCCGCCTGGGCCGCACCTCCGAAGCCGCGGCGGCCTACGCCAGCGCCCGCTCGCTCACCGCAAACCCGGTCGAACAAGCCTTCCTCGACGCACAGCGCGCCGCGCTCGGCCAGCCAGATCCGGCCGAGCGGGAGTAGGCCGAGCGGGAGCAGATGGTACCGGCGGGTCAGGGCTTCAGGTCGGTGGCGGCCAGGCCCGAGCCGTCCATGTAGAACGGCGTTGAGTCGTGCTCGTGGGTGATCTGCCAGCCCGCGGCCGTCCGGCGGAGCCCGACGGTGGACCGGAACCACAGGTCCACCTGCTCGCCGTCCGTCTTCGTCCCCGTCATGTGGGTGAGGCCATGGCAGAACGCGACGTCGCCACCCACCTCGATGACCGGATCGCCGATGTCGTAGCCGATCGGGCCGTCCCAGGTCTGGAACCAGCTCTCGATCCCGGCCGGGTCGCGCACATCATCTCCGGCAGAACGCAGCGGCGGGGCCAGGCCAAAGCTGACGATGTCGGGTGCGCAGCGGTCCACCACGCGACGCGCATCCTTGGCGGTGATGGCGGCGGCGCGGTCGGTCAGCAGCGCCCGGATCTGCTCCCGGGTGGTCGTCTCGGTCTGCGCGGTCATGGGCCCGGCCTCCTCGGCACATGCGAGCTGGCGTCTGTCACGTCGTAAGACGCGGCGGCTCCCGGAAAATCATCGGCACAAGCCCGAATGCGCGGGTGGCCGTCAAGTAGCTACAGGACGGCCGAAGGTGACGGCCTCGCGTACCTCGGGCGGCAGAGACTCGGCGAGTTGAGCGTCAGGCTGAGCGCCGAATGACGCGGCGCTGTTCGGGCTCGATTTGGTCCACTTCGAAGTCGAGGTGGTATTGCTTGGGGTGTTCGTCGTCGGGCCAGCGCGGTGGGCGGTAGTCCTCCACCCGCTGGAAGGCCAGATCGACCTCGCATCGCCCTGCGCAGTGCCGACGGGCGAGTTCTCCAACGGAGTCTGGGGCTTGTACGTGCCCACTGACCTGAGCAGCTTGCCTCGCCCACGTCGACATCACAGGATGACGCGCTTCCTCCTGGCCAGGTTCTCAGCATCGGTCTGCCGGTCGGCAGCGGACCGGGGGATGGAGTCGGGTCCTGCCGGGAATGCCCCGCGCAGCCAGGGGTAAAGGAGCAACTTGACCTCGTGGACTGTGGAGTCCTGCCCCACATAGCCGAGCACCTTGTCGTACACGTACTGAAGCCTGGCCACTGGATCTTCAGGAAGCGGCTCGCGCGCAACACGATTGCTAAGAAATCGACGGAGTCCCATGCACATCCCATCACGACACGCGGCAGTCCAGATCTTACGGCGACCGGGGGTAGCGGCCCTCAGGGAGGCCGCGGTCGTTCAAGTGCCTTAGCTCCACACACAGGTCAAAGGGATTTCTCGAACAAACGGGCAGCGGTTTAATGCCGGACGCGGACGACGAGCTTGCCGGTGGCGCGGTCGTGCTCCATGTCGTCGTGGGCTTGCGGCACCTGCTCCAGGCCGTCGTAGACGCGATCCACCGGGAAGGCCAGCCGGCCGGCCGCGACCGCGTCGAGGATCTCCTGGAGGGCTTCGCGGGGCAGGTCAGCGGCGTCGCCGGAGTAGCCCGCCAGGCGCACGCCCCTCGGCAGGTACTCGTTCGGGGCGAAGTCCCGCACCGTCCACTGGTTGGAGAGGCTGCCGCTGAAGCAGGCCGTGCCGTGCACGCGCACCGCGCGCAGAGTGTCAGGCAGGGTCGGTGTGCCGACGAGATCCAGCGCGGCGTCGACGCCGTCCGGGTACAGCTCGCGCACCGCGGGCGCGACCTCGCCGGTGTCGAGCAGGGGGTGGTCGACGCCGTGCTCGGTCAGCAAAGCGAGGCGGTCGGCCCGCCGGGTGGTGGACAGCACCGTGGCGCCGCGCCATGTGGCCAACGCGGCGGCGGCCAGGCCCACCGAGGAGGTGCCGCCGCGGATCAGCACGGACTGAGCTGGCTTCAGGTCCAGGCCGACGGTGAGCGAGCCGTAGGCCGTCTGCACCATCTCCGGCAGGGCGCCCAGCACCTCCCACGGCAGGTCGGTGTCGACGGGGATGACCTGGGACAGCGGGACCGAGGTGTACTCGGCATAGCCGCCGTCGTAGGTGCGGCCCATGTCCCCCATCATCGCGACGACCTTCTGCCCGGGAGCCAGCCCGCTGCCGGCCGGGGTCGCGTCGACGGTGCCGGCTGCCTCGATGCCCGGCACCCGGGGAAAGCTGACGCCCGCGCCCAGACCCAGCCGAAGCTTCAGCTCGGAGCGGTTGAGGCCGAACGCCTCGACGCGGATGCGCACCCAGCCGTCCCGCTCGGGCGGGAGCGGGAGCGCGGTCAGCCGCAGGTTGTCCACCGGGCCGGGACCGGAGAGCCGGACGGCGCGCATGGTGGCCGGCGAGGACGTCATGGGCGTGCCTTCTTCCCTAGGTAGGAGAGCCGGTCGGCGGTGGTCAACATGCGGCCGCTGCGGCTTCATTCCCGGCCCCGGTCCCGCAGCCAGGCCAGATAAATCCGGGAAACGCCACATATCGCTGGGATGCGGTTTGCATGGAACGGCGTGGGCCGGTGACCCGGGAAGCCCTGTCGTTTACTCCCAAGGCGTGACGTTCATCCGCTGTGCATAAAGCTGCTCGTAAAAGGGCCGATGATGGGCGACGTACCGTGCGAGCTTCTCGGAGTTCTCGACGGTGCAGGCGTATGCCCGTTCGCGCCGCTCGAAACCGGAACTGTTGCCAGCGTCCGTGTGCCAGCCAGCTGACCGCTGCCACCAGGCCTGTTCACCCGGCTCCCAGCTAAGCGCTCGCGGGTTAAACGGCAGCCCGACGGCCGCGCAGTACGCCGCCATCGTCGCAGCCGGCCGGGCCACGAGGTCATCCGAGTCAAGGACAATCGGCGGATTGCCGCCAGCATCGCTGATAGCAGCCTGCATCTCACACAGCCGCTGCATCCCGATCGCGTTGATGGTCATCGGAGGGAACAGGGCGTAATAGGACGCTGCAATTTCCTCAGGACGGCGGATGAGGAACGCATGACGGGCTTCCGCGAGGAACGGCCGGTCGGCCAGGACCGCATCGTGCTGATGGTCCATCGTGTCCTTGAAGAACACGTCCCGGTCGCACGCCTCGCCACGAAGCCAGGCGAGCAGCGCAGCGGCCGAATCGAACGTCCGCCCGCCAGCATCAGTCTCGCCATAGTTCTTCAGGTTGCAGAACGGCTCGTGAAGCACGGTCAAATCACCGCGCTCGGCCATCGACCGAAAGAAAGCCGTTGATCGCGATCGTGGTGCGCTCCACAACGCGAACACTGCCATAGCCGAAACGTAGTCTCCGGCGCCGTGCTCAGTCGTCGATCGCCTGGTAGGCGGCCGTCCAGAAGTCGAGGAGGATCGGCAGCGCAGGTGGCGCGGGCGCCCGCTGGATCATGAGGATTGTCGTCATGTCCTCGGCAGGGTCGTTGTACCAGCCGGTGCCGTATACGCCGGGCCATCCGTAGCTCCCAACCGAGGCGGCCCAGGGATATGACACGCCCGGGGAAGGTCCAGCGTGCGGGCGCCGGGTACGGACCGACATCCCCAAACCCCAGCCGATGTCGTCAAAGTACCCCGGCGTGAACCCGGAGACCGCCTTCTGCGCCGGGGTCAGGTGGTCGCTGGTCATCAGCGTCACCGACGGCCGCGAGAGCACCCGCTCGCCGTCGCGGGTACCGCCGGCGAGCAGGGCCGAGGCAAAGGCGAGGAAATCGGCGGCCGTCGAGACGAGCCCGCCGCCCCCCGATTCGAACGCCGGCGGCCTGCTCCAGTAACCGTCGGGGCCATCTTCGATGACGACCTCGCCGGTGGCCTCGTCGCGCTGATAGGCGGTTGCCAGCCGGCCGATGCTCTCGCCGCCCACGCTGAAAGCGGTGTCCTTCATCCCCAGCGGCCCGCAGATCCGCTCGCGCAGGGCCTCCCCGAACGACATGCCCGTGGCACGCGCGATGAGCACGCCCGTCACGTCGGCGGCGGTGTGGTACATCCAGCGCTCACCCGGCTGGTAGACCAGCGGAAGCGTGCCGAGACGTCGAATCCACTCATCCGGCGGCCCAGGCTCGTCGCCCTGGAGCGCGTTCAGCGCGTCGGAGATCGGGACCGTTCCCGGCTCGGCGGGGACCATGCCGGTGCCGAGGGTGAAGGTGAGCAGATCCCGCAGCGTGATCAGGCGCTTCGCCGGGACGGTGTCGTCTAGCGGCCCGTCCGGGTCGGCGAGCACGGTCATGTCCGCCAGTTCCGGGAGGAACCGATCGACCGGGTCGTCGAGACGGAGCGTGCAGTCCTCGACGAGCGTCATCGCGCAGGCGGCAACGACCGGCTTGGTCATCGAGCCGATACGGCAGATCGTGTCGGCTGCCATCGGCGTCCCCGAGCCTGCGCCCCTCGAAGGCAAGATTGCCCGTTGCCTTGATGTGGACCTCGCCGTGGCGGGCGACGACGGCGACAGCACCCGGGACGTAGCCGCCGTCGACGTGACGGTCCAGCACTTCTCGCACGCGCGCCAGCCGTTTCGACGAGAAGCCACCGCTGGTCACTCGCTCCTCCTCATCGCGTCTGGGTTGTGATGCACGCTGCCTCCTGCACTGCGCTGAGTCGGCCATAGCCGTCAGCGCACGCCGGCGTTTAGCAGGTAGACGATGGGAGCTGCGCTCACTCATCGGTTCGCCGGGCCGCGGCGCGGGACAAATTCGTCGCGTCCCGGATCTGCCTCGCGGAAAATGTATACCCGGCGCTGATTCCGGCGAGGACGGGAGGATATCGATTGCCGTGGCGACGCGATGACCCTGCCGAATTTTGTGGTGATCGGGGCGATGAAGGCCGGGACCGTGAGTCTTGGTCACCACCTCGATGACCATCCTGCGCCAGTTCGAGTATCTCCTCGGCCACGAGATAAAAGGTCACTGGGGATGGCCAGCTTCAGCGTCGGCTTGACCCCGGCCCCTCGGGACTTACCGGCGACGGGAAGCGGCGTCGAGCGCTCTCGTGCCGTACTGCCAGTAGTTGTCGGCGACGTCAATCGTGACTCCCGGGGGGACGATCTCGTCGATGCGCTCGAGCACGTCGCTGGACAGCTCGATCCCGTCGGCGGCGAGATAGCCGTCGAGATGGTCCATCGTGCGCGGTCCGATGATCGCCGAGGTCACTGCGGGATGCCGGACGACGAAGGCGGTCGCCATCTGGATGAGCGTGATCCCAGCTTCGTCGGCGAGCGCCCCGAGTGCGTCGGCGGCCTCGAGTTTGGCGGCGTTCGCCGGGTTGGCCGCGTCGTAGGCGGCGGAGATCCGTGCGCGGGCGGCGGAGCCGGGGCCGCTGATCTCCTGGCCCTTGCGGTACTTGCCCGACAGCCAGCCTCCGGCCAGCGGGCTGTAGGCCAGTACGCCCATTCCGTGCCGCCGGCAGGTGGGCAGCAGGTCGTACTCGATCGCGCGGACCAGCATTGAGTAGGGAGGCTGCTCGGTGCGGAACCGTCCGTGGCCGCGGCGGTCGGCGGTCCACTGGGCCTCGACAATCTGTGAGGCAGGGACCTTCGACGCGCCGAAGGAGCGGATCTTGCCCGCTTGCACGAGGTCGGTCAGAGCGCCGAGGGTCTCGTCGATGTCGGTGTCCGGATCGGGAGCACCGAACTGGTAGAGGTCGATCCAGTCGGTCTGGAGCCGGCG
>Ga0209693_10001231_pt1 | contig 10925 bp, 10 predicted proteins | sample HubBroMetageWRM3_FD_188345 | JGI IMG/M metagenome (GOLD analysis project Ga0209693, IMG submission 188345) | Warmed soil microbial communities from the Hubbard Brook experimental Forest, New Hampshire - Hubbard Brook CCASE Soil Metagenome WRM 3... | ecosystem: Environmental > Terrestrial > Soil...
GCGTCAATTGCGAGGCCGGAGGGAGATTCGCAAGGAGCAAGCGGCCAAGTGTTTTCGATTTTCAGTGTCTTGGCGTCGAATTTCACGAGAGAACTTTTGTCTTCGAGGTTGACGAACATTTTGCCCTTGCCGTCGGAGGCTCCGAATTCGGGGCCGCCGCCGAGAGGAAAAGTGCTGACGAGCTTTCCGGAAGCGGCGTCAATGGCCGACGAAGTGTTGGCATCCCCATTGAAGGTAAAGACGCGCTTGGAAAATGTGTCGTAAATAATGGCGTCGGTGTCCTTGTCCGTCTTGACGTTGCCGAGAGCCTTGAGGGAGTTGAGATCAAAGATAGTGACATCGGAAGTGCGGCCGTTGGTGGTGAAGCCTTTGTTGGATTCGTCGGCAAAGGCGATGCCGTGCACGCCTTGCGTGTCTGGAATGTCGCCGATGATTTTTCCCTGATCGGGATCAACGACGATGACGTGAGTGCCGCGAGAGATGAACAGGCGATGCGTGGCAGGATCAACTTCGAGATAGTCCCAGCCGCCGCTGCCGCCCAGTTTTACTTTTTTAACCAGATGATAGCCGGAGCCCCCAGAGGTTTGCGGCGCAGCGAGAAGGGAAGGCGTGAGTATGGCGAGGAGAAGAAGCGCGAAGGTAGCGCACGCGCGAGTGCTGTTCTTTGACATCGAAACCCTCCAGAGTGTTGGGACCTGCTTGGACCGCCGGTAACATTGTCATAGCGAAGTTAAACGCAGGATAAACGAGCGTCGAGTTACGTTGACTACGGGTGATAGCGGGTATATCGTCCACTTCAACTGCTTCCGGACAATTCCTTAGCGCTTACTTTCAGGGAAGGGATGAGCGCCGAACATACTCGCCCCCGGGTGTTTTACGGCTGGTGGGTCGCCTTAACGGCTGCTCTCGGCCTATTCCTCAACACTGCCACGGTCATCGTATTCACCTTCGGGATATTTGCGAAGGCCATTGGCCAAGAATTTCATACCGGGCGTTCCAGTATTTCGCTTGCATTCACATGTCACAACCTCGCGGGGGCACTGTGCGTCCCGATCGCCGGAAGATTGGTTGACCGTTATGGCGCGCGGAGGGTGCTGATTCCGTTCACCATCGTGCTGGGGCTGATTCTGGTTTTGGGCAGCATGTTGTCGAATGCGATTTGGGAACTGTACGTATTTTATTTGGCGTTGGGCATCGTCTCTGGCGGCGCTGGAGCGATGTCCTACACAGCCGTGGTCTCACGATGGTTTGACCGGCGCAGAGGACTGGCCCTGAGCCTGATGATGCTCGGCATGGGGCTTGGGGCAATTATCATGCCCGCCGTGGCGCAGCGTCTTGTGGCGCTTTTCGGATGGCGTCATGCTTACAGCATTTTTGGTTTGGCGATTTTGCTGGTGCCGATGCCGGCGGTTGCGGCGTTCCTGAAAGAGAAACCGGAAAACATGGGATTGCTGCCCGATGGCGCGGCAGAACCCCACATTGCGACTCCAATCCGGGTGGATGAAGAAGGGTTGACGGTGCGCCAGGCCTTGCGCACACCGGAATTCTGGAGCCTGGCATGCGCGCTGGGCTTGGTTACCGCAAGCGTGCATGCCTGTTTCATTCATTTGCCCGCGATAGTGACCGACCGGGGAAGCACGGCTCAGACGGCAGCGTTTGTCAGTTCGCTTTTCGGTGTTGGGCTCCTTTGCGGGCGAGTGGGCTGCGGTTACTTGATGGATCAATTCTTCGCTCCGCGGGTTGCGGCGCTCTTTTTCACTTGTGTGGCGATTGGCGCGGCCATACTCACAACAGCCCATTCGATATGGTTCTCATGCGTCGCTTCCTTGCTAGTTGGCCTGGGAATAGGCGCTGAGGTGGATATCATCGCGTACTTGACCACGCGCTATTTCGGATTGCGATCGTTCGGCGAACTTTTTGGCTGGCTGTGGGCTGTCTTTGGCGTGTCCGGAGGCATAGGAGCTTACTTGATGGGCGTAGGCTTCGACAAAACGGGTTCTTATTCGCTGCCGCTCGCAGGGTTTTCCCTTGCGGCGTTTGCGGCGATGCTTTTGATGATTAGCCTGGGACCATACCGCTATCGCGTGAGGGCGCCGCATTCGGCGGATGTCGCGCCACCCATTGCGGCGGTAGCCCCGACCAGAGGAGGGCAATGACACCAGAAGCGAATTTGCCTGCCGGTCCTTTCGAATTGCTGTGCGTGCGAGATGGTCTGATCTTGCATCAGGCTCTTTACGTCACAGCAAAACTAGGCGTGGCGGACCTTCTGAATGACGGGCCACGTAAAACGAGAGATCTTGCCACGCAACTCGAAGTGCATGAATCCGCCTTGTACCGGGTGTTGCGCGCCCTGGCGAGCAGAGGAATCTTCGAAGAAACCGCGCCGCGGACTTTCGCCAACAATCCGACGTCGAGCTATCTCCGCAGCGGAGTGCCTGGCTCGATGCGGTCCATGGTGATTTTCTGGGGAACCGAAACTTATTTTCGTCCGTTTGGCGAGATTCTCTACAGCGTTCAGACCGGTGAGCCGGCCAGATCCAAAGTGCTGGGCATGGACGGATGGGAGTTCCTGCAACAAAATCCCGCACTCGCACGCATCTTTGATGACGCTATGACGGACTCTTCCGCGCTTCTCGGGCCAGCGGTCGCAAGCGCGTACGACTTTGGCCGTTGGGGCAGCATCATGGACGTAGGAGGCGGCAATGGAGTGTTGCTTGCGGCCATCCTCAAGGCACATTCCGGACTGACCGGCACTCTGGCGGACCTGCCGCACGTGCTGGAGCGCGCCACAGAGCGCGGCTTTCTGGGAGGGGAACTGAAGAGTCGCAGCGCGATGTTGCCTTGCGATTTTCTTTGTGAGGTCCCTTCCGGCAGCCGGGCTTACGTGATGAAACACGTGATCCACGATTGGGACGACGAACATGCTCATACCATTCTGGTGAACTGTCGCCGCGCGGTTCCAGCAGACGGAGCCCTGCTGCTTGTGGAATGGGCGCTGCGGGAGGCGAACCTGCCGTCGACGGGCAAACTTCTTGATGTGGTGATGCTGCTCTTGACCGGCGGACGCGAACGCACCATCGAGGAATATGGCGAGCTGCTGGGGGGCGCTGACTTCCGTCTGAATCGGGTGGTGCCGACTTCGACGGATTTGGTTGTTGTGGAAGCGCTGCCGGTCTAACGGATTCAGATCTGCTGCGTCGACGCGCTCGTTTTAGGTGTTGTGATTATCTTTGGAACTGGACTGTCAGGACCATGTGCGTGGCGGTGGGCTTGCCGTCTGTTAAGGCCGGCTCGAAAATCCATAGGGCTACGGCTCGTTTTGCCGCACCTTGCAGAATGCGTGGGCCGGACAGTGCCTTCGTGGTTTTGAGGTTGCCATTCGCGTCAATTACGGCGTCCAGCTGGACGACCGGGTCGAGGTCGAGTCCTTTTGCCCATGACGGAATGGCCGGCGGAGCTTGCGAGATGATTCTTGCGGGAATGGTTTCTCCGACGCTCTTGTTGCTCTGTTTCAGCTCGCGGCGCTTTGTCTCCTGCTCGACTACTACGGGTCCGTCGGAAAAGTATTTGGCTGCTGCGGGCGAATCATTGGAGGCTTTCGCGATGCTCGGCTGTTGGGTCTTGTCGGTTGCTTGTGCCGGCGTGGCGCTGGAGTTGGAATTGGCGACAACTCTCGCGCTGTCAGTTGTTGGTGTTGCGCTTGGCGTTGTTGGACCGCCATTCGCGGCAGTCGGCGTTTGCGATGTTTCCGAAGCGGTGGGCTGCGTTGCGGATTGCTCGGACGCCGCGATGGCACGCTGACGTGCGCGCAGCGAAGCGCTGCGCTTCGCGTGCCACGCCAGGCCGAGAATCGCCACGATCAAAATGGACGCGGCGATTCCTACGGCGATCGTGATTTTGCCCGGCTTGAATTCGCGCATCCGGCCGGGCAGGGAAGCCAGCATCGAAATTACCGGCGACCGTCCTGCAGCGTCGGTTTCGTCTTGGGGCGAAGCGTTTTCGGACGCGGCCTCTTGTCCGTTTGCTTGCTTTCCTTCTGCCGCGGATTCTCGCTTCGGTTTTGGCTTAGCGTCGCCGGCCATCATCGCGAGCGCGGCCATAAGCTCGGCGTCTTTTGCTTCGTTCCAGTCCGCCTCGTCTGCTGGTGCGGGTATCGCAGCCTTGGGGGCAGGCGCGGGAGTGGCGGGCTCGGTCGCTTCGGTTTCTGGCAACGTCGCGGGGGCTTCGTCGCCTATTGGCGCCAGCACTTCCGGCTTCGGCGCGGCGGCCTGATTTTCTGTTGCCGCTGGAGCGATGGCTTGCGCGCCGTCATTCTGTTTCTGCGCGATGGCACCAGGTCTCGCGGCGGGAGCATTCCAAAATTCCGGGTCGCGCGAAGTGAATTCGAGGTCGGTGTAACCTCCCGGACCACCTTTGCGATATTCGAGAACTTTGCAGAGGATTTCGCGTCCGGACTGCTCGTTGCGGAGAAAGAGGCATTGGCCCGTGGATACTTTTGCTTTCAGACTAACGACCGCGCCGTTTTCGAAAGTGAGTGTGGTTTTGGTGGTCTCGGTGAAAAGCTCGCGCCGATCCGAGCCGTCAACGAGCGTCGCGCCTTGAATCGTCACCGGGACTTCGAGCGGAATGGGTTGAGCGGTCAGCACTGGCTTAGCGAATCCTCATTCATTCAGACTCAAGCCGCGCGATTGAAATTTGCAGCATTGGGATTGTGCCCCCCGAGGGCCCGAAATACAGCGCTTAGCCGCTTTGCGTCGCATGGGCGTGCCGCTGCTTTGTCCCGCGGCCTAGCCGCGGCCCGGCTATTAGTCCTTATATTGTATGCCGAGGGCGGCAAGCGCAATAGTCGGGAAGTACCGATTGGTTCCTAACTATCGTCATGGAGCGGATGATCGGGAGAGGTGTTTGCAAATTATTGATAGGCATGGACATGTGACTGAATGCTTCAGGCCAAGGTCAGATCGCGGTAGTTAATTGATGAGAACGCGAGCGAGTGATGCACCTGTTTACTGCGGTCAGGGAAGCTAGGCCTTCTGCAGCATTACTTCTGTGGATTTGATCACGGCGGCAACTGTGTCGCCGACTTTTAGTTTCAATTCTTCCGCGCTGCGGCGGGTGATTACGCTCTCGACTTGATTGTCGCCGATTTCCACGACGACGTGAGCCATGATGTCGCCGAGCTGAAGCTCCACGATTTTACCGACCAAACGATTGCGAGCGGATAGTCTCATGCGCAGAATTGTAGCCAATCGCCGGGGATGTGTCGAGGCATACGATGTCGGGTAGGGATAAATTTACGATTACATGACTACTACACAGGAAGGTGGTTTGTCGGGACTGCAGAAAATGCGCCCCCGCGCGACGCTCTACTTTTCGACAATTGCCACGGGACAGGTTTCACTTGCGTTGCTCGAACTGCGAGCGTACCGTAGCAAATATGAAGCCGATACAAGCAGTCTGCGACAAATGCAAAAAGACAGTGGAAGCAAAACCGTTGCTCAGCGAAAACGAGCTCTGGTTGGCGCTGAATAAAGGCGACGAAATCGAAGTCATGCATCTCGCCGATGATGTCCATCACACGTGGAAACTCACTGGACAAGACAAAGAGAATCTGCGTAAGGCGCGAGCCGCAGGAGCAGCTTAACCCGTCCTGCTTGATTTCGTGTTCATTCTAGCGTCTCCAAACCCTTGGCGACTTACGCTCGGAACCGGGCACTGTCTTGGTGTAACCACTCAGAGGTTGACGTGTGCAATACCACAGGTTACTCCCGTAGCTAAATAGCTTAGATTTCGTCCAAAGTCCTGACTAACGCGCATCGGAAACTGATGACCCACCACCATCGTCGCGTCAATGCCTCTTCGTTGAATGACTGGGCGGCTGCTTGACTATTCATATCGCAGCGCGACCATAGGATCCACACGTGAGGCGCGGCGGGCTGGGATGTAGCTGGCTGCTGCGGCGATCGCGGCGAGGACTATGCACGCGGCGACCAGCGCGATGGGATCGGCGGCGCCTAGTCCGAAGAGCATGCTGCGAATCAAGCGCGTGCCGCCGAGTGCGATGGGAACGCCGACGGCAATGCCGATGAGCATCAAGGTTAACGTTTCGCGCAGCACTTGCCGCAAGATCGTGGAAGGACTGGCGCCCAGTGTCATGCGAATGCCGATATCGCGAGTGCGGCGCGCGACAGTAAAAGCCATGATGCCGTAGAGGCCGACGCCGGCGAGGACGATTGCCAGCAGGCCAAACGCCGAAGCGAGCCGCGCGACGAAGTAATCGCTATGCAGCGAGTCCTGCACCAGCGACGGCATGGTGTGTACTTGAATTTCGGGAATTGCAGGGTTCGTGTCGTGCACGACGCTACGCAGCGCGCTCGTGACGCCGGCCAGATCGCCCTTCGTGCGCACTTCGAAGAAAGCGAATCTTTGCGGCCAGAAAGGATTGAACAGAGGCACGTAGATTCGCGGTGGTGTTTCCTCGCGCAGGTTGCGGTATTTCGCGTCGCCGACCACGCCCACGACCTCGGCGTCGGAAGGATTGCCCGGGTAGGTATCACGCACCCACTTGCCGATCGGATTCGTATTCGGGAAGAAGTGTTTCGCAAATGTCTGATTGATCACGGCGACGCGTGGCGCTCTGCCGCCCGCCGGCGCGCTATCGTGCTGCTCAATGCCGCGCCCGTAGAGAACAGGCATGCCGACTACGGAAAAATAATCCGGGCCCACGTGATCAAAGCGAGAGTCCATCTCCTCGCCCGGTTTCGGGGTGTAACCCTCGACGGCAATCGGATCGCCGGACTCGGCGTTGGTGAACAATCCGTCGGTGGAAAGCGAAACGCCCTCGACGCCGGGCACGGCTCTAAATTTCTCGAGCAGGTTTTGAAGCAGCGGAGGAATTTCGGCGTCCTGGTATCCCGCGGGAAGCGGCATGATGCGGAAGAGCACCAGACGCGTCGAGTTGAAACCGAGGTTCACATTGTTCAGGCGCTTGAGGCTGTGAACGAATAATCCAGCGGCGACGAGCAGCACCAGGGAAACCGAGACCTGCGCGACGACCAGAATCTTCGCCACGGGAAGGCGGCGATGGAGCGCTTCGGTGGTGGAACCCGATGCGCCGGATTTCAGCATCGGCGAAAGGTCAATATGCGTGGCGCGTAGCGCGGGAGCCAGTCCGAATAAAATCGCCGTAAGAGCGGCGACGCCAAACGTAAACGCGAGAATGCGCGCATCGGGTCGCAGCGAAAGTTGCACGGCGAACGGCCCGGCACCCGAAACCATACGCAACAGAAGCGCGTCCGCCCACTGGGCCAGAACGAGTCCGGCTGCGGCGCCGGAAAATGCGAGAAGAAAGCTTTCAGTGAGAAGCTGGCGAATCAAGCGCGAGCGGCTCGCACCGATCGAAAGGCGCACGGCAAATTCCCGTTGCCGCGCGGCGCCGCGCGCGAGAAGCAAGTTCGCGAGATTCGCGCAGGCGATCAGCAGCACCAACGCCACTAGAGCCATCAGTAGCTTCAACGGTTCCCTGAACCCGCCACGCACCGTAGAGGCGCCGCGAGCACCGGGTTTCAATTTGATGTTCTGCTTGGCGTAGGCCTTCAACTCTTCGCCGGAAAGCGTTTGTCCGGCGAAGGAGGATGCAATGTAGTGCTGCAACGCGACGTTGATGGCGGCATTCGCTTGCGCCATCGTGACGCCCGACTTCAAACGCGCAATCACCTGCAGCCACATGTGCTGATCAATATTTCCGTCAGGAAACGCGTTGAGTAGATCAACACCCGGATAGATGGCGGCCTGCATCGTGGCGGGAACCCACACATCCGGCGATTCACCGACGGATTCGCCGAAAAATCCCGCGGCCGTGACGCCGACAATTTCAAACGAAGTTTTGTTGATCTCGATTGTACGGCCGAGCACTTGCGGGTCGAGATTGAAGCGGCGGCTCCAGAATCCCTGACTGATGACGGCGACGGGAAATGCGCTGCGCGTACGGTCAACTTCGAGGCCGAAGGTGCGGCCGATGATTGGTTGCACGGCCAGCGTCTCAAAATAATCGCCCGAGACGAGCCGGATGCGGGCGGAGTCTTTTATGGGCGCGCTCGCAGCGGAATTTGCGGGGTCGGTGGCGTTCGCGGAGGCTGCAAAGGCGTTCGGAATGGTCACTTGCAATTCGGCAGTCGAGCTGTCCGCGGCGAAAATTCCAGAGAAAACGTCGTTGTGATCGCGCAGGTATTCGAATTCGGAATACGCCAGCAGGCTGCGATCGTTGCTCTCGCTGCCGTTGCTCATGCCGTGCGCGTCGGGCTCGGTGAGCACTACGAGCTGCTGCGGGTTCGCCACCGGCAGCGTGCGCAGCAACACCGAATCGAGAATCGTGAAGATGGCGGTGTTGGCGCCGATGCCGAGCGCGAGCGTCACGATGGCGATGAGCGCGAAGCCGGGATTTTTCAGGAATGTGCGCAGAGCGAAGCGGATGTCTTGCAGCAAATTTTCCACGAGCGCGCCCCTTTGACGTGATGGCAAGAAATTCAAGCAGCGTTGATGCACGCCGATTGCCCAGCGCGATGCGGCATTAGATCTAATCTTATCAAGGAGTTGGCCTGAACGCGCGGTTCCCGGGCGCGAATAGTTGCTCGGTTGTGGGATGAGGCCGTCGCGGTGCCGGACAGCTCCTGGGTGAGCGCGGGCTCCTGGTGGCCGGCCGGCTGAATGGCATCGTCCCGCCGCCGACGCAGCAAAACGGGTTGGCGGTTCGCTAACACGTGTGCTGCGTGTTTTTCCGTCTACGTCAACGGATCATGGCACTGAGAATCAGCGCGGCGAACGCCACAATCAATCCGAAAGTTCGCACCCAGTGATACCAGTCCCAGCGATGCTCTTCCTCTTTCCAGTCGTTGGGAAGAGATTGCGGCGTCCAATTGATGATGCGATTGTTGACCGGCACCGGTCCGAAGAGCGAGAAGGGAATCGCGAGAGCTTGAATTGCAAAGGCGATCAGCGCCAGCCGCCAGGCGTCCGGACTGAGGTGCTGGTATGGCAGCAGCAATAAGAGATTCAGAAGCGTGGATCCGGCCATCCAGAAGGGCATTACTCGTCCAAACAATCGCGCGAATGACGCCCGCATCAGGATGTGGGTTTCGAGCGGTTGGCGGTTGAGTGTGGGATGTGCGAATGCGGCAACGTTCAATTCGCTGCCACACATCAGGCCCAGCACTAGCAGGCTGACGAGGTGGAGTGTCATGAAACATGCCTCCCTGACGCTGCACATTTGATGCCCGCCGATGCCTAGGGAATGTAATGCGCGGTGGTGTCATCCACGGGCCGAGGACTCGGCTATAACCTCCTGGGTCGTTTGTATTTAGCCTCGCACACACGGCTTTTTTCCCCTTCCAAATTAAGCGCGCGAAGATGCGATTTTTTAAGGTAAATCCCTGCAGAATCTACAGGATTCTCTGTATGGCCGGAAACAGGCTTATCGTTGATTATGCCGCCTGGAAGAAGTGGGGCGCAGGCCGGGAATCCTTATTAATAAAAATACTAAGGGCTGGGCCCATCCTGCGCTTCACTTCTCCACCAAGACATTGGCCCTCCCGCTTCCCTCCTTGAGGAGCCTTCGCCCCCGCGAGGCTCCTTTTTTATTGGGGACCAGATTCGACAGGCGTTTCATAGCCAGACAGAGAATTTCAGATTTAGATAAGGCGTGCGCATTACTACGCATAACTTTCCGTTGTCGGTCAGGCTTTTACCCGATTGGAGGCGCGGGGAAAACCTCGTCTACTAGGGAGCGTCGAACAGTAAGTGGGCGAGAAAGTTGCGCCCGAAAAGGAGATTCGTGATGCAAAAGTTCTGTACTCTACTGGCGTTGTTGGCCGCCGTGACGTTCCTGCCATCGCGGCTGCAAGCACAGGCCGCTGGCAACTCCGGCCAGGACAAGACGCCGAGCGCGAATACGACGACTGTGACCGGCTGTTTGGAGGCCGGTAAGAAAGCTGGCCACTATATGCTGGCTGCCGATGACGGCACGACTTATCACCTGCGCAGCAGGGACGTGAATCTTGGCGAACACGTTGGCCACACGGTTACCGTCACGGGCAAAGTGCCGCAGGGAAAAGCAGCGGGCGAGAAGTCACCTTCGAGCAGCTCTTCCAGTGATCCCTATGGGTCCGCGCAGTCGGGTGAAGGTCAAGCTGGCGGGCACGCAGGCGGCGGCAACATGCTCTTGGTCACCGACCTGAAGATGGTCAGCGAGTCCTGCAAGAAGTAGGAAATGAGGTTTGTCCCCCAAGCGCGCGCGGCAGCCATCCTCGACGGATGAAAATCCGGGCACGCCGTGCGCACACCCGCGGAGGGGCGGATTCGGTTCCGCCCTTCCGTGATTTTTTTTCTCCCGCCGAACGACTTCCATCTGCGGATTACTGAACTGTAGTGGTCTGCTAGGGCGCCTTGCGCTGATGCACCACGCTTTGCCCTCACTCACATCGAAGAGAAGGCGCACAGACTCGTAGATCAACGCACGCGGCGGTGCCATTCGTTCTACACTCGGCGGCGTGCGGCGGCCAACGGAATTGTGCTGCACGCTCAACCGTTTCGAGGAGGGTTTACATGAAAAATCTAGCGAAGAAGCTTCTTGTTGTGGGGATTGCGATGATTGGGTTTGCTTCCGCGAAGATCAACCTGGCGACGGATGGGGCGATTTACGCCTCCGACGCTCGTGCGTCACATACTCACGGTTCGGACGCTACGCAGCTTAGTACTGACGCGCAATGCGTTTCTACTGTGCCGCGCTCCTGGGGTGAGTATCGCGGAGGGTCGAATCAGGCGGGCTTGGGGTTCGAGGCGAGTGACGGGACCTTGCGGTTCGTCACCAATCTGCCGTGCGGCGCGGTTCCGGTAATCGCTCTCGAGGTTCGCCGCACAACTGGCTCGCG
>Ga0209693_10001232_pt1 | contig 10924 bp, 6 predicted proteins | sample HubBroMetageWRM3_FD_188345 | JGI IMG/M metagenome (GOLD analysis project Ga0209693, IMG submission 188345) | Warmed soil microbial communities from the Hubbard Brook experimental Forest, New Hampshire - Hubbard Brook CCASE Soil Metagenome WRM 3... | ecosystem: Environmental > Terrestrial > Soil...
AGGACGAGGTAGAGGTCGTCACCGGCCCGTTCCGGGTCGGGTCGATCTGGGAAGCGGTGACTCCGTGCGATGAGAACAGCGCCCCGGCCACCTGCCCGGCGCCCGGCTTCCCGCAGAACTACCTGGGCACGCTGAACCCGTGGACCGGGGTACTCACCAGGGTTGCGCTCGCCGGGCCCTCCTTCCGGCCGCAGGGCATGGTGTTCATCAGCCCCGGCTGGGTTGTGACGGCAGGGTGACGGCCAGCTCCCGGCTGGCGGCGCGGATCAGAGCCACCGCCGGGACGGTCACGACAGGCCGTCCCGGCGGTCGGCCGCCGAGCGTGCGCCTGCGGCGGTCACTCAGGACACTGCGCTGCGCATCGCCACCTGGCAGAGCTCAGGCAGCTTGCCGACGGCCGCCGCCGATGCCAGCCGCACGCCCGCGAGTGCCAGCAGGAACCCGTAGATGGCTCCGCACGGCAGCAGAATCCCGATCCTGATCGCCAGCGAGTCGCTGGCGGCCAGCACGACGCCGATGATCACCGGTGCCGCCGCGACCGCGGTGCCGGCCAGGGTGGCGAGGACGGCGCCGATCCGGTAGCCGCCGTATCCCGGCGCGGCCACCAGAAACGGGGTGCCGGCCCGCTTAACCGTCGGGTAGGGCAGCACCGCGGTGAACAGGTTGCTCAGCCCGAGGGCCGCGCCAAGCGCGGCGAGCACGACCGGCGCCGCCTCGACTCCGACTCCCGGCCTGCCGGCCGCGACGGCCAGAGCGAAGCAGACAGCAACGACCACCGGTGCCCCGATCACCGCGAGCACGAGATTCTGGCCGGCGAAGTAGGCGCGCAGGTCGCGGCTGCGGCTGAGCGCCACCGCCTCCAGGTAGAACGCCGGGCCCGTCAGCCCGGCCGAGTTGACGTGGAAGATCCCGACGAACGCGCCGCCGAAGATCGCACTGGCGATGATGACCCCGGGATGGCGGTTCTGGCCGAAGACAGAACTGGCCGAGACCGCTGCCGTGATCACTGCGATCATGGCCCAGAAGACCAGCGACATTGGCTCCCGGCGCTGGTAAACCCAGAACCGGGCGGCCACGGCTCCGCGCAGGCCGGACCGGGCCAGCCGCAGCTTCGCACCATGAACCTGCGCCGACTGCGTCGACGTGTCGGACGTCACGAGAGCCCGGCTGAGCGACCGTACCCACAGCAAAACGAAGACGATGACGACGGCGGCAAGCGCGGCCAGGCGCGCCAGGGCCAGCCCAATGTGGCCGGCCGAGGCGTCCTGGATCGCGTGCGCGGCCAGGCCCGGCGGCAGCCAGCGCATCCAGGAGTCGAATCCGGTGAAGCTTGCCGCAGTGATTTTGCCCTCGGCGGTTGCTTTAGGCACCACCTGGGCGAAGAACTCGTACAGCGCGAACAGCGGAATGATCAGGAATGCCGCCAGGTCCCGGCCCCGTCGCGAGCGCAGCAAGCCGGCTAGGGAAGTGGTCACAAAGCGGGACAGGGCAATGCAGAACAGCACCTGCAAGACCACCGCGACGACCGCGACGATCACCCCGAGCGGGCCGCTCGCCAGTCCCACGGTCACGCCCAGCAGGCCGATCACGTTGGCCAGCGGCCACGCGCCGGTGGCCGATGCGGCCAGCAGACCGGCAGCCAGCGGACGGGTGCGCAGCGGATAGAGCGCGAGCGTCGCCGGGTCCAGTGTGGAGTCCACGCTAAAGACCATGATCGGCATGATCAGCCAGCCGAACGCGAACACGGTGAAGATGACCGCGGTCAGGTCCACCGACGTGGCCTTGCCGCGGAAGCTGGCCAGCACCAGGAAGGTGCCGATCGCGAGCAGCACGGCGAACGTCGTGCTGACGATGAAGGAAACCTTTGCGGTCCTGGACGAGTGCAGCGCGTTCAGCAGCAGGCGCAGCTTCAGCTGGACGAGGAGCCAAGCCACGACAGCACCTCCTCGTCGGTTGCGCGCGGGCCGACCAGGTCGATGAACGCGCGCTGCAGGCTCTTGCCGCCGCGCACCTCGTCGGTTGTCCCCGTGGCCACAATCTTGCCCTTGTCGATGATGGACACGTGGTCGCAGACCTGCTCGACCAGCTCCATCACATGGCTGGAAAACAGCACAGTCGAACCGGAGCTCGCGAAGCGGGTCAGCAGCCGGCGGATCACGTCGCCGGAGACCGGATCGACGCCCTCGAGCGGCTCGTCGAGGAACAGCACAGACGGATTGTGGATGAGCGCGCAGCCGAGCGCGGCTTTCTTGCGCATGCCCGTCGAGTAGTCCGCGACCAGCCGGTGCGCATCTCCTGACAGATCCAGCACGTCCAGCAACTGCACGGCACGCGAGCGCGCCTCGTCGGTCGGCAGGCCGCGCAGCCGCCCGGAGTACTCGAGCAGCTCCGCGCCGCTGAGCCGCTCGAACAGCCGGACCTCCGCTGGCACCACGCCCATGATCGCCTTCGCCGCAGGCGGGTCGGTCCAGACGTTGAGCCCGTTGACCTCGACCCGCCCGTCGTCCGGGCGGAGCAGCCCGGTCATCATCGACAGCGACGTGGTCTTGCCTGCTCCGTTCGGCCCGACGAGCCCGGCAAGCGAGCCGGCCGCGATGTCGAGGTCTACCCCCGCCACCGCTTCCTTGTCGCCAAATCTCTTGCGCAGCCCGTGCACCGCGATGGCAGGAACCGGCGCACCCTCCGGGCGGTTAACCCTGCCGTACGCCAGGCCCTCCAGTGAATCCGTCGATCTCGCCCCGTCTGCTGGCGTGTTCATGGCGCCGCCTTTGTGGTCGCTGATCAAACGATGCCGGACAGCTGCCCACCCGGGCGGGGTCTGGCGGCCCGCCGCAGCTTCCCGCAACCGCACGAAAACTGATATCACAATCATAGGCTGAGTTCTGATGCGGCGTCCACCTGGATTCCGCTGCCCGGACGAGAACGTGGCTGGAGCGAGACAGCCGTCCGGCGAGCGCGCAGCAGACCAGTGACAACGGCCCCGGCCGCGAACAGCGCGGCGAGGAAAGCGAAGGCCGCGACGTCAGCCTTTCAGGAAGTGCCAGCTCTGCGGGTAGATGTTGAGCAGCGGATCCGTCGGAGTCGCTCCGGCAAGGTTGCTCTTGATGGCCGATACGAAGTAGTCAGGCGAAGCCATCCACAGGACTGGGACCTGGGCGCTGATGTAGTTCTCGTACTTGTCGAAGGCATTGAGTCCCTGGGTGTGGACCGCTGTCATCAGCGAGTCGGCCTCCGCGCTCGAGTAGCCACCGCCGTTCGCCGCCGCCCCCGAAGCGAATATTTCGTCCCCGGCTGGCTCGGCGAACATCGGATAGAACCCCCAGCCGTTTCCCCAGAAGAGCGCCTGCCAGCAGGACGACTGCGAGCACGACGCCCACTGGCCGCTGACGGCCGACATCGGGGCAGCCTTGAGCGCGATCGTGATTCCGGCCGAGGCGAAGGCCGTCTGCAGAGATGCGGCCTCCTCGCTTACCTGCGTCTGGCCACTGGCGTACTGCAGTGTGAAGGCCAGCTTCGCTCCCGCGGGCACGCCCGGCCCGCACGCGTTGGCCGCGGTTCCTGGCCTGGAGCAGGTCGATGTCCCGCTGGGCCGGACCGTCCAGCCGTGGTCGGCAAGGAGGGTACGCGCGGCTGCGGGGTCAAAGGGGTACGGGTCGGAGGTCTGCTGACGCGACAGGTAGACGCTGGCTGGCGCTCCCGGCACCGGCCCGTAGTCCGGCACACCGTATCCGTGGAATACCGACCTGGTGATCTCGGTCTCATTGATGAGATGCTGCAGCGCTTGCCGCACATAGAGCTGCCGGAAGATGGGGCCAGTTGCCGGCTGATTGAAGTTCAGCGGAATGTAATTGAAGGCCCAGTCTACCCACGGGACGACCTTATAGCCGGCGCTGGTCACGCGGGATATCGCGGCTATATCGCTGAAGGGCACATACCCGTAGGAGAGACCACTTCCCGACAGCAGGGAGTTGAATTCGGCAGCGTCGCTGGTGAACGGCACGAGCTGCAGCTTGTGAACCCCGTTTTTTGCATTTGGCCCAGAGAAGGTCGCGTTCCGGGCAAATGTCGACGCGCCGGTGGACGGCGTGAAGCTGGTCAGGTGCCAGGGACCGTCGACGACTTTCCACAGCGGATTCGTCGTGTAGGTGGCCAGGTCCTTGTTCTGCGCGGCCAGGAAGTTGTACACGGCTCTTGCGCCGGAAGTCGTAAGGTCGTAGTTGCCGACAGGGCCGGTGGCGCTGGTTCGATCCCAGCTCTGCTGTGGCAGCGGTACTAGCTGTGCTAGCTCGTTGTACAGCCATGCCCCGCTGTAGGGACCGTTGAACTCGATGGTGATCTGATACGGGCCGTTCACACTGAAGCGGACGACGTTGTCGGGGAAGCCGCCCGGCGAGTAATCCCACCAGTTGGCCTTCTCGGCAGTAAGCAGGTTGTACCAGAACTGCACGTCCCTGGCGGTCACCGGCTTGCCATCCGACCAAACGTAATGCTTGAGCGTTATGTTCGCGGTCGTCTTGCCGTTTGATGTGGTGAACGTGGGCGTGTTGGCGATGCTCTGGGATTCGTTGAGGCCCGCCGACCCAGGGCCGCCGAACCAGAACAGGGGGCGGTAGAGAAGGAACTGGAAGAACGAGATATTCGGCGTCGTCGCGTTCGCCGCCGTTACGAGCGGAAGAATCCAGTCCGGCACATTGCCGGCGGCCAGCGCGAAGGTCGCCGTGCCGCCGGAGACGGCCGATGACTTGGTGCCGGACGATGAGGAGGAGCTGCACGCGGCGAGGAGGCTGACAACGAGCAAAATCGAGGCAAGCACCTTTGTTCTAGTCAACCGTTTCATCCACGCCCTCCCACCTAGACCACGAATGACCCTGCCGCATCGGACGTTCTGGCGTAGTGCACCGACTCGTGCTCCATAGCGCAGCTCTCCGGGTCGTTGTTGCCCGGCACGGCACGGCGCTTGTGCAGGTGGAAGGCTGGTCACTTCCCGGGGCGCAGACTACGCATATGATCAACTTGGCCCTATGGAGTCACCAGATGTCAAGTCATCGTCTGACTTATGGTGAGGATTTACCGCCCGGCCTCGGCTGCCAGAACTGGACCCAAGGCGGTACTTCCTCGAAGCTCGTCGGGTCCTCTGCCAACACCCGGCCGTTGCGGAGCGTCACAGCCGCACGAAAGGCTCGCGTCGCCCGTCGGCACTCGCCGCGGGTGTCGAAGGAGTCGAACTGGCCTTCCTCCAGCCGCAACAGGCAGAGGTCCGCCGCCCCACCGACACGCAACGCGCCGATCTCGGGATACCGGCCCAGTACCCTGGCGGGCCGCTCGGTGACGGCGCTGACGACATCCGCGAGCGGCATGCCCAGGTGGAGCAGCTTCGTCATGCATGACGGCAGATCGAGCGCGTCCCTGCTCTCTCGCCGGACGTAGTACGTGAGTCCGTCGTTCGCCTCGGACAGCCCGTTCCCGTACCGGCTCAGGTGATGTATGTCGGATGAGATGACGTCGGGTGCGAAGCCCTCGGCCAGCATGAGCTCGGCGGTGCGGAACGAGAACGAACCCGCCCCGTGCCCCACGTCGAATATGACCCCCTGATCGCGCGCTCGCCGCGCAGCGTCCGAGACCCGGTTCTCCCGCCCGACGAGGCTCATCGACTGACCGGTGCAGCAGTGCGTGACGATGTCCCCAGGCCGCAACTCGTCTAGTACCTCGGTGAGATCAGGAGGTCCGATCCCTACATGAACCATGACCGGCAACCCGAACGTATCGGCAGCCTGGCGCGCGAGACGCAGCGGCTCGCAGCCGTTCGCCCCGACCGTCGGTGAGCCCATTCGGACCTTGACGCCAACCACAAAGTCCCGGTTGCGCTCGACCGCTCGGCAGCAGACAGCGACGTCACAGTGCTCGAGCCGTTCGGACTCGTAATCGACGCTCACGAGCCCGATGGCCGAGATATGCACGAAAGCGAGCACTCGAACCCTGGCCCGCTCGGCGACGAACTCACGAAGTCCCGAGAGGCCGATCGCGCCAGCCGAGCCCGCGTCTACCCACGTCGTGACGCCCGACCTCACAGCGACCGGATCGGGATCGATTCCCCAGAAGGTGGCTCCCCGGAAGACGTGGGTGTGGAGGTCGATAAGGCCAGGGAGCACCAGGAGCCCCGTCGCGTCAATCGTGGGAGCAGCCTCGTGAGCAGGCAGATCCGGGCCGATCTCGACGATTTCGCCGTTGCGGACCGCAACGTCGGCTGGGCCGTCCAGGCCAGATCCGGGATCGAGAACGGTCCCGCCCCGAATGATCCAATCGTTGTCCATCAGGCCATCCCGGTGTTCCCAGAAGTCGTGCGGTCCGGCGCGGCGAGTGGCCCGCTTCGTCGTGGCCGACAGCATCAACGTACTCGCGCAGAGCCCCGAACTGGCCGTAAGGCTGACCCAGACCGGGCGTAAAGAGCCTGAACGGGCACCGAAAGAAACCTCATCGCTTTGTAAAGAATCGGTAACGGTGATCACGGTTCAGGCCTAGGGTGTCAGACCGGGAGCGGAACGGACATTGGGAGGGAAGCGCGCATGCCGTACCGCGAGGGCCGGTCCTTTCGTCGAGCCGCTCGTCTCTACCGGCGCCATGACAAGGGGCAGAGCCGAGCGTATCCGGCGCTGATGGCGGTGCTGGCCATGGTGGTCGCCGCGGGCCTGGTCTTGGTGCTCATGCCGCAGGCCAGAACCCTCCTCAGTTCGTCGAATAACCCGGCGGATCCCTGCGCTGGGCCGACGGCGGCCGCGTCGGCCACGGCCGGGCAGGCAGCCGATCCCACGCCGGCGCCGACCGCGTCGGCCACGGCTCCTGCGGGACCGAGTCCGAGCGCGTCATCCACGGCTTCGCCGGACCCGAGTCCGAGCGCGTCATCCTCGGCTTCGCCGGACCCGAGTCCGAGCGCGTCATCCACGGGCTCGCCGGACCCGAGCCCGTCGGCGTCGCCGTCTGCGTCGGCCACCGCGTCGGCCACGCCCTGCCCGTCGCCCTCACCCAGTGCCAGCGCCCCGGCTCCGCCGCCGGCCGTCAACGCGAACTGCGACATCATCGTGCCCGCGAAACCGCTGACCGCGCGGGGGCTGAGCACGCCGTGGCAGCTCACCGGGCCGGACGGCCAGTCACCGGAGGCGTCCGGCTGCACCGAGGCCAACGCGGCCAGCCTGGGCGCTTTCGTGCAGGCCACGATCCTGAATCGGTCGACCGGAGCGCTGTCGGTTTATGAACCGCTGGTCATCACCGAGGGCACGACCCCGGCCGTGGCGCCGGTCGTGCCCAAGCTGCCGCGCAACTCCATCGTCACCATTGATGTCGGCTTCAACGGCACCGACCTGACCCAGGTGGGTGCGACCCGGCGGGCCCTTCGGCAGGGGTCGTGCGTGGACGGGCTCCACGGTTCGGTATTCGGCCAGGTGTCGTTCTGCAATGGCACCGCGTTCTTCCGGGCCGCCCGGAGGCTCGAAGCCCGGGGCAAGCTCGTGGTGGAGTCGGCCGGGACCTCCACGGTCAACGGCAAGCCGTGCCCGACGACGCGGGACTTCAGCATCGTCGACCAGGACCCGAGCGACAACGTGACCACTACGTACCTGCTCACCCCGTCCGGGCAGACCGCGCAGAACAACGCGCCGAACACGAGCGCGCTGCCGGGCGCGACGCAGATCTCCAACGGCAGCGACAACGCGCTGCTGGACGTGTTCGTCGATCCGGCCCTCGGCTGCAAGCCGCTGGAAGCGCCGGACCTGTCGGCGGGCGGGGCTATGGGCACGTCGCAGGCTCTGGACGAGCTCTCCGCTGCCAAGAGCCAGGCCGCGCCGGTCGCACTGGTGCCGGAGAACGACGAGATGGTGGGGGTGGGCAACGATTTCAGCGCGGCCAAGACCAACCTTTACCGGTCCAATGTCGGCCAGCCGGCTCTTTCACGGGCGAATAACGCCGTCGACAGCCCGGCCAAGTTCTGCCAGAACATGGTCAATATCCAGTCCGTGTTCCTGAACGACAACGAGGCCACGCTGACCCCGGGACCTAGCCCGGTGCCCTCCGTCGGCGACAACCTGTTCACGTTCATGGCCAACCGGCTCAGCATGTCCTTCGACAATCTGAGCTGTGGCAGCTTTGGCCTGAAGAACCCGGTGACGGTCACCTTGGACGGCAGCGGTGCGGCCACGGGCGCGACCATCGACACCACCCAGCAGACCGCGAACCCCAACGCGCCGCCAGGCCGGCACCGGCGGGCCGGCCGCCATGACCATCAGCTCATGAACCCGTCGGGGGAGTAGGAGCAGCGGGCCGCGCTGACTCTGCGGCTGACTGATTCAGTCCGGGGGCGGGATCGCCCGCACCGAGGTGATGTCGGTGATCCAGTCCTCGGACACGGCCAGGTCAGGGGCGCCGCCCATGTCCTGGCCGCGTTCGATGGCAAGGACCTGCCGCTGCCCGACTCCATGGCTGTCCGCCGGGCCGGCGGACAGGGCCGCCAGGCTAGCCGGATCGGCGGGAACGAGCCTGAGGGCAAGCTGCGGGCACATCTCAACCGCCCGCCAGGCCTTACGCTCCAGCCAGGGCGGGACGGGCATGTCGAGCATCACCGGGTAGCCCTGGCTGTCCTGCTCCACCAGTTCCGGCACGATGTGAGCGCACAGTCCATGTCCCCGGCAGCGGCCCCAGTCGATGGCCAGCCGGGCCTCGCCCGGCGCCGAAGGCAGCGGCAGGACGCGGCCGGCTGGCCGGCCACAGCCGTACCGGAACACGTGCCAGGCCAGATCGCCGCCGAACACGGCCAGCGCGGACAGCACGAACCTGGCCACGCCGTCCGGGTGGGAACACGTGCCGTGGCCGCGCTGGCCCACGGCGCCGCGCAGCGCCAGGGCTTCGCGCATCGCCGCGTCCAGCGCTTCCCCGCCGCCGGTGCCGTCGGCGAGCGCGGCCAGGGAACGCGCGAGGCTGAGCAAACTCCGTCTGCACGCCCCGCACCGGCCCGACGACTCCTTTGCCAGGTACGCGGCCGCCCGCGCCAGCTCGCCCAGCGAACAGTTTTCCTGGCCGAGCACAAACACCGCGCCCTGCCCCAGGGTGCCGCCGAACGCGTCCAGTCCGGCCCGGCTGGCCGGAGCCTCATAGGCGGCCGCACCCGCCAGCCAGCCTCCGTGGTACCCGCCGACCAGCACGCCCTCCTCGGCCTGGGCTCCGCACATGCCGAGCACATCACCGAGCCGCCACCCTGACGGCACCTCGACGACGGCGGCCCGGGCCACCGCCCCGGTGACGGTCAGCAGCACCGTGCCGGGCTCGGCCGGGTCACCGGTCGTGGCGTACCCCTCGGGCCCGAGCATGCCCAGCACCGCAAGCTGCGCGAACGTCTCCGCGTTGCACAGCAGGGTTGGCCGCGCCCCAAGCCCGCGGTGGCTGGCGTGGGTCCGGCGCGAGGGGGGCAGCGGCTGGCGCCCGTTCATGGCGCTGATCAGGGCGCCTGACTCGCCGGACACGAAGCGGTCGGGCACCTCCATCACGCGCACCAGGCGCGCGAGCACGGGGTCGGCCGCCGCGGCCTCGCTGACCGACCGCGCCACCAGGGCGTCCGCGGTACCGACCAGGATCAGCCGGGCCCGCAGTGCCTGAGCCGCGGCCAGGGCTCCGGCGAGCACCAGGTAGGGCGACCTGAGCAGCAGCATCCGGTCCTTGGCGCTGCCCGGGTCGCTCTCGACGCCGTTGACGACGACCATGGGCCGGCGCCTGCGCCGGCGGGCGGCCTCCTGCACGGCCGCGATCTTGTCAGCCAGCGGAAACGCGGCGCCGCCGCGACCGCGCAGGCCGACCTGGGCGGCCATGGTGACCAGATCGTCAGTGGTCAGGTCAGGGACGTCCCAGAAGACTCTCCGGTAGGCGGCCAGGTCCAGCCGCCGCATCTGGTTCAGGCCGGCTGTAAGGCGCGGCGGCCCGATGCTGAGAACATCCAGCGAGGCCGCCAGCACTCCCGGTTCCCTCCCGTCTCCCGGCTGGCCAAGGCGCGCAGACCAGCACGGCCGTAGCCCGGTACCCCAACGGTAACCCGCCCAGCCCGGGGTCGCTGACCGGCGCGTGCTGGTCAGCCCCAGGTGGGCCGTTGCTAAGGCCCTATTTGCAGCGTGATCTTGCCGCGGGTGTGCCCGCCCGCGACCCGCGCCAGCGCCTCACGGGCCTGATCCAGCGGCAGCACCGCAGCCCTCCCGCCCGCTCAGGGCTCCCGCGGGCAGCGAGCGGCTGATCTCGACGACGGAGCATCTTGAACAGGCCGGTGACCGGAATCCTGTCACCGGGCGGGGCCGTGATCGGTAGCCCGCCTGCATCTTCGGTGCTCAGCCGAGGCGGGACAGCTTGTCGGGGTTGGTGACGACGTATATGCCGCGTACCTGGTCACCGTCGGGGATGAGGTCGAGGGATACGAGCATGTAGGGGGTGCTGCCCGACAGCAGCAGTGCTGCGGGTTCGCCGTTGACGCGGCGGTAGCGGATGTTGAGATCGGGGATGGGGTGCCGGAAGGCGTCGCCGATGATGAGGCGGGCGACTTTGTCCCGGCCGTGTACCGGATGAGTGCCCGCCGCGCGTGCCATGCCGCCGCCATCGGCCCACACGGTCACGTCCGGCGCGAGGGCCTGCATGAGGGCATTGAGGTCACCGCCCATGACGGCGGCGAGGAACCGTTCGGTGACCCGCTGGCTTACCTGCGGATCGGTCGGGTAGCGGGGACGGCGGGCTTGCACGTGCTCGCGTGCGCGGTGAGCGAGCTGGCGGATCGCCGACGGGCTGCGGTCCAGGATGACGGCGATCTCGGTGTGCGCGTAGCCGAACACTTCATGCAGCACGAATACCGCGCGTTCCAGTGGGGTGAGGGTTTCCAGCACTACCAGCAGCGCTATGGACACTG
>Ga0209693_10001234_pt1 | contig 10922 bp, 4 predicted proteins | sample HubBroMetageWRM3_FD_188345 | JGI IMG/M metagenome (GOLD analysis project Ga0209693, IMG submission 188345) | Warmed soil microbial communities from the Hubbard Brook experimental Forest, New Hampshire - Hubbard Brook CCASE Soil Metagenome WRM 3... | ecosystem: Environmental > Terrestrial > Soil...
CTGGCGGTTCGCGCCGGCACCTACACGGTGAAGATCGAGAAATCCGGGGCTCGCGACGGGATCGAGAGTTTCATCAACCTGGTTCCGGCGGAAAAGAAGCGTTGCGATCTTGTGTTTCGAGGGTTGGGGGAATCTTCTGCGTCTTCTGCTGCGAACGCATCTGCTTCAAACGCATCATCTCGAAACGCGTCATCCGCAATCGAGCTTGACGACCGGCCGAACTTCATTGTGGCGGGTATTACCGATTCGAGCGGAGCGGGCGGTCATGGAGCGGAAACCCGAATGCGAACGGGTGAGGTGCTTGCCAAGGAGACTTTGAATCTCGAGTCCGGTGAATCGAAGGGAGTCCCACGCACCGCGGCGGGATCGGCTGGTCACGAAGGGCATAGGCCTGAGAGTGCGCTGCGCGCGGCTCTGCAGCAGAGTCCGCGGAGCTTTGCCGCCAATCACGAACTCGGCGAGTTCTACCTCCATTCGGAAAAATGTCGCGAGGCCATTCCTCTGCTGCAGACGGCTTATCAGGTCAATCCCGGAGATCATGCGAACGCGTTCGACCTGGCGCTGGCTTTCAAGGCTTGCGGAGAGTTCGCACAGGCTCGCGAGCAGGTGAACCAAATGCTTGCGAGCGAAAAAGAACTGCATAAACCAGACGAAGCGGACTTGCGCCGCGGGCTGGGCGATCTCGACGAAAAGCTGGAGGATCCGCTGGCGGCCGTACGCGAGTATGAGCGCGCGGCTGGACTGGATGCGAGTGAGCAAAATTATTTTGCCTGGGGAGCGGAACTGCTTCTGCACCGGGCGGTCGCTCCGGCGCTCGAGGTGTTTGGGCGGGGCGTTCGGCTGCATCCGGATTCGGCGCGCATGTTGGCTGGGCTGGGTGCGGCGCTGTATACGAGCGGTTCCGTGGAGGAAGCGGCTGAACGCTTGTGCGCGGCTTCCGATCTTTCTCAGTTAAACTCTCCCTCAGACTCGCCTTCAGACTTTGCTCCTTATCTTTTTCTCGGCGAGATGCAGGAGGCCACTTCGACGCCGTTGCCCTGCATCGAGCAGAAGCTGGCGCGTTTTGCTCAGAATCAACCTGAAAATGCTTTCGCGAACTACTATTACGCGCTGGCTCTGTGGAAACGCGACCGGGGGTCGGAGAATCCCGACGCGCTGCGGCAGGTGGAAACCTTGTTGCTGAAGTCGTTGGCGATCGATCCCAAACTCGACCTGGCCTATCTGCAACTTGGCAATTTATATTTTGCGCGCGGAGCTTTTCAGGAGGCGGTTGCCGCTTATCAGAAGGCGGTGGTGGCGAACCCTGCTGGCAGCGAGGCGCATTACCGGCTCGGTTTGACTTACAAGCGGATCGGAGAGGGAGCAAAGGCGCAGCGCGAATTCGAGGAGTACAAACAGCTCGATAAGATGGAGACCGCCGCGATCGAGCGACAGAGGCGGGAGCTGCGGCAATTTATCTTTGTTTTGAAGGACCAGGCTTTGCAAGACCAGCCGATTTCTCACGCGACTTCGGATCCGCTGCCAGCGGCCGTTTTGAGATAGTGCGCCGGCGGTGCCGGTGGTCGAGAAGAAACTGCTCGAGCTTCGCTCGACCGACAGCCGAGGGTGGCTGTCCCCACATGAGCATCGCTATCTCTGGCGCACCCTCTAGAGTGAGATGGCTCCAAACCAAGCCTAAGATGAGGTGATGGCGAACTCCCGCACCACGCCCGCAGCGCCTTTTTCTCGGGCCAGATACTGGTCGTAGATCCAGGCGTAGGTCTTCTCCAAACCAGTGCGCAGCGGGGTGCTGGGCTCCCAGTGGAGAAGCTTCTGGATCAAAGTGTTGTCGCTGTTGCGTCCATTCACCCCCTGCGGCGCGGAGAGATCGTACTTGCGCTTCAGGTGGATGCCGGCAATTCCTTCCACCAGATCGACCAACTGGTTGATGCTGACGGCCTCGCTCGATCCCAGGTTGATGGGCTCGAGGATCTCCGCATCCATAATCTTCTGAACCCCGGTCAGGCAATCCTCGATATACATGAAACTTCGGGTCTGATGTCCGGTGCCCCAGATTTCGATTTCATGTTTCCCGCTCAGCTTCGCCTCAATCACTTTTCGGCAAATCGCGGCGGGAGCTTTCTCGCGGCCTCCGAACCATGTGCCCCAGGGGCCATATACGTTATGGAATCGAGCCACTCGAGTGTAGAGACTGTAATCTTCGCGGAAATGGCGGCACATACGTTCGGAGAACAGTTTCTCCCAGCCGTAGCCGTCTTCGGCAAGCGCCGGGTAGGCGTCTTCTTCCTTCAGCAGCGGCGCTTCGAAGCTCTTTTGTTTGTCACCGTTGTAGACGCACGCCGAGGAGGCGTAGAAGTAGCGAGTGACGCCGTGCTTCAATGCTGCCTGCAACATGTGCGTGTTGATCAGCACCGAGAGCATGCAAAGGGCTTTATTTTTCTCGATGAATCCCATGCCGCCCATGTTGGCGGCGAGGTTGTATATATCATGCGCTCCGCGCGCCACGACCTCGCAATTCTGTTTTTCATTCAAATCCAAAGACAAGTTCTCAATATCGTCAAAGCGCTGATACCAGTGATCGAAGGGCTTGAGGTCCACTGCGCGAATGCGCTGGTGGCCCTGCTCCCGCAGCGACGCCACCAAGGCCGCGCCAATGAAGCCACCCGCTCCGGTCACCACTATCAAATCGTCGAGATTAGTCATGGGGTATGAATGCTCTTTGTAGGAATGCTCTTTGCGTCACGTTAACCATTAATTGTACTTGTAGCGATATTTGCAGGGCCAGTCAAGATAACCATGACGCCTGTTCCGGACTTAATGAGGCGCCACCACGGGCAACACCAAGGCCGAGGGATGCTCCGGGTCGTGGTAGATCGTGTTGGTGGCCGGCGCGTAGTGCTGCGCTTCGCCTGGCGTCTCTCCGGTGTTCAAGTTGCGGTCGAAGCGGGGAAAATTGCTGCTGGAAACTTCCAGTCGCAAGACATGCCCCTTGAGGAAAACGTTGCTGGTCGACCACAGATCAATGGTGAACTTGTAAATCTGTCCAGGGTTCATCACCGTGGGCTTTTCTGGGGAGTCGCGATAGCGCGCCCGGACAATTCCTTCCGTCAGGTTTTGTGCAAAACCATCGGGCGCAACATCTACCAGCTTGGCGGTGAAATCCGTATCCACTGCGGTGGACTTTGCGAACAGTTCCAGGCTGATCAGTCCGGTGATCTCCGTGTCCTGCGCAAAAGCGAAAGTGGAATAAATCAGGACATCGTCGCGCGCTTCCACCGGGCGTTGATCCCTCGGCCCCGGCGGCAAGTGCTCACTGTCGCAACAGAGAGGACCGCCAATGGTGGGGACGGGATTCGCAGGATCGTAAACATAATGATCCGGGGATTCCGAACGCGGGGCCGCGGCGGAAAGGCTGCCGGTGCCGCGAAGAGAATTTGCGTTTCCATCTGAATGCAGAAAATACTTGCTGCTCTGCGCGCGAGCCAGAGGCCAGTCATCTTCCTCTCGCCATTCGTTTCGTCCCATCACGAAAATTTTGACCGGCTTTTCTTTCGCGAAATTATTCTGGACCCCTTGGAAGAGATACTCATACCAAGCCAAAGTGACCGCATCTTCCTCGAACTGAGCTGCGGCCGGACCGAAGTCGATGTCACCAATCTTCCGGCCGTCGCCGGCGTGGCCGCCGATCACCACGAGCAAGCGTTGTCCAGCACGCGCTCCATCGCCTCCGTGCGCCCGGATCCCAGCGTAATTTCGCAAAGATCCGCCCTGGAAAATGTCGTACCAGGCAGCCACGGTGAGAGCTGGAACGTTAATGTCGGCGTAGTGTTCTTCGATCGACCAGCGCTTCCAATAGGCGTCGTAGTTGGGGTGTTGGAGCCAGTCGAGGAAGTAGGGCGCAAGCTCGCGGGTCGAGAAGAGCCCCGCCGAGGAATCAGAAAAGTTAAACAGAGGATAGCTGGCGAGCGGAAGCTTCCCCATGCCATGCCGAGCGTTTGTGTTTTGCGCTACCGAGCGATCGAAGGTATCTTGTGCAAGGCCGGACGTCCACGATTCATTGAACCATTGTTCGAAGGCGCCGCTCTGGTAAGTCCATCCGTCGTGATAGTTGCTGGCGGTGACGACCGGGCAAATGCCCGCCAGGTGCGGCGGATGTGCAATCGCCGCGAGCAACTGGGTCGCACCAACGTAGGAACCGCCAAACATTCCCACCTTGCCATTGGAATAGGGCAGGGCAGCCGCCCACTCCACCGAGTCATAGCCGTCATCCGATTCGTGTTTGAACGTGTACCACTCACCTTCCGAAGAATAGCGGCCGCGAACATCTTGAAAAATAACCACAAATCCTCGCGCCGCAGCCCGAACTCCGAAGGTCACGCCGTTGCTCTTGTTGTAGGGCGTGCGCTGCAGCAGGACGGGAAACTTTCCCTCCGCCTTTGGCCGATAAATATCAGCTCGCAGAACTACACCATCGCGCATCTTCGCCGACACTCCCCGCTCAACGGTCACTTCGAACAATTCGGACGCGTGAACAGTGCTCGCGATCAAGGCCAGGGTGAACACTGTCGCGTACAACAGAATTTTCTTGAGGTTCGTAATTTGAGGATCGGTGCGGATCATTTTGCTCGAGTCCCGAAATTCCGCCATTGCTCTGACGTTATCGCTTACTTTAGCGGGTACAACTTAGAGGAGCGCGTGCGGTTGTGTCAACAGGAAGAAGACCTCTGGGACTTGTGCTTCGGGACTTTTGCTTCCCAACGGGATGAATGACGATTGCGCAATGGCAGTCATGTAATTTATTGATAATCAGGCACGGAAGCGCATGCGGTCCGGTGATCGTCCCGGTCTTCAAAACCGGCGGGTGGCAGGTTTCCTGTCACCGATGGGTTCGACTCCCATTCGCTTCCGCCATTTTATTTTCAATCGGTTAGTTAGGTTTCTATCTTCTATCGATCCCATCTCACTCGATCGCTACCCGCCCTACCTTCGCAACGCCAACAAAACCATGAAACTTCAACACCAACACCAAACCCAAAATCAGGATGAATTTGGAGATTGACGGTTCACTCCATATCAGAACTGTGTAGTTTTCTAAGGTGCTTGCCACACGACAGTCCCGAGGTGCAGCGGTAGTACCGAGGTTTCAGGGTGTCCGAAAAGTGCAGATTGCTATAAATAGAGTGCCAAAATCTTTCATCATGCCAAAATCTTTCATCCAAAATCTTTCATCCAAAATCTTTCATCTTGACAACCTTGCCTTCCCCGCTATAATCGCGACGCTCTTCCCCTACCAAGCTCAGGCTAACCTCCCCGTAGACTGTTCCTGTTTTTAGTTCTTGCTTTCAAGCTCCGGCAATAAGCAAAGCGAGTGGTGTCGGTCTTCTTCAACGACTTCCTTTTGCTGCGCGTGCTTTTCGGTTCTAAGCCCGTCAAGCGGCAGCCAACGGCAGCGCGGGGGGGGTTCGTCCGATGGGGAATTTGTCGGATAGAAGGATTCAGGAGGAACTATGCAACGCAGGGTTTCACGCTCATTTCACAGTTTCGTTTTGCCGTGTCTTGCTCTTTGCCTGGCGCTCGTAGCGCAGGCTAAGGACGGACGCGACTTCGCCGGCTTCTACGCCCTTAGCAACGTCACTCAAGCCGAAGGCAACGGGGCCCAGCCGGATCGAGGCGCCACCGTCGGAGTCACCCTTACGGTGCAGATTTTCAACTATAGCGACCTGGGCGATATCAAGGCGCCGGTGCTGGCCCTGCTGGAATCCGGGCCTTCGCATGCCCTGCTGGGCGAATTTGGCACGGTGAAGGTTTTGCCTGCCCGGCATGACGTGATTGTCAGCGGGCATTTCACGGTGCCGAAGGAAGCGTTTGAGAGTTGGAGCAGGCGCGGCGGCGGCCCCAAAGTCGTGGTGATGTATCGCGATGCGGCCGGGCGAACTTTGCGACAGAACGTTCAGTTGTCGCGGCGTCCCATGCTGCCTCCGGCCACGGCCGAGTGAGTCCCGCATAAGCGGAGTGCCGGGCGAGACTGCCGGCCGCTGCGGGCCCGGCTTCTACGGGCAAAGATAGGCAAGATGCCCATCTCGATAAACCGGTAAAGACGGGCTACAAAAAGTCTGGCTATAACAAAGAGATTTCCCAGGAGAATGCGATCATGCGCGAACTTCGAATGTTCCTTATGAGTGTGGCGGCGGTGGTGGTGCTGGCGCTGGGTGCGGCGGCGCAGCAGGATCAAATCAACACCCTCGTCGGCGGCGGCCCCAACGACATGCCCGCCCTCGACGCCGACCTGTACGGGATGTATCAGGTGGCCCTGGACAACTCTGGAAACTTCTATATTGCCTCCTACTACCAGAACCGAGTTTTCAAGGTGACCCCCGCGGGTGTCCTGAGCGTGGTGGCAGGCAATGGCATGGCGGGTTACAGCGGCGACGGCGTGACCGGCGGCGCAGCTCAGGCCATGCTCAGCGACCCCGAGGGCGTGGCGGTGGATGGCAACGGCAACGTTTACATCGCGGATACGGGCAACCAGCTCATCCGCAAAGTGGACACCACAAACACGATTACGACGGTCGCGGGAGTTCAAGGCAGTGCCGGATACGACGGCGATGGCAGCCCGGCGACTTCATTCAACTTGTACAATCCCAGCCAGTTGGCGGTGGACTCCGCCAACAACGTTTTCATCGCCGATTACAACGATGCGCTCATTCGAAAGCTCACCGTATCGACCAAGACCATCAGCACGGTAGCCGGCAGCTACGGCGCACCCTACGCCTATTGTGCGAATGGCACGGTTGCTACCTCCTGTGGCTTTTCCGCCATCCCCTCGGTGGCAGTAGACTCCTCGGACGACATCTTCCTCACAGATTACCAGGCGTGCGTGGTCTACAAGGTAACCAACTCGACCGGCAAGGTTTCCACCATCGCAGGCGATAACACCCTCGGCTGCGGATACAACGGGGATGGCATCACGGCGACCACTGCGGAAATATATCCCTACGTTTACGGCCAGCTGGCTGTGAACAGCGCCGGAACCCAAGTTTGGCTCGCAGACTTTTATAACTTTGAGATCCGGCAGATTACCGTAGGCGGCAAAATCAATGCAGTCGCAGGACAAGAGAGCTGCGGGGGTACCTTCTCGGGCATCGGCGGACCGGCCAAGAGTGCCTGTATCATTTTCCCTACCGGCATCGCAGCCGATAGCGCTGGGGACCTTTTCGCGACCCTTTCTTATATTTATTCTGACGACACCTATGTCCTCGAGGTGCCCTGCTCGCTGGGCGGCACCTGTACGCCCCCGACGGGAGACACAGCAGATGACATCTACGTCGTGGCCGGAAACGGCAGCACCAACGACGCGACGCCCGTGAATGGCGTGCCCGCACTGGGCGTAACGCTTTACTACCCCGTCGGGGTGTATCAGGACCCATCCGACAACGTCTTCATCTCCGATTCGTACAACCAGATGGTCCGCGAACTCGTGAACTCGAGCGGCGACGTCAACGCCTTTGCCGGAGATGGAACGGCTGGCTACGCGGGCGACGGAGGCCTTGCCACAGCCGCGGAGGTCGATTATCCCGCGGGTCTGGCGCGCGACGCCAGCGGCAACATTTTCATCGCCGATCAGTATAACCACATCATTCGTGAGGTGAACGCCTCGTCCGGCAACATAAGCACGGTTGCGGGAACGCCCCAGTCTGCCGGCTATAGCGGCGATGGCGGACCGGCGACCAGCGCTCAGCTCTACTACCCCTACGACGTGTCCGTGGACATCTATGGGAACATGTTTATCGCTGATACAGACAACGATGTCGTTCGCGAGGTGGTGTGCGCGACCACGGGCATCGACCCTTGCACTCCGCCAGCCGGCGAGACAGCAGGTTACATCTATACCGTCGCCGGAAACAACGCGGCTGGAGGCGGGTACAGTGGCGACGGCGGCCCTGCCACCAGCGCGAAACTCTACCAGCCATCCTCTGCAGCGGTAGATGGCGCTGGCAACCTTTACATAGCCGACTCCTACAACCACCGGATTCGCGAGGTGAATGCCAGCACAAATGTAATCAACACCGTGGCGGGAAATGGAACTGCGGGTTTTAGCGGGGATGGTCCCGCGCTGGAGAACAGCTTGTATTACCCTAACGCCGTCCGGGCCGATGCCAACGGCAATCTATTCATCGTCGACAGCTACAACCACCGGATTCGATGGGTGGATGGCGGCGGCACGCTGACCACATTCGCCGGCAACGGCACAGCGGGTTTCAGCGGAGACGGCGGCCCTGCAGCCAGCGCAGAGCTCTACTATCCGCAGGCGCTTTCCGAGGACGCTTCCGGCGACTTCCTGATCTCCGACGAATACAACTTCCGCATCCGCAAGATCAACGCCTTTGCCGCGGTGGGCCGAACCACCGGCAGCATAGTTTTTGGCACACAGCCCAAGGGGATCACCAGCAACCCCTTTGAAGTCACGTTGAGCGGTATTGGACCGGCCGTCATCGACAGTCTGAGCGCGACCGGAGATTTCAGCGAAGCCGACGACTGCGTGGGCAGCTTGCCCAACGGCACGGCCTGCACCGTGTCGGTATTTTTTACCCCGACTCTCTCCGGGACGCGCTACGGCACGCTCTTCATCAACACCAACGGTTACTTCAGCACCGTAACGACGATTAGCCTGGAGGGAACCGGAACCGGGTTGACCATTACACCGAACCCGCTTGCGATGGGCAGCTCAGCGGTCAATACCACCGTCACCAAGTCCATCGCAGTGAAGGGAGGCACCACCTATTCCTCGGTGACGCTCGAAGGCGATACCACCGACTTCACCATCGCCACCAACACTTGCAGCGGCACAGTCGCTGCGACCTGCGCCATCGGCATCACCTTCGACCCAACCAGCACAGGGGCGAAGAAGGCTACGCTGGTGATCAAGGACACCGATCCCACCAGCCCGCAAGTGGTTTCGATCACCGGAACGGGAAGCAGCTATGAGAAGTTCACTCCCGCGTTGGTCAGTTTCGCCACCACCCAGCTGGACGGCACCACGAGCAAGAACACGAAAATCACGTTCACCTACACGGGCACGCCCGCGCTGACGCTGACCGGCCTGGCGCCAAGCACGGGCTTCACCGTGAATGAAACGGGAATCTCGAGCGCTGCATGCAACCCTGGCACGACGACGCTGGCGAAGAATCAATTCTGCTACTTCAACGTGGCGTTTGCTCCGGGTACGGCGATCGGGACGATCGTCGGCGATGTGACAGCGTCGTTCACGGGCGACCCAAACAACTCTTCGCTGCAACTCCCATTGACCGGAAAGGCCACGGAAGTGAGTCTGTCGCCGGCGTCACTGGCCTTCGGAACGGTGACGAGTGGGACAAAGAACGAAACCTTGACGGTCAAGAACGTGGGCACGACAACGCTCGCGTTCAGCGGCACCCCGACGATCACCGGAACGGGCTCTGGTCAATTCACGGTCCTTCCCTACAGCGCCAGTCCTGTGACGAGCACTTGCCTGAACGGGGCGGTGACGCTCACGAATAACCAAACCTGCACGTTCACGGTGCAGTTCACGTCCACGGGGGCTGGTGTCTCGTACGCCGAGACCCTCAGTGTTTCCGACAACGGCGGGGCCAGCCCGCAAGCGGAGAAGATAACGGCGAAAGACTAGAAGCGATAAGCACAACGCACAGGCGGGGAGGTGCAGTCCAGGCTCCCCGCCTTTTTTCCTCAACCGCGCCGGGACAGCCCACCCTTATGCCACCCGCCGGCAGAGGATGCCCGTGAAATCTTTTTGACTCCCATCCGTCGGCTTGAAGTTTGAGCTGGCGCAGCGCGATTCAGAGCGGCCGGTCTGCACTTGCGCACCGAGGCTGCTGTGATCGAAACGTGATCGTTCCAAGTGCAGAACCGCGGTCGCCACTTAGGACACGGCAGAATCGACCTGAATACGCTCGCGCAAAGTTCATAGAGCGGTGTTGCCTCCATGATTGTGGCGTCCAGGTGTTCAAAAATGGTGTTAAGAGGGACGCCAACCTTAATCAACCACCTGCAAATCCCCTCCAGAATTTTGTATGTTCGTTACAGTCCGATAAGCCTCGGTGCTTGTTTTTTCTTCATTTTTGTCGAGCAACAAGTTCACGACTCGGCTCTGCGCGCCTCGCTTCGTTTGCGCAAATGTATTCGGCCTGGCACCGTCCAATGCCCAATCGCCCTACAGTCGATAATGTATATTGCTCACAAATTTACCCTAGAAAATCGGTTGTCCCTTGACTCACTGATTTCCATGGTGGTAACTGTTTTGCGCTGCGCGAATTAGTTCGCGCGGTTGCTACATATCTCACTCCATCGAGAAATCTCATGAAGTGCCTTTCCAGTTTCAGCGCATTCACACTCCTGCGTTCTCTGCGATTCTTCTGGCCATTTGCCGGGGCCGTGCTCTTGCTTACGTCCGCGGCTGGGCAGACGGTCAACGTCGTTCAAACGAATCCAGATCAGTCGGCTCTGCTGAGCCCGCAACCTTCGCTGACTTTCGCCCCTGGCGCAGAGAGCACACTGGCCATCAATGTAGACGACACCATTCGTTACCAGACACTGGAAGGAGTGGGCGCTTCGTTTACCGATTCGGCTGCCTGGTTGGTATGGGAAAAGCTTACGTCGGCGCAGCGAAATCAACTGATGCAGGATCTTTTCAGTCCTGAGGGGATTCATCTCAGTTTTCTGCGCCAGCCGATGGGCGCCACAGATCTCGCGTTGAGCAATTACACGTATGATGACCTGCCGCCGGGAGACACCGACCCGAACATGACGCAGTTCTCAATCGCGCATGATCAGGCCTACATTATTCCGACCATCAAGGCCGCATTGGCGGTTAATCCTCAAATCAAGGTTCTCGGATTGCCCTGGTCGCCTCCTGCATGGATGAAGAC
>Ga0209693_10001236_pt1 | contig 10918 bp, 12 predicted proteins | sample HubBroMetageWRM3_FD_188345 | JGI IMG/M metagenome (GOLD analysis project Ga0209693, IMG submission 188345) | Warmed soil microbial communities from the Hubbard Brook experimental Forest, New Hampshire - Hubbard Brook CCASE Soil Metagenome WRM 3... | ecosystem: Environmental > Terrestrial > Soil...
GGGGTCCCGGTGAAGCGCGCCGCTCGTACCTTGCCGTACTCGGGAAGATGATCCATGTCGGTGAGGAAGGTGCGGATATTGACCACATCGTCAAGGCTCGCACCATGAGCAGCCAGAATCGCCGTGATGTTGTCCATGATGAAATCCGCTTGGGCGGCCATGTCGTTGCCGCCGACGATCTTGCCGTCCGCGTCAATGGCGACCTGGCCGGATAGTTGCAGGAGGGTCCTGTCGCCCAGCTCGACGCGCGCTACGTGGGAGTACCCGCCAGCTGGGGTGGGAACGGTAGCCGGGTTATCGAAAATGACCATGGTCTGGTCTCCTTCCGGGTGAAGTCTTCTCCATCCTGGACGGAGCCGGGCCGTCCCCGGTATCCGCAACGTGACTGCACCTGGACGATTCCTGGTGTGCGGCGGCTGTGCCGTCGCGCAGCGGAACGCCGTATGGCCGCAGGCCAGCTCCAAAGGCGGTCATGGCATGGAACGCTACCCAGCGATCAGGTCGAACTCGTTGCCTTCGATGTCGGCGAAGGTCGTCCAGCGAGAGTTGCCTGACTGCTGGTCACGGAGCCTGCGAGCACCCAGGCCAAGCAGCCGCTCACTCTCGTCGTCGAAGGTGTCGCTGATGAGGTCGAGGTGGAGACGGTTCTTGGCGATCTTCGCCTCCGGGACCTTGTTGAATACGATGCATGGCTCGCAGGTGTCCCCGCCGGCGAGCAGTACCGCGTGCTCGGAAGTGGACGCTTCCGCAACCTGCCGCCCGAGGACATTGGCCCAGAACCGGGCCAGAGCATCGGCGTCGGCGCAGTCAATGGCGATCGCGAACAGCGAGTTATTCATCATGGTTGGCATTACCTTTCACCGAGTCAGATGGCGGTGCGCCCGCCGTCGGCGGCGATGACCGCGCCGGTGACGTAACTGGCCTTTGGGGAGGCGAGGAAGGCGAGGATCTCGGCGATCTCGCTGGGCTGGGCGGCACGGGAGAGCAGGGTCATGGCACCGAGGGCCTCGATGCGTTCGGGCGCGGCGCCGGGGGTCAGCACCGGCCCGGCAGCGATGGCGTTGACCCGCACACCGGAGGGACTGAACTCGGCCGCCCAGGCCCGGGTCATCGCTGCCAGCGTGGCCTTGGTAGCGCCGTAGGCGGCGCCACCGGCCAGGCCGATCTGGCCCGCCATGCTGGCGACGTTGATGATGCAGCCGCTGCCCCTGGCGGCCATCTTCGGCGCCAGCGCGGCGACCAGGAAGTACGGCGCCCGGACGTTGGCGGCGAACAGCTGGTCGAAGGTCGCCACGTCGAGGTCTCCGGTGGGCCCGAACCAGGAGAAACCGGCGTTGTTGACCAGCACGTCGACCGGGCCGGCCTGGTCGACCAGGCCGGCCAGCTGGTTCGGGTCGGTGAGGTCGGCGGCGACGAACCGGGCCTTGCCGCCCTCCGCGGTGATGGTGTCGACCACCACCGAGCCGCGGGCGACGTCCCGGCCGTGCACAATCACCTCGGCGCCATGTCGGCCGAGCTCTTCGGCCGCTGCCCGGCCGATGCCCGAACTGGCCCCGGTAACCAGGGCACTGATGCCCTCAAGGTCACGCTGCTGATTCATCTCTCGTCCTTCCATGACCGAGTACCTCAACCATGGACGGCGCCTGGCCCGCGGCGGTATCCGAAGCATGACTGCACCTCGCCGATTGGCCAGGGACTGTTCCGCTTCGGCGCGCGGGTCAGGCAGGGACGACGTAGGGGAAGTTGCTGTCTCGCTGCTGCTCGGTGACGGCGGGCCTGAGCCCGGACGGCACGGCCATGTTGGTGACCAGCGACAGCATCGCCTCTGGCGCGTTGTCGGCCTGCGTCCGGCCGTTGAATCCGGCGAAGCCGTACGACGCGGGCGTCCCGATCACGTAGGGCAGCACGTCAGGGAACAGCTTCGCGGCCACTGTGCGGCCGTAGCCCGTGGCGTCGCCAGCGGTCCCGGCGGCCGCCACTACGGCGGCGACCTGCCCGCCGATGTACTCGGCCGCGGCGCCGACGTCCTGGGACGGGTGCCGGGTATTGGACGGGTCGGAGAAGTCGGTGTCGTTCGGCCAGAAGATCGGCCACATCATCGGGTGTCCCGCGCGGTTGATCTGCCGCCAGCCGCCGGCGTCGGTAGCGAGCTTCGTGGCGCACCAGACGCCGGTGCGGGCAGCGGGCCGGAGCAGGCGATGCCCGTGGGAGATCTCTAGCACGATCGAGTCGACCATCGTGTTGGCGAAGCTGTTCTGCGCGTTGTCCGGGTGCCACCCGGACAGGTCAGGGGCCGTCCCTTGAGCAATCGCCCCGTTGATGATGGCCAGCAGCGACAAGTCGATGTAGAACGAGTCGGCGATGCGCCCGGCCCAGATCCGGGTGTCGGCCGCGGTAGCCTCCTCGCCGGTCCGGCCTTCAAGGACCGGGTCGCCGGGCGCGGAGTCATCGCGCGCCTGGTCGCCCGTCAGGGCGTCGAGCCGGAAGCCTTGCTGCCCCTCGGGGTCCGCCTCGTCGAAGGACACCCGGTAGGTCAGGGTCTCGAACTCGGCCCCGTCGAAGTGCACCTTGAACTCGTAGCGCGCCTCGGGGTGGAAGCCCGGCTCAGAGTGCAGGCCGTTGACGTTGGAGTTCACGTCCATGACGAACACCGTGCCGCTCTCGCTAGGGAAGACGTACAGGTCGTCGATGTACAGCTGACCGGTCTGAGCCGCGAGCGGAGTGTCGAGGTGGTGAGACATGGGTGCTCTCTTTCTGGGTGCTTTCTGAGTGGCGGTGCCTACGGCTGTTGTGCCCAGGATCTACGCCCAGGATGAACCCCAGGGAAATGACTGGCGCGCCGCGCCCCCGCGCCGCGTTGCCAGTTAGGGCCTGGTCAGCCCGCGGAGCTCGGTGCCGAGCGCTTCGATGCAGCGGGCCAGCACGCTCTCACGCTGCGGGCCGTACCCGATGAGCAGCGCCGGCGGCGCGGCGTCGCGGTCGGCCCAGTAGCGGGCCGCCTGCTCCAGTTGCACGCCGTGCCGCGCGGCGGCCGCCGCGACCGTAGCGGGGGCGAGCCCTGGCGGCAGCCGCAGCAGCAGGTGCAGTCCGGCGGCCTCGCCGCTCGGCCGCACCGACGGCAGGTGGGTGCGCAGCGCGGCGAGCAGGCTGTCGCGGCGTGCCCGGTAGACCGGGCGGACCCGGCGCAGGTGGCGGGCGAAGGCGCCGCTCTCGATGAACCGGGCGAGGGTGAGCTGGCCGAGCGCCTCGGTGGCGAAGTCCTCAAGGAACTTGGCGCGGGCGATGTCGCCGGTGAGCCGGGGCGGCGCGGCGATCCAGCCCAGCCGCAGCGCGGGGCTGAGCACCTTGCTCACGGTGCCGCCGTAGATGACGTGGTCGGGATCCAGGCCCTGGAGCGCGCCGACCGGCAGCCGGTCGTAGCGCAGCTCGGCGTCGTAGTCGTCCTCGATCACCAGCGCGTCCGCCGCGCGGGCCCACTCAAGGAGCTGAACCCGCCGGTCGGCGGAAAGCACCGCGCCGCTCGGGTAGGAGTGCGCGGGGGACAGCAGCACGGCGCCCACGTCCAGCCCGGCGAGCCGCGCGGTCCGCAGTCCCTGGCCGTCGACAGGGACGGGAACCGGCTCGAGCCCGGTCGACCTGATGATCCGGCGGTACAGCGAGAAGCAGGGGTCCTCCACGGCGACGCGGGTCACGCCGCGGCGGCCGAGGGCCCGGCACAGCAGCGTCACGGCTTGCGAGAAGCCGCCGCAGACCACGATCTGATCAGGGGTGGTGCGCACGCCGCGGACCCGGCCCAGGTACGCGGTGAGCGCGGCGCGCAGTTCCGGCTCACCGCGGGCGTGCGGGTACAGCAGCCGGTCGTCGGGGATGTCCCGCAGCACGTCGCGGTAGTGCCGCAGCCACTCGCTGCGCGGGAAGAGCGCCGGATCGGGCAGCCCGCTGCGCCGGATGCCGCCGTCCCGCGTGGCCGGCGCGGGCCCCGCGCCACTGGGCTCATAGTCCGCCGAGCCGTCACCGGTCCCGTCGCCGCGCAGTCCCTGCGCCCGGACCCGCGTCCCCGAACCCTGGCGGGCTTCCAGGTATCCCTCGATGACCAGCTGCTCGTACGCCCCGACGACGAGCGAACGTGACACGTCCAGCTCGGCGGCGAGCACGCGCGACGGCGGCAGCGCGGTCCCCGGCGGCAGCGATCCGCGAGCGATGGACTTGCGCAGGCCGCGCTCGAGCTGAACCCGGAGGCTGCGGGGCCTGGACCGGTCGAGTTGTACCAGCAGGTCGGCGGGGAACTCACCGCCCGCGCCATTGGTCTGTGTATTCGCGGTCAATTGGATCTTCCTATCCATGCCATTGTCCGTAGCCTAGCCATAGGCCACGGTTTCGGGCAGGGGGCTGCGCCATGCCGGAAGCCAGCGCTAGGAAGCCAGAGCACCCGTACGTGGGCCGGGTGCTCGACGGCGTCGGCTGGGCGCGGATCGCCGGGCCGCAGCAGCCGGAGAACGCTTAGCGCGTCGCGACGGCCGTCTCGATCAGGCCCTGGGTGCCGCCAGCGGTTATCGAAAAGCCGCGAGTCCGTTCTGGATAATGTTCTTGATTTTCCCGAACGTACGCGTGATGCCTCCCGCAGGCACGCCGCTCGCCACGGCGACCCCGCTCAGGATCAGCACGCCGCCGCCGATCACCACCGCCGTCACGCGCTCGCCGAGGAACACCGCCGCGCCGAGCACGCTGACCACAGGCTCCAGGTAAAGCAGCAGGCTGACCCGGGCGGCCCCGCCGGAAAGGACCGCGACGTTCCACAGCAGCATCCCGGCCGCCGTGCTGCCGAGCGCGAGGAACGCGAGCTCCCCCCAGACCGCGGCGCCGAGATGCCCGAGCCCGGCGCCTGGCAGCGCCCCCGCGAAGGCGAGGTAGGGGAGTGTGCCGACGGCGGTCGAGGCCGCGGTGGCGGGCACGGCGCCGTACTCCTCGCTGAGCGGGCGGAGCACGATCGTGTAGGCGGCGAACGCCAGCGTGCCGGCCAGCACCAGCCCGGTCCCGGCGAGCGCGCGGTAGCCGCCCGCGCCGGTGACGGCGCCCGGGCCTGCCAGCACCGCCACGCCCGTCAGCGCGACGCCGCTGCCCAGCCAGGCCCGCGGGCCGCCGCGCTCACCAAGGAACAGCCGCCCCAGCACCATGACCCAGACCGGTTCCGTCGCGAGCAGCAGCCCGGCCGTGGCCGCGGGCAGCCACCGCAGCCCGACGGTGACCGGCAGGTTGTACCCGACAAGCCCGAGAAGGCCTGCGGCCGCCAGCCGGCCCGCCGAGCGCACCCGGAGGCGGCGGAAGAGCGGCACGGCCCAGGGCAGCAGCACCAGGGTCGCCGCGGTCATCCGGAGCGTGAGCAGCGGCAGTGGCGACAGGTGACCGACGGCCGCCCGGGTGGCGACCGGCGCGAGACCCCACATGATCACCGCCATCAGGCCTGCGGCCAGCGTGCCCCGTTTCATGCCGTCAGTCTGCTGTAATGGTCTTGTGCAGTTCAACACTTACACCGTGGCGGGCGCGCAGGTCGCCGTGTGGCTGGTGAACCACCCGGTGCCGGGCGCGCGGGACCTCACCGCGACGCTGCGCAGCCACGACGTGCACGAGCCGGCCGCGACCGACGCCAACGCCCTGGCCCTGCGGCCCTGGGCCATCCGGCTGCGCGAGGTCTTCGAGGCGGGCACCGTTCCTGAGAAGGCCGGACTCGCCGACGCGCTGCTCGCCACCGCCGACTGCCGCCCGCGGCTGGTCAGCCACGGCGCGGGTCAGCCTTTCCACCTGCATTACGCGCCGGTGCGCACCGGCCTGGCGCCGCGGGTGCGGGCGCTGACCGCGGCCGGGCTGGCGCACGTGATCGACAGCGGCTGGGGCACCCGGCTGCGGACCTGCGACCGCGCCGGGTGCGGCGTCGCCTTTCTCGACACGTCCCGCAACGGGCGCCGCCACTTCTGCAGCGTCCGCTGCGCCAACCAGGTCAACGTGGCCAGCCACCGCCGCCGCCAGCGGCAGCGCACGGCGTCTGGGGCATGATGACAAGGGTGAGTCCCGTCATCAACGGCACGTTCTAGCGGACCGGCTCAGTCCAGCCCGTCCGGCAGCAGCGAGCCGACGAGCTGCCGCATCTGCGCCAGGTGCCTGGCGACCTCGTCCTTCTGCTTGTTGAGCTCGTCGAGGTCGCGCTGCGTGGTCGCCCGGCGGCGTTCGGCGTCGGCGTCGGCCTCGGCACGCAGCCGGGTGGCCGCCGCCTTGGCGTCCGCCAGCACCTGGTCCGCGTCGCGCTTCGCGTCCGCGAGAACCTGCCGCACGCGTTCGTCGGCGTCGCGCTTGGCCTGCTCGCTGCGCGCGGTCACCGCGCCGGCCTGCTCTTGGGCGGTGGCGGCGCGCCGCTCCGCCTCGGCGACCAGCGCCCTGGTCTCGGCCACGGCGGCGACGTGCCGCTCGGACTCTTCCCTTTCGGCTTCCTCGCGGCGGGACGCGAGCTCGATCTCGAGGTCCGCCTCCGACTGGCCGCGCAGCGCCTCGCTCTCCTCGAGCAGGCGCTGCTCCCTGACCCTGATCTCCTCTGCCTTGCGCCTGGCCGTCTGCACGATCTCGTCGTGCTCGCGCTGGGCGGTGGCCTTCAGCTGCGCCAACTCACGTTCGGTGGCCGCCCGCAGCGCGGCCGCGTCGCGCTCCGCCGCCGCCCGCTGCTCCGCCAGCTCGTTGTCGATCCCGTCCCGCACCTTCGCCGCCTCGCGGTGCGCCAGCGCGATCAGTTCTTCCGCCTTCTGCATGGCCGCCGCGCGCATCGCGTCGGTGTCCCGCTTGGCGGCCTGCCGCAGTTCGTCGGTATCCCGCTTGGCGGCCTGGCGCAGTTCGTCGGTATCCCGGTTCGCGGCCTGGCGCAGTTCGTCGGTCTCCTGGCCGACGCGCGCCCGCGCCACGGCGGCCTCGGCTTCCGCGGCGGCCCCGACCCCGGCGGCGTACCCGTGCGCGCCCTGCTTGATCTCCCCGGCCTGCGCCTCGGCGGCCGCGACGACCCCGGCGACCTGGTCGCGGGCGGCTTCGAGCAGCTGCCCGACCCGCGTGCTGGCCGGCTGCTCGAGTTCCCAGATCCGGCGCCGCGCCTCGGCGAGCTCACGCTGCGCCGCCTGCGCCTCCTGCTGGAACCGGCGCAGGTCGGCCATCAGCCGCTGCAGGTGCGCGTCGGCCCGGCGAGGAGCGTAACCGTTCATTACTAACGAGGCTAACGCCATCAGCCCGGGCTGCCGCCACCAGTTTCTTCGCCCCGGCCCTCAGCCGGCCGCGGCGGCTGCCTCGACCACGTGGCGCAGCAGCAGCGCGGTGGTGACCGGACCGACCCCGCCGGGGACGGGGCTGAGCGCGGCGGCGACCCCGGCGACGGCCGGGTCGACGTCGCCGGCCAGCCGGCCGGCGTCGGTGACGTTCGTGCCGACGTCGATGACCGTGGCACCGGGGGAGACGTGCTCAGGGCCGATCAGGCTGGCGCGCCCCGCGGCCACCACCAGCACGTCGGCCTGCCGGGTGATCACCGCCAGGTCCGCGGTGCGGGAATGGCTGATGGTGACGGTCGCGTGCCGGTCGAGCAGCAGGTGGGCGACCGGCTTCCCTACCACCACCGAACGGCCCACCACCACCGCGTGCCTGCCGTGCAGCTCCACGTGGTAGTAGTCGAGCAGGGCGAGCACGGCCTCCGCGGTGGCCGGCGCGAACGCGGGCAGGCCGGCCGTCAGGCGGCCCAGCGACTCCGGGCTCGCGCCGTCCACGTCCTTGCCCGCGGGGATGGCCCGCGCCAGGTCGGCGAGCAGCGCGCCTTCGGGCAGCGGGGTCTGCAGCATGACGCCGTGCACTTCGGGATCGTCGGCGAGCTGGGCGAGCGTCGCGGAGACCCCGGCTGCCGTGGTCGTGCGCAGCAGGTCGCAGGCGATGCCCTCCTTGCCCGCGGCGTTGGCGATCGACCGGGTGTACGCGGCGCTCGCCTCGTCGTCGGTCGCCGTGACGACGGCGAGCCGCGGCTGGCGCCCCGCCACGGTGAGCTCGACGGCGCGGGCCGCGGCCGCGGCTCTTATGGTGGTGGCGAGTTCCCTGCCGGTCAGCGAGGCCGCGGTCACTGTGACATCTCCTCGCGGACCGCGGTCACGAGGCGGTCCGCCCGGTCAGCCACGCCGTCGCCGAGCGCCGCGACCGCGGCCAGCTCGCCGGCGAGGGTCTCGTCCTTGATGCCGGCCAGGTTCGCCTCGATGTTCACCTGCGCGGTGATCGCGGCGGCGCGGATCGCCGCGGCGGCGGCCGCCAGGTCCGTGATGAGGTTCCTGTTCGCGGCGGGCAGCAGGTCCTCGGCCAGGCCGGCCAGCCGCATAGCGGCGGCCATCAGGTCGGCCTGCGGCCTGGCGGCGCCGCCGAGGGCCTCCGCGATGGCGGCGGACCTGGCGGCCTTCTCCTCATCGGTGCCCTTCGGCAGGTCGTAGGCGGCGATGACCTTCTCGAACGCGGCCGAGTCGGCTTCGGCCAGCTCGAGCGCCTCGTCCGCGAGGCCGTCCGCCGCGGCGCGGACCCGGCCGACCACGTCCGCGTCGCTTCGCGGGCCGTCGCTGAACCTGGCGACCATCGCCAGCAGGGCGGCGGCCTGCGCGGCGTGCAGCGCGCCGGTCGCGCCGCCGCCCGGCGCCGCGGTGCGGGCCGCGAGCCGGGTGAGGAAACTTGCGATCGTCTCATCGCGCATGCAGGTGAGGCTACCGTTTGCCGGATCGGCCGGCAGGATCGGCACCAGAAAGTAATGAAGCTACGGGGCCCCGCTCTACTGCGCGGCGAAGGCCTGCTGAGCCAGCGGGTCGTCAGCGGGGAGTACGTCCGGCTGGTCGCCGTCGCCCGGTTGACCGGCGGGCGGCGCGGCGACGCTCTCCGCGTGCGCTGCTTCGCCGGACGGGCCGGGGGCGGGCGCAGGCGGACTTGCCAGCTTGCGGAAATACGCGGAGTCGACGTGCGCCGCCAGCAGGCGAACCCGACCGTCGCCGCTGCCTCTCGGGCTTACCGGGACAACCACCGCCGGCAGGCCCGCGCTGTCAGTGACGAAAAGCTTGAAGTCGCCGAAGCGGAAATGATCGATGTCGACAATAGGTTTTGGGTAATGGTGATATCCGGCTGCCTGGGGAAGCATGCCGGTATGCGAGGCAGCGGGCAGCGGGTAAGAGGCGTTGAAGATGGAATCGGTCCACGCGGCGACGCCATTGGCATCGGTAATCGGGGTGCTCAGCAGGCTTTCCGCGTCGTGGTATCCGAAGGACTCATAACCCGGCAAGGTCTGCGGAAAGGCAGCCACCACCCGCCCGGCGTACTGCCGCAGCAGGTCCACCTTGGCGGGATCGGCGCAGAACTGAGACGACCATTCGATGCCGAGCGGCAGCTGGAGGCAGAGCCAGCCCGCCGGGTCTTTTACCCAGACCGACCCCCCGTGATGGTCTTGATACTGGTCGCTGCTCAGCACCCAGTCTTTGGTAGTAGCGACCAGGCTCTGCATCAAGGCGCGACTTCGCGTGTAAGCGGGACTGTCGGTGCGCTGCGGATGATCCACGACAGCGATCACCCATGGGCAGTCTTCTTTCTCTGGATGCGTGCTAGTCATTTGTCCCCGTGTCGGCTGTCCGGCATCCGTAATTGTGAAAAGTTAAGCGTAAATATGCTCGTCGAGCCAGTCGTCCAGCTTGTGCGCACCGCGTGAGAACGTGCAGACCGCTGCTATCGCTGGCAGCTCGGGCACCAGAACCTGAGCCGCTCTTGTCCCGGTGTCCCCTGCTCGGCCCGCCTGATCGGGGTTCCGCAGCGCCGGCACGGGCGGCCTGCGCGCCCGTACACCCAGCTTTCCCGCCCGGGCCTGGCGTCCCCGGTCGTCACGTGCCCCAGCCGCTCCTTGTTGGCGTCAAGCAGCCTGTGCCCGAGCTCCACGAGGGCGGTCAGGTCCTCGATGTCGCCTGCCGGCCGCGACGGATCGACCCCGCGCAAGAACAGCGTTTCTGCCATGTAGACAGTCCCGAAACCGGCGACGTTGCGCTGGTCGAGCAGCGCCTCGCCGATCGGGCGGCCGGTGTCCGCGGTGAGGCGGCGGACCGCCTCGGCGGCGTGCGCCGCGTCCCAGCCCGGGCCGAGCAGGTCGGGGCCGAGATGCCCGGTCACCTGGTGTTCCCGCGCGGTCGGCAGGATCTCGGTGACGCCGAGCAGGTAGCCGACGGCCTGCCATTCCGCGTTGGCCAGCACGACCCGCACCTGGTGGGCGTTCTTCCGCGGCGGGCCCGCGGCCGCGGGGCGGATCCGCCACGAGCCGTCCATCTTGAGGTGGGTATGCACCGTCAGGCCGTTCCCGACGCGGATGAGCAGGTGCTTGCCCTGGGAGACGGCCTCCGTCACCGGGTGACCGGTGAGGTTGGCGGTCGCGTACCTGGGCACGCGGAAGTCGCTGCGGGTCAGCACCCGCCCCGCCAGCGCCTCGTGCAGGCGCCGTGCGGTGTTCCAGACGACATCACCTTCGGGCACCCCTCAAGGATGCCCGCCGCAACGGAGTGCGCCGCACAGGGCGGCCGCCGCGGGGAGTGATCGGCGGGCTAGCGGCGGCCTGGGTAGCCGCCGGTGCCGTACCCTCCCGTGCCGTAGCCGTTGTTGCCCTGGCCTGCCGGGCGCGGGGTCCGGTACCTGTCGTCGCCCTGGTCAGTGGCGGGCCTGGACGGGTAGGGCTGGCTCGGGTACGGGTGGGACGGGCCGGTCCCGCGGTCGTACGGGTGCTGGCCGGAGTGCTGAGCGCCGTGGCCGGGGTTGCGGGCCGTGCCCGCCTGCGGGTCGGCAGGGTACTTCGGCATGCTGAACGTCTGGGTCTGCTCGTTCAGCGCCGCGTCCCGCCGGTCGTCGG
>Ga0209693_10001237_pt1 | contig 10914 bp, 11 predicted proteins | sample HubBroMetageWRM3_FD_188345 | JGI IMG/M metagenome (GOLD analysis project Ga0209693, IMG submission 188345) | Warmed soil microbial communities from the Hubbard Brook experimental Forest, New Hampshire - Hubbard Brook CCASE Soil Metagenome WRM 3... | ecosystem: Environmental > Terrestrial > Soil...
TTACTGCTCAATTACGGGTTTTGGACAGACGGGCCCATATCGTGAGCGGGCGGGATACGATTTTGTGATTCAGGCGATGGGCGGTCTGATGAGCATAACCGGACAGAGCGATGACAGGCCCGGTGGCGGTCCCCAGAAATGTGGCGTACCCATCGCGGACATGATGACGGGCATGTATGCAACTGTTGCTATCCTGGGCGCCCTGCATGAGCGCCACGGCAGCAACCAAGGACAACATATCGACATGAGCCTGCTCGATACGCAGGTCGGATGGTTGGCCAATCACGGGCTGAACTACCTCGTGTCGGGAACACCTGCAAAACGTTGGGGCAACGCTCACCCGAATCTGTGTCCCTATCAGTCATTTTCTGCAAGTGATGGCCATCTGATCGTGGCTGTCGGCAATGACCGTCAGTTCCGGGCGCTATGCACGGTACTTTCAATACCTTACGTTGGTGTCGACGCCCGGTTTGCAACAAATGGCGCCAGACTTGCAAATCGCGATAGCTTGATAGAGCAGATCGAACAACGCCTTTGCACAAGAGGCCGGGACGAGTGGCTGGTGGCGCTTGAAGAAGCAGGGGTGCCGGCGGGGCCGATCAACACTGTCGCACAAGCCCTCGCAGACCCCCATGTCGTCAGTCGCGGCATGGTGTTTTCGATGGAACATGGGATAGGCATATCCGTACCGCAAATTGCAAACCCCATCAAGTTCTCACGGACACAGATCGGGTACCGTCGTCCGCCGCCAATGCTGGGTGAACACACTGCCGAAATCCTGACCTCGGCCGGTGTGACGAATGCAAGCCTGGACGAATTGAAGGCATCTGGGTAGTTCGCAGGTTGTGCCCAAGGGCCGACCGGTCCAGCACGAGCGTCTCGGCCAATTCACCCATAGTGGTCGCAGCATCAGCCTGCCGGTGGAGTTCCTCCGTGCTGCGCGTGCCCGCGAGCGGTCTGGTCGTGGCCGTTCGAAACACGGTTGGACCTTGGGCGGTGCGACACAGTTGTCGGATACGCTTTAGACTTCTCCCGTGAATCTGCGGATGACCGCCGAGGCTCGGCACGCACTGGTGAAACCTAGGTGAACGTAAGATGTTTCGTTGCCGCCATCGCCGTCGCGGTGTTGGCCGGAGGGTGTGGATCAGCGCGGGCGGACAGGCCGCACTCCATCACTTTGACACTGGTGCGACACGCCCAATCGGCGGGCAACGCGTCGGGCTTTATCGACACCTCGACCCCCGGTCCGGAACTCACCGCCAAGGGATGGTGTCAGGCGACGCTTGCAGCCGGGCAGTTGAGCCCCAACCACTATGACGGCATCTACGCCTCGAGCATGATCCGCACCCAGCAGACCGCCATGCCGATGGCGCAGGCGCTGGCCGAACCCGTCAGCGTGCTGCCCGGGCTGCGCGAGATCGAGGCCGGCCAGTACGAAGGCCAACCCGAGTCCAGCGCCGCGCAGACCTGGTTCGCCGCCCCGCAGCGCTGGCTGCAGGGTGACCGCAGCGCGCGAATCCCGGGCTCGGTGGACGGCAACGAATTCGAGGCGCGGTTCGACGACGCCGTCCAACACATTTACGACAGCGGCGAACAGAACCCCGTCGCGTTCTCGCATGGCGGGGCGATCATGCTCTGGGTGCTGATGAACGTGCGTAATCCCGACCTGTCGCTGTTGACCGGGAAGCCGCTGCCGAACACCGGCCACGTGGTGCTCACCGGAAACCCTTCCGACGGATGGACATTGAACGAATGGGATGCCGATCCCCCGCCGTGCTGACCGTACGGTGGGGGCCGAACGCCCGGACCTTCAGCTCCTGGCGCCGACGGTTATCAGGTCGGACAATATCCGCATCCACGCCGGTCGCCGGATACGGTGCTGATCGCTGACGGCGAAACCTGCGCCTTCGAACAACGCCCGCATCTCGGCCGCCGACGGGTTGTGCTGTGGTTTCCACCTATTGGCCGCGGGCCCCTGCAGCAGAGGTTGCCGCGCGCTCAAGGTCGTGACGGCCACCAGCCCGCCAGGCGTCAGCACCCGATGGAATTCCCGCAATGCCGCAGGTTGGTTGAAGAAGTGAAACGCCGAGGTCGTCACGACGGCGTCGAGTGCCCCGTCGTCGAAGGGCAGTTGCTCGGACGGGCCGTGCAACCACTGCACCCGGTCGGATCTGGCGCGAGCCTTCTTGAGCATCCCGTCGGACATGTCTATCCCGTAGATCTCGTCGGGTTGTAGTTCGCGCTCGATCCGATCACTGAGAATGCCCGTGCCGCAAGCGATGTCGGCGATCTTACGGGATCGGTGGGCGCGCAGCTGCGCGATCACTTCGTCGTGCGGCGGACGGTAAACCCACCGTTGCAGAAACGGCAGATCGTAGGCGGGGGCCAGGAAACTCCACGTGCGCGTGATCGCGCTGTTGAGGGCCCGGCCTTGCGCTGCCGTCATGCTATTTGGTGGTTCAGTACTGCGGTGTAGTAGACAGTGTCGGCCACCGACACCGAGTCGCTATTCTGCGGGATCACCGAAAGGCCGTTGTCGGCTAACAGCTGGCTCATCGGGGTACCGACCGTCCGCCACCCCAGATTCTGCAGATAGGTGTCGACGTCGTTGCGCTCGCCCTCGAAGCCAAGGTCGGCAAAGTCCAGCTCGAGGCCGTGCTCACGCCATTTGGCGCTGGCCCTGCGCATTATCTCCCGCGCTCGTTCTTTGTCGAGGTGCGACCGGTTCGGGGTAGCTTCGCAGGCCAGCCGGCTGCCCTCGGCACTGAGCGCAGTGATGTTCTCCAGCAAGCGGTCCTGAGCTGCCGGCGGCAAATACCCGAAGAGCCCCTCGGCGATCCACGCGGTGGGCCGGCCGTTGTCCAGACCGGCCTCCCGTAGCGCTTCCGGCCAATCCTGCCGTAGATCAATGGCTACCGTGCGCCGGTCGGCTTTCGGGACGGCGCCCAGCCCCGCCAGGGTGGTGGTCTTGAAGTCGATAACCTCGGGCTGGTCGATCTCGAACACTGTCATCTCGGCGGGCCACGCCAACCGGTAGGCGCGCGCGTCCAGGCCGGAGGCCAGGATCACGGCCTGGCGGATGCCGGCCCGCGTCGCATCGCGAAAGAATGTGTCGAAGAAGCGAGTCCGGGCTGCCATCGCATCGGGCATGTGCCCGAGCTTCCAGCTGGACTCGTCATAGTCAACGTCAGCGGCGTCAATCTCGCCGTCGACCCAGCGCGTGAAGAACTCCACGCCGACGGCACGGACCAGCGGTTCGGCAAACTGGTCGGCTATCAGGGGGTTGTCGGCCTTGGTGGCAATCGCCCGCGCGGCTGCCACCATCGTGGCTGTCGCGCCCACGCTGGTTGCCAAATTCCAGGTGTCGTTGTCTGTGCGTGGCATGCGGTTGTTCTCCAATGTCGGCCGGAAAGTAATACTTAGATAGTATAACAAATGCTGGACGCGGGGATCCGCCGGCCCGATGGTCTGTCTCGACAAGTGCATCTTTGCTGGTGGGCGCACGCGCACGACGGTTCAGTCGCCAGGAGGCGGCAGGTGGCTTTCGCCGGCGTCGAGTGAGCCGGTTGCCGCTGTCCTGCGCGATCTCCACGCCCCGGCGCGCGGCCTTCCTGTCAGGTGACTGGCTGTGCCCTCAGGATTCCAGCCTGGCCCGGACCGCCGCGAGTCGCTCTTCGAGTTCGGCCTCATCGATGACACCACGCACCAGCAGCGAGTGGGCGAGTGCAACCAGCCGGTTCTCGGGGTAGGGCAGGTCGGAATAAACAGTCGCTGACAGCGCGTCCTCTTCGTTGCGTCGGTCAACAAAGCTGAGTACCTCTGGATCGCAACCGCATTGATCGATGGCGTCGCAAATACCATCGAGGCTCGTCTTCCAGGGGGGCACCGGATTTTCGACCCCGTATTTCGCCGCCATCCGGCTCCACACCTGATTGCGTTCAACGATTTTCGCCAACGACGCAATGGTGACTTCCTGGACCGACCCCCGGTTTTCCGAAGTATTCACCGGTTCCGCCATTAGATCAGTGCTCCGTGGGATGGATGGCCGGGCGCGTCTCGGTTATCACGTTCGTGGTCACACCGGCCTTGGGCAACGCGACACCAATCAGACAGTCGCGGGTGATGATTTCGACCAACTGGTCTTCGGTCCAGCCCTCGGTTCCTTCAGGGCGGACGGGCATCACCATGAATCGATGCTTCTGGTTGGAGTCCTCGACTCGGATCTCGACCTCTTCTGGGAGGTACAGCCCGAACTCCGCAAGTACTTGGCGCGGCCAGCGCACGATGCGACGACGGAAGTTCGGTGTTCGATACCACTCGGGGGAATTGCCCAGAATCGGACGCGGGTAGCAGGAGCACAACGTGCAGACGATGACGTGGTGCAGGGTGGGCGTGTCTTCGAGCACATGAAACGCCGTGAAGTCGCTCGGTGTCCCAAAACCCGTGGGATGCAGCCAGTCCACCCCGACTTCTTTACTGGCTGCAAGCGGATCAGAAAGGACCAGCTTTTTGTACTCAGGGTCAAGCCAGGCCCGGGCCACCAGGCGGGCAGCAGGAGTCGGGCCGATCTGTTCAGCGAACTCGGTCATGCGGCGGTGTTCCTCCGCAGTGAAAATCCCCTTCTCAATGCACAACTCGCGAAGAGCGATCTCCAAGACTTCAAAGTCGGTGATCTCATCCACCATCGGCGCGGCGGTGCGATCGTGATCGTGGCCTTCAGATGTCATGCTGAGTTCCTTTCGCGAAGACAGTCAATGAACGAAAGCTCGGCGCGGAAATGCGGCTAGCTGGCCGCGTCGAGCCATCGCTCAGGGATCTCGGTCTGCAGCGTGTCATTGCTGGGTCCGGTGTAGCCGTGCCACAACTCGGACAGGTTGAACCGAACGATGTAGAACCACTCGGGCTTTTGATCTGGCCCGGCCCAGGTCTCGTCCTCGGCCGCAGGGCTTTCGTACGTGACGACGGCGATCTCGCCTGCCGCGCCTCGCACGTACTCCTGGGTGCGCGTATAGAGCAGGATAGGAAGGTCCTTCACCACGACCTTGTCGCCCACCCGAAACTTCGGTTCGCCGGCCTGTCCGGCGAATATTTGTGGGTCGCCCCTGCCGACGGCGTGAATGTGGTGTTCGTTGCGTTTGACCTTGGCAGGGTCACCTTCGAATTTGGGCTTGGCCTCTAACGCCCGACCTTGTAGCCCGCCTTCGTACCGGGCCTTGACTTCGGCCATGCGCTCGGCCAACTCGCTGAGCCCGATGTGGTGTTTCTCAACGAGGACGCGCACGACCGCGAGCAACCACCGCACGTAGTAGGGCAGTCCCAGATAGATGGTGCGGCCAAGGTCGACATTGCCCATCCGGCGTCGTTCCTCGGACAGCCAGATTCCGCGCCAGCCCAGAACCTCGCACATGACGTAGGTGTTGTGCTCCCATATCTCGTACTGCTTGTTCTCCCAAGGGATGGGGGCATCCGGCTCCCCACCGACATCATGTGGGGTCTTGGCATAGGCAGTGAACCGCTCGTGGTCAATGAGATCCGGCGTGGGCGCATCGGGAAGGTCGGGGTAAGCGGACTTGAGCCTAGCCACCAGGTCCAAATGGGTTACCCGGTCCAAAGGAGTCGTCATCTGGGCTCCGCTCGTCGTATGAATCTGTGACCTGTGGCCGCCCCGATGGATTCCCGATCCTCCTACGGCGCAGATTCAGTGCTCCAAATACAGCTCACCGCAACCATCGCCTTCGCGCAACCGTCCAACGCGTTAACGGCGAATCCAGCCGTCGGTACGTCATTTCATGACGGCGAGGTTGTGCCAGAAGTTCTTGAGGCTTTCGGTGCCACCGAACAGCGTGGTGAAGTTAGTAGAGTCCACCAGCACGATGTCGCCCCCGCGTTGTCCGGTCGGCGGCATCCAGATCAGCGCGTTGAACTCGGTGTTACCGGCCGCAGTGAAAGGATGCGGCCGGTTCGGGTCGATGCGTTGGCGGCCCAGCACACGCACGGAGTCGGTTTCCGGCTCGGTGAGTTCGTAGTGCGGAAGGTGGGGATGGAAATTGAACGTGGTGACCTTGTCGAGCAGCCGAGGTGTGTCGAGGTCGCGAAACACAGTCAGCGGCGCAATGTCATTCGTGCCGTCGACTACTGCGGGCCTCAGCCCCCACGTGTTGTGGACTGGGATGTTGAGTGCCTTCATCAGCGAGCGGGAGTACTGACTGAACCGCTGCTGACGCGGCACCAGTGGGTCGCCGTGGTGTCGGTATTCAACCTGACGCTGTGCTAAATCGTCGGTGAAGCCAACGTCGTGATGCGGTGCCAGCAGCAGGCAGGTTCCTTCCCGTTGCAGCCATTCCCGGATGGCGGAGGTCTCCTCGGGTGCGGCTTCCTGCTCAGACAGCAGGTGGTCGAGTCCGAACACCATCAGGGTGTCGGTGTCAGCCAGGACCCGTTCGTCAATCGGAAGCTGGTAGCCCGCCTGGTCGATGCGCTGAAACACGGCGACGCGGTGGCCCGTCGCCTCACCCGCCAACTTCTGAAACGCCAGCGTTGAGCGGTGGAATAGCTCCAACGTTCCGGCGATGCCCTGCAGGAAATGCGCCTCGTCGTACTCAGGAGTCTCGTAGCTGGGCCACGATGCATTGCGGACTTCGGTCATCGTCGAGAAGCGGTTGTACAGTGCGGCGGGATCGCGTTGGGCTTCCCACGGATAGCTCCACGTCCAGTAGATGCTGATGCGCCGCTGTCCGTTGTGATTTCGCGGGATGTGGCTTTGGTTGTAGGTGCGTGCCGGCGTCAGCGTGCCCATGGCATGTCCTCTTGATCGTCGAGCGTGGCCAGGTATCGCAGCGCACCGATGCCTGGGAGGAAGAAGTAGGCACCGCCCTTGAGGGTGGTGAAGGCGGGCAGTCCTTTGAGGATTTTGCGGATCGGCCGGTTGGGGATGGTGTAGTCCAGCGAGCCGTCTTGGGTGCCGACGATGGGGTCGCGTTCGTTGCCCAGCTCGTGGAATGCACGGTCGTTGATCCAGACGTTCTGCGCGAACTCGAATTGGCGAATCAGGCTGGCGCAGATGATGAACGCGGCAATCCCTCGGTCCACTCCGTCGTCGGGTGCACCTTCTGGTAATGCGGGTCCATAGGTCGCGCCGCGACGGATCATCCTGCGGCGGTTCATATGCGCCGCCGTGTCGCGGGGGTTGAGACGCCGCGCATGTGAGCCCAACGGAACCGCGTAACCGTGGGGGTCCATCTCCTTGTAGTTGAAGTCGTTGTTGCGCATCGGGTCCGCGCCCAACTCTGGATCATCGTGCTCGGGTGCCAGCACCAGCGGGGCACCGCTGCGCCAACGGCCCATGAACTTCGCGGCGAGCAACTCTTGTCCTTCCAGGGTGTCTGCGTGTTCGCGCAGGTAGTCGCGGAACAGCCCAACGTGTTCTTGCAGCCGCCGGTACGCCAGGTAACTACCGTTGCGAGACAGCACCTCCGGCTGGGGCAGATTGGCCGCCGGCCCGTCCTCGTCTGGATAGCCCAGAATGAACTCACCCGGTTTCAGCGGTGCCCCCGAGCCCGGCGTGGGCGCTTCGCCGGAACCCTCTATCACCGGCTGCGACAACCGGTCACGAAAGCCGAAGTGATCATGGGCGTAGTTGAACGGCGGGGTCGCGTTCAAATCGAGCACCGACAGGCTGCGGACTCCGGGGCATCGGGCGGTCAGCTTGTCGTGCTCCCCGGTGGCCCGTCGATGCTCGGCATCGGTGCGGGCGAACAAGATCGCGATGGCGTGCAGGTCATCAGCGGCCAGACCACCCACCCAATTGTCGGGGTGATTAGCGCCCGTGTCGCCCAGGATGTCGGCGCGTGCGGCCATGCCCTCGCGGAACTCCTGCGGGAAGGTGGCCAGTGATTCCTCTGCCACTCCGAGGGCTCGCAGACCGTTCCAGGTGAACGCCACAGTGATCCAACGCTGCGAGCCATCCATGGTGGCAGCCACATCTGCGGCCGACTGAACTCGGTCGGTCAGCTCTCGCAACCACGCCCGGCCGCCGGCGGGATCGTCGAACGTCAGGAACTCGTAGCGCCCCGTCATCGCGGGGGTGCGGGTCAGCAGGATGTGCTGTATGTCGTCGAGTTCGAGCATTGCCCGCACGCTCTTTCGCGTTTACTGCATCTGGTCGAGCATGTCGGAGAACGCCGACTTGAGCCGCAGCGCCTTCTTGATCTCGTCGGCTGTCACATACGGGTACTCGCCGTATTCCAGGAAGCTGGGGCACTGATGATCGCGGACGAACTTGACGAAGGCCGTTGGGTTTTCCTTCCAATCTTCCGGGAATCCTTCGAGATTGGTGAACACGGTCGTGATGCCGGTCTGACTGAACAGCGCCACCGCGTCCTCGGTGTATTTGTCGAAGTCCGTGTCGAAGATGCCCTGGTACTGAAAGTGCAGCCCCGAGCCGACATCGAACAACACCCAGCGCAGGTAGTGCAGCCGAAGTGGAGCGAGCACGTCCGGGCTCGCGGCGATGGCGTCCTGAATCTGTTTCCCGTAGGCGCGGACAGCCGCCTCCCGGCCCTCTTTGACCTTCGCGATGATCGAGAACCCGTAGCAGGCGGGTGTCCGAGGATATATCGGACCGTACCGCCCACGCTCCTGTTGGAAGTAACCCTCTTCGGGGATCGCCAGCGCCGCTGGCTTGGTCCAGTCGTGATCGGTCGCGGACATGTCGGCTCCTCTGCTCGAAGCTGATAGCGCGGACAGTACGCCTGATTGAACGTGGCAATCTGGTTTCGACGGTGAATAATCAACCATTGGTCGTCAAGGCACACCTGGCTGATTGGCTTCGACAGCCTCGATCAGGCCGTTCGCGGCCAAGACGGCACCCTCCAGCAAACAGCCGCGCTGCTGTCCCGACCGCGGCCGTCCGTCGGTAGGCTGACGCCATGAATGCGGTAGTGGTCGTCCTCGTCGTCGTAGTCGTCGTCGCGATTGTGCTGGCCATCATGAGCTCTTCGCGAGCCTCAGGGAATCGGGCCGCGGCCTCGCTCGCCGACGCCAAGGCCGACGCTCGCCGCGTGATCGAACGCCTCGGCGGGCAGGTGCTCAACCTCACCGGCACCAGCGACGCGTCCAAGCAGGCACTGGCCGACGCGTCGGAGCGGTACACCGCCGCCGGGTCGCAGATCGAGCAGGCGTCCTCGGTGCGGCAGGCGGAATTGGCCAAAGAGACCGCGATGGAAGGCCTGTACTACGTGCGCGCCGCGCGGCAGGCCATGGGGATGGATCCCGGGCCGGAACTGGACACACTGGCCGGTCAACGATCCGCGGGCGCCGTAACCGAGGAGCGGCGGGTGCAGCTGGAGGGCCGCGAAATCGAAGCCTCCCCCACCCCGTCGCAGGCGACGCCGAACTACTACCCCGGCGGGCGCGTCGCGGGACGACCGGTGCCGGCCGGCTGGTACTCCGAACCATGGTGGAAGCCGGCGCTGGTCGCCGGCGCGTGGGGACTCGGCTCAGTAGTCTTGTTCGACGCGCTGTTCTCCGGCATGAACGGGGTCAACTACAACGCCGCGGGATTCGAAAATGGCTACGGCCAGGGCTTCGACGGCGGATACGACAGCGGATATGGCGGCGGCTTCGACGCGGGGCAGGCGCAGGACACGGGCGGCTGGGACGGCGGCGGTGCGGACTTCGGCAGCGGTGGGGACTTCGGCAGCGGTGGGGACTTCGGCGGCGGCTGGGACAGCGGCGGCGGTGGGGACTTCGGCAGCTTCTGACCTGGTTCTCACCGGGAGCCGGCAGGGCGTGGGTGGTGCGCAGACATTCAGTGTGCGCATTGGCAACTTGAAGTGGCCCCGGATGTGACAGAGTGGCGCCAGCGAATGCGGTGCGATTAATTACATGCATGGCATTCTCGCGTGAATTGTCTACCAAATTCGTCCCGTAGCGAAGGGTGGCCAGCCGCCGGACATTCCTGATGGTCAGGGGCACGATGGGCAGGCTTCGGCTCTAAAGATGGTGTTGTAGAACGTGTTTGGTTCGAGACACTCGCATGGGCCCCGCGGGGAAACTCACAAAACCTGGTCATCGCTCAGAAAAGAAGTGATTACGGTGCGATTCGTGCTCCATATCGGTTCTGCAACTAACTCAGTCGCTCGTCTAGGAAAGTTTTCGAGATAGCGATACAGTTTCGCCGAATCCTCTGACTGTGGAAATGCCCCTCTGAACCCGAATGCATGGAGTTTGCGTTGAAGATCCTTGATCTATTCGGCATCACAATAGCTGCCAGTGCCGGGTTGTGCGGGGCCGCTTTGGCGTTCAGCCCGGGTTCGGCAGCGGTCCCGCTACCAGCGGGCGGTCCCACGTGCACGGAACAAATGGCGAGCCTTGGAGCGCCACTAGCCCCGGCGGTCCTGCCTGGTCCGCCTGTCGCGGCGGGTGCGCCGGTTGGTGCTGTGCCGGCCGGCGCTCCGGTACCGGCGGGTTGGCCGGCCGGTGCTCCGGTGCCGGCTGGCGCTCCGGTACCGGCAGGTTGGCCGGCCGGTGCTCCGGCGGCGGCGGGTGCTCCGGCGGCGGCGGGTGCTCCGATGGCGGCTGGTGTTCCGGCGGCGGCTGGTGCTCCGGTGGCGGCGGGTGTTCCGGCGCCGGCGGCTGGCGCGCCGCTGCTGCAGCAGGCGGGGGCGGGTAAGGGTGTGCCAACAAATCCGGGACCGGCACTTATGGCTGGTCCGGTGGTTCTGCCTGGTCCGCCGCCGGTGCCGACGCCTGCGCCACCGGTGCCTGTGGCTGCTACGACGTTGGTTTCGGCTACGGGGCCTCTTGCCCCGTGTTGTACCGTTGCGAGTGAGTGATCTTTAGTGGTCACGCGACTCGCACCCCATCTCGGGGTTGTTCGGCAGCCTTGCGGCTGCGTCCCTTCCGCGCTTCACG
>Ga0209693_10001239_pt1 | contig 10906 bp, 8 predicted proteins | sample HubBroMetageWRM3_FD_188345 | JGI IMG/M metagenome (GOLD analysis project Ga0209693, IMG submission 188345) | Warmed soil microbial communities from the Hubbard Brook experimental Forest, New Hampshire - Hubbard Brook CCASE Soil Metagenome WRM 3... | ecosystem: Environmental > Terrestrial > Soil...
ATGCCGGCGCCGGGCTCGGCTGTCCCGGCGGAGTCAGCCACCGAGCAGCGGTAGGTCATCGCTACCTCGTCCGCGTGGTCGGCACCGCCGGCGCCGTCGGCGGCGCGGGAACCGGCACTGTTCGCGCCGCCGGAAACTGCCTGGTAGGCCGCGGCCACGTGCGGCCGCAGCGCGGCCACCAGGCGCATCCGGCCGTTCAGCAGTGGCGCGCCGGCGCGTGCCAGCTGCGCGTCCCAGGCATCGAGGGTCGCCGTCACCGACTCGCGCGCGGTGCCGCGCAGGTGCCCGCGGGCACCCGCCGACTTCAGCAGGGCGGTGCGCTGCCGAAGCACGCGCTCGTAGTCGGCGCGGACGCCGGCGTAACGCGGCGCGGTCGCGACCAGCAGCTCGTCGAGGAACCGTCGGCGCTCGCCGGGGTCGCCCTTGACCAGGGCAAGGTCCTCGGGCGCGAACAGTACGGTGCGCAGCGTGCCCAGGATGTCCCGCGGCCGCGGCAGCGGCGATCGGTTCAGCCTGACCCGGTTGGCACGGCCCGGGTTGACCTCGACCTCGATAAGCGAGTCGCCCGGTACCCCGGTCACCGCCGCCCGGAGCACCGCGCGCTCCGCACCGCGCCTAACCAGCGGCGCGTCGGTCGCGACCCGGTGGCTGCCCAGCGTGGCCAGGTACCCGACCGCCTCGACCAGATTGGTCTTGCCCTCCCCGTTCGGCCCGCTGAACGTGGTGACACCGGGCGCCAGGTCGATGCTGAGCTCGGCATAAGACCGAAAGTCATTAAGCGCGAGCCGAGTCAGATGCACAGCCCCGAGCCTACGGCTCCCGCTATCCAGCCGAGCGGATCGGCATGAGCACGTAGCGGTAGTCCTGCCGGTCGCCCTTGCCGGTTAGCACCGCGGGCTTGGTCGGTGCGGTGAACGAGATCCTGGCCGTGTCGGAGTCCAGCGCCCCGATGCCGTCAAGCAGGTACTGCGGGTTGAAGGCGATCTGCAGGTCCTCGCCGTCGAAGGCCGCCTCGAGAATCTCGGTGGCCTGCGCCTCTTCCGACGCTCCGGCCTCGAGCACCAGCTGGCCGGAGCTGAAGGCAAGCCGGACCGGGGTGTTGCGTTCGGCGACCAGGGCGACCCGCTTGACCGCCTCCGCGAACGAGGCCGCCGCGAGCTCCGCGGTCGCGTTGAACTCGCTCGGCAGCAGCGACTGGTACTTGGGGTACTCGCCGCTCAGCAGCCGGGTGGTGGTCTGCCGCCCGGCGCCGGCGAAGCCGATCAGGCTGTCGCCGCCGAGCGAGACGGACACCTCGGCGCCGGAGGTGAGCGCTCGCGCCGTGTCGCCGAGGACCCGCGCCGGGACAAGCACCGCGGTGCTCAGGTCGGTGACGGCAGGGTTCCAGCGCAGCTCCCTGACCGCCAGCCGGTACCTGTCGGTGGCGACCAGGGTGATCGTGTCGCCGACGATCTCGACCCTGATGCCGGTGAGTGCCGGGAGGGTGTCGTCGCGGCCGGCCGCGATCGCCACCTGGGCGATCGCCGAGGCCAGCGTGTCGCTGCCGATCGACCCCGCGACCGGCGGCATCTCCGGCAGCGTCGGGTATTCCTCTTCCGGCAGCAGCACCAGGGTGAAGGTGGCGCTGCCGCACTTCAGGGTGGCCCGGGTGCCGTCGGTGACCAGGTCCACCGGCTTGGCCGGCAGCGACCTGACGATCTCGGCGAGCAGCCGCCCGGAGACCAGAACGGTTCCTTCCTCGTCGGTGATGACGGGCACCTTGGCCTCGGCCGAGACCTCGTAGTCGAACGTGGACAGCGTGAGTTCGGCGTCCGCGTGCAGGCGCATCCCGGCGAGCACCGGGGCGGTCGGGCGGGCCGGCAGGGCACGCGCGGTCCAGGCCACGGCTTCCGCCAGGTGGTCGCGCTCAACCTGGAGCTTCACGGGTACTGCCTCCTACGTGTCAATGTGCTTTCTCGCGGGTATAGCCAGGGCGCACGCTCCCGGTCTCGCTACGCCGAGCGGTCCCGCGCACAGGCCCTGCTTTGATGTTGTTCTTTTTCTATTTACTGAACCGTCATAGTCATAGGTGCGGTGGATTCTGGGGAGAACGCTTGTTTCAGCAGCTCAGCGGGTGTTTTTGCGTCCACAATGGCTGTGCCTGCCAGGGGGATGCGCGGCGGCCCGCTGTGGCCGGCGGGTACTGCCGCTCGGGCTTGCCACTGGTTGTCCCCCGGTTATCCGACTGTCTTCCACAATGTTGTCCACATACTGTGTCTTCTTTTAGGTTCAGGTTATGCGGGGCCCGGTCAGCCGGTTCTGGCCTGCTGCTTGATCCGGTTGGTGAGCTCGGTGACCTGGGTATAGATCGATCTGCGCTCGGCCATCAGGGACCGGATCTTCCGGTCGGCGTTTATCACCGTGGTGTGATCGCGGCCGCCGAATTGCTGGCCGATCTTGGGCAGCGACAGGTCGGTCAGCTCCCGGCACAGGTACATGGCGATGTGCCTGGCGGTGACGAGCACCCGTGACCGGGAGGTCCCGCACAGGTCCTCGATGGACAGCCCGAAGTAGGAGGCCGTCTGGCCCATGATGATGGCGATCGTGATCTGCGGGCCCTGCGCCTCGGGGATGAGGTCCTTCAGCACGATCTCGGCCAGCTGCAGGTCGACCGACTGGCGGTTCAGGCTGGCGAAGGCGGTCACCCGGATCAGCGCGCCCTCCAGCTCCCTGATGTTGGTGGAGATCCTGCTCGCGATGTACTCAAGCACCTCGGGCGGCGCGTTGAGTCCCTCCTGGATGGCCTTTTTCCGGAGGATGGCGATGCGGGTCTCGAGCTCGGGCGGCTGGACGTCGGTCAGCAGGCCCCACTCGAACCGGCTGCGGAGCCTGTCCTCCAGCGTGACCAGGCGCTTGGGGGCGCGGTCGCTGGAGATGACGATCTGCTTGCTGGCGTTGTGCAGCGTGTTGAACGTGTGGAAAAACTCCTCCTGCGTGCCTTCCTTATTCTCCAGGAACTGGATGTCATCCACGAGGAGCACGTCAACATCGCGGTACCGGCGCCTGAAGCCGTCCTGCTTGCCGTCCCTGATCATGTTGATGAAGTCGTTGGTGAACTCCTCCGAGCTGACGTACCTGACCTTCAGCCCGGTGTACAGGGTCTGCGCGTAGTGGCCGATCGCGTGCAGCAAGTGTGTCTTGCCCAGGCCCGAGTCGCCGTAGATGAACAGCGGGTTGTACGCCTTGGCCGGCGCCTCGGCGACCGCGACCGCCGCCGCGTGCGCGAACCTGTTGCTCGACCCGATCACGAACGTCTCGAAAGTATATTTGGAGTTCAGCCGGGTTCCGCCGAGCCGCGCCGCGGGCGCGATGGCGTCGCCGCGGCCCGGGTCATGGTGCACGGACTCCCGCCCGGTGGCGTCCTGAACCGGCGCGGCCTGCGGCGCGTGCCGCGGGTCGTGGTCGGAATCGGGGATCTGGATCCCGTGCGGGCCGTGGATGCCCTGCGGTCTGAGAGGTCCCGGGCCGAGGTGGCCGCCGAGAGTCCCCAGTGGCGTCGGCGGCCGCAGCGCGGAAGGCTCCGGCGCGACATCGGCGGGCATCGCGGCCATCGGCGTCGGGTCGACCGTGACCGCGAGCTGGATGTCGCGGCCGAGCTGCTGGGAGAGGGCCTGGGTGACCAGGGCGCGCAGCCGGGTCTCCAGCTGCTCCTTGACGAATTCGTTCGGGGTGGCGATGAGGGCGGTGTTCTCCACCAGCCCGAGCGGTCGGGTGAGCTTCAGCCAGGCTCGCTGGTGCGGCTGGATCTGAAGGTCGGCGAGCCCGTCAAGAGACCGTGCCCAGACGTCTGCCAGGTCTGAATTAGACACCTGCGCGCTCCCCTCGCATCACCTTGCCGCAAGCCAGGTGCTCACGATCCACAGGTCTATCCACATGTTGTGCACGTGGCATCTCGGCTGCTCACGGTGACCGGGGCAGCTCGGAGAATAGCTTTCCACAGCCTAAATCGCGGCGGCGGGATACGCCTGGCAAACAGCGGTCTTCCAGATGGTAGCCTGTGGGCAATCCGAGAACCGCACGTGTCCTGCGTGCGTGCAGGCACGATCTGTATCTGGAGCTCTAGGTGAGTAAGCGCACGTTCCAGCCGAATAATCGGCGCCGGGCGAGGACGCATGGTTTCCGGCTGCGCATGCGCACGCGGGCCGGCCGCGCGGTCCTCGCGGCCCGCAGGCGCAAGGGCCGCGACCGGCTGAGTGCCTGATCCTGCCTCCTGAGTCCCGGATGCGCCGGGGCGCGGAGTTCGCGCTGACCGTGCGTACCGGGATTCGCGCGGGTCGGCCCTGCGTAGTGGGTCACCTGCTGGTGCGGGCTGACGGAGTCCATGACCGCGAGCCGGCCAGGGTAGGATTCGTGGTGAGCCGGGCGGTGGGCTCGGCGGTGACCAGAAATCGCGTCAAGCGGCGTCTGCGCGAGCTGATGCGCGGGTACCTTCAGTTGCTTCCTGGCGGTAGCCTTCTTGTGGTGCGCGCGAACGCTGTGGCCGCGCGCGCAAGCCAGCAGGATCTCGCCGCGGATCTGGATCTGGTCATCAGCAGGTTGTTGCGGCGGCAGGTTGGGGCGCGTGTCGGTAATGCCAGATAAGGGTGCTGCTAACGATCCGGCCCGCACCGCGCCATCGGTGCCGGCCCGGCTGCTCATGGTCCCCATCGCCGGTTACCGGCGGTTCGTGAGCCCGTTGCTCGGCCCGCGGTGCAGGTTCGAGCCCTCGTGCAGCGCGTATGCGCTCGCCGCGCTGGCACAGCACGGCGCGCTGCGCGGGCTCTGGCTTTCGGTGGCGCGCATTGCCCGGTGCCACCCATTTCACCCAGGCGGTTACGACCCGGTGCCGCCCGCCAAGGTAGCGAGGAGCTAAAGCGGTGGCCATTCTCGACCCGCTGACCGACCTGGTGGCATGGGTGATCATGCACATCCATACCGCGCTCGGCGCGGTGTTCGGCCCCAACACCGGACTGGCGTGGGGCCTGTCCATCGCCTTCGTGGTCATCCTCATCAGGCTGCTGCTCGTGCCGCTGTTCGTCAAGCAGGTGCACGCCCAGCGGAAGATGGCCCAGCATGCGCCGCAACTGCAGGAACTGCGCAAGAAGTACAAGAACGACAAACAGCGTCTCAACGAAGAGACGATGAAGTTCTACAAGGAAAACGGGGTCAACCCGCTGGCGGGCTGCCTGCCGATGATCCCCCAGATGATCGTGTTCTTCTCGCTGTTCTACGTGCTGCGTGGCATCGCGGAGTGGCAGGGGGCCCACTACGTCAAGGGTGTCCTCGTCCCGGCCCAGGTGCCCAAGTACGGGCTGACCACGGCGGTGGTAGAGAGCGCGCAGAAGGCGACGATCTTCGGCGTGCACCTGGGTGACAAGCTGCTGTTCCCGCACACGCCTTCGCTGGGGGTGAGCGGGTCCATCGTGGTCGCGCTGAGCGTGGTGATCAGCGCGTCGACCACGTTCATGACCGTGCGGCAAACCGCGAAGCGTGGTCTCATGCAGACCAACGTGGACCCGGACAACCCGATGGCCCAGTCGCAGAAGTACATGATGTACATCGTCCCGTTCTTCTCGCTGACCGGGTTGTACTGGCAGTACGGGCTGGTGCTGTACTGGGTGACCACGAACCTGTGGACGCTTGGCCAGCAGTTCTTCATGTTCAGGAACTGGGAGCCGCCGGTCCCCGTGATGGCGGGCGCGGCGAACGCCGCGGCTAGGGCACCGCAGAGTTCGCGTGCCTCGGCTGGCGCTAAGGCGTCAGCGGCCGGCAGCGCCACCAGGACGGCGTCCGGCGCCGGCGCCGCGAAGACGGCCGCGGCGAAGACGACCACGGGCGGCACGGCTAGGACGACGGCGGGCACCCCGGCGAAGACGACCACGGGCGGCACCGCCAAGACGACGGCGGGCACCGCGGCGAAGACGACGGCAGGCGGCACGGCCAAGACGACGGCGGGCACTGCCGCCAAGCCCGCATCCGCAGCCGCGCGGGCCGGGACGGGAACGCGCGACGGGCGTCGATCGGGCGCGAGCACGACGCACGCCAACGGGTCGTCGGGGTCCGACGGCGCGGCAACCTCGGGTACCGGGTCCGGTACCGTACGAACCGGGAACGCCAGCCGCGATGCGGCCGCCAACTCACCAGGTCCGGCCAACGGCCAGAACGGCGCGGTCAAGCGGAGCCTGCTCCGGCTGGGCAGGTCCAAGCCCGAGCCTGAGCCTGAGCCAGAACCTGAGGGGCCTGTCGGCAAGGTGGTGCGGCAGCAGCCGGTGAGACAGGCGCGAAGCAAGCGGTCGGGCAAGCGTTGAACAGCACGCCAGGACAGTTGGAGGGCCGGTCGTGAGCCAGCAAGACGTTGAGATCACCGACGACGAGGAGGTCCTCGACGCCGTCGACGACGACGTCGAGGACGCCCCGTCGGTCAGGGATCTCGAGCTCGAGGGCGACATCGCCGCGGATTACGTGGAAGGCCTGCTGGATATCGCGGATCTTGACGGCGACATTGACATGGATGTCGAGGGTGACCGCGCGGTCGTCTCGGTAGTAGGCGCGACCCTCGACGAACTGGTGGGCGCCGACGGCGAGGTCCTCGAAGCGCTGCAGGAGCTGACCCGGCTGGCCGTGCTCAGGCAGACCGGTGAGCGCGCCAGGCTGATGCTCGACATCGGCGGCTACCGGGCGCGGCGCCGTGCCGAGCTCGCCGACTACGGTCGGAGCGTGGCCGAAGAGGTCGCTAGGACGGGCGAGCCGAAGGCCCTCGGTGCCATGTCGCCCTTCGAGCGGAAGATCATTCACGACGCGGTCGCGGCGGCTGGCCAGCGCAGCGAGTCGGAGGGCGAGGAGCCCAACCGCCGGGTCGTAGTTTTCCCGAACGGTGATGTCCCGGCGTAGCAGGATCGGGAACGGCTCGGTACTGGCCACCCCGGTCGGCGCCGCCACTGACGATGCCGCCACTGACGATGCTGGCACTGACGCCGTCTTGGTCGGCGGCCCGCCGCCGGAGAGTGCGGTGGCCGTATTCGGGCCGGACCTGGGTCCTGGGTCGGCGCTGTTCCTGGCCAACCGGTTCGCCGGGATCCTCGCGACGCGCGGGGTGGAGCAGGGGCTGATCGGGCCGCACGAGGTCCCCAGGCTATGGGACCGGCACCTGCTGAACTGCGCGGTGGTAGCCGAGCTCATCGACGGGACCTGCGGCACGCTGGTGGATATCGGCTCGGGGGCCGGGCTGCCGGGACTAGTGCTGGCGATGATGCGGCCCGAGATCCAGGTCACGCTGCTCGAGCCCATGGAACGGCGAATCCGGTTCCTTACCGAGTGCGTGGCCGAACTGGCGCTGGCTAACGTGACCGTGCTGCGAGGCCGCGCCGAGGACGCCGCCGTGCGAGCAGATGTCGCCACCGCACGGGCGGTGGCCCCGCTGGACCGGCTGGCCGAGCTCGCGATTCGCGTGGTGCGGCCGGGGGGAACGGTTCTTGCGATAAAGGGGCGTACTGCTGCGGATGAGCTGAATGCCGCCGCCCCGACATTGCGGCGAATTGGCGCGCGCAGCGTCGAGGTTGTGCGAGCGGGTCAGGGTAAGGTCGTTCCTGCGACTACCGTCGTGCGTTTCATCGTTAGGTAAGGGCAGGGCATTAGTGGGGCTCAGCTACAACGGGCAAGGTACGGCGGGGCTGGGATGGCCCGACGGGTCGCTGGGCAAGGCGCTGGGCAGCGGCCATGTCCTGGAAGATAGTGCTCTGGCTGGCGCGGTCGCCGGGTTCGGGGGTCTAGGTTGGCCCGGCGACGGCCGAGGATCGAGAGGCGTTCAGGTGAACGGTGAAGTACCTGAAGCTGGTAGCAGCGCTCTTGGCACTGCTGGGACTCTTGGGGGCGATCCCCAGCACGGGGATCCGGCGGTCCCGGTCCAGGTTTCCCGTGAAACCAGGCCAGTGATCGTGCCGGACGTACCGCCTAACCCGGCGGACACGCCGATCGGCCGGGCGGCCGAGGCCGCCAGCCTGGTGCGAGGCCTGGGCGGCAGGGAGCCGTGGCCCCGGCCGCCGCGCTGCCGGATCATGACGGTCGCCAACCAGAAGGGCGGGGTCGGGAAGACGACCACCGCGGTCAACCTGGCCGCGAGCCTGGCCCAGCACGGCTCACGGGTCCTCCTCGTCGACCTCGACCCGCAGGGAAACGCGTCCACCGCGCTCGACGTGGACCACCATGCGGGCGTTCCATCCGTCTACGACGTGCTGGTCGACGACCGCCCGCTGGCCGAGATCGTGCGACCTGCCGGGGAGATGCCTGGCCTGTTCTGCGCGCCGGCCACGATAGACCTTGCCGGGGCGGAGATCGAACTTGTGCCGGTGGTGGCACGGGAGCTGAGGCTTGCGCGGGCTCTGCGCGCCTATGACACCTCGCACCTGGACTACATTCTCGTGGACTGCCCGCCGTCGCTTGGGCTGCTGACGCTGAACGCGCTGGTGGCCGCGGAGGAGGTCCTGCTTCCGATCCAGTGCGAGTACTACGCGCTCGAGGGCGTCCAGCAATTGCTGAACACGGCAGAGCTTGTGCGGGTCAACTTCAACCCGGGGCTGCACGTTTCGACCGTGCTGCTGACCATGTACGACGGCCGCACCAGGCTCGCCTCGGACGTGGCTGACGATGTCCGCGCTCATTTCGGCGCCTCGGTGCTGCAGACGATCATCCCGAGGAGCGTGCGGGTCTCCGAGGCGCCGAGCCGCGGGCAGTCAGTGATCACCTACGACCCGGCTTCGAGCGGCGCGGTCGCCTACACCGAAGCGGCTCATGAGCTGGCGATGCAATCGGCCGGGACCCGGTCGCAGGGTTAGCTCGAGGAGATGCAGTGGCTCAGCAGAGGCGGGGTCTAGGCAGGGGTCTCGGCGCGCTCATTCCGGATACCCCGAAGCTCGCCGGGGCCGACGCCGCGCGGGGCAGGGACGCCTACGCTCAGCCAGACGCCGCAGACATGCAGCCGGACGCACTAGCCGAGGTTGCAGGCGCGTCGTACGCGGAGATCCCGATCACCGCCATCGTCCCGAACCCCAGGCAGCCGCGGCGGACCTTCGACGAGGACACTCTCGATGAGCTCGCTGAGTCGATCAAGCAGGTCGGCCTGCTCCAGCCGGTGGTCGTTCGCGCGGCCGGGCCGGGCAGATACGAGCTTGTCATGGGCGAGCGCAGGTGGCGAGCCTCACAGCGGGCCGGCCTGACCGAGATCGGCGCCATCGTCAAGCAGACCCAGGACGACGATCTGCTCAGGGACGCCCTGATCGAGAACCTGCACCGCCAGCAGCTTGACCCGCTGGAAGAGGCGGCGGCCTATCAGCAACTGCTGGACGACTTCGGCGCCACCCACGAGGAACTCGCGCGCAAGGTCGGCCGCTCCCGCCCGCACATCTCGAACACCCTGCGCCTGCTGAACCTTCCCCCGGCCGTCCAGAAGCGCGTTGCGGCCGGCGTGCTGAGTGCGGGCCATGCCCGGGCACTGCTCAGCGTTTCCGATCCCGACGAGCAGGATCGCCTGGCTTCCCGGATCGTGGCCGAGGGCCTGTCGGTTCGCGCCGTCGAGGAGATCGTCGCGATCGGCTCCGATGAAGTGTCGCCCCGACGTCAGGCCCGTGGTGCGGCCAGGCCGCCGACCGCTCCTGCTCTGCGCCATCTGGCTGACCGGCTCTCCGATCTATTCGAGACCCGGGTCAAGGTGGAACTGGGACGGCGCAAGGGGAAGATCGTCGTCGAGTTCGCGACCATCGACGATCTGGAGCGGATCGTGAAGGCGATGAGCCCTGACCCATCCGGGCGGGAGCCTTCGGAGTAGGACGCTGGCTCCGCGAAACCGGGACCATCATCGGCGGGCAGTCAGACTGGAACGATCCGGAACTATGGCGGCCCATGCTGGGCGAGAGAATCCGGTCCGGCAAAGGCCCGAGTCCGTTCCTCCGGAACGGGAAGGGCCCGCGTGCCACCTACTGGCGGTAATTCCGCCGTCGTGTTTCACGGGAAACATTGACGTGGCGGGCGTGCCGCTGGGGCAAGAAAATGCTTTGTGACCAAGCACCCCTTGATATCACGCGGTAGAGACGGTGCTGCTCACGTCGGCGGTTGCGCGGATATCGGCTAGGAAGGCGTCCACGTCGGATTCGGTCGTGTCGAAGGCAGCCATCCAGCGAACCACAGACTCGGTCTCATCCCATACATGGAAGAACCAGTCTTCCTGCAGGGTAGCGATGTGCCGTGCGGACAGGCGGGCGAAGACGGCGTTGGCCTGGACCGGGTAGACGATCTCGACACCCGGGACGGCGGCCGCCCCGGCGGCGAGGCGCTGGGCCATCGCGTTGGCGTGGGCGGCACTGGCGCGCCACAGATCGTCCTGCAGCAGCGCGTCGAACTGGGCGGCCACGAAGCGCATCTTGGAGGTGAGCTGGGTCTGCTGCTTGCGCAGGTACGGCGCGTCGGCGGCCAGGCCGGGACGCATGACGATGAGGGCCTCCGCGCCCATCGCGCCGTTCTTGGTGCCGCCGAAGCTCAGCGCGTCCGCACAGTCGGCCAGTTCCGCCAGCGAGCAGTCCAGCGCGGCGGCCGCGTTGGCCAGGCGCGCCCCGTCCAGGTAGAGGCGAAGGTCGCTGGCGTGGCAGAAGTCGGCTATCTTCCGCAGTTCGGCGAGTGTGTAGCAGGTGCCGAGCTCGGTTGACTGGGTGATGGCGACCACGCCGGGCTGAGACCGGTGGTCATCGCCTCGTCCGGACAGCTTTTCCGCGATGAGCTCCGGGGTGATCTTCCCGTCCGGGCTCGGGATCAGGAGCAGCTTGGTGCCGATCAGCCGCTCGCTGGAGCCGCACTCGTCGGTATTGATGTGCGCGGACTCGGCGCAGATGACGGCCTCGTG
>Ga0209693_10001240_pt1 | contig 10905 bp, 6 predicted proteins | sample HubBroMetageWRM3_FD_188345 | JGI IMG/M metagenome (GOLD analysis project Ga0209693, IMG submission 188345) | Warmed soil microbial communities from the Hubbard Brook experimental Forest, New Hampshire - Hubbard Brook CCASE Soil Metagenome WRM 3... | ecosystem: Environmental > Terrestrial > Soil...
TATCATCTCTCCCACTTCGATCTCGCCCAGGGCTACCATCCCAAACTCTGGTATCACCAATACGTGCCCGAAGGACTGTACTCCGGGGATCGGAATCTCGCCGATGCTCTGGACCAGGGAACATGTGATGGGCTCGCGACGGCTTTGTTTGCCGTTGTTGCAATTACGAATGAGGTCGTTGATGCGGGTAAGCCTCTCATCGTACTGATCCTTTAACTCTTTGGGAAGGCCGGCCGCCTTCGCGATCCTTTGTGTCTGCTCTTTCGCGCCATTCAGAAACGTGGGATCTTCGAGATACGACCGATCGGCGTCCGGTTTCCTTCCGCAGATTCCGAAATCAAGTGTCAGCGTGACGGGGAAGCCACTGACCCTCAAATCATTGAACTGCGTGCCCAGGAATGTGACCTGCGGCACATGGCCATTCTCGTATGGATGGTCGGTGGAAACCTGCGACACCAGCCGGTCGGCCGTAATGACTTCGAAAACGTTAAGCCCCGCCAGGGTCGAAGTGGACAAAGTCACCCATCCATTATTTTTCAGATTTCGGCTGCCCGACACCCGGGTCTTGCCCTTCGCAAAAGAAATGAGCCCTTCAATGCTGACCTCTTCTGCCAGGCGGGTAAGGTGACCGCCTCTGGCGCCTTTTAACGAGACAGGGGCATGCTGTTCAATCTTCTGCTCCACCGGGCGCTGCAACTCCCCGCTGAGCACGTGCGCCTCGGCATGGTAATCGTGGGAGCGCACTACGGCTCCGTCTGCTTTAGAAGTGTCCGTCATAATCGCAATAGTGTACCTCTCGAGCGTTCAGAACTCACCTCCGAATTTGTAACACGAAGGATGCGCTGCCTAGCTCTTTGCTTGCCCCTCCAGTGGTGACACCGTGGACGGCCATCGTATAGGTGCCTGCTTCCCGATTGATCGCGGGGACCGTTACCGACCACTGATCCTGCCCGGCTGAAGGGACGATTACAAAGGAACCTTTCCGCTGTCCGCGGGGATCGGACAAATCGGCGGTATAGCGCACAAAAGCGCTGTCCGGCGGGATTCGCACAAACAGAACGAGGCCCTTTCCGGCGGGGACCGTCGTAGCCGGTCCACCCGCTCCCCACGTCCCGACATTCACCGAGGCCGATGGCAGAACCTGAGGCCGAGCGAGGTCCGATTGCAGCCTCGGATATGTAACCAGGTTCTGGTAACCAACCACCGCCAGCAGAAGAGCCAAGGCAGGCGCGGCAAATGCCGGTCGGAGCCAAGCAAACCATCCGTGGCTGACGGGATTTCGACTCGGCGTGATCCGCTCAGATACCGGGTCCCTGTTTTCCCCTAGAACCGTCTTGCTGTCGGACACAAACTGGGCGCCTACACGGATGTCCAGAGCGCACTCCGGACAGTCAAAGTAGTGCTCTTCGAACTCGTTGCGTACCTCGGAATCGAGTTCGTCGAGCAAATATCTTTCCGTCATCCTTTGACGAACCACCGCTGTGTGGTCCATAGTCTGATTCCCCCTCGTGAAAATCGGTGCCAGCAAACATCGCAACGTTCCTAGGCTGGAGCAAAATCTGGGGGATTCTCTCCCGTGTGCTTCAGATACGTTGACTTGAATGCTTGCTTGGCTCGGTGTAATAGCACTCGCAAATAGTCCCGATCGACTCCAAAATCCTGGCAAACCTTGTCTTTGTCCAACTCTTCCAGGAAAACTGCACGCAACAGCCGCCGGTCCCGTTCCGAAAGCTTTTCCAGAATCTCCCGTACCTTGTCTTCTCTCTCTCTTGCGGTGAGAGCTCCCAGAACATCGGTATTCAGAGCAGGAAAATTCTTCTCTTCTTCGTCATCCAAAGGGGTGCTACGGGCAGACGACCTGTAGTGCTCCAGTAGCACGTTATTGCAGATGGAATTTACGAAGGATCCCAAGCGATCTGGTTGAAGAATTTTCCCGTCGCGCAATGCGATGAAGAAGCGGGCAAAGGTTTCCTGCCGTACATCCTCGGTCGCTTCCGGCGACTTCAGGCGGGTGCCCAATTTTATTTTGATCAACGCGCTGAAATAGGCCGAAAAGTTTTCCTGCGTCCGGAAGTCTCCGGATCGCAACCGGCTGAGATAAGATTCGTCAAAAGACTGGAACTGCAAGCCCTTGCCCCGCACTTTCTGAAGTGTGAGGAAGTGTAGCACTGGAAGTGGCCCACCGTTGCCGTTTTCGGTTTTTTGCGCAGACGAGGCGGGATGTTTCAGAATGGAGTGATTACTCCTACGGCGAACGGTGGGTGTGGTGGGCCGAGCACTGTGCAGCGGCAAGAGCAACTCCTGTGAACTCGGATCGAATGAAGGTCTGCGCGTTCCTAAAAAGTCAAAATTTCAGAAGCGCCAGAGCCGATCCCCCCGGCCGGCTCCGGCACTTACGAGAACCCAACCCGGTGGTTGCCGGGTTGAACTCCTAAACTGTGGCCCATCGCTTTATAACGATGTCATCCACTTATTGGGATAGTGCAGCGAAGGCAAGAATCGTTTCATGGAAATATTCAAAGAAAGCCAAAATACCTGGGCAGCCTGTTGTAATGACGATAAGCCCCTGTCTTGTGTAGAGTGTTGTGCGGAACCCTGCGGCCCTGATGGGGAGCGACTGGAGGCAATTTGAGAAGCAACCTGACATCTTCTGTAACTCTGCTTGTCCTCATGGCATCACTGATTGGCAACCCCAGCTCCTCCGCAGCTCAGTCGCAACCGGCTCCAGCCCATAAAGCGCCGCCTATGGTTGGGGGCCCAGACATCCCTATTCCAGACATTCCTTACACGAAGTTTGTGCTCAGCAACGGGCTGACCGTGCTCGTTCATGAGGACCATAAGGCCCCGATTGTGGCTGTCAATACCTGGTACCACGTGGGTTCGAAGAACGAGCAGCCAGGCAAAACCGGCTTCGCCCATCTTTTTGAGCACTTGATGTTCAGTGGCAGCGACGACTTCAATCACACCTATATCAAAGCCATGGAGGGAATCGGCGCCACGAACCTGAACGGCACCACCAACAACGATCGCACCAATTATTTTGAGAATGTCCCCGCATCCATGCTGGACTACGCGCTCTTCGCCGAAAGCGATCGCATGGGTCATTTGCTGGGAGTGCTCGACCAGAAGAAACTGGACCTGCAACGCGGCGTGGTGCAAAACGAAAAACGCCAAGGTGAAAACCAGCCCTATGGTGTAACGGAAGAAATCCTGGCGCAAAATACTTATCCGGTTGGTCATCCCTATTCATGGACCGTGATCGGTTCCATGAAGGACCTGGACGCCGCTTCCATGAGCGACGTCGAGGAGTGGTTCAAAACCTATTACGGCCCCAACAACGTCACCGTCGTGGTCGCCGGCGACATCACGCCACAAGTCGTGCGTGAAAAGGTTGAAAAGTATTACGGCGAGATTCCTGCCGGCCCCCCCATCGCCAAGCAAGAGGTATGGGTTGCGAAACGGACCGGCACGCACCGTGGATGGGTGCAGGATCGCGTCCCTCAGGCTCGCCTTTATCGTGTATGGAACGTGCCGGAGTTCGGCTCTCCCGAAGAGGCGCAACTGGATTTAGCGGCACAGGTACTGGGTCAAGGCAAAACCTCCCGCCTCTACAAGCGACTGGTCTACAAGGATCAGATTGCGACCACCGCGACCGCGAATAACGACACGAACGAAATTGGCGGACAGTTCGATTTCACCCTTACGGCGAATCCGGGCGGAGATCTGGGTAAGGTGGAAAAAGCTGCGGACGAAGAATTGCAGAACCTCCTCAAGAATGGCCCCACGCCGGCCGAGTTGCAGTTGGCCAAGACGCAAATTCTCGGCAGATACGCCCGCATCGTAGAAAGGATCGGCGGCTTCGGCGGCAAGAGCGACCTGCTCGCCACCTGCCAGACCTACAGAGGCAATCCCGATTGTTACCAGGATTATCTCAAGCGGATCAAAGCCGCGACTCCCGCCACGGTGAAGAAGGCGGCCAACGACTGGCTCGGTGATGGTGACTACGTCTTGGAGGTACAACCTTATCCGACAACGTTCAAGACTGACGCCAGGCTCGACCGTTCGAAAGAACCGGCCTTGGGCGATCCCATGTCGCTCAAGCTTCCTGCGTTGCAGAAATCATCGCTCCACAACGGTCTGAAGATCGTGCTGGCGGAACGCCACAATGCACCGGTAGTGAACTTCTCTTTACTGGTTGATAGCGGATATTCTGCCGATCCTGCCGATGCCACCGGAACAGACAGTTTTGAGCAGCGCATGCTGGAAGAGGGAACGCCGACGCGTGATTCGCTCAAGATTGGCGAGGAACTGGAATCGCTCAGCGCCAACTTCAATGCTACCGCCAATCTCGACTTCTCCCAGGTCAGTCTCAATACGCTCAAAAGCACGATGGACAAGTCGCTCGACATTTACGCCGATCTCATTCTTCATCCGGCATTTCCCGAGAAAGAGTTCCAGCGCTTGCAAAAAGAACGCCTGGCAACCATCAAGCGCGAAAAGGTGACGCCTCAGCCCATGGCTCTGCGCGTGGTACCGAATCTGCTCTACGGCAAGGGACATCCATACGCGGTCCCTTTTACCGGTACCGGAACCGAAGCCAGCGTGAGCAAAATGACGCGCGAGGACCTGGTCAAGTTCCACGAGACCTGGTTCAAGCCGAACAATGCCACCCTGCTGGTGGTTGGCGACACGACACTCGCGGAAATTAAACCCAAGCTGGAACAGCTCTTTGCTTCGTGGAAGCCGGGAGACGTTCCGCAGAGAACCGTGCCCAACGTGGAGGAGCCAGAAAAGGACGTCGTGTATCTCATCGACCGTCCGGGGTCGGGCCAGAGCTTGATTTTAGGCGCGCAACTGGCGCCTCCCCAGAAAGATCCTGATGCCATCTCTCTTCAACTTGTGAATAGCATTTTTGGCGGAAACTTCAGCTCGCGAATCAACATGAACCTGCGCGAAGACAAGCATTGGTCCTACGGCGTTCGCACGGTGTTGCCGCCGGTCCGCGGCCAGCGTCCCTATATCAGTATCTCGGCGGTGCAAACGGACAAGACGAAAGAATCCATGGTCGAATTGGTGAAAGAATACAAGAACGTCGTAGGCGAAAAGCCGATTACGCCGGAAGAACTTAAGGATGAGCAGAGCAACGCCACCCTCGCACTGCCCGGCACTTTCGAAACCGTCCAGCAACTCAGCGGCGCCTATGGCAACATCCTCCAGTATGGATTGCCCGAGGACTACTACAACACCTTCACTCAAAAGGCGCTGGCGCTGACGCCCGACACCGCCAACCAGATCGCCAAGAAATACATTTTGCCGGACCATCTGGTCTGGGTTGTAGTGGGTGACATGAGCAAGGTCGAATCCGGTGTCCGCGAGTTGAATTTGGGCGAGGTCCACAACATCGACGCCGACGGCAACCCCCTGCAGTAAGCAGACTACCGCTTAATGGCTACGAAGAGCCGTGATGGGGTTGATCGGCGACGCTCCGGGCGTTGGAATATATTGAGAGACAAAAACCACGGCGTTAACAAGCAAAATCATGGCGAATGTCGCTGGATCGCGGGGGCGGTTCCGAAAAGTAGGGAGGCGATTCCCCTGGGCCGCGGCAAACTAAGCCACGCTTCCGACTGCCATTCCGAGAAACGCGAGGGGCAACCTCTTCGCTAGGACGCCAGTCTGCTCTATCATCGTCGTGGCGCCTAGAGCCATGCGGATGCCAATCTGTCTCGCGACCCCCGAAAGAGACGTTTACAAGTTTTTGACAAGAACGTGACAATATTCTCGAGCGCTTTAGCGAGCATGGTCTAGCTTCTACGAGAGGCTTTTCATCGCCTGAATCGGTCTGGAGACTTGAATCAGTCTGTATTGGTATGAACCCACAAGACTTTCTGCGTAAGGACGTCAAGACCCGGCTGAGTGAGCGATATATGGTGGCTGGTGCCATGTGCAGTTTGTCGACGAACTGCGAGCATGTGCTCGAAGCGGCGCGTGAGAGTTTTCTGCCGGTCGAATCGGCGTTGATCTTGGTTGACTTCTCGGTCCGATTTTGGGTTGATTCCGACGACCCGAGACAGCCGCCGTGGCCGAAGCCCTACGTGCGCGGTCTCAGCCATTTAGTGTATGCAGGATTTGATACGGGAAGCTCAATGCTTGCCGATCTTCGCACACGCCGCGTGATCGGGCGGTTTTCGGCAGCGATGGCTGCCGATACCACGTATTGGAAGACGGTGATTTTTCCCATGCTGCTCACAATCGTGGGCGGCTCGGTGGGAATCGCCGAGCTTCATTGCGCATGTGTGGCGAAGGAAGAAAATGGTGTTCTGCTGGCAGGTCCGTCCGGTTCGGGAAAGTCGACGCTGGCCTTAGCACTCTCCCAGACCGGCTTCGGATTCGTCTCGGACGACCGAACTTTTTGCTCGCTCGACAAGGATGAAGTGCACGCCTGGGGGCTGCCGACCCGCCTTAAATTGCGCCGCGAAGCTGCGGTATGGTTTCAAGAATTGCGGAACGGACATCCCACCAATGCTGAGGCTTGTGAACCCGATTTGTGGTTGCAACCAGAACGTCTTCTGTTGAACCGCGTGCGACGTTGCCGACCGCGTTTGCTCATCTTCCTGGAACGGCTGGGGGCTTCAGAATTCCGGTTGAGCCGGATGTTATCCGGCGAGGCCTGGAACCGGCTGGATAAAGACCTGATGGCAGAATTGCCCGAAGCAGTCGCGAAGCGGTCAGGCACGATCGCAAAGCTGGTCGAGTCCCCGTGCTGGTTCTTACAATATAACGGCGAGCCGCACACTATCGCTCGCAAGATCGTTGAGCACATTGCGCGATCCTGATTCTTATCATCCAAAAGAGAATGAGAAGCACCGAACAAGGCAACCCTGGGATGAAATCCACGCTTGGCGACAAGCCGGTCAAGGAAATGGGATTTGCGGGGGCGGCGGTTTCAGCCTGCTCAAAGCCCGCGGCAGAGCGGCATCAGGAAGATCCTTTGCGTCGTTTCACACCGACCCTGCACACTGCGGCTTTACCTGTTATGGGTCGCACGGTGTTGTTGGAAACCAACAGTCAGAGAATTCTGAAACACCTAAAGAAATTATTCGAATGTTATCCGGGGTCGCCGCAGGGAGAGCCGAGTTTCGTTTGGCGGATCGTTGGCCAAAACGATGTTCACACGAGTCCCCCTTGGCCCCAACGAAACGTGTTCTCGGATCACGGACTTCGTTTGGCCGAATTTGGCCAAAGGAATTTTCTGGCAGTTGATATCGATGGGCGCGAAGCGATCGCTTTCGTTTCCGAAGGCCTGGTGGAGGATGCGCCGGGATTCACCAGTCCTTTTCTTGACACTTTGTTTTACATGACGGCTGGCAGTCTGGGCTTGGTTTCCTTTACCTCTGCATGCGTTGCCCTGGAAACAAAAGGACTTTTGGTGTTGGGCCCTCCCAATCAAGGCAAGACCACGGCAAGTTATCTGGCTGCCAAAAGCGGGCTTACATACCACGCAGACCAAGCAACGTTTCTGGAGGTCGGAAGCGGCGTTCTGCGGGCATGGGGCGACTTTGTTCCCGTCTCGTTTCGGCCTGAGGCACTTCGGTTCCTGCCGGAGCTTGAGCTCTTAACCCATCGGTTTTCATACTGCGATTTCACTTTCTATTACATGGATAGGCAAGAGTTGAATACCGCGCAGGCGGAAGTTGTCGTTCCGGTTTGTTGTGTTTTTCTGGAGAGGGAGTCTGCTTCTGTACCACGCCTGGTTCCCGTTCCGGAAGCCGAACTTTCCGCACTGCTTTCCGAGAACATCGCATTCAAAGATGACGATCGATTCGAAGGACAGCGTATGCAGGTTCTCGAAGCTCTGGCGCGTTTACCAGCGTATCGTCTGGCCTACGGTAGCGATCCTGCGATCGCGGTGCCTTTCTTTCACCGCTTACTGACAGCTCACGACGGTAAGGGACGCAACCAAGGACGCTAAGCAGGCATGACATGAGCGGAACGCGACAAGATCAACGGCCAAAACTGCGTAGTTGCCAGACTATTCGAGTGGAGCGATGGCCGCTCTTCAACGGGTCGCAATGGATGATTCCAGTTGTTTTACTGTCGGCTCTCTTCCTTTACCTGCAGGTGTTTATTCTTCCAGCCACACCTCGTGCGGCTACTGGCGATCAGGCAATCTACCTGCACCATGCGGTGCGCATGCTGGAGGGCGAAATGATCTATCGTGACTACGATCATTTCACACTGCCGGGTACGGACGTGGTTTACGTGGCGCTTTTCAAGTTGTTTGGTGTACGCGCGTGGATTCCGCAGGCGATGCTGATTGTTCTGGGGGCATCAACGGTGTACCTCATCATCTTCATTTCCAGAAAATTGATGAGCGGAACCTCGGTTTTTCTGCCAGGTCTTTTATTTATCACTCTGCTCTTCACCGGCTATCTGGACGCCACGCATCATTGGTACAGCACGGTGGCCACTACCGCGGCCCTTGCCGTTTTGCTCGAAGAGCGGAGCGTTGGTCGGCTCGTCTGGGCAGGGATCCTTCTAGGGGTGGCTACTTTTTTCACGCAATCGATGGCACTACTTCCATTCGGCTTCGCGCTTTTCCTGCTCTGGGAGCGTAGGCGAGAAGGTCAAACATGGAGTTTGCTGCTCAACAAAGAAGCTTCTCTTCTCGCCAGTTTCATAGCCACGATCACGGCGTGCCTCGCATATTTCGTGTGGAAGGTCGGACTGAAACGGCTCCTCTATTACACAGTCGTATTCGTAGTGAAATATTATCCGGCTGATTGGTTTAATACCTGGCGGGTCTACTTAACGGGACGGCCTTCTCTCCATGTTTGGACCGCCTGGCCAGATCTGCCCGCATTTGCACTCGCGCACGCAATTGTCCCAATGGTCTACCTACTCTTTTGTGCTACCTATGTTCTTAAGTCAAGGAAAGAGTCCGACGAATTGTGGAATCGGTTGATGCTGGTCAATTTCACAGGCCTGTTCCTTTTCCTTACTGTCGCTTCAGCTCCGGCGTACTCGCGCCTATACGCGGTCTCGCCGCCGGCGCTTGTTCTGCTGGTTTGGTTCCTGGATTCGCCTCGCAAAGTTGAACGCACCTTGTTACGGCTTCTTTGGGTGACGGTCTTCGTAATGGCAATCGTCCGACCGCTCGTTACTCAGATTCGCTGGAAAGCATACCTCGACCTGCCTACGGGGCGCACGGCCTTTTTCGAATCGGTACTTTACAAGAAAACCAAGTGGATCGCGGACCGAACGCGGCCCTGTGACTATTTCTTCGGCGATCAGCTAATGTCGTTCGAGCTTCTGCTGCGGAATGTGAGTCGTGTTCCTTTTCTTCGCCCCACAGACTACACCAGGCCTGAGGAGGTCCAGGATGCAATGCAGGCATTAGAAAAGCATCAGGTGCGATTCGTGAGCTGGTACAGCGGCCTGGAAGGTGAGAAGAGAGCAGGTCGACATCCGGAAGGCAATCATCTCGCTCCCATACGCCTTTATCTTCACGAGCATTACCATGTAGCCCAGACATTCGCCAACGGCGACCTGATCTGGGAACGAAACCCATGACGAGGCGCGGAAAACGTGTGGCGAGCGCTTTCACTTGAGCAGGAGACACGCGGCATCAGCGAGGCGATGAGTTCTCGATAGCCGGATCCGAATGGACGTCTTCCGCACCAAAGCGAGCAGAGCGTCAGGCCTTTGCCTGTTGCTGGCCGTCGGATGTGCGGGCGTGCTTGATTTATTCGTGGCGAGGTCAATGAGTACGACGTTCGACGAATCGTCTTCTGTCGCCTACGGGGAGCAAGTTCTGCGCTGCCAGCCGGACCGATCCGATCCACTCTTTAACAGTAAGGCACCGGTCGCTGCCTTGAACGCGGCTCCGCGAGTGCTTGCGGCCCATCTCAACAATGAGGAAGTCGCCCCATGGATTTTGAAAATACTTCGCTCCATGCGCTTCGCGCGCCTGGCCAGCGTTATGGCAACGTTGGTCCTCAATGTCTTCCTATTTCGCTGGGTCTATGCGCTCTACGGCACAGTCGCAGCGATAGCAGCCTCCATCCTGGTGGTGTTTTCCCCGAATCTGATTGCACATGGCACATTATCGAACAATGAGGGCTACTTCGCGCTCGGAGTCGTTGCATCGCTTTTTTTCTTTCGTCAATTTCTGCTACACCCGACGTTGGGAAACGCGTGTTTGAGTGGATCTACTCTTGCATTAGCCCAGCTCACAAAGTCCTTTGCCCTTTATTTGTATGCTGTCGTTGCGGTCTTCCTTCTGCTCGTTTCAAACGACAGGAAGAATGGTCCGCCTCTGCTGAGCAGGAAAGATCTGATCGGCTTTGTCTCCCTTGCGTTTGCTAGTTTCATCCTGGTGATGAATGCCGGCTTCTGCTTCGATCGGTCGTTCACTCCACTGAAGTCGTATCATTTCTACAGTGAGCGGTTCGTAAAGCTTCAACAAGTGCCCGTCTTACGCAGCCTCCCTGTCCCCGTGCCTTATCCGTTCCTGCAGGGGCTCGACATGCTGAACTACCATGACGACTCGGGGCTCACCTACGGAAAGATCTATCTTCTCGGCGAGCTGAGAGATCCATTCGACCCTTCGTTTCGCAATTTCAAGTCGTACTACGCGGTGGCAATGTTTTTCAAGGAGCCCATCGCAGTCCAGATCCTATTCATTTTAGGCACGCTGTGGATTTGCAGGAATCGCAGTTATCGTGAATTCATTACAGGGGAAGGAATCCTGTTATCAGCCGCTGTCCTGCTCTTCCTGTGGTTTTCGCTCTTCAGAAAAAGTCAATTAGGCATCAGAAACATCCTTCCGGTTATAGCGATTGAAGTGATCATGGCTGGGGCGGCGTTCGCCATGTTTTCCGGAAGGCCCCGGAGAACGCAAAT
>Ga0209693_10001242_pt1 | contig 10898 bp, 13 predicted proteins | sample HubBroMetageWRM3_FD_188345 | JGI IMG/M metagenome (GOLD analysis project Ga0209693, IMG submission 188345) | Warmed soil microbial communities from the Hubbard Brook experimental Forest, New Hampshire - Hubbard Brook CCASE Soil Metagenome WRM 3... | ecosystem: Environmental > Terrestrial > Soil...
TGCGGGTTCGTCCCTCCGCTCCCCCAAATCTTCATCCCGCACCTCAAGCTCCCCAACTTCCTGCCTCCCGGGTTCCCTCCTCCCATCCCTCCCATCCCGAAGCTCCCACTGCCAGGCATCATCTGCCTGCTCAACAACCCGCTCGCCATCACTTGCGGGCTGAGCTTCGGTGGAGGTCGCTCGGTGCAGACCGACCCCGACCCGGACTTGCTGCCTAGCTAGGGTTGCGAGCCGGTTCGCGGCACGGTTTCACCGGCTCCCGCACCGACCGAGGCTGCGGCGTCACTGCTCGAAGCAGCCGTGAATCCTCCCGCGCCGACAGGTCCGACACCACCGACGTCGGATGAGCCTCCGACACCGTCTCCGAAAGAACCTCCGATTCCCGTGCTACCTCCGCAACCGTTCAGACCCGAAGGACAGACCCCGGGACCGCACGAAGGACCGGACTCGTCGAACTCGCCGTTCTGGGCGACCCTCGGCGGGGTAGTCTTCGTCCCTGGCACCGACTCACAGTCCGCGGTGCAGATGATGTGACCGACGTAAGCGCCGGGGTTCTCGGCCACGTACTCCATCACGACGAGTGGGACCTCGTTGTCGCACGCTGTCTCTGGCGAAGTGGCCATCACGTTGTTGACGCTGAAGTCGATGGCCTCCCCATAGCCCATCGGGTTAGTCGTCGAGGGTGTGCATGCGGCGAACAGGGTGACGCTGACGATGCACGGGCCGGGGATGCCGTCGCTGACGGAGCAAGCCAGGATCGTGCAGATGGATACACCGACGAGTAGTGCTCTCTTCATGCAAGCTCATACCGCAAACCGGTTTGCGGTAGGCTCATCGCATGCCCGCGGTCCAGATCGTCTTGAATCAGACTGGAGCTTCGGCTGGTATCGCAGGTCAAGCCCGCGAGGACCTGGTGACTGGAGTACCTGTCATCGCCAGCATCTCGGGTGGTCCGTTTCTCCAGTACCTATGGACGCTGAACGACAGGGCCGTTGACTTCAACGCGGCGACCATCTCGGCTTGTGCCCCGCTCACCCCGACGATGGCCTCGACCACGTTCACTCCGATCGACGTCGCAGGCACTTACCTAGTCCAACTTCTCGTCGACAGCGGTCAAGGTCTTGGAGCCACGCCGGACGACGTGGCCACCATCACGTTCTACGCTGGTCCGACTCTCGCCACGGCTGGTTCCCAGCTACCGCTGAGGGTGCCCGCTTACGGAGAGCGCACCGAGCACAACGTCCCCGACCCGATCAACCCAGGGAGCGGTCTCAATACCAGAGGGTGGGCACAGACGATGGGTCGGTGGTTCACAACCCTCGTCGCCGCGTTCTTCGGTTCCCAGAAGACGTGGGCTCGCGTCCAGCTCACGTCTAGCGGAGCGATGCTCATCTCGAACAAGAATGTCGCCAGCGTCACAAGGACCGCCCTGGGAGTGGTGAGCATCACGTTCACCGTCCCCCAGAACTCTTCCAGCTATGGAGTCCAAGCCACGCCACGTTCGCTCGGCGCTTCGCAGATCGTCGGCGCAGGTGTCGTGGCGACTGCCGGGTCAGCAGTCCCGGCAAGCGAGACGACTTCCGGCCTCGTCATCTCAAGGTTCGACGTGGATGGCAACCCGCTCGACGCTGACTTCACCTTCGGAGTGCTCTCTACGTGAGCGCTTCGCCTCCTACCGGGTGGGGAGGTGGGCCGAGTGGCTCTACCCCTTGGGGCGGAGGCGGTAGCCTCTTCGCCGACAACCTCACGCTCGTCTCGGCTGTAGCTGTCCGAGAGAACGTGTGTCGCCTGACCTTCAACACGCCGGTCGCGCTCACTGGCGTGTTGGACCCGCACGACGCATCTTCCCGCTACCGCTACAGCGTCGTCCCAGTGGCCGGGACCGTGGGCATGGACGGTCTACCGTCGCGACCCGTCACGGCGGTGCAGGCCGTCCTAGCTGACGTGATCGGATCGGAGGGCACCATGGTCGACGTAACGATGGACAGAGGCTTCAGTCCTTTCCCTGCTCAGTACCGCATCACCGTCAACAACCTCGTAGGCGAGGACGGAGCCCCGTTGGATGCGACGCAAGCCTCCTACGTCTTCTACGGAGTGCAGAGGGAGCGTGTGCCCAACCAGCCGCAGAAGGCTGCCATGACGAAGGATCTGGCGAACCCGTTCGATGCTGCCTCTGCCGTGGCTGTGAACCCGAACCAGCTAGTCCTCGGTGCCTTCGCAGTGGACGACACTGGAGACCTCGCGTTCGACGAGGGACTGGCCACGCTGAAGAAGCGGATCGCCCGTCGCCTGTTCACGAGGAAAGGTGGCTTCAGCTACATGCCTGACTACGGGGTCGGCTTGCTCGACGACGTGAAGAAGCTCGGTACTCAGAGCGTCAAGGCCGGCATCAAGACGAGGTGCGAGACGCAGGTCGCCCTGGAGCCCGAGATCCGGAAGGTGAAGGTCGTCCTCGACACTTCGACTCCGTTCATCGCCAGGCTGACCATCCTCGGTAAGACCATCAAGGGTGCCGGGTTGAAGCTGGAGCAGGTCTTCAACATCAGCACGGGGAGCTAGTCATGTCGAACCCCGAAGGCATTAACCAGTACACGGGGAGTGGTGGTGTGCCGAAAGAGCACGTTCTCGCTCAGCTCACGCATGCCGCGGAGATGGCAAAGAAGGATAGCCACGAGGGACGCGACCTATCGACTCTCCAACGCACAGCTAACATGAAGTCGTATGGACCGAGCGACCCTGCTCACTTCATGAAGGCCGATGCGGCAGGTGAGTTGAAAGGTATCCAAGACAGCAGGAAGTATGTAGTTGAGGCTCGCAAGGCTTACTCCGAGATCAAGAACGGTGGGGATCCGGTCAAGGTCCTCGAAGCTCTTGGAAAACATCTGCCAGAGAAACAGCCTGGTAGAGCTGGCACGTTCACTAACCAGTCACATGAGCGGGCAGTAAAGATCGCGAAGGGCGAGGTTCCCGTACACCCGAAGATGCTGGAGAAGTACCAAGCCAAGTTGACTGCGAAGCCTCTGCAACAGTGGGCCGATGCTCGCCGTAGAGGCGAGTAGCCGCAAACCGGTTTGCGGCTAGACTCCAATTGTGGCGGTTCACATCGTTAGCATACCAAAGCAAACAAGTCTAAACCGATGGCAGATTTTCCAAGCAGGCTTGATCTTCTAGCCATCGGCAGGGACTACGTTCGCTCACGTAGCACGAGGCTAGACCCGTATCAGGTCGACGTCCAGGGCTCCGACATCAACATCGTCGTAGGCGTCGGCTCACAGCTCGCCTACATGCTGGTCGTCCAGCTCGCCTACAGCATCAACCGGATGATGCTGGACGGCGCCGAGGGTGAGGACCTCGACCGCTACGCTTACGACCGCTACACGCTCCTCCGCAAGGCTGCCTCCGCCGCGGTAGTCCCGCTCACCATCTATCGCGCCCAAGCGGGTCCGTCTGGGACCATCGACACCGGCACTCTCGTCAAGTCTCAGTCCGGCATCCAGTACGTCACCACTTCCTCTTGCTCGCTTGGTACCAACGACCTCACCACTACATGCAACGCCATCGCCACTCAGGCAGGGAAAGCGACGCAGGTAGGCGCCAACGCGCTCACCCAGTTCGTCAACACGGGTGGCCTGTTCGACCAGTCACTCCAGGTCAACAACACGGTCGCTGCGGCAGGGGGCGAGGACATCCAGTCAGACGAGCAGTTCAGGCAGACGATCCGCATGTTCTGGGCTACCGCTCGGCGGGGCACGCTGTCCGCCATCGAGTACGGGGCACTCCAGGTCCCCGGTGTGGTCTCTGCCTCAGCCCAGGAGGCGCTGACCACCGTCACGCTCTACGAGTCGAACGGCGCCTACAACGTGCTCTCGGTCTCGGCCTCGATGCCTGCCCGCATCGTCAACCTCTACGTAGCTGACTCGACGGGAGTGGCCAACCAAGTGCTCGCCAACCTCGTCCGCATCAACCTCGACGACTACAGGGCGGCAGGCATCGCTGTCCTCGTGTACGCCGGCACTCCACAGATCATCTCGATCCAGCTACAGCTCTCGTTCCAGGCCAACGTCGACACCGTGACGCTGACCTCCGCCATCGAGGCTTCGATCTTCGAGTACGTCAACACGCTGGCGGTGAACCAGACTCTCCTACTCAGCGGTCTCTACACCGTTCTCCAGCGCTTCACGGCCAACGGTCTCATCGTGAACCAGAGTTCCATCGTCGCGCCCACTGGTGACCTCGTGCCGCTGCCCGGGCAGACGTTGCGTACCACGCTGGCGAACATCACCACGGTTGCCTAACCGCAAACCGGTTTGCGGCATTATTGGCCTATGCAATGTGTGAACGGAAACGTTCAGGCCGCGACGCGGAAGGCATCGGCTGGTGGCGCCGAGTAGCTGACTGCGGGCGACGTGAGCGGAACGAGAGGCCGGTGATCTTCGGGTCGCCGGCCTCTCGGCTATTTGGCGTTAATAGCCTCTACAAGGCGCCTTGCCTCACCAACGCCCCCTAGCATCACCTACCCCTCGAAAGCCCCGTAAAGAGGCCCACAACGCCAGCAATCGGCATCCTGGTGGCTAGGTCTCGGGTAGGATCGCCTTCATGGCTGCTGTCGCCAACGATGGGCTGAAGAAGTGGGCTGCTAGCCGCAAGACGTCGACTATCAAGGACCACCTCGAAGGCCACGACGTCGATGATGCTGGTGCTCTCGCCGTGTGGATCAGGAAGCAGGCCATCGGACTCGATCAGTTCAAGAAGAACCAGGACGAGGCCAGAGCCAAGAAAAAGCGCTAGGCCGCAAACCGGTTTGCGGTGCCATAAGCACGGCATGTCTACCCAATCCGACGTCCGAGAGTTCCTGATCACGAGGGCGCCCACTTCCGCGTTCGACATCGCTAACGGTCTCGGCATGAGCTTGGTCGAGACGTACAAGCTGTTGGACTCTATGCGGGACCAGCTCGAAACTTCAGACGGCGAACCCATCGACGCCTCCCACATCCAACTGTTCTCGGTCAAGGTCTAGTCGTGGACGTCACCGGTCTCGACGAGATGCGCTTGCAAGAGGAGATGATCCAGGACGGCCTCCTCAACGAGGACCTCAGCCTCACCCCGCTCGGCGAACTGAGGTTCCACCAGCTCAAGCAAGCGAAGTGGTGGGCTGAGCACCCTCGGAAGCAGAGGAGCCGCAAACCGGTTTGCGGCTAAGCTCGCCTCGTGGCATCGGGGCCCATCACTTCTGACGACTTCCAGGACCTCTGGGTTTCAGCCACGGACGAGGGCTACTCCCGCCCCTTCCTGGAGAATCCGCAGTCCTGCTTCGAGGCTTGGGGGCAGATGTTCGCCCAGTTCGAGCGCCTGTCCACGGCCATCGACGTCTCGACTCAGGCCATGTTCATCATGCCGTGGAGCGGTCAGTCCAACCCATCGGCCCAAGGTGCCCAGCAGGCGACCGTCACGCTCACCTTCACCCGCACTGGTCTGCTCGACCTTCCCCTCGTCCTCGACAGCAACACGTTCATCGACGAGGTGACCAACGATGCGGGCCCCAACGGGCCCGTCCCTGTCACCACTGGTCGCCGCTACAGCCTCCTCCAACCCGTCGTCTTCAACCCGGGAGAGTCTGGTCCGTTCTCGGGAACTGCCGTCGCCGAGAGGCCCGGGTACGGATACAACAACCCTCTAGGCGTCACCTACACGGCTTCAGGCGTGGCCGTCCCGGGTGCCATCAACACCGTCGACCAGCCTGGCAAGCTGCTCAGCAACGGTCAAGCTCTCTACTCCCCCTTCCCGGCCGACACGCTGGCCTGCGTCAACGTCCCCGACACGCCCGTACCCCAGCTCGTCGGTCAGTACCTCACGTTCATCGGCGGATCGAACATGGGAGCCGTCAAGCGGGTCGTCGCCTACGGCCCACCCAACGTGACGACCGACCTCGGAGGGACGCTCCACTTCGAGAGCATGTGTGCGGTCGAGTACCACACCTCTGGGTTCGCACCTTCCCTCTACCAGTTCATCCCGGGTGAGACGGTGCTCATCCAGAACAACCCTTCAGCCCCGGTGAACCCGTCCGCGACGGTGGGGACTGCCACCTTCGTCAAGGAGACGTTGACCGAGCCTGGTCCTCCGCTACGGGTGTGGACCTTCACGTTCGTCCTGAAGAGCGGTGTCCTGCCCGCGGTGGACACCTCGTTCCCGCAGACCATCACCGGAGTTACCAGTGGAGCTTTCTCCCCCATCTCTGCTGTCCTGCTCAACCCTGCCCTCAACCCTGACACGAACGCGGTCTGGGCGATGGTCGACTGGGGCCCAAACGGGTTCGGCCTCACCGTCACCAACGAGGCATGTCCCACGGGTGGGAGGCTGGGGATGCTAGACGCCCTCGGCCGGGAGCGGGACCTCGACAGGGCTCCCAACGAGGGAGACGACTCCTACGCGGAGCGAGTCCACCAGATCGCCGACACCATCTCGCCCAACGCCGTGAGGAGGGCAGGAAACAGGGTCCTGGAGCCGTACGGTCTCGCCGTGTGCCTGCGTGAAGCTGGGCAACCCCTGCTCCCCGGCTTCTTCTACGACGCGAATGATGCCTACGACTACGACTTCACGCTGAGGCCCCAACTGAGGAACCACGTCTACTTCAGTTATGTCGACATGCGGGCTTACTTCCGCATCGGCGTTCCGTTCGTAGACTGGGGTGAGTTCGGGTTCGCCTATGACGTCGGGCCTAACCCTGCGTACGACCTCACGGGGACGCCTTACACGACCTTCTACGACGGCTTTCCATTTTTGGCTGCGACTCTCTATTCAACGATCCACCAAGCGATTAGTGAGGTCATCGCGGGTGGCGTTGGCTTCGACCTATATCTAGAGACTCTAGGGTGCTCGTGATCGAAACGTTTATGGTAAATAGATTGTCGTGTACCAAGGCACTCATAGGGAGAGTGACTCGAAACATGGTGGCTTGACTACCGAGTACCGCATCTGGTCTGGGATGCTTTCGAGATGCCGAAACCCGAATCACGAGGCTTGGAAGTATTACGGCGGAAGAGGGATCGTTGTCTGCGACCGGTGGCTGAAATACGAGAACTTTCTTGCAGACATGGGTCGTCGGCCATCGTTTGAATACACACTCGACCGAATTGACAACGACGATGGTTATTACCTAGAAAACTGTCGGTGGGCCACAAGATCGGAACAGAACAAGAATCAGCGGCATGGCCCGAAACGCTTGATCGAGTTCAATGGAGAAGTTATGGGGGTCAAGCAGTGGGCCGAAAAGCTTGGTCTTAGACCTGGATTGCTCAGGCTTCGGTTGTGGCGTGGGTATCCAATTCATCGAGTTCTGGGACTGCCTCCTACCCCGGTAGATGAAGAACGGCGCGAAGCTCAAGCGTGGGCTTCGATGGTTTGGCCCGAGTAGGCCGCAATCCGGTTTGCGGTAGTCTCTGTTCGTGCCCATCGTCACGAACCCGCAAGAGCGTGCAGTCAGTTTGGACCTCAACAGGATGCAGACGATCCTGCAAGCCCTGTTCGCCAACGCTCTCCAGAACGTGTTCGACGGTGGAACCCAGGAAGACGACGCAGCCGGCGTCTCCGCCCTCGGCTCGTCCGTCACGGCTCCTGCGCGTGGGGTGATCCTCAACGGCATCATGGCCCAGCCGGACATCGGCACCACGAACCTCTACGTCACGCCCGGTGCGATGTTCGTGGTGGACGTCGACTCCCCTCCCAACACCGACTTCAGCCTGTACCGGCTCATCGTCGACCCGGGCGTGGTCATGGCGGGAGCACTCACCCTCACGTCTAACACCTCAGGTCAGACCCGCATCGACGTCGTGGAGTGTGCCCGCGTCACGCCGCAGACGGTGCTGGAGACAGACAACCGGGACATCTTCAACACGAGCACAGGTCTCTTCACCGCCACGTCCGTGCCCAAGAGGACGGCTGACCAACTCCAGTATCGGATCCGGCTCGGCACTCCGGGAGCAGGCTTCCCAGGTGTGGTCTCGGGGTGGATGCCTCTCATGGTGGCCTCGGTGCCGAACACGGCCGTGAACTGGAACACGGTGTCGTGCTGGGACGTGCGTCCGCTGCTGAGCGACCTTCAGCAGGCACCGTTCGACGTCACCGAGAGTTCATGGCCCATCGAGGCTTCTCGTAGCGTAGTGCTCACAGTGCCGACGCTGGAGACCGTGAGTAATCCATACGACCAGTCCATCAAGACGACCGGCAACGTGAGCGTCGTCCTCGGGAACAGGAAGCTCGGTGGCAACTTCTCACCTAACGCTGCGTTCCTCGACTTGAACAGTCCCTCGACGATCGAAGCGACGTTCTTCACCAACCTCAGTGCTGGGATCTCCTCGACGATCTTGAGCAAGGCTTACTTCGTGTGGCTCGTATGCCCGTTCGGGCTTCCTCGGTGGGCCCCCTACACGCCGTTCGCTCAGGGTATCCGCAAGCCTCAGAGTCCGAGGGGGTTGCCTCTGCTCTCCGTCATCGGTCCCGACGTCACTGGTCACCCGATCTCCAACCTCACACTCCCTGCGGCTCTAGGTTTCGGTTCCTCTGTCACGACCCAGAACGCCACTCTGGCCTTCGCCGGGATGCTGTCCAACTACGGGGGAGCGAGTCCGCTCCAACCTCTGCCTATGAGGGCTGCTGGGTCGAAGATGACATTCATCGGACCGGAGTGGACGCTCACTCCAGTTCCACCGGCTAGCTTGGCCCAGTATTACGCCACGATGTTCGCCGGAACGTCGAGCACGGGGGACGGCACGTACTATGTGACTCAGTTCGTCCTCACCGACAACTTGACGCACCCCATGAACGCAGTCTCGTTGGACTTGCGGTTCAGTGCCGTCATGGCGACGCCGACGAGTACACCGTCGCAAGCTGTCCAGGCGATCGTCAGTCTCACGGATGCCTCCAACGTGACCTACTGGCGCAGAACGCAGACAGTGCTGCCTGGGTCGCGCTCACTCGTCGGGGCTGTACCGGGTGTCCCTGCTACGACCCAGATGACTCTCGCCTACGAGGGGTTTCAGACTGGGGGCATGAGTGGAGGTTCGGGTCCGACATTCGAGGTCCTGACCACTGGGAGCACGTCGACCTACTCAGCCTATGTGCTCACGATCGCTTCAGCTTCGGTAGGGGACATCATCCACGTCGAAGCCTCGTTCAAAGGGGTCTTCACCTCCTCCAACGCAGCTTTCGTGGCCTTGTACTACACGCAGAACGGAGGCTCGCCCGTCGAAGGGGGTGCTTCTGTCAGGGACTACCCGACTGACGACACTGACACGATCATCTTCGGGTCTAGTGGCTTTTACAGGTTCAACCTCGCCATGGACATCGAAGTGTCCGTCGCTGGCACGGTGACCGTGGGTTACTACGTGGCGACGACCACGACGTCGAACACGTTCACGGTGCAGAGGGACGGCGGGTACCTGTGCGTCCAATTCCATCACAATGTCGCAGCCGTAGCTTCGGTCCCTGGTACGGGATCGAGTTGCCCGGTGTTCTTCGAGGTAGATGGCGTGCCGGTCGAGAGGAGTCCATCCGGCACTCCGCAGACTCAGACGCTCACTGTGGTGCTGGACGGTCGGCCGTCCATGCCCATGACGAGCGGGTTCACGATGGACATCGTTGGCTGGGAGCTGGAGAACTAGGGCGAGCAGGAGACGAGGGTCGCTTCGTCTTCGGTGTTGTTGCAGCACTGGCTCGTGCTCACTTCGCACGCCGGGCACAGGGTCACCGGACCACAGAGACCGCCACCCCAATCCGGCTTCGGCTGGCCGTCCGGGTAGTCGGGTTCGTACATTTGCCCTGCCGGACAGACGCAGTCGCCGTATCCCTTGCCTGAAGGCAGACATGAAGTGATGCCCTCGCCACCAGAACACGGACACATGGCCTCGTTGCACGGGTAGCAGAAGTCACCCGCGGGAGGCTCCATACCGTCCGTGCAACTGATGCCAGCGTCTTCGGGTTCGGTAGCGGAGCCCGAGCAGGCGAGGACCACACTGAGGAAGATCGGGATGTAGGTACGCATGGGCCTTTATATGCCGCAAACCGGTTTGCGGCTACTCTCCGCAGTCCTGAGGGCTGGTGCAGGGGACGCACTGACCGTCAGAACACGTGGTCGGTCCTGCGTCATCATCGCATTGGACACACGCGGCTCCGCCGACTCCACAGTAGTCGTAGCCGAAGCCGGGCATGCAACTACCATCATCGGCTACGCATCCAGCGCAGCACTGGCCTCCAGTCTCGGTCGTTGAGTCGGCCTCGTTGCACGTGCTCCCCTCGGCGCACGCACACGTGATCGTCCCGCCGCATCCGTCGCTGAATGTGCCGCATCCCACGGCCACATCACCGCAAGTCGTAGGGACGCAGTCGCAGCAGCACCAGTCGAGTTGAGGTCCGTCGCCGACGTATGGATACATCGGCAGGCACGTGGGAGCAGGCTGCTCGCACGGGTACTCGTTCGTGAGCGGGTCGCATCTGTATGCGTACCCACCCCTGCCAGCATCGGTCAGCTTGCTGTCGATCGCGATCAGATGACACTGCTCGTCGAGCGACGGCCACCTGACAGGACACGTGTGTCCTCCAGCGTCCTTCTCGTCCGTGCAGGAATGTGGAGAAGCAGGGCACTCCTCCTGAATCACTCCTGCGTCCTTCTCGGGGATCGCACTCCTCGCACCACATCCAGTCATCAGGATGAACATGCTCGTAGCAACGTGCGTGCTGAACCGCATCCGCTGCCTCCTTTCACGGCGGGTTACATACCGCAAACCGGTTTGCGGTTACTGGCAAGTGCCTGCGTCGCAGCCGATTCCCTCGCAGCAGAAGCCGGCATCGCCTCCGCACGACTCACCGAACATCCTGCACAGCTCGCATGTCTGCTGGTAGCAAGT
>Ga0209693_10001243_pt1 | contig 10896 bp, 10 predicted proteins | sample HubBroMetageWRM3_FD_188345 | JGI IMG/M metagenome (GOLD analysis project Ga0209693, IMG submission 188345) | Warmed soil microbial communities from the Hubbard Brook experimental Forest, New Hampshire - Hubbard Brook CCASE Soil Metagenome WRM 3... | ecosystem: Environmental > Terrestrial > Soil...
GCGCGGATCGGGTTCACCGATCGAGTTCCGGCTCGACGCGGCCTCCGGCGTGCCGACGTACCTGCAGCTAGTGCAGCAGGTCGAGCACGCGCTGCGGCTCGGCTACCTCAAGCCCGGCGACCAGCTGCCCAAGGTGAGGGATGCGGTGGCCTCGCTGGCGATCAACCCGAACACCGTGCTCAAGGCCTACCGCGAGCTGGAGACCAAAGGCCTGGCCTCCGGACGGCCCGGCCAGGGCACGTTTATCGAGGCCACCCTCAGCCAGGTCGCGCTGCCCGAGCTGGCCACGCTGCACCGCTCGCTGCTCGGCTGGCTAGCGTCCGCCGACGGGGCGGGGCTGGACGAAGACGGGATCGTCGCCTTGTTCAGCAGCGCGCTGCGGGATTTCTTTAAAGGCCGAGACAGACCGGCCGATCGCCGCGCCGACAGAAAGGGCGGAACGGAGGGCGTCGCATGAACGTCATCGAGACCAGCGGCCTTGGCAAGCGCTACCGCCAGACCTGGGCGCTGCGCGAGTGCACGCTGGCGATCCCCGCCGGGCACGTGACTGCGCTGGTCGGCCCGAACGGCGCAGGAAAGACCACGCTGCTGAACCTCGGGGTCGGCCTGGCAACGCCGACAGCAGGCGTCGTCACCGTGCTCGGCGGCGTGCCAGCGGGGTCGCCAGCGGCGCTGGACGGCATCGCGTTCGTCGCCCAGGACATGCCGCTGTACAAGCCCCTGTCCGTCGCCGACATGCTGCACCTGACCCGCAACCTCAACCGGCGATTCGACCAGGGATATGCGCTGGCCCGGCTGGGCGAACTCGGCATCCCGCTGAAGCGGAAGGCCGGAAAGCTCTCCGGCGGCCAGCAGGCACAGCTCGCGCTGACCCTTGCGCTGGCCCGGCGGCCGCGGCTGCTCGTTCTCGACGAACCGCTCGCGAACCTCGACCCGCTGGCCCGGCACGACTTCATGGCCACGGTCATGGCCACGGTGGCGGAGCATGGGATGTCGGTCGTGCTGTCCTCGCACGTGCTCGCAGAACTGGAGCGGGTGGCCGACTATCTCATCCTGGTGTCGGGCGGCCGGGTGCAGGTGGCCGACGAAGTCGACAGCCTGCTCTCCACGCACCGCATCCTGACCGGCCCGGCGAGCGATGCGCGCACGCGTGAGGAACTAACGGTGGTCCACGAAAGGCGAGCCGAGGCGCAAGCTCACCTGCTGGTGCGGACCAGAGGGCCGGCTGACCCGGTGCCGCTCGGCTGGGAGGCGCACCCGGTCAGCCTGGAAGAACTCGTACTGGCCTACCTGCGCGAGCCCGGTGCTGCCGCGCTTCCCGGCCCGGCACGCACCAGCAACGCGGAGCCGACGGAGGTAACGCGATGACCGCGATGGCGACACCCGGACAGCCAGCCGCGGAGGCGAGCCTGCGGCCGGTGCCGTGGCGGGGAATGGCCTGGGTCAGCTGGCGGCAGCACCGGACCACGCTGGCCGGCCTGCTCGCAGTACTCGGCGTGGCTGGCGTGTACCTGTACATAACGGGCCTGGACCTACGCCACGACGTAGCCGCCTTTGGCGAAATGTTCGTCGCAAACGGCAGCGGCAAGATGGGGATGACGCTGACCGCGGCCCTGTTTCAGGTACTCCCGGCGCTGATCGGAGCGTTCGTCGGCGCGCCGGTGCTGGCCAGGGAGCTGGAGACCGGCACCTTCCGGTACACCTGGACCCAGGGTTTCGGGCGGGAGCGGTGGGCCGCGGCCAAGCTGGCGCAGCTCGCCGTCGCGGTCACCCTGGTCGCCGGGGCGTTCGGTTTCCTCTTCTCCTGGTGCTACGAGGCGATCATCGGCGTGCGACAGGGCCTCAGCCCGCTCATGGCCATTACCTTCGACCTGCGCGGGGTGGCGTTCGCCGCGTGGACGCTAGTGGCCTTCGCGATTGGCGTACTGGCCGGCATCCTGATTCGCCGGGTTGTCCCCGCCATGTTCGCCACCCTTGCCGCGTGGAGCGGGCTTGCCTTTGTCGCCGGTGCGTACCTGCGCCCCCACTACGAAACGCCGTTGGTGACCAGCGGCTTCAACCTGCCCTCTGCTGCCTGGGTCATCAGCCAGCGGTGGACCTTGCACGGCAAGCCAGTCAGCCTCACCACCGTCAGCCAGGTTCTGCAGAAGATCGGCGCAAAAGAGGTCGCGCCCGGCGTATTCGGCCCGACCGGCCCGGCGTCCGGCCCGACCTCAGGAACCAGCGCAGCGTTCGGGTCGGGGGGCGCATGGCGGTCAGCGCCAACGTACCTCCTGCACCACGGCTTTACGCAGCTGACGAGCTACCAGCCGGGCAGCCGGTTCTGGCCGTTCCAGTGGATCGAGGGCGGCTGGCTGCTCGCGCTGTCACTCCTGCTCATCGCCGCCACCATCTGGCTCGTCCGCAGGCACGCGGCCTGAAGGATTCGGAGGTAACGACATGACCGTGCTTACGCCCGCGCAGCCGGGACAGGGCAAGAACCTGCGGCCGTTGCCGTGGCGCAGGATGGCCTGGGTTACCTGGCGGCAGCACCGGTTCGCCGTCGCCGGAGTCGCCGCGTTCCTCGGCGTCCTGGCCCTGTACCTGCTGATCGAGGGCCTGCCGATCCGCAACGCCTACGCGGCGGTTACCGCGTGCCACCCGGCCAGCTCGGCCGTCTGCCGCAATCTGGCCAACAACTTCAATACCGGCAGCTACGTGTTCCGCGCCGGGATCGTCGCGGCCCTGCTGCAGGTGACCGCGGCGCTGATCGGCGCGTTCGCTGGGGCACCGGTGCTTGCCAGGGAACTGGAGAGCGGCACGTTCCGGTACGCGTGGACGCAGGGTTTCGGCCGGCGGCGCTGGGCCGCCGCCAAGCTGGCGCTGCTCGCGGTCGCGGTCGTGGCCGTTGCCGCGGCGTTCAGCATGATGTTCTCGTGGTACTACCAGCCGTTCATCGCCGCGGGCGACCAGACCCCGCTCGGTTCCACCGTGTTCGACCTGCGCGGGATCGCGTTCGCCGCCTGGACGCTGGCCGCGTTCACGATCGGCGCCGTGACCGGCGTGCTCATCCGCCGGGTCGTCCCCGCGATGGCCGCCACCATCGTCGCGTGGGCCGGGCTCGCGTTCGTGACCGGGACTTACCTGCGCCAGCACTACGAGGCGCCGCTGGTCACCGCCAACCCCAACGTGCCCGGTTCAGCCTGGGTGATCAGCCAGCGGTGGGCCAGGGGCGGCAAGCCGGTAGGCCTGTCCGCGCTCAACCAGATTCTGCGGCCGGCGGGCGTGAGGGCGGCCAGCCCCGGCCGGTTCCAGGCCTTCGGCTCGCACCTGGGCAACGTCGACCCAGTGCAGTACCTCGTCCAGCACGGCTTCACGCAGATGACGAGCTACCAGCCGGCCAGCCGGTTCTGGACGTTCCAGTTCATCGAGGGCGGCTGGCTGCTCGCGCTCTCGTTGCTGCTCATCGCTGCGACCGTCTGGCTGGTCCGCAGCCGGACGGCCTGAGGCGGGGGCTTGGCGGCCCGCGCGCTGCGCGCCGCTACGCCAGCAGGTGGGCGGCGAGGGCAGCCAGGCCGGGAACCGCCAGCGCGTTGACGTCGTCGGTGGACCGCCACGGCGAGCCCTCGCAGATCGAGGTTACGAGAGCTGAGGCACGCCGCAGCCAGGCCGCCGCCAGCGCCTGAGCCTGCGCGCTGTCGTCGGCCTGGCCTAGCGCCGTCGCCACCTCGGCTTGCATCGATCCTGCTTCATCCACCACCGTGCCGAGGACGTCGAAGAGCAGGGTGTCGATGTCATCCGCGGTAATCATTCGCCCATCGTCGCACCGGCATGGCGTCCGGGGACCACAGCGTCCGCTACTCCGCGCGGAGCGCGGACGCCGTGCGGGTCTCGGCCGCCCAGCCCGCCGGGGGCAGCGCGCCGATCACCGCGATGGCCAGGCCCGCCAGGGCGAGCAAGACCAGTTCGGCCGGATGGTAGACGTTGAGGAACGCGGCCGGGATGCCGGTCTGGGCCGCGTTCCCCATGATCGGCAGGACGTAGCGGTGCAGCGCGACGCCGAGCGGGACCGCGATCACACCCGCCAGCAGGCCAACGCCGGCGGCCGAGCACACCACCATCGCGATCGTCTGCCGCGGCGTCATGCCGACCGCCTTGAACACGCCCAGGTCGTGGACGCGCTCCCGGGTCTGCAGCACAACCGTGTTCAGCACGCCGAGCGCCGCGACGGCCGCGAGCAGCAGCGTCATCGTCGTAATCAGGCCAATGATGATCGCGTAGGAGGACGAGTTGCGGTTGTTCACGATCACCGGGTCCTGCTGGCCGATCGCCTTCTCCAGCGCGTTCACGTACGTGCTGAGGCTGGTGCCCGGCTTGACGGCCACGTCGTACTGGTCCGGTTGCAGCCGGGGATCGACGGGAGTGAACGTGGACCGGGCGCCGAACATCTCCGGTGTGCCGCCCTGCGGGTCGAAGACCTCGCCGGCGATCATGACCGTCGTGCGCCGGCCGCCCGAGGCGAGCGCGTAGCGGTCACCGACGGCCGCGCCGGTGTCGGTGAGGAACGCGGTGTTGACGTCCACCTGATGCGGGCCGTCGTACCAGTGCCCGCTGATCATGGCGTAGCCGGTCCAGCTCGCGTTGCCGGTGAAGCCGATGAGGCTGAGTGGCTCCGACAGGCCGAGCAGGCTGATCTGGCCGTCGGCCTCGGCGGTGTAGCGCGCCGTGCCGGGCTGGGCGTCGAGCGCCGCCTGCGCGGTGTGCTCCTGCGTCGCCAGGCTCGGCGCGGCGCCGGCACCTATGGTGACCCGGGTACCTCCGCCGGGCCCGCTGCTCACCCCCGTCAGCGGTATCTGCACCGGCTCGGCCGCAGAATGGTTCAGGCTCGCGTACACCATGCTCAGCGAGGTAGCGAGGCCGAGCGCGAACGTCACGGCCACTCCCCCGGCCAGCACCGCGATCAGGGTTACCGCCGTGCGGGCGGGCCGTGCGAACGGGCTGGCCAGGCCGATCGTCACCGGCCGGGGCAGGCCGCTCAGCCGGCCGAGCAGGCGGTGGGCCAGATAGCCGTGCCGGGGCCGGGGCGCGCGGCCGGTCGCGATCGCGGCCGTCGCGCTCATCCGCCCGGCGCGCACGGCCAGCACGACCGCCGCCACGACGGCCAGGGCGAGCATGGCCACCGGGACCGCGAAGTCGACCCAGAACGGCACGGCGAGCTGCCCGACGCCGTAGACCTGGGCCTGCTGGCTGAGCAGCGGCTCGGCGAGCAGGTTGCCCGCGGCCACGCCGACGACGCAGCCGATCAGCGCCGGGACCGCCACCTGGAGCACGTACGCCGCGACCACCTGCGCCGGGGAGAACCCGATCGACTTCAGCACGCCGATCCGCCGGGTCCCGGCCACCACCGCGCCGCTGACCACGTTGGCCACGATCAGCACCGACATCACGAGCCCGATCAGGCCGAACGCGACGATGAACGGCACCCATGGCGCGATCCCGCTCGCGGCCTGCAGCTTTGCGGTCAGGTAGGACTGCGCGCCGGCCAGGTCACCGCGGGGCAGGGCGCCGCGGACTTCGCTGATGTCCGCGTCGACCTGCGCATTGCTGCCCGCGCTGGCGAAACGGTACAGCATCTGGTCGGCGGCGGGCGCACCCTTGCTCTCGAGTGCGGCGATCTCGGACGGCGCCACCCAGCCCTGCGCGGTGTTGGTGATCGAGGTGGCGACGCCGACGACGGTCAGCCGCTGGTTCGTGCCGTCCACTGTGACCTGGCTGCCGGGGGGCAGCTGCAGGCCCTGGGCATTCCCCGACCAGACGACCTGGCCCGGGCCGGTGGCCCAGTGGCCCTTGGTCAGGACCAGGTCGTCGACCGGGCCGCCGGGTGCGGAGCGGCCGACCAGGTTCAGCGGCTGGGTCACCGTGATGCCTCCGCCCGGTCCGGGGCCCCCGCCGGGCGGGCCCGGGGTGATCCGCGACTTCACCGTGACGGTTGTCTCCGGGAACGGCCCGGCGGCAGCCGTCACTCCGGTCAGGCGGGCGGTCGCGCCGAGTTCGGCGGCGCTGGCTCGGGTGACCGTCGCGGCGACCTGCGCGCCGTGCTGCCCGGCGAACGCGTGGTTGAACGGTGTGTTGGAGTCGACGAGCATGCTGAGTGCGAGCGTGGAGGCGGCGGTGGAGACCAGGAGCACCACCCCGATGACGATGGCCTGGACCTTCCTCCCGGACAGGCCCCCGCGGGCGGCCCGGATGGCCGGGATCGCTTTCATCGCTGCGCCCCGATCGGGCTGCTAGCAGTCACTTGGCCGTCGGTGAGCTGGATGACCCGGTGGGTGTACCTGGCGGCGAGGTCGGGGTTGTGGGTGACCAGGATCAGCGTCTGGCCGGACTCGTTCAGGTCCAGCAGCAGCTCACCGATCTCCTCTCCGGTCGCCGAGTCCAGCGCGCCGGTCGGCTCGTCGGCGATCAGCAGCGGCGGCCGGTTCACCAGCGCCCTGGCGATCGCGACCCGCTGCCGCTGGCCGCCGGACAGCCGGGCCGGGTAGGCGTCGGCGTGCTGCTCGATCCGCAGCGCGGTGAGCAGCTCGCCCGTTCTGGCCCGCGCCGGCTTCGTCTTCATGCCCGCGAGCTGGGCGGGCAGGATGACGTTGTCGGCGACAGTCATGTCCTCGAGCAGGTTGAAGAACTGGAAGATCATGCCGACCTGGCGCCGCCGGAACCGCGCCACCCCGGTCTCGCTGAGCTTGTCGACGCGCTGGTCACCGACGCGGACTTCACCGCTGGTCGGCCGGTCCAGCCCGGCTATCAGGTTGAGGAGGGTGGACTTCCCGCTGCCGGACGGGCCCATGATCGAGACCGCCTCGCCCTGCGCGATCGCGATGCTTACCTGGTCCACCGCTGGGGCCGCGTCGTCGTCGTAGCGTTTGGTTACGTCTGTGAGCTGCACGAGTGCGTTCATGCTGCGACCGTACGAGCGAAGCGGCGGGCGGGACGTCGGCCGCCGGAGGCAACTTCTGTACCGCCTCAGGTCCCCCTCATCATTGAGATGTACGGGAGTTACCTGCAGCGGACGATGGTATTTGCATCCGCTGGGCTGACAATGGTCAGGTGGTGGAACAGCGGCGGCTTGCCGGGTGGGCCCGCAAGATAGCGGCCCTCGTCCGTGCCGCGTCGAGGCGGCGGGTGCTGGGCGGCACCTCCAACGTCCTTGACGTCTGCATAGCGGCGGCGGCCACGGTCGCCGCAATCGTGGCCGCGATCGGGGGCTACCTGGGCACGGTGGTGACGGTGATGCCACAGCGCGTACCTCGCGCACCGCGCATCCCCGTGCCGGTTCCGCACAGGGCCTTCGGCGCGACGCATCATTTCGTCCCGGGGCCAGGCACGCACCTGCTTGCCACGGCGGCGCACCTGTCCGCGGTGCCGTCCCTGGCCATGGCCGGTGTCGTGCTGACGACCGCCCCGCTCGCGTTCCGGCGGACGTATCCGGCCAGCGCGTTCTGCGTGATCGTTCTGGCGATCATCGCCACCAGCCAGTACACGACCGCGGTCACGATCGCGGCCGCGGTGTTCGCCGCGTACTTCGCGGTCGTCTACAGCCGCAACCGCCCGGCCGCGCTGGCCTGCCTGGCGGCCGGGGCGGCGGTCGTCACGCTCGACTACCCGAAAATCGGCCCGCAGATACCCGCGCGGCTCGCGCCGCTGCTGGTGCTGCTGCTGACCGTCGCCTTCGGCTACATGATGCGGAATTGGCGGCAGCGGGCCGGGGAATCAGCGGCGGAGTTGCGCCGGGCGGAGGCCGAGCACCTGGAGGTGACCCGGCGCGCCGTCGAGGTGGAGCGCTCCAGGATCGCGGCCGAGCTGCACGACGTCGTCAGCCACAACGTCAGCGTGATGGTGGTGCAGGCGGGCGCGGGCCGCCGGGTGCTCGACAGCTCCCCCGGCGACACCCGCGAGGCCTTGCTGGCGATCGAGGCCAGCGGCCGGACCGCCATGACCGAACTGCGGCACCTGCTGGGCCTGCTGGCCCCCTCGGGTGCGCCGGAGCTTGACGCGCCCGAAGACCAGGGTGCGCTTCACCCGCAGCCCGGCCTGGACGAGGTTCCGGCCCTGGTCGACCGGGTCCGGTCGGCCGGACTGGCGGTGGAGCTACGCGTAACAGGCACTCAGCGCGGGTTGTCTCAGGGTCCCGACCTCGCCGCCTACCGGGTGGTGCAGGAGGCATTGACGAATGTGATCAAGCACGCGGACGGGGCGCGGGCGCAGGTGCGCATCGAGTACCGGGCACATGACCTGATCATCGACGTGTCCAACGTGGCCGGGGGTTCCGGCCCCTCCGCCGGCGGAACCGGGCGGGGGCTCATCGGGCTGCGGGAACGGATCGCGATCTACGGGGGGTCGCTGGCGGCCGGGCCGCGGCCCGGCGGCGGGTGGCGGGTGCGGGCCACGATTCCGCTGGAACCGGCCGAGGAACCGGTCTGTATCGAGGGCGTACCCGCGTGAGCACTCCGGGTTCCGCGGATGATCAGGATCAGCCTCGGGTGGTCATCGCGGATGACCAGACGCTGGTGCGGCGCGGGTTCCGGCTGATCCTCAACTCGGCCGGCATCCAGGTCGTCGCCGAGGCCGCGAACGGCAGGGAAGCGGTCGCCGCGGTGCGCAAGCACCGGCCGGACGTCGTGCTGATGGACATCCGGATGCCGGAGCTGGATGGCCTGGAGGCCACCCGGCGGATCCTCGGCGCCGCGAGGTCTGGTGAGTCCGCGCCCGCAGAGCCGGACGGATCCGGCGCGGGCGTCCGGATCATCATCCTCACCACGTTCGACCTCGACCAGTACGTGTACGCGGCGCTGGCCGCCGGGGCGAGCGGCTTCCTGCTCAAGGACGTATCGCCCGAGCACCTGATCGCCGCCGTCCAGCTGGTGCGGACCGGCGACGCGTTGCTGGCTCCGTCCATTACCCGCCGCCTGGTCGAGCGCTTCGCGCCGCGCCCTGGGATGGCAGCGGGCGCACCGGGCCGTGACCTGTCCGTGCTGACGCCGCGCGAGCTAGAGGTGCTGGGGCTGATCGCCCGCGGCATGAGCAACGCCGAACTGGCCGCCTCCCTCACGCTGAGCGAAGCCACGGTGAAGACGCACGTCGCCCGCATCCTGACCAAGCTCGACCTGCGCGACCGGGTTCAGGCCGTCGTCCTGGCCTACGAGACCGGCCTGGTGACCCGGCAGACGTCCGAAACCGGCGCCTGAAAGCGGGCCTTATTCGAACGAGGGCTTGCGGTCCCTGGTCCGCTTGAGCTCGAAGAACCCGTCGGCCTCGGTCACCAGCACCACGCCGTCCCACAGCCGCCCGGCAGCTTCGCCCTTGGGCGCGGGCGTGATCACCGGACCGAAGATGGGGTTGCCGCGGACGCGGATGACCGGCGTTCCCACGTCGATCCCGATCTGGTCGAACGCCTCGTGGTGCGAGGCCTTGATCTGCTCGTCGAACTCGTCGCTCTGGGCCGCGCTGGCCAGCGACGCGGGCAGACCTACCTCCTCCAGCGCCTCCGTGATCACGGCTGGGTCGTCCCGGCGGCCCTCGTTGTGGAACCGCGTGCCGATGGCCGTGTAAATCGGCCCCAGGACGTCGTTGCCGCGTTCCTTGGCGGCCGCCGCCACCACCCGGATCGGTCCCCAGGCCTGGGCCATCCGCTCCAGGTACTCGGGGCTCAGGTCCTTGCCCTCGTGCTGGACCAGGTTCAGGTAGGCCAGCGACATGATCCGCCAGTCCGTCCGCACCGGCCTGACCTGCTCGACCTCCAGCATCCAGCGGGAGGTGATCCAGGCCCACGGGCACAGTGGGTCGAACCAGAACTGTACGTCTTCGCGCTCATCCGACTGTGCTGTCACGCTCGCTGGCAACTGCCGCCCGGATTTCGGTATTCCCGCCGCGCGGCGCCCGTTCATCGCGTTTCATCGCGCGCACCGATGCGGCGCAGTTCCGCCAGGTCAGCGGGGCCGATGCGGGCAAACAGGCCGGCCGCCGCGGAGTCGGCCCTGACCTGCTCCGGGCTGGTGGCGCCGAACAGGACGCTGGCGAGCGCCGGGTGCGTGAACGGGAACGCCAGCGCCAGCGTGGCCGGGGTGGTGCCGAGGCGGGCGGCCAGGCTGGCGAGGTCGCGGGCAGCGGCGGCGGCCGGAGCGACCCTGGGGTCGTCCAGCGTCCCCGCCGCGCGCCCGGCCGCCGGGCCGGTCAGGTACTTGCCGGACAGCACGCCCCCGGCCAGGCTGAACGATGCGATCAGGCCCGCGCCCGAGGCGTCGAGCACCCGGGCCATCTCCGGGTCTTCCACCCAGTCGCGGCGGACCAGGCTGTACGGAAGCTGGATCGCGCAGGGCTGCGCCACACCGAGGTCGGCCGCGGCCTGGACGGCCCGCTGGGCCTGCTGGGCGTGCCAGTTCACCAGGCCCCAGGCGCGGGCCTTCCCCGACCCGATGAGCCCGACGGTGGCCGCGACGAGCTCGGCGACCGGCATGCCCTCCGGCGGCGGGTTCGCGTAGATCACGTCGATGTAGTCGAACCGCATCCGCTGCAGCGACGCGTCCAGCTCCGCCGCGGCGCTCTGCTCCGGCCAGAACTCCCACCACAGCTTGTTGGCCACCACGGCCTCGTCGCGGGGCACGCCCGCGCCGCGGAACAGCTCGCCGAACACCACCTCGGAGTACCCGGTCGGGATCGGGGCGGTGCCGGTCTCGTCGTTGTAGCGGGCATCGTCGAAAAAGTTGATGCCCTCGTCGCGGGCTGCCCGCATGATCGCGACGCGGGTGCCGGCGGGCAGCCGCTCGAACGTGCGCCACGAGCCGAGCGACATAACCGAGACGTCCAGGCCCGACGAGCCCAGCGGCCGGGTACCCAGCATCCTGCCTCCCCTGGCGGCCTTCC
>Ga0209693_10001244_pt1 | contig 10893 bp, 10 predicted proteins | sample HubBroMetageWRM3_FD_188345 | JGI IMG/M metagenome (GOLD analysis project Ga0209693, IMG submission 188345) | Warmed soil microbial communities from the Hubbard Brook experimental Forest, New Hampshire - Hubbard Brook CCASE Soil Metagenome WRM 3... | ecosystem: Environmental > Terrestrial > Soil...
GTCCTGCATCACGATGCACGACTCGTTGTCGTCATCGGCAGGCAGTAGTCGCACGCGGGCCGCGCCGAGCGCGAGCAGTCGTGCGCATTCTGCCTCAAGTGTGGCCAGGCGTTCTTCACCCACGAGCCCGGTGCCGACCCGCACGTCAAGATGCAGCCGATTCTTGACGACCTTGCCTTCGGGAACGCGCTGGAAGAACAGCCGCGGGCCCACACCTGAGGGATCAACGCATGCGAACCACGAACCCTGATGCTCAGGCGGCAGCGTGCGATCGAAATCCTCCCAAGCAGCAAACCCCTCCGGTGGCGGTGGTACGACGTAGCCCAAGACCTCGCACCAAAAACGAGCGACGCGCTCAGGTTCTGCGCAGTCGAAGGTCACTTGGAACTGCTTGACCGATGCCATCGGTCCACCATAGAGGCGCGACCCAGCCAGCGCCGCGCGGGTCCCGAGCTGACCGATGCGGTGAAGGGATGGGCTCGGCCCGAACGCCTCAGAACGAGATATATCTTGTCATCCGCGTAAACAAGATATATCTTGATTATGTCAGGGAAATCGCCGCATGCAGGAGTCACGATGCCGGCCAGAGCTGCTCGCCCGGGAAGCGGATAGTCATGACGCCGGCCCGGGCGCAGCACATGAGGTTCCCGGTCAGCGCGATGCTGGCGGTGTGCTGCGCGGCGGCGGCTCTGGCGGGATGCGGATCTGGCAGCGGCCCAGATGTACTGACTGCACCCATACGCGTCGTCCGCACCTCTTCCGGGACGGTCGCCTACCGCGAGCTGGGCAGCGGGCCCGCGCTGCTGCTCATCACGGGAGCGGATGCATCCATGGACGGCTGGCCGCCGAGTTTCGTCAACGCCCTGGCCGCCCATCACAAAGTTGTGGTCTTCGACAACGCCGGGGTCGGCCGGACCTCTGCGGTCTCGGCGCCGGCTTCGCTGAGCATCACAGCCATGGCCAGCCAGACGAGCGCCCTGATCTCCGCGCTTCGGCTACACCGCCCGGCCGTGCTCGGATGGTCAATGGGAGGCATGATCGCGCAGGCTCTGGCTGTCAGCCATCCGGCCCAGGTAAGCCGGCTTATCCTGGCCGCTACCGCAGCAGGGACCGGGAAGGCACTGCCCCTCCCGCCCTCCACCACCGTGTTCAGCCTGAACTCCGCGAAGCTCGAGGCCCAGCTCTTCCCGAAGAATCAAGCCGCCGCAGCCAGCGCTTACCTCAACGCCATCCAGCAGTACCCCGGCTTCTACGAGGTATCCGCCGCCACATTTCACAGCCAGTACCTCGCAGCTCAGCGATGGATGGCAGGACAGGACGCAGCGGGCCGGCTGGCAGGAGATCTTCGGGTGCCCACGCTGGTCGCCGGCGGAACCCGGGATCGGTTCATGGCGACGGCCAACGACCGGCTCCTGGCCCGCAGCGTGCCCGGCGCGAAACTGCTTCTCTTTGACGATGCCGGCCACGCCTTCTGGTTCCAGGATGCAGCGAGGTTCATCCGAGCCGTCGAGACCTTTCTGACCTGAAAAACCGCACAAGCTCAGGCGTGCACAAACCCGGCGAGCCCCAAACCGTCTCGCAGTCGTGACGACGCAGAACAAGGCGTTCTGTGCAGTCCGATCGCACCAGACGCTCACTCGATGCGCGGCACATAGTCGGCAGGCCTGCCAATGTCCTCCGACCCAACGGCCCGGGGTGACGCTGTCCTGGTGCCAGATTCAGCTGGTGGTCATGACTGCCATGCATGCGGATTCGCTTTTCTGCATAACCATGGCCCTGGGCAACGCACTGCTTTCGGCTAGATGAGGTACGCCAGCCAGCAGACCAGCGATCTCGAACGCACACCCTGAGTTTGGCTCGCGAGGGCATGGTTCCACGTAACGCATCGTTCACGCCGACATCATCCGGGACGCTTGGTGTCCAGGCTCATAGCCGGGGCTACGGGACGATGAAGGTGAAAGCGATCTTGCTAGTGTGCCGCGCTGTGACGGTGACCCGCCGGGCTTGGGAACATGGCCCTTGCGCTGCAGGCGAGCGCGAGCATACGCCGTAGGTCCCGGGCGGCAGCTGGACCGAGAAGGAACCCGAGTTGCCCACGCTGACCGTGACCCGGTGCTGGCGCGTACTGGTGAATTGCACGGTGCCCGACACCGGCCGCTTGCCCGGCTGCTGTCCGTCGGGGCTGATCGGGCCGCCCTCGATCTGGAGCTTCCCGGTGACTGTGCCAGCGGCTGGAGCCTGCGCGGCGGCGGGCGCGCAGGCGGACAGCAGCACGATGGCAGCAACGCCGGTTACGGCCTGGAGTCGTCTCATGGGCTTTCCTCGCGGCTTGATTTCCGCTTGGACGCGCAAGCTCCGGCCCTGGTTCCCCAGGGCCGGGAGGGCCAATTCTCTAGCCTTTGGCCGCTGCGGGCTGCGGCGCGTTGGGATCCTCCGGCAGTGGCGGAAGCTTGAGAATGGCGATTACAAGCCCAAAGAGCGGAACAACGATGCTCGCGTACCACTGGTGGTACCACGTCGTGGTCGCGAACCAGCCGCCCACGGCAAATACATAGACCGCGATACCGAGGACGCTCATCGCGATCTGCGACCAGCGCACGATTTTGAGGACCCGCAGGTCATACGGGATCGTCAACACCAGAATGCCGACGAGCAGGCCACCGAGCCAGATGGCGTGGTCATGCCTGCCGGTCACGTTGCTGTCGATGACACCAGCCATGAACAGGTAGGCGGCGAGCACCTCCGGGGGGATGTACTTGACCACCTTCGTCAGGTAGTCGTCCTCGGAGGGCACGGCCACGCCACCCGGCGCAGTCGCAGCGGCAGATATCGCCGCCACCGCGCCGCCCGCCGCCACCGCCGCGGCACCCGCCGGAGCTGCGCTGCCCGCCGGAGCTGCGCCGCCCGCCGGAGCTGCGCCGCCCGCCAGGGCTGCGCCACCCGCCGGAGCTGCGCCGACTTGCGCTGCCTGTGCGGGCGCTAACGCGGGGACAAACCCGCCCGGCGGATTGGCCGTCAGGGTTTTTGGGTTCCTCTTGCCGGGATCCAAATACCTGTCGACATCGGCCTGAATAATGATGTTCCTATTGAAGCCCATGCTCCCCCCAGGCAAGGCCGATCGCAGTGGTCAGCGAGCCCACCTTGGGATTTGCTGATCCCGGCAACCGGCGCGGCCGCCGTCATTCACACAGAGCAGTCGGCTTACCACCTGATACATGCTGCAGACCGGGTCAGGCGACCAGCGGTCTGGCCGATTCAAGGTCAAAAAAGAATGAAATGGGTTGCTTGCCTGGGCCCGGTACGGCACTGTTGGGCCGACGTGACGGGGTGAAAGGCGGGCATACTATGCGTCTGGGTAGATATATGGTCGTTCTGGCCGGTGTCGGGGTGCTGGCCGCGGGCTGCGGCACGAAGGCGCAGCCCGACAACCTCACGGCCGCGGTCACCCGTACCGCTGGCCAGACAGCCCGGATCTCGATGACCACGACGACGCAGATGCAGAGCATGTCGGTGTCGTACACCGCGACGGGGGAGTACGACTTCGTGCACTCCCGCGGCATGATCAGCATGCAGAGCCCCATGTCGATGACGGAGATCTTCATGCCGCCGACGGCATACATCAAGTTGCCCAGTGGCGCCGGGACGATGCCGGACGGGAAATCCTGGATCGCGCTGGGTACCGGGAAATCTGACGGGCTTGACAGTTCCCTGTTCGGCCCGTTCGGCGGCACCGACCCCGCGGACCTGCTGGCGTCGCTGACGGCGGTCTCCGCCAGCGTGACGAGCCTGGGCCCGACCACTATCCGGGGCGTGAAGGTAACCGGATTCCGGGTGGACATCGACCCGGCGAAGGCTGCAGCGCGGATCCCGAGCCGGGAGCGCGCGGGCTTCCGCGAATTCATCGGCATTCTTGGCAGTGGCCCGATTCCTGTCGATGTCTGGGTGGACAGCCAGAACCTGGTGCGGCGGGTGAAGCTATCCCTGCACCTGCCGGATGGCGAGGGCGCGCCGGCCAAAACGAAGATGGTTGAGGTCACCAACTTCTACGACTTCGGTGTGCCGGTCCGGGTTTCGCCGCCGCCCGCGTCGCAGATCGCCAGCATGTCCCAGCTCATCAAAAGCGGATTTACAGAATCGGGCGGTTCCGCCGGCGGCTCCTCGGGCCCTCCGCGGGTGTCCGGGACGCTCTCGGCCACCCAGGCGGCTGCCGCCGAGCGGGCCGTCACCTCGTTCTGGTCGGCGCTGGGGCGTAACAGGGCGGCGGCGGTCGCGCGGACGGTGCCGCCCGCTCAGCGTTCGTGCGTGCGGTCATTCCTTAGCAGCAAGGGCCCCAAGATCACCGTCACCTCGCTCCGGATCGTGTCGGCGCAGCCCGCAGGGAAAGGCGCGGCGACCGTCCGGTTCACGGTGAAGGCGCAAGCCGGCCTCGGCGGCCAGAACATCCCGGTATTCCCCCAGGGTTCCGGGGGCGTGCAGTGGCTGGTGGCCACCAGAACGGCCGGTCACTGGTATGTAAACCTCGACCGAAGCACCGCTCTGCTGTTCAGCGGGGCCTGCCCTGGCTGACCGGATGCGCTCGATCCGCCTGGAGACCGTGATCGCGGCCCCGATCGGCGACTGTTTCGACCTGTCGCTGTCGGTCGACGCACATGCCGCCTCGATGCAGGCATCGAAGGAGCGGGCGATCGGCGGAGTGACCAGCGGGGTCATGCGGCTGGGAGACTCGGTCACCTGGCGCGCCCGTCATTTCGGCATCGCGTTCCGGATGACGTCGGCGATCACCGAGTACCAGCCTCCGGGCCGGTTCGTCGACGAGCAGCAGCACGGCCCGTTCCGGCGATGGTGGCACGAGCATACGTTCACTCCTCTGGTGAACGGCCAGACACAGATGATCGACATCGTGCGGTTCGAGTCGCCGTTCGGCCTGCTGGGGTACCTGGCCGACAGCCTGGTACTCGGTTACTACATGCCGCACCTGCTCCGGCAGCGCAACGCCTGGCTCAAGATCACTCTGGAAGAACGAGCGCAGCCGGACGGCTGAGGATCCTGCGGGGCCGGCCGCCGGCCCGGTACATGACCCGGCGTCGGCCTAATCTTGCCTGGTGAATACGCGCGGTGCTGAGGGTGTCCTGCTGACAGGCGTCTACGGGTCGGGAAAGAGCGCCGTCGCAATGGAGATCGCCTATCTGCTGGAGCAGCGGGCCGAACCGTACGCGCTGCTCGACCTGGACTACCTGAGCTGGGGGGGCACCGGTGCCGACGACCGCGCGGCCGAATTCGGGCTGATGCTGCAAAACCTGTCGGCGGTGGCGGCGAACTACCGGCGGGCCAGGATTCGGCTGTTCGTCCTCGCCTACTTTGTCCGCAGCCCGGACGAGGTGCGCAGCGTACGGGACGCTGTGGGGCTGCCGTTGCGCGTAGTGCGCCTGGAGGTCCCGCTGCCGGACATCGAGCGGCGGCTGGCCAGCGACGTCACCAGCGGCCGGCGTGACGACCTGCGCGAGGCGGCGGCGTCAATCGCCGCGGCAGAGGGTGCTGGTGTCGAGGATGTGGTCATCGGCAACGACCGTCCGATCGGGGTCGTGGCTCAGGAGGTGCTGAGCTTCCTCGGCTGGCCGCCCGCAACCTTCGGCATGGGGTAGCGGCCGGGTCGCCGTCGTCTCGGCTGGCTAGTGGGCTGAGCGCAGGTTGCCGCGGCGGATTCGCGCATTTTGAGCCCTTGCCGGCCATGTTACGCGCGAGTAACGTACTGGCGAGTAACAGGCGCCCGCCGGCATTGCAACGGTGGACCCCGCGGGAAGGAGCCCTCATCATGCGCAGACGCTTAACGCTGCTGGCCGCCTCGGCCGCGGCGGCGGTGGCCGGGATCGCGGCCGCCACACCCGCGCTCGCCAGCCCGGCAGCCCCGACGGCACCGTCCGACTCGATCGTCAGCGTTTCATACCCGGTCACCGGGAGCACCTTCATCAAGGCGATCGGCTCGACGATCGATCTCGGGCCCGGCACGCTGAGCACCACGGCGGACCTGACCACGTCCACGCTGACCGGTACGCTCACGCTGCCCCCGGCGACCGGGTCGTTCAAGGAACTGGGCCTGGTCCCGGTCACCGCGACCACCGAGATGATCCAGGACGGCACGGCCACCGGCACGGTCAACTTCACGACCAACGCCGTGACCACGACCGCCACGGACACGATCAAGCTGACCAGCCTGAAGGTGGCTGGAATACCAATCCTGGTGGGGCCGTCCTGCGAGACCTCGCCGGCCACCATCGCCGTGTCCTCCGAGGCCGGCTTCAACGTGCTGAACGGCGGCACGCTGTCCGGTACCTACACGATCCCGCCGTTCGCGCACTGCGGGCTGGCGACCCTGCTCATCAACCTGACCCTGCCCGGGCCCGGCAACACGATCTCGCTGACGCTCGGCAAGGGCACCCTCGGCAGCTGACCGCGCCAAGCCGCCGTCCGGGCAACCGACACCCCCTTCCGGACGGCTAACGGCCCAGCCGCCCGTTCCCGGTCAGCCGCGGAATGGGTGGCTGGGCTGCCCGGTCACTCCGGGCTCGCAGACGAACAGCGCCCCCGCGGACTCACCCGGACCCGCCGCGGTCGTGATGTAGAGCCGGTCCAGGCCGGGCCCGCCGAACACACAGCTGGACACCCGCGCCGCCGCCGGGAGGTCCACGGCATCGATCACCTTGCCGCCCGGGTCATGGTGCAGCACCGCGTACCCGCCCCACACCGCGACCCAGACCCCGCCATCCGCGTCGACCGTGAGGCCGTCGGGCACCACGCCACCCTCGCCCACAGCCGCGAACGGGCGGCGCCCGCCGATCTGGCCGGTAGCAGGGTCGTAGTCGAACACGTCCACCCGGTGGACTTGCGAGTCGATGTAGTACATGAGCCGCTCGTCCGGGCTCCATCCGATGCCGTTGGAGATCCCCACCCCGGTCAGCAGCGTGGTCACGCTGAGGTCGGGATCCAGCCGGTACAGGGCGCCCGCCCCCGGCGTCTCGTCGAACGCCATCGTGCCCGCGTAGAACCTGCCCGCCCGGTCGCAGGCGCCGTCGTTCATGTGGTTCCCCGGCTGGTCCCGCTCCACCTCGGCGAGCGTGGTCAGCGTGCCCGATACCGGGTCCAGGGCCATGAAGCCGTCCCGGACCGCGACTGCCAGCCCGCCGCTGGCGCGCGGGACCACGGTTCCGACCGGCTGCCCGGTGTCCCAGCTGCTGAGCGATCCGTCGGCGGCGATCTGGTGCACCCGGTTTTCCGGGATGTCCACCCAGTACAGCGACTGGTCACGGGCATCCCAGACCGGTCCCTCGCCGAGCGTGCACACGGGCGCCGCGGGCACCCGCGTTGGCTGCGTCGTCATGTCTCCTCTGTCCCCCCGGTCACTGGCCGGCGAACGCGTCTTCGAGGATCGACAGCCCCTCGTTCAGCAGCTGCTCGGAGATGACCAGCGGCGGCAGGAACCGCAGCACGTTGCCGAAGGTCCCGCACGTGAGCACGATCAGCCCGGTCTGGTGGCACGCCTTCGCGATCTTGCCCGTGAGCGAGGCATCCGGCTCCAGGGTGCCCGGCTTGACCAGCTCGATGGCGATCATCGCGCCGCGCCCGCGCACGTCGCCGATCTCTGGATGAGCCTCGGCGAGCTTGCGCAGCCGGGGAAGCATGATGTCGCCGATCCGGCGCGCCATGGCGGGCAGGTCCTCCTTGCCCATGGTCTCGATCGCGCCGAGCGCGGCGGCGCAGGCGACCGGGTTTCCGCCGAACGTGCCGCCGAGGCCACCGGCGTGCACCGCATCCATCATCTCGGCGCGGCCGGTCACGCCGGCCAGCGGCAGCCCGCCCGCGATGCCCTTGGCGGTGGTGATCAGGTCGGGCACGACACCCTCGTGGTCGACGGCGAACCAGTCGCCGGTCCGGCAGAACCCGGACTGGATCTCGTCGGCCACGAACACGATCCCGTTCTCCCGGCAGAACGCGGCGAGGCCGGGCAGGAACCCGTCCGGCGGCACCACGAAGCCGCCCTCGCCCTGGATCGGCTCGAGCACCACCGCGGCAACGTTCTTCTCGCCGACCTGGGTGTGGATCAGGCTGGTGATCGTGTCCAGGGCGTCCGCCTTGCACGCGGCGGGGCCGCCTGGCCAGCGGAACGGGTAGGCCATGGGCACCCGGTAGACGTCCGACGCGAACGGCCCGAAGCCGTCCTTGTACGGCATGTTCTTGGCGGTCATCGCCATGGTCAGGTTGGTCCGCCCGTGGTAGGCGTGGTCGAACACCACCACCGCGGTCCGGCCGGTCGCGTGCCGCGCGATCTTGACGGCGTTCTCGACGGCCTCGGCGCCGGAGTTGAACAGGGCTGACCGCTTCTCGTAGTCGCCGGGCGTCAGCCGGTTGAGCTCCTCGCAGACCTCCACGTAACCGCGGTACGGGGTGACCATGAAGCAGGTGTGCGTGAACTCCGCCACCTGCTCGGTGACCCGGTCCACCACCAGCTCGGCGCTGTTGCCGACCGTCGTCACGGCTATGCCGGAGCCGAAGTCGATAAACGAGTTGCCGTCCGCGTCGAGCACAACGCCGCCGCCGGCGGCGGTCACGAAGATCGGCAGGACGTGGCTCAGCCCGCGGGCCACGGCGCGTTGCCGGCGCTCCAGCAGCTCCCGTGACACGGGCCCGGGGATCTCAGTGACAATGCGGCGTTCCTGAGCTAGCCCGGGACCGCCTCGCGGGGCGCTAGTAAAGGTCATAAGGCTGACCATAGGGCACGAGGGGCGGCAACGGCATCAGCGGGAAGCCCCCAGCTCGTTCCTGTAGATCCGGCCCTCTTTCATGATCAGTTTGAGGTTCCGCTCCGGGGCGGTGAGCACCCGGATGTCGTCCAGCGGGTTCCCGTCGACCACCAGCAGGTCCGCGTACGCCCCCGGCGCCACGACACCCACCTCACCAGCAAGGTTGAGCAAGCGGGCCGCTGTGGTCGTCGCCGACCGGATCAGGTCGGCCGGTGGCTGGACCTCGGAGCGAATCACGAACTCCTGCAGCTGCTGATCATGCATGTCAGCGAACAGGTCGGTTCCGTACACGATCGGAACGCCTGCCTTGTGAGCCATCTCCAGCGCGCCCATTGCCCCTGCCGTTACCTGGGCCAGCTTGTCGGCGATGTCCTCGGGCAGCAGGCCAGCCCGGGACTTGGCCGCCAGCACGTGGTAGACCACGATCGTCGGCACGTAGAACGCGCCGTGCTTCTTGAACAGCGGGATGCTGCTTTCGTCCATCAGGTTGCCGTGCTCGATCGAGCGCACGCCGCACTCCAGGCCGCGGTTGATCGCCCGCGAGGTGTACGCGTGGCCGGCCACGTAGATGTTCGCGGCCGTGGCCTCCTCCACGATCGCGTTCAGCTCCTCGATCGAGAACTGGGTGGAGTCGATCCGGTCGCTCGGGGCATCGACGGCGCCGCTGAGGTAGACCTTGATGTGGTGCGCCCCGCGCCGCACCTCTTCTCTGACGGCGCGGCGGACCTCGGGCACGCCATCGCAGATCACGCCGATCGTCGGTGCGTAGTAGTTGTCTTCGTAGACCCGGCGGCTCGGCGCCCGGTAGTCCCCGGCGCCACCGGTCTGGCTGAGCTGCTTGCCGCCGAAGCGCATCCGTGGCCCGGTGAAGTAGCCCTCATCCACCGCCCGCGCGAGCCCGTGGTCGCCGCGCCCGACGTCGCGGATCGTGGTGAACCCTCGCGTCAGCATGCCCTCCAGCGCCCGCCCGGCGCGCGCCGCCACGTACGTGGGCGGCCACTCGGACGCCGCGAAATCCATCGCGACGGACGCGGGGTGGGTGTGCGCGTCGATCAGGCCGGGCATCAGCGTGCGGCCGGCCGCGTCGATGATGAGTGCGTCGTCCGGGCCGGTCAGCCCGGGGCCGACGTCGGCGATCCGGCCACCCTCGATGACCACCGACTGTCCCTCCGCCAGCTCACCTCGCTCGGGGTCGAGCACCGACGCGCTCCGCACGATCGTTACGCCCACGATGGCTGCCTTCCCGTTCGCTTCCGTCTTTCGGCCAACCGTGCCGTTGCCGCAGATGGCAGGGCAAAGAGCGGCATTTGATGGCACTTGATAGATACTTGGCGGAGGCTACCTTACGATCATTGTCCGGTATGGGCCCAGGCCCTGTCTCTGAGCGGAGTGTGCGGCGGACGTGGAACAACCAGCGCGCGACGAGGTCCTGGCGAGCTACGCGGGCAGCCGCCGGTTCGCCCTGGGCAGGCCCCGTGACCTGACGCTCCTTCCCGACCCTGACCCCGGCCGGCTGCTGTTCCTGCGGGCCCTGGCCGCCGACGATCCCAATACCGCGCTGTGGTCGGTTGACCTGGGCACCGGCGAGGAGCGCTTGCTCGCCGACCCCCGCGTCCTGCTCGGCGGCGAGGCCGAGGTGATTCCCGCCGCTGAGCTGCGGCGCAGGGAGCGGTCGCGCGAGTCGGCCCGCGGCATCGTGGCCTACTCGACCGACTCGGCTGGCCGGCTGGCGGCGTTCGCGCTCTCGGGCCGGCTGTTCGCCTGCGACCTGCAGACCGGCGACACCCACGCGGTGCCGACCGGCGGGGAGTGCGTGGACCCGCAGATCGACCCGGCCGGCGCCACCGTCGCCTACCTCAACGAGCGCTCGCTGCGAGTGGTCACGCTGGCCGGGGAGATCATCGTCGAGCTCTCCGACGACGACCCCGAGGTGAGCTACGGCGCCGCCGATTTCGCCGCGGCCGAAGAGCAGGACCGTCACCACGGCTTCTGGTGGAGTCCCGACGGGCGGCGGCTGCTGGTCGCGCGCGTCGACACCAGCGACGTGACCGCGTGCTGGCTCAGCGATCCCACGTACAACGAGGAGACGCCGGTCCTG
>Ga0209693_10001245_pt1 | contig 10892 bp, 10 predicted proteins | sample HubBroMetageWRM3_FD_188345 | JGI IMG/M metagenome (GOLD analysis project Ga0209693, IMG submission 188345) | Warmed soil microbial communities from the Hubbard Brook experimental Forest, New Hampshire - Hubbard Brook CCASE Soil Metagenome WRM 3... | ecosystem: Environmental > Terrestrial > Soil...
CACGCTCGATCTGGGCATTGACTGGGGGGCGGTGGACAAGGTGATCTGCATCGGCGCGCCCAAGGGCGCCGCCCGCCTGGTGCAGCGCATCGGCCGCGCCAACCACCGGCTGGATGAGCCGAGCCGCGCCATGATCGCGCCGGCCAACCGCTTCGAGGTGCTGGAGTCCCTGGCGGCGCTGGAGGCCATCGAGGCGCGCGAGCTCGACGGCGACCCGCCGCGGCCGCCCTGCCTCGACGTGCTGGCGCAGCACATCGTCGGCACCGCCTGCGCTCAGCCGATCGACCGCGAGGCCTTCTTTGCCGAGGTGCGGAGCGCCCAGCCCTATCGCGATCTGCCGCGCCAGGATTTCGACGACACGTTCGACTTCGTGGCGACCGGCGGCTATGCGCTGGCGGCCTATGAGCGCTGGCACCGGCTGAAGAAGCTGCCCGACGGGCGCTGGATGCTGGCCTCGCCGATGGTGGCGCGGCAGTTTCGCATGAATGTCGGCACCATCGTCGAGCTGCCGCTGATCAAGGTGAAGATGCGGCGCGGGCCGATCCTGGGCGAGGTCGAGGAGTCCTTCATCCAGGGGCTGGTGGCGGGCGATACTTTCGTCTTCGCCGGCCGGCTGCTGCGTTTCGAGGGCGTCAAGGAACTTATAGCGCAGTGCTCGCCGGCGACCGGCGGCGATCCCAAGGTCCCGGCCTATGGCGGCGGCCGCCTGCCGCTCTCGACCTTCCTGGCTGACCGGGTGCGCGGCATCCTGCAGGATCCGTCGCGGCACCCGAAGTTGCCGGCCGAGGTCCGCGAATGGCTGCGCATCCAGCGCATCCGCTCGACCTTGCCCAGCAGCGACAAGCTCCTGATCGAGGGTTTCCCGCGCGGCAGCAAGCAGTTCATCGTTGCCTACTGCTTCGAGGGCCGGAACGCCCATCAGACCTTGGGCATGCTGCTGACGCGCCGCATGGAGCGGATGGGGCTGAAGCCGCTGGGCTTCGTCGCCACCGACTATGTGCTGGGCCTGTGGGGCCTGCGGCCGCCGACCAAGGCTGAGCTCGACCAGCTGTTCGACGAGGACATGCTGGGCGACGACCTCGAGGCGTGGATGGACGAATCGACCATGCTGCGCCGCTCGTTCCGCAATGTCGCGGTGATCGCCGGCCTGATCGAGCGGCGCTTCCCCGGCGAGGAGAAATCGCGCCGCCAGGTCACCTTCAGCTCCGACCTGATCTACGACGCGCTGCGCAAGCACGAGCCCGACCACATCCTGCTGCGCGCCACCCGCCAGGACGCCGCCTGGCAGCTCGCCGACCTCAAGCGCCTCGGCGATCTGCTGAGGCGCGCCAGGGGCCGCATCGAGTACCGTCGGCTCGACCGCATCTCGCCGCTCGCCGTGCCGGTGCTGCTGGAGATCGGCAAGGAACGCGTGCTCGACGGCACCGCCGAGGACGAGCTGCTGGACATCGCCGCCCAGGAGTTGATCGACGAGGCAACGCGGCTGTGACGGGTCTTTGTCATCCTGAGCGCAGCGAAGGATCTCATCGCCGCTTGCCATGGGTATGAGATCCTTCGCTGCGCTCCAGCGCGGGGGTACCCCGCGCGAGATGACAGAAGGGCTGTTCAACGCCCATCAATGGAAATCACGTGAGGCGATCTTGATCTTGGGTCGATCGAGCACGATGCGGCTGCGGTCGTAGGCGGGTTTGGCCGGCGGGCCTCTGCGCACGCGATGCCGAGTGGCGTTGGCCTCGGGCACGGTCACGCGACGGTCGCCTGGATCGGTGCGGACTTCGTCGCCGCGGCCGCGGGCCAGGTGGAAGTCGTCGATATCGGCGATGGAATCGAGCTCGGCCGACCAGTCCCACAGCTGTTCGGCGACGAGATGAATCACCAGCCCCTCGCGCTGCACGCGGCCACGTACGCCGAGCAGGCGCGAGCCCATGACAATGCGGCGATGCGCGTCGAAGACCCTGGGCCAGACCACGAGGTTGGCGATGCCGCATTCGTCCTCGATGGTGACGAACACTACGCCCGAGGCAGTGCCCGGGCGCTGACGGACCAGCACCAGGCCGGCCAATGTGAAGAAATCGTCGTTCTTGGCGTTTTTCAGTACTTCAGTCGGCGCCACGCCGCGGTCGGAAAACCGCGACCGCAGCAGCGCCAGCGGGTGGGAGCGCAGGGACATCGAGATGGCGGCGTAGTCGTCCACCACCTGCTCGCCCAAGGTGAGCGAGGGCAGGGTGACGGCTGGTTCGAGGTCCCGCACTTTGGCCGGATCGTCGAGCAGCGGCAGAGGCGCATCGGAGAAGCCGCGCACCGCCCACAGCACGTCGCGGCGCGACAACCCCAGCGAGGCGAAGGTGTCGGCGCGGGCCAGAGCTACGATCTGGCGCTTGCTGAGGCCCGAGCGCCGCCACAGGTCTGCCGGATCGAGATAGGGCTCGGTGCGGCGCTTGACCATGAGTTTGACATCCTCTTCGGTGAGGCCCGTGACCTGGCGCAGGCCGAGACGCAGGGCGCATCGGTTGTTGCGACCGGGCTCCAAGGTGCAATCCCAGTCGCTGGCGTTCACATCGGGTGGCCGCACTTCGACCTTGTGCTCGCGTGCGTCGCGCACGAGCTGGGCCGGTGCATAGAAGCCCATCGGCTGGGAGTTGAGCAGGGCGGCGGCGAAGACCTCCGGGTAGTACCACTTCACCCATGAAGAATCGTAGACCAGGATGGCGAAGCTCGCGGCATGGCTCTCGGGGAAACCGTACTCGCCGAAGCCCTCGATCTGCTTGAAGCAGCGCTCGGCGAAGTCGCGCTCGTAGTCGTTGCCAACCATGCCCTCGATGAAATCGTCCTTGAGCTTGTGGATGGTGCCGGCCCGACGGAACGTCGCCATGGCGCGACGCAGCTTGTCGGCCTTCTCCGGCTTGAAGCCCGCGGCATCGATGGCGATCTGCATCGCCTGTTCCTGGAACAGCGGCACGCCCAAGGTCCTCTTCAGGACATTCTCGAGCTCCGGCTTGGGATAGGTGACCAGTTCGGGATTGGCGCGGTTCTTGAGATAGGGATGGACCATGCCGCCCTGGATGGGACCAGGCCGCACGATCGCCACTTCAACGACGAGGTCGTAGTAGGTACGGGGTTTCAGCCGCGGCAGCATCGACATCTGCGCCCGGCTTTCGACCTGGAACACGCCGACGGAATCGGCCTTGCACAACATGTCGAAGACGGCGGGATCCTTGGGATCCATGCCGATGGTGCGCTCCTCGCCATAATGCTTCTTGATCAGGTCGAAGCTCTTTTGCAGGCAGGTCAGCATGCCGAGTCCCAGCACGTCGACCTTGTAGATCTTCAGGACATCCAGATCGTCCTTGTCCCATTCGACGACGGTGCGGTCATCCATGGCAGCGTTCTGGATCGGCACCAGCTCGTCGAGCCGACCCTCGGTCAGGACGAAGCCGCCGACATGCTGCGAAAGATGACGTGGAAAGCCGCATAGGGTCGCCGACAATTCGAGGGCCAATGTCAGGCGGGGATCCGTGGGATCGAGGCCGGCCTCGCGCACGTGATCGACATCGACGCCGCCCGAGCCCATGCCCCACACCGTGTCGGCCATCACGCCTACCGTGTCGGGCGACAGGCCGAGCGCCTTGCCGACCTCGCGGATGGCGCTGCGGCTTCGGTAGGCGATCACCGTGGCCGCCAGCGCGGCGCGCGAGCGGCTTTTCTCCTTGTAAATCCACTGGATCACTTCTTCGCGTCGCTCGTGCTCGAAATCGACGTCGATGTCGGGCGGCTCGTTACGCTCGTTGGAGAGGAAGCGCTCGAAGAGAACTTTGACTTCGTTGGGATTCACTGAAGTGATGCCAAGGCAGTAGCACACGGCGGAGTTGGCGGCCGAGCCGCGGCCCTGGCAAAGAATGCCCATCTTGCGGGCCTGCCATACAATCTCGTGCACGGTCAGGAAGTAAGGCGCGATCTTCTTCCGTTCGATGAGTTCGAACTCATGTCGAATCGTATCAGCTACTTCGCCGGGAATGCCCTCAGGATAGCGCCAAGCTGCCCCTTCCCACGTGAGGCGCACGAGCTTGCTCTGCGGGGTCTCGCCGCCCTCGTACAGGACGGGATACTGATAGGTGAGCTGATCGAGCGAGAAATGGCAGCGCTCGACGATCTCCTGCGTGCGCTCGATGGCGCGCGGATGGCGGCGGAACAGGCGCGCCATCTCCTGCGGCTCCTTGAGATGGCGCTCGGCGCTGGCGAAGCAGCGGAAGCCCAGCTCGTCGACGGTGCAGCCCAGACGAATGGCCGTCACCACGTCATGCAGCGCCCGCCGTTCGGGCGTGTGATAGTGCACGTCGTTGGTGGCGACCAGGCCGATCCCCATCGTGGCGGCGAGATTGTCGAGCAGCGCCAGGCGGCGGGCGTCGTCGCCGCGAAACAGCATGGTGCCGGCAAGGTAGCAACGGTCGCCGAACAGGCGGGCGAGTGCGTGCAGCCGTTCGCGGAAGGCAGGTTCCTCGGGCCGGCGCGGCGGCAGGACGATGGCTAAAATACCTTCGGCATGGGCCGCAAGGTCGTCGAAAGTGAGATCGCACGCGCCCTTTGCCGCCCGACGGTTGCCTACCGTCAGCAGGCGGGAGAGCCGCTTGTAGGCTTCGAGGTCGGTGGGATAGGCGAGCAGCGAATAGCCATCGCGCGTCTCGAGGCGGGCGCCGACCAGCAGCTTGAGCTGTTCTTCCGTCGGGACTGGATGCTCCTCGTAGTACTCCTTGATCGCCGCATAGGCCCGCACCACGCCGGCCAGGGTGTTGCGGTCGGCAATGCCGATGGCGGTGTGGCCGAGCTCGATCGCCTGCAGCGCCAGCTCGCCGGGATGCGAACCGCTGCGCAGGAAGCTGTAGTTGGTCGTGACCTGCAGCTCGGCGTACATGGTCAGGCGGCGGCGAGCTCGTGGATGCGCGCCAGCGGAACGCTGCGGATGGCGACGCCTTCGGCACGCAGCGCGTGCAGGAAGGTTTCGTCGGTGCTGACCAAGGTCGCCGATGCTGCTTCGGCGCAGGCGGCATAGAAGCAGTCGTGCACCGGCCGGCCGCACTGCAGCGCCAGCGTCAATGCGCGATTGCGCAGCCGGGTCGATCCGACGAAGGCCGAGATGAAGGATGGCAGGCCGATGCTGCGCACGATGGGCGCGGCCTGATCGGGCGCGATCTCGCCGCTGGCCGCCTTCTTCCAGGCGAGCTCGGCCACGCCCGCGATCAGGATGTCGGGCGCGATCAGCTCATGGCCGTGCTCCAGCAGCGAACGCGCCTGCGGGCGCAGCGGCTCCTCGACGAACCACTTGATGGCGACGCCGGGCTCGACCACCACGATCATCGTTTTCTCCCCAGACACAACTCAAATTCCTCTCCCCCTAGCGGGGGAGAGGAGCCTGATGGGACAATGTGCCCGGGCGTCATGGCGGCGATGCGGTCGGCCTCGGCCAGCGCGTCGAGGACCAGCGGCTGGCGCGAGGACTGGGCCAAAAGTTCGCGCAGCTCTGATTCGAGCGACCGGCCGCGGGTGCGCGCGCGCTCCTTCAATCGGCCGATGATCTCGTCGTCGAGTTTGCGGATGGTGAGCGTGCCCATATCTTCTCTCCCTCTCAGGCGCAGAAACCGTGGAGAAACCAGCGGGCCGTCGGCCGGCCGTTGGCGGCGGCCGCGTAAGGCCCGTCGCGGAACAGCCAGAAGCGGCCGCCGTCGTCGTCCTCGACCCGGTAGTAATCGCGGAACGGCGGCACCGTATTGGCCGGCGGCCGGCTGCCGTCGGGCCTGGGCCGCCACCATTCGTCGGCCAGCCGCTCCGGCCCCTCGGCGCGCACGATGCGATGGGTGTGCTGGCGCCATTGGAAATGGCGCGGCGGATCGTCGGGCACGGGCGCAGTGACATCGACCGGCTCGGGCCGCTGCAGCAGCCGCGTCGGCCGCGCACCCTTCAGGTCCGCCACGCGTGCCCAGGCGCCGCTCGGGACAGGTTTGGCCGAGACGTTGGCCGTCGTCTGCACGTGCTCGGGCAGGTGGCTGTCGCGCGGCAGCAGCCGCACCACGTTCTCCGCGCCCAGCCGCAGCGCCAGCCGGTCGGCGAGGTCGACCGTGCCGTCCTCGCCGAGCGAGGCGGCGAGCGCGCCCGCTTCGGGCAGCGCATCCTGCGTGCCATTCCACGCCTCGACCTCGGGCGCGGCCAGGATCATCAGCTCGACACCGAAGCCGGGATCGAGCTCGCCCAGCTTCTCCTCGAACAGCTTCATCAGCTTGGGGTTATCGCGGTTGGGCCGGCTGGTGCCGATCGAGGTGCGATCGACCGAACCGTCGACCCGGTAGAGCGCGATCTCGAGCTTGCGCGCACCGACGCCCGCCTGCTCGAACTGGCGGCAGAGGGCGGCGAGCAGGCGGCTGGTTCCGGCGGCGATGTCCTCGGATCGGCCGATCGGTTCGGCGAAGGCCAGCCGCGTGCGGAAAGCAGGTGCTGCCCTTCGCGGCTCGATGGGCTCGGCCAGGGTGCCCAGCGCCTGGTCGAGGCGGGTGAGCGGCTGATCGCCGAAGCGCCGCGCCAGCGGGGCGCGCGGCAGAGGATAGAGATCGCCGATGCGGCGCAAACCCAGCTTCAGGAAGGTTTCCAAGATCGGCGTGTCGACCCGTAGCCCCTCGACCGGCAGCTGGGCGAGCGCGGCGCGCTGGCCGTGGGATGGGCAGAAGAGATCGGCCTGGCGCTCGGCAAAGCGCGCCAATGCCCAGGCGGCGCCCGCGGTGTCGGCCATCGCCGCGCGGCAGGTGAGATCGTGGCGCGCGAGTCGCTCGACCAGGTCGGCCAGCAGCGCGCGTTCGCCCGCCTCGTCCCGACCGAAGAGATGGGCACAGCCGGTGACGTCGAGCAGCAGACCGGCATCGCCGCCGAAGCCGCCGGCACTGCAGGCTTCGGTTCCTTCCTCGGCGATGGCGCCGCCCAGCGGATCGACCGCCACCCAGGGCGTGTAGCGGTCGCACCAGTTGGCGATCGTCTCGATCAGGCGGCGGTCGGCCTGCGGTTCGCCGGCCGTCGTGATCAGGTCCGGCACCAGGGCGCGTGAATCGGCCAGCCGCATATGGGCGCGCAGGCCGGCGGCGCGGGCATGGGCGTTGACCGCAGCCAAGCGCGGGCAGCCGTCGCGCCAGACGACGGTGGCCGCTGCCCTAGCCGACCAGTCGCGCGTCGCTCTCGCGAGTCGATCCGTGGAAAGCTTGGGAAACCACAGCGAGACAATGCGTTTCATCGTTCCACTCCACGAGCCAGGACGGGATTTCGGCGGCGGACGGCGCACCGAAACGGTTGCGTCTGAGTTGGAGGCGCCAGCGCGCCCCGCCGATGTCGTTGAGGCCGGGCGTCGAGTGCGACGGCGCCGAAGCGATACGCCAGCGCGTCGTGCACACGCTTTGCGGTGGCGCCGGCTGGGGGCGCAACAGCAGGGCGGGCACGCCGCTTTTCTCGGCGGCGAGCGATAGGCGGCGGCCGGCGGTCGGATCAGCCGCGCGCGTCTCGCCCAGCACGGCGGCGATGCCGGGGCAGCGCAGACCCTCTTCCATCGCCCAGAACAGATCCTCGTCGCGCCGTGCCGTGACCATCAGCAGGCGCGCCGGGTCGAACCAGGCGGAGAGCGCGGCCGCAGAAGGCGGCGCATCGAACGTGCCCGACGGACGGCGGCACCACAGCAAGGTGCCGGGGAACTTCGCGCCGAAGCGGCCCAGCAGATGGGCGGCAAAGCCCAGCGCCGCGCCATCGTGGGAGGCGACGCGGCCGGAGGGGGCGGGACCGGCTTCGATTTCGTGCAGGGCGCCGGTCAGCAGACCGCCTTCGGGCAGCAGGGCATCGATCGGCGCCACGCCCAGCGGCACGGCGGCCTGGCCTGCCCGCTGGGCGCTATGGGCGCGCTCCAGCCGGCGGATCCTCTCGCGCAGATCCGCCGCGACCGGGACCGCCGCATCGTTGGCGGCCCGGGAAGCGACAGGAGGAGCAAAAGCGCTTGGGGAAATGACGGGCATCGCCCCCTCCAAAAAGCCTGACGGAACGCGGCTGGGGATTAAGTGTTCTGTTTTTGTTCTATTCGGCTGACAGCCGAGAGTCAACGAGAGTCACTCGAGGCGGCGATAGGATTTCTGCCGATCCTATAATTTTTGCGCCCCGTAGAGGCCGCCAGATTGTGGGCAGCGGGCGCCGTGACACAATTTATGGTGTCTCCCGGATCGGCCCCTACTAGGCCACTAACCGCCAGCAGTGCTGTCAGGACTTCCATCAACATCGCTTTCAATGACGGAGGGTCATTGGGATGGAAGGGTGTTAAAATGTCTTTTCCGTCTTAAGTTCAGACCATGTCCGACTGGCAATCCCGCATTACCATCGAACCGGGCAAGCTCGGCGGAAAGCCATGTGTGCGCGGCATGCGCATTTCGGTGGCGGATGTACTGGAATATTTGGCCGCCGACATGAGCATCGAGGAAATACTTTCCGATTTCCCCTACCTGGAACGGGAAGACATCCTCGCTTGCCTTGCCTACGCGGCAGAACGAGAGCGTGAACGAGGGGCAACGCCACAGCCCGCGTGAAGCTCCTGTTCGACGAGAATCTCAGCCCTTCCTTGGTTCGGCGATTGGTCGACATCTTTCCCGACTCAGCCCATGTCCATGAGCTGGGCTTGGGGAGCGCCGATGACAGTATGATTTCGAAGTTCGCACGCGAACATGACTACGTCGTGGTCACCAAGGATGCCGACTTCCGCGCTCTGAGGCTGACCTTTGGCCAAAATGCCTCCCGTGTCGTGTGGATCAGATCGGGGAACGGTTCCACGAAGGCCATCGAGCAGGCTCTCCGGTTTCGTGTCCAAGCCATAAGGGCAATGGCGGCGGACGAAACCGGAATCGTCGACATTCTCTGACTTTCCCGCCCGGCATGATGCTTGCGAAGCATCGAAGGCTGAACGCATCATGCCGTGTGGAGGCCTCGATGATCCTTCGACTTCCCTTCGATAGGCATCTCGCCCCGTCTCGCTGCCGAGACGCTTGCAAAGATGCAGCAACTCCATGCTGCGACGGCATTGAATGATCTGCGCATGCCGCCAGGCAATCGATTGGAAGCTCTGAAGGGAGATCGTAGAGGACAGTTCAGTATCCGCGTCGACCGCCGGTGGCGCCTCTGCTTTCGCTGGATTGGCAACGACGTCCACGGCGTCGAGCTTGTCGACTATCACGACTAGGAGACGACCATGACCATCCGCCGTGAAGATATCGATGCCGGACGGATCGACCTTTCTGACATTGCCGGCCCTGAGCGCGTGCCGCTCACCCATCCCGTCACGATGCTTGCGAAGCAATTTCTGAAGCCGCTGAGCATCACACCCTATCGCTTGGCCAAGGACATCAAGGTGCCGCTCAATCGCATTACCGCCATTCTCGCCGGCAAACGCGCCATCACGCCAGACACGGCACTGCGTCTGGCACGCTACTTGGGAACGACGCCGGCCTTCTGGATCAATCTCCAGTCACACTATGATCTCGAAACTGCCCGCCGCCGCAACGAGCGACGGATTCTCGCCGACGTGACACCGCTTGCTGCGTAAAGGAGGCCCCGATGAGCCATCGACTTCCGTTCCTGGCCTTGCTCGCTACGGTCTTCACCTTGCTGGCGGGACCGGTGCTGGCGCGCTGCTCGCAGAACGTGGCCGGGATGCCGGGTGTCCAGATTGCCTCGCTCGACGGCCTGCCGCTCGCGACCGGCAATTCGCCGAATCGCGCCACCATCACTTTCGTCGGCCATGCCAGCTACCAGATCGACACGCCGCAGGGCGTCCGGGCGATCACCGACTACAACGGCTACAACGGGTTCGGCCGCAAGCCCGACATCGTCACCATGAACAACGCCCATTCCACGCACTTTACCGACGATCCCGAGGAGGGCATCACCTACGTGCTGCGCGGCTGGCCCAGCAAGCCCGGCGAAACCGAGGCCAAGCACGACGTCACCCTGAAGGACATGAAGGTGTGGAACGTGCCGACCAACGCCCGCGACTGGGGTTCGAATGCGGCGCGCATCAACGGCAACTCGATCTTCATCTTCGCCATCGGCGACCTCTGCATCGCCCATCTCGGCCACCTGCATCACCGGCTGACCAAGGAGCATCTCGACGAGCTTGGCCGCATCGACGTGCTGATGGTGCCGATCGACGGTTCCTTCACGATGGGCGTGCCGCTGATGGTCGACGTCATCAAGCAGATCCAGCCCAAGATGGTGCTGCCCATGCACTACTGGGGCCGCGCCCAGGTCGAGCGCTTCCAGAGCCTGATGCAGCCGCTCGATGCCGACTTCGTGTGGCCCGAGCAGCCCACCATCGAGGTCGTGCGAGAAGAGCTGCCGGCGAAGCTGACCGTCGTCGTGGTCGGCGGCAATGGCGGAGATTGAATTCCGCCCCAGGGCACCATTCAACGCTCTGTAAGTTCAACTCATTCGGTCCGGCCGACTTGAGCCAGCCGCTCTCGAGGTGCGGTCGAGCCGCCGCGCCGCGCGGCCCGCGCTTGCCGCAGTCATCGCACCTGATAGGCTGGCCGACGGGGAGAGTGCCACGTCATGCAAATCATCGACCTGCATTCGCATTGGGGCACGCGACGCGGCTACCCGCTGCAGACCGAAACGGAACTCGCCCAGCAGCGCGCCACCTGGAACTCGGAGCCCACCTATCATAGCGAGAGCGAGATGGCGACGCATTTTCGCGCCAACACCGTGCGCGCCATCCTTGATCTCGGCTTGCAACTCTGCAGATTGCGGTTCTCCTGTGTCGATTGATTGCCGGATGACCTGATGCACGAGGTGGTTTCGGAAGACTTCCATCACCGTTCGATCCATCGGCGACT
>Ga0209693_10001246_pt1 | contig 10890 bp, 11 predicted proteins | sample HubBroMetageWRM3_FD_188345 | JGI IMG/M metagenome (GOLD analysis project Ga0209693, IMG submission 188345) | Warmed soil microbial communities from the Hubbard Brook experimental Forest, New Hampshire - Hubbard Brook CCASE Soil Metagenome WRM 3... | ecosystem: Environmental > Terrestrial > Soil...
ATCGGCTGCGTGTGAGTCCGCGTCCTCTTCTATTGGCTATTAGCGCTGGCCGTTGACTTGCGTGCCGTTGGTAATGTGGTTGCAGTTGGCCTGCGGCCTAACCCCGGTGGTTGGTGGGGTCGAGCAGGTCTGAGTCTTGCTGACGCTGCGGACGACTGCAGTTGCCACTCCAGCAGCGACCGCTGCGCCGACGCCTACCGCCGTGGCCGTTCCAGCGCCGACGCCACCTCCGGCGGCTCCGGCTCCTGCTGCACCTGCGCCAGCGCCTGCTCCGGTGGTATTCGTTGCGCTAACGGCAGAGGTGAGGGTCGCAGGGCTGACGGGAGCGGGAGCGGACGGCGATGAATTGCCGTGGATTCCAGTTTCCTCGCCGCCCTTCATCAGGACGCAAACTCCAGCGAGATCGCAGACCTTGCAGACGCCTTCCATGCAGATGACATTCATGTTGCCAGCCGCGTCGAAGAGTACGACCATTTCGGTGCCGACAACTCCAGCGACGCCGACGGGAGTGCGAATCTGAAAGCGCGCGTTGGGCTTGACGAGTTTCACGGCGCGGGCGCGGACCTGGCCGTAAGCGAGATCGAGATCGGTTTGCTGTTCGCCGGTATCGTGCTTGGCGATGGTGAGATTGGAATCGGAGCCGACGCTGAGGACGGAGCCGTCATCGAGCGCGACGCGAGCGCGGGCGAGATGGCCGGTGTTGATCACGTCGCCCCAGAAAACCTGCTGCGAGGTGGAGGCAGACACTTGCTGGGCGCCGCGGACTACGTTGACGATCGGCACGACGGCCGTGATTTTTCCGGCGCTTTGCGCCACTTGCGCCGAAACGCCAACGGGAACTGCGAGAAAAAGACAAACTAGAATTGCGATCACGGTTGTGGCTGGGCGACGCGCGTTCATCGTGCTTTCCTCCGCGGATTTCGTGCGGCGCTGAGTTCGATCCAACCCCAGTGCTTATAAATCCGTTGGAAACTTATGCGTGGGGACTGGGCGAAAAGCTATCACAGAACGGACGAAGCGGCTAGAAAAAATCCGGGCGAAGCAGGGGACGCGAGAGCTTACTTTTGAAATAGGCTGAGCGGTGGCTCGGGGCCGGCAGCTTCCTCGGCAGTCACGTGGGGATAGACGAGCCGCAGGCAGAGAAATCCGATGAACGATGCGCTCGCCGCCAACAAACCAGCGACCCGCCAGAACTGAGAGCCGCTAACGTACGCGATCAGAGCAAGAGGTATGAAGGGCCATCCGGCTTTGATACACGTTCGGGGCGACCAGCCTCTCTTGAGAGCCAAATGTGCGACAAAAGCTGCCCAACAAAAACCCAGCACGGCGATCGCGCAAAAAACTGCGAATACGTAGCCGATACGAAACAACAACTCGCGAGGACTCGGGGGCGACGCCACAAGCCAATACAGTGCACCGCCGGACGTGAAGAAGCCGGCCGCTACGACGAGCTTCGTACCGATGGACGGTTCTTTCATAGATGCCTTAATCGGATAGTAACTTAAGGTTGCGTGCGGCGCAAGTACGACGGCTATGGAATACCGCGATGCGGCGGTGGCGAGGGCACGGCATGCCGTGCCCTTGCTGACGAAATCGATGCACGCCTAGAAGCCGGCGCCGGATTTTCTCTGGGCGGCTTGTTGCTGCATCTGGGCGCTCATGGCGCGCATGGCTTCGGTGGAACCGGGGGCGCGCTTTTCGCGCCAGCGATCCATCGCCGCGACGTGCTTTTCGAGATTGGAGAAAGCCATCGGATTCTTGAACATCGTACGAAACGCGGGGACGACGGGCTTGAGGCGTTCCCAAACGACCCACTGCTCGCCGGAATTCTCGAAGAAGAATTCCTCATCAATCAGGCCGCGATTGACGATGCTCGCCACCATGTCCCAGTAGCTGAACACCATGCGCATGAAGGCGTTTTCCTGGCTTCCGGGAGGGCATAGCGTCATCACGTCTTCCGGCGAGTTCGGATTGAAATGCGACATGTACCAATCGCGAGCTTCGCGAAGGCGCGGCTCGCGGCGAATGTCGTAGAGCCGCAGCATCAGATTCACCTGGTCGTGCGTAACGTCAGACATTGTGAAGCCTCCTGTTCGAGTGTGCTTCGATTCAAGATTGAAGTTCGAAGTTCGATTCAAAATTGAAGATCGGTTCTATTCTCCGCCGGTCACCCTATTCGGGTGGACGGCATCTCACTGGATTGCTGGGGCGGCTGCGGCAATTCGCCCTGTAGTGTGACTCTCTGAAGCTGGCTGGTTGGGATGCGTGATTGCTCGAATCCGAGTTTGATGCGGCGGCGGAGTTCGCGGGCGACGTCCTCTTTGCGATTGAGTACGGTGCGGACTTGAGTGCGAAGCACGTTGCCATCGAGCGAGAGCGATTCGACGCCGAGCACGCGTGGACCATCGACGAGAGCGGGTGACCAATCGGGATCGTTGCGCAGGTCTCCGGTGACTTTTTCGAGTGTGGCGAGGGCGCGGCCGATGTGTTCCTCAGATGGAACGGTGACATCAACGAACACCTGCGACCAATCGCGACTAAAATTGGAAACTTGGCCGATGAGACCGTTTGAAATGGTGACGAGGGCGCCAGCGGTATTTCGAATCATCGTTCGGCGCAAGGTGAGATATTCGACGCGGCCGAGTTCGGAATTAACCTGGATGAGATCGCCCACGACGAATTGGTCCTCGAAGACGATGAAGAAACCGTTGATAAGATCTTTCACCAGGTGTTGGGCGCCGAAACCAAAGGCGAGGCTGGCGACAGCCGCTGCCGCTTCGATGGGCGTCACGTTGAAGCCAAATTCGGGAAGTGCAGTTAGAATGGAAACAGCGACGATGATGAAAATGCCGGCGCTATAAAGGATGCCGGCCATCGTGCGCGTTTGTTGTTCGCGCATTTGCGCGATGCGCGTGGACGATTTCGCGGCCTCCACCAGGCGATTGGTAAGCGCTCTAAGGAGCCGCGCCACGATAATCGCGATAATGATGATCGCGAGGACTCGCAGGCCGCGCGTTTGCGCGATTTGTGTCCAGCTCTTAAATGATTCGGTCATAGGCTATAGAATGAGCGCCGGAATTATACCATTCGCGCTTCGAGAGCCCGGCGCAAGATGTGGCTGCGGCTTTTGCAGCGGGGAGTGAAGAACATGGACCATCAAAAACGAGATTTTCTCAGCGTGCTGTTTACATCGGCGGTGGTGACACCGATTGCCTTGATCGCGCGCGGCGCTTTTGCTTGGCAGATGGGTCGAAGGCCGGGGCAGCCTGACCCGCTATCTGATCCGATGAACCAACCGCCGCCTTTTGACCCCAAGAAAATTCAGGAGCAGAACCAGAAGACGATCGTCCAGGACATCCAGAGGCTATACAAGCTGGCCGGCGAATTGAAGGATGAAGTAGAAAAGACGGATTCGACGAAGACGCTCTCGCTGCCCATGATTCAGAAGGCGAAGGAAGTGGAAAAACTCGCCAAGCAGATTGCGAGCCTGGCGGCAGGATAGTTAACTTCGAATCGTTAGTGGACTAGCAGTCCGGTGATGCCGATTCCGAGTCCGATGAGACCCAGGGCCGAACCGAGATACCAGAAGAAGCGCTTGCGAGTGAGCACCGTGATCGAGCAAATTACAAGAGCAGCCTCGAGAAGAACTTCGCCCAGGTCAAAATAGTTCGCGTGGCGCCGCTCAGCGGCCACCTCTTCTTCCGCCTTGCGGGCTTCGGCCTGAATATCCTGACCTTCTTCTTTGTATCGCTCGATTTCCTTCTGATACTTCTCTTTAATTTTGTCGGCCTGTTCGGATTTCTGCAACGCAAACACGGACATTTCATCCACGAAGAGCTCGTAATTGCGGCGGCGAATTTCTTTGGCCTGGTAGTAGGCCCAATGATCGGTCGCTTTCGTTTGCATCAGCATTTCTTCGGTATGCGCGCGGTGGCCGAGCAGCGATACCGCGGCGACGAGCACGGCGAGAATCGCCATGGTGACAGTGACGGGCGCAAGATTGTGCTGGGCAGCTTCTTCGGCCTGCTCTTCCAGCTCTCGAAAATCTTCGGCCATTTCGAACGCACCTTGTCTGAGATTCTTTGGGGCGATTAAACGGCTGGGATTGTAGCGGTAATCAACGGAATCGAGAAGGGCAAACTCGGTTATAGCCCGCGATTCGCTATCTGACCACGAACAGTGTGCTGCGGTCGCCGTGGAAGGCGAAGCTATTTTGTCGCAGGGGCTGGCCGCGCGCTATTTCCAGCGGGAACCTTTTCGCTGAGTAGCGGCTCCTTCTCAGACACACTTCAGTGCAGACCTGGAACCAGGTCAATGGGCAAAATATACAGCTAGTCATTGGCGTTATAGATATCATCTACGCTTTTTATTTTATGGATTCAAGCGAAACGAATTAGCATTAACGTCTTTCGATTAGCATTTCCTGCCGATAGCGTCCGGGCGCCTGCTCGAAGAAGCGCTCAAAGGCGCGGACGAAACTGGGGGTGTGTTTGTATCCGACCGCGTATGCTACTTCCTTTACACTCATGTCACTCTGCAGTAATAAAAGCGCAGCTCTATGGAGTCTTTGTTCGACCAACCAGTGGCCCAACCGTGAACCAGTCTCCGCTTTGAATAAATGTTGGAGATGCGAAGGGCTCAGGTTCAGCTCCATGGCGAGGCTGTTGATCGAATACACCGAGCCCGTGTGGACTATCTCAAGGATTTTGCGAAAATGCCCGTGCCCAACCGTATCCGTCAAAAGGCCGTCCGCCTTTGGCTGAGGAACCCAGGGCCAGAGCGTACTTCGCCAACTCAAGATTGCTTTGGCCGATTGTTGTGGAGCACGCTCTGCCGGAGAATTCCCCATGCGGATTGAGCGTTGTCCGCATCAGTCGCAGCGCCAGAGGCTGGGGTGGAACGCTGCCTCGAAGTTGTGAGTGGCATTTATCACAGGGTTCAATGTCGCGTCAATAGCCTTATATGAATCTTTAGATATGTTTTGAGAATGAACATAGGGATAATCGCGCCGCGATCCAGCGCCGCAAGTACTTACCCTATAACAGCCCTCGAGCCGATTTTCGCGCGGGGAAACAAAAATGAGGAATGGCGCGCCCGGGAGGATTCGAACCTCTGACCTTGTGCTCCGGAGGCACACGCTCTATCCATCTGAGCTACGGGCGCGCAGGTTGCGTCGCGAAGGTCTCCGCGAACGCAAGTGGGAAGCTTACTGTGTGATTTTACTCTGCTTCTTGTGCTGTGGCAAAATCAATCGCGATTCATCCCAATGAAGGAAAGTCCGCCCGACACAGATTAACATTCGCGCGGATTCCGCAGGCGAGAAGGTTTGGGCATGCCCGAGACGTTGCAAGACTACCTCAAACGATTGCAAAGCTATCTGGGCGATCGAGATCCGCTCAAAGTGCAGGCTGCCACGCCGAAGAAACTCGAACAATTGATGAAGCGCGTGCCGCGAGGCAAGCTGATGCGGCGGCCGGCTCCGGGAAAATGGTCAATCGGAGAAATCGTCGCGCACCTTGCTGATGACGAGCTTGTAGGCGCTTATCGCATCCGCAAGATACTGGAAGAACCGGGTACGGCGATTCAATCGTTCGACCAGGATAAATGGGCCGCTACGGGAAACTACGCTCGTTGCGACCCGAAACAATCTCTTGAGCTGTTCCGCGCGCTCCGGCAGGCAAATCTCATGCTTCTAAAGTCGCTCGACAAGCGGCAGTGGCATCAGCACGGAGTCCACGCTGAAAGAGGCATCGAAAGCATCGCAGCGATAACGAAACATTTCGCCTGCCACGACCTCAACCATTTGAAGCAGATTGAAACAATACTCCGCGACTCCTCTCACTCTTAGTCTCACCTTCGGTTTTATCCTCCCCGAATGGCCACTCACTCGGGAATGTCGGCGTCGTCGCCGAAATCCACACCGTGAATGTGGCAGTCACGGTTACGAAATAAAAGCAACCGCCAGGAAAACGGCTTCCTTCCGAACATCAGGCCGAGGTCCCCGCGTCCCGGTTGCAACAGCCAGGCTGCCCAATCCCTGCGCTATACTTATACCGGCGAATTGCAACTTGCCGCAGCTAGACCCTCTGCGAGGTCTCGATGTCCGCCGACAAATTCAAAGCGCTCATTGCGGAAGGGAATAGCAGCGCATACAAAGTCGCTTTCAAGGAACTCACCAACGACGAACTGCCCAAAGAAGATGTCCTCATCGAAGTGCAATACTCGTCGCTCAATTACAAGGACGGCCTCGCCGTCACTGGCCGCGGCAAAATCATCCGTAAATTCCCGATGGTGCTCGGGATTGACATGGCGGGGCGCGTCCTCGAGTCGAATTCGCCGGAATTCCGCGCCGGCGATCAAGTGGTTGCCGTTGGCAACGGCTTCAGCGAAACGCGCTGGGGCGGCTATTCTCAGCGCCAGCGCGTTCCTGCAGCAGCGCTGGTTCACATCCCGAAAGGCCTCACGCTCAAGCAAACGATGGCGATCGGCAGCGCCGGCTTCACGTCCATGCTCTGCCTGATCGCGCTCGAACATTACGGTGTAAAGCCCGGCGAAAAGGAAATCATCATCACTGGAGCGGGCGGCGGAGTAGGCTCCACCGCCGTGGCCCTCTTCGCCGCGAAGGGCTACAAAGTGGCCGCTTCGACCGGCCGGCCAGAGCTGCATGCGTTCCTGCGCGAGCTCGGAGCCACTACAATCGTCGATCGCGCCGAACTCGCCCAGAAAACCGCCCCGCTCGCATCCGAGCGCTGGGCAGGCGGCGTCGATTCCGTCGGCGGGCAAACCCTCGCCTCGCTGCTAGCAGCCACCGCGTCCTACGGCGCAATCGCAGCCTGCGGCTTGGCGGGCAGCACAGAACTTTCCACCACAGTTTTTCCGTTCATCCTCCGCAACGTCGCGCTTCTCGGCATCAATTCCGTCCTCACGCCGAGACCTCTCAGCATTCAAGCCTGGGAACGCCTCGCCCGCGAATTGCCTCTCGATAAGCTCGATTCGCTCACAACCACCGAGCCGCTCTCCGCCATCTTCGATTTAGCCGACAAAATCCTCGCCGGCAAGACCCGGGGCCGCGTCGTAGTCAACGTCACCGCGTAAGTCATTATTAAATCGTCACTTAAGCAGGCCCATCGGCCCAGGTTTACATCACCGCACAATGCCAGCCAGCCTCCAAAATCGCCGAAAAGTCTGTGCTACAGTGGTTTAGAGCTACAAACAAACGGGGCAAAGGAGCTCATGGCGATCCTGGTGACCGGTGGCGCCGGATATATCGGCAGCGTCACTGTCGAGCGGTTAACAAAGAAAGGCGAAAGCATCGTCGCTCTCGACGATCTCGCTCACGGCCGTCGCGAATCGATCGACGGCGACGTTCCCTTCTATCAGGGTTCCGTCGGCGACCGCGCACTTATCGCCCGAATCGTGAAAGACCACGCAATCGAATCCTGCGTCCATTTCGCATCGCTGATCAGCGTCGGCGAATCCGAACAGCGTCCCGCCGAGTATTTCGAGAACAACGTTCAGCAGGGAATTTCGCTGATCGGTGCTCTGCTTCAAGCCGGCGTCCGTAATTTTGTTTTTTCCTCCACCGCTGCCGTTTATGGCGACTCTGAGAAAATGCCGATCGGAGAGGATTCTCCTCAGTGGCCGAAGAATACGTATGGCTGGACGAAATTCATGTTTGAGCGTCTTCTCGAAACCTACGACACCGCCTACGGCCTGAAATCAATTTGCTTGCGTTACTTCAATGCCTCCGGCGCCACCGAACGCTGCGGCGAAGATCACGACCCCGAAACTCACTTGATCCCCAACGTTCTGGCAGCCGCGGCCGATCCGCAGCGCGAGGTGAGAATATTCGGCAATAAATACCCCACGCCCGACGGTACTCCCATTCGCGACTACGTCCACGTAGCCGATCTCGCCGACGCGCACATTGGCGCTCTCGAGCATTTGCGCGGTGTTGGTACATCCCATGCGCTGAATCTCGGCACGGGCCGCGGCTACTCTGTTCTAGAAGTCGTCGAAGCGGCCCGTCGCGTCACGGGTTGCCCGATCCGCGTTCGAATCGAGGCGTCGCGAGCGGGCGACCCACCCCGTCTAGTTGCAGATCCCTCGCGCGCCAAATCCATTCTCGGTTGGTCTCCCGCCAAATCCGATTTATCCTCGATCATCCAATCGGCGTGGGATTGGCGAAAAAAATTTCCTCACGGCTATAAATCTCTCACCAGCGCCAAATAATCCAAGTTTTGCGGTTCGATATACTCATAGGACAAGCCCTTCTCGAACATGCTTCTTGGAACGCGTCGCCAGAGTATCTTTGAACTGGGGCACAGCTCGGCTCGATTAATCGCCCAAAAGGCGAATTCCCAGCGCTCGACCTCATCGCACGCACAACCACATTTCGCAGTCACGAAGGGGCGCGTGAACTGCCGAGTCTGAGTTCCACGAAAAGTTCATCAACACTTTTTCGTTCGGCAAGCTGTGAGGCGTGATGAGAACTGCAAAGCATCTTTTCTGCGTGAGACTCGTGGCCGCCGCATCTCTTCTTATCTCTTGCGCCGGTCGCGTTTCCGCGCAATCCGACTACGCCGTGATCAAGGTCGACGACGGAGGAACCATCACCGGAACGGTTAAATGGTCCGGTCCCGTCCCCAAAGCTCCAAAACTTCCCATTACTAAGGACGCGAGCGTTTGCGATCCCGAATCGCACAAGGTTCGCGACCTCGAGCGACTCGAAATCGGCTCCGATAGTGGTGTCGCGAATACCGTCGTGTTTCTGAAGGACGTCACTAAAGGGAAGGCCATGGACCTTCCTGAAGCACGCGAGCATCTGGATCAGAAGAATTGCCGCTACGTTCCGCACATCATGCTCATTCCGCGGGGCGGCAACCTCGATGCCAAGAGCAGCGATCCTGTTCTGCACACCGTGCACATGACGGGCGCTGCCTCTAACAACATTCCCTTTCCCATGCAAAATCAGGTGATCTCGGTCAATCTGCCGCGCAACGGTGTGGTGGAACTCAAATGCAATGCCGGGCACGTCTGGATGAACGCCGAGATCCTCATCGTGACGCATCCTTATTACGCCGTCACCGATGCACGTGGCTTCTTCAAACTGACCGATGTGCCGCCCGGCGAGTATGAAATCGAGGCTTGGCATGAAGGCTGGCAGAACATGTCGGAAGAATCGGTTCTCGATGTCGCTGCGCAGGTGAGGGTAAAGCGGCCTGTCTATAGCCCGCCGCAAACATGGGCGAAAAAGGTCAGCGTGAAACCGGGAGAAACGGCGGAAGTTAATTTTGCGATCTCCGCGAAATAAAATCGCGCCCCTCGCCAATTACAGGACACGTTCCAGAAAAAACGAAAAAGCCCCGGCTTGAAACCGGGGCTTTTGCTTTTTTGCCTACAAAGCCGCTTACTGCTTGCGGCCGTTGTGCTTCTTGTTGTAGATGTTGCGCGATGCCCGATTCTGCTGCTGGTTCAACGCTTTCTTGTCCGCGCCCGTCAACTTACCGCCGTTGGCCTCGCGCATCCCCGCCTCTTCACGGTTGATGCCCTGTTGCTGTTTCTCGAGCTTGGCGGTTTCTCCCGGCGTCAACTGGCCGCTCTTCACTCCCTGCGCGATGCGGTCCTGCTGATTTTCCTTGCGCTGGCCCACTTCGCCTGGTCCGTCGTGCTGCACGGCGCCATTGTGCTTGTCGTCGTAGATCTGGTTCGACAGACGATTCTGCTGGTTGTTCAGTTTCGTGCGGTCAGCAGCCGTAAGATGACCGTCGTCTTCCGAACGCATCGTGCGCTCTTCCTTGTTCAGCCCGGCTTCCTTGGTTTCGAGGTTCTTCGTCTCGCCGGCTGTTAGTTGGCCGCTCTGCACGCCCTGTCCGATCCGATCCTGCTGATTTTCCTTGCGCTGTTGAATGGTTTGCGGCGGGTCGTTCGTCGTTGTCGATTGCGCGAAAATGGCTGGCGCCGACAGAACGAAGAGCGCTGCACCCGTCAGAACTGCGTTCATCACTTTCATCTCATCCTCCCCGTGTATAAGTGCGATATTTCCGTTTGGCCTCTTGCGTCCACCACAAAGGCCGTATGCCGATGAAACACCGCCTTGCCCGTAAAGTTGCGCAGACTCGCTGGGCCTGCTGTAAGCCCCATGAAGGCAGCGCCTTGCGGGGAAATGAAATGGTTCGAAGGGGCCAGAATCCGCATCCAACTTTGTAACGAATGCGTACTCACAATGACTACATATAGAATACAGACAGGAATCTTTGATGCCAGATAAGAAAAACTCGGATTTGACCTACGCCGACGTCACGCCGAAAGGCGTCTACATGGGGCGGCGCAATTTCTTGCTGGGGTTGGTCGCCACGGCTGGGGTAGTCGAAGGCTACAAAAAGCTCTCTCATCTTCCGTCCGCATCTGCGGCTGGAAATGCCCCAGTGAAATTGTCCGGCTTCACAAAGTGGCCGGGCAGCACTTCGGAAGAGCAAACGCCGCTTGAAAAAACCACCCACTACAACAACTACTACGAATTCGGCACAGGAAAAGGCGATCCCGCTGATAACTCGAAGAATTTCGTAACCGTGCCGTGGACCGTCTCCGTCGAAGGCGAAGTAAAAAAGCCGCGCAAATTTTCGATGGACGAAATCATGAAGCTCGCGCCCCTTGAGGAGCGCATCTATCGCCACCGTTGCGTTGAAGCCTGGTCGATCGTCGTTCCGTGGATTGGTTATCCCTTCAGCGCGCTCGCGAAGCTGGTGGAACCAACTGCAAACGCCAAATACGTCGCCTTCCAGAGCTACTACGACGTGAAGCAGATGCCCGAGGGCCCGATGGCCGGCATCGAGCTGCCGTATGTCGAGGGGCTTAGAATAGATGAAGCGATGAATCCGCTTACGCTTC
>Ga0209693_10001247_pt1 | contig 10887 bp, 7 predicted proteins | sample HubBroMetageWRM3_FD_188345 | JGI IMG/M metagenome (GOLD analysis project Ga0209693, IMG submission 188345) | Warmed soil microbial communities from the Hubbard Brook experimental Forest, New Hampshire - Hubbard Brook CCASE Soil Metagenome WRM 3... | ecosystem: Environmental > Terrestrial > Soil...
TTTCGGCGTGGACGGGGTCGAGCCGCAGGCGCTGGGCAGCAGGAAGGCGCGGCTGGCGCTGCACCTGCTCGCGCTTGCCGACGGGCAGGCGGTGCCGCCCGATGTGCTCATTGACGCCCTGTGGGGCGGCGACCCGCCGGCCCGCCCCGAGGGCCAGCTTGCCGTGCTGCTGAGCCGGCTGCGCTCGGTGCTCGGCCGCGACCGGATCGTCCTGCGCGACCGCGGTTACCTGCTGCGCTGCGACTGGCTCGACGCGGCGGAACTGGCCCTGCTCACCGGCGAGGTGGAAACCAGGCGGGAGGCCGGCCACGTGATGGGCGCGGCGGCGGCCGCCCGGGTCGCGCTGTCCCTCATCCGCGGCGAAGGCCCGCAGCCGCTGCCCGGCGAGTGGGCACAGCTGAGGCACGCCGAACTCGACCGGCTGATCGGCCGGGCCCGGCTAGTCGCGGCGACCGCGCTGCTCGAGGCCGGCGACTGGATGGCCGCCGCCGAAGCCGCCGCTGCGGCAGCCGATGCAGATCCGTACGACGAGGCGGCGCTGCGCGTGCTGCTTCGCGCCTACGTGATGGGCGGCCGGGCGGCCGAGGCGCTGGCCAGGTACGCCCGCGCGCGCGAGCGGCTGGCCGATGAGCTGGGCACCGATCCCTCGCCGCAGACCGTGGCGCTGTATACCGCGATCCTCCGCGGTGAGCTGGTGGTGCCCGCCAGGCCCGCCCCGCCCGCCAACGGCGCCGCCGGCCTGGTCGGCCGCGACGGCGAACTGGCCTACCTGGAGACGATCGCGAGCCGCGGCGGCGTCGAGGTCGCCGTGGTCGACGGCGAGGGCGGGATCGGCAAGACCACGCTGCTGCGGGCCTGGGCGGAGCGGCGCGCGGCCGCGGGGGACACGGTGCTGCTGGCCTCCTGCGGTCCGCTTGACCGCTCGCTGCCGCTTGACGCGCTGCTGACCGCGCTGGCAGCGGTGCTGCGCGGACTCGGGCCCGAACCGACCGCCGAGGTCCTCGGCGGCGACCTGCCGGTCCTCGCGCCGCTGCTCGGGGTGGCGTCGGCCCCGCGGCCGCCGCCGATGCTGGCCGACAGCATGCTCGGACCCGCGGTGCTCTACGCGGCCCTGGTCCGGGCCCTCGGCAGGCTCGCCGGCCGGGCGCCGCTGACCATAGTCCTTGACGACGCTCACCTGGCCGGCCCCGCACTGGCCGACTGGCTGCGTTTCCTCCGCCGCCAGCAGGCCGCCGGGCACGCCACCGAGCCGGCCGCCGGGTCGGCCGGGCAGGTCACGATGGTCATCGTCGCCGCCGTCCGGCCCGGCGAGGGCGAGCCGCTGCCCGCCACCGCGTCGATTCACCTCGACGCGCTCGGCCGCGACGCGGCGGCCGAACTGGTCGGGCTGGTCGGGTCGGCCGGGTCGGCCGGGCCGGCCAGGATCGACGAGCTGTACGCACGCTCGAAGGGGCACCCGCTGTTCCTGACCGAGCTGGCGCAGCAGGCCACCGGCGCGGTGCTGCCGACCTCGCTTGTCGAGTCCGTGTCGGCCCGGTGCGACGAGCTCGGCGCGGCCGGGCTGCTGCTGCGCACCGCGGCCGTGATCGGCCCGGATCTGGATGTCGAGCTGCTCGCGGCGGTGCTCGGCCGTCCCGTCATCGCGCTGCTCGATGACGCCGAGCAAGCCGTCGCCAAGCAGTTCCTGACCGAACACGACGGGACCTTCAGCTTCCGTCACGAGCTTGTCCGCGAGGCGCTGGCCGCGACCGCGACCGCCGGGCGGGCCGCGCTGCTGCACCGGCAGGTCGGCCGGGTGCTGGACCGGCGCGCGGACGCCGACCCGCTGACCGTCGCCGGGCACGCGCGGCTTGGCGGTGACCTCGTGCTGGCCGCCCGCGCGTTGCGCGAGGCATCGGCGCAGGCCGCCGAGCGCTTCGATCACGCGGCGGCCGAGGCGCTGCTCGATGACGCGCTGCGGCTGTCTCCTGACCAGGACGGCTGGCTGGCCCGGGCCCGGGTCCGTACCCTGCGCAGGCGCTACGGCGAAGCCCTGCAGGACGTGGAGCGGGCCGAGGCGGCCGGAGCGGCGGCCCTGGAGGTCGGCGCCTGGGCCTCCTATTTCGGCCGCCACTTCGCCCAGGCGGCACAGTTCGCCGCCGACGGCGCGCTCGCCGCGGCCGACGCGCCGACCCGGGCACGGTGCCTTGCCGTCGGCGGCAGAACCCACCACGCCGCCGGTCAGCTGACCCAGGCCGAACTGCTGCTCGGCGAGGCGTTCTCGCTCGCTGAGGGGGCGGACCGGGTGACGGCGGCCGCGTGGCTTGGGGTACTGCGGGCACACCAGAGCCGGGTGGAGGAGGCGCTGGCGCTGCTGCGCCCGGCGGCCCGTGGCCAGATCGGGGTGCAGCACACCTCGGCCACGCTGCACTCGCTGCTGTTCACCGGGCACGCGCACGCGCTCGCGGGCCGCCCGGCCCAGGCGCTGGCCGCGTTCACCCGCTACACCGCCGAGGTGGAACGGCGCCAGGTCCCGCGTTTCGCCGGCCGGGCGGTGAACTTCGCCGGCTGGGTGCTGCGCAACCTTGGCGCCGGCCAGCAGGCACTGGACCATCACCAGGAGGCGCTTGAGGTGGCGCGCCGCCAGGGCACCGCGGAGGTCACCATCGCCGCGCTCGAGGACCTGGCAGAACACGACCTGGACGGCGGCGATGCCGACCGCGCACAAGACCGGCTCGCGGAGGCCCTGGCCGTGCTGCAGCAAGGCGACCTGGTCTTCGGCTGGCGGCTGCGGCTCAAGCACCGCCTGGTCACCGGGCGGCTGGCCCTGCTGCGAGGCCAGCAGGAACAGGCGCTTGCCGAGGCGGCCGGGCTGGAGGCCGCCGCGACGGCGCTCGGCGTGCCGCGGTACACCTGCGTCGCCCGGCTGCTGGCGCACCGGGCCAACCGTGCCCTGGGCGTTCCTGTGGACCTTGCCGTGGTGGCCGCGGACCTCGACCTGCTCGACCAGAGCGTGGCCATCGAGGCGTGGCGGTGGACCTTCGACGTGGCCCTGGACTTCGCCAACCCGGCCTGGCTGGACCGGGCCGCGGACCGCGTGGCCCGGCTGGCCGAAGCGGCGGGCCCGTACGCCGACGGGCTGCGGCAGGCAGCAGACGCACGGCTTGGCCGCGGTGGACTGAGCCTCAGCGGGCCGCGGGCACCGTCGCGGAAACGAGCGGACTGAGCCTCAGCGCGCCGCGAGCACGGTCATGGACACGACCAGCGGACCGCCCCCCGCCGCGGCGACGGCGCGCTCGGCCGCGCGCTGCACCTCGGCGCGGTCCTCCGCTTCCAGCGAGCGCATAAACGGCGCGAACTGGGCCAGGCCCAGCCGCCACGACGCCAGCTCGGCCGCGGACTCCAGGTCGGTGCGCACGGTGGCGGTGTGCACCCGCACGTGGCCGAAGCCCGCCGCGGCCGCCTGATCGGCGAGCAGCTGCTGGTCGCCGGTCGGTGACCCCGCGGCGGGCATGAGCGTCACGTACCACGCCGGCGGGTCGTAGCCGAACCCGCGGAGCGCCCGGTCGACCGCGTCCCTGGCGGGATGAGTCCAGCCGGGCGCGAACACGCTGGCGACAAGGCCGCCGCCGACCCGCCTGGCCTCGGCCAGCCCGGCCTGCAGGTCAGCCAGGTGGTTGAGGCTGAACGCGGCGATCACCAGGTCGAAGCTGTGATCCCGGAACGGCAGCGCGACCGCGTCGGCCGCGACCCTGGGCCAGGCCGGGCCGGCCACTCGCAGCATGCCCACAGAAAGGTCGGCCCCCACGACCTGACGGGCCCCCGCGGCCAGCGCGGCCCGGGCGGCCGCCCCTGCGCCGGTACCCACGTCGAGCACCCGGCCGCCGGCCAGCGGCCGGGGAGCTGACGCGACAAGCACCCTGGCCAGCAGCGCGTACATCCGGCCCGGACCGTCGTCCCATTCCGCCGCGGCGGCGTCATAACCGGCCCGAAGGCCCCCGGTCAGTTCAGCAGCGCCGCCGCCGGCATGATCCTCGTCTCCCACCATGCGAGTTCCTCGTCGTAGCCGCCAAGCGCCTTCTCCCAGCCGAACAGGACCATCGCCCCCAGCAGGCACAGCGCCAGCTGCCGGTCCCACCAGGGCTCGGTGTCGATCCCGCAGGCCTCCAACCCACCACGGTAGACCTCGATCGAGGCCTCCTTCGACAGCGGCAGGCGGCGGCAGTTGATCGCCAGGTACCAGGCCAGGTCGCTCAGCGCCGCGCCGCGCCCTGGCTGCTCCCAGTCGAGCACCACCGTCCGCCCCGCGTCGTCGGTGCCGAGGTTGTCCAGCTTCCAGTTGCTGTGCACGAACGTCTGCGGCGTCTGGGCCAGGGCCTCCACCAGCGGGCCCGGGTCGTGCGCCAGCGGGGTGAGCACCGCGGCCGCGGCGGGCGCGACCTCGGCGAGCAGCGGCCAGCCCTTGGCGACCAGCTGCGGCACCAGGTGCGCGGAGCCCGCGGCCGCCTCGGCCGCCGCCGTCCACGGGGACAGCTCCAGGTAGCGGTGCATCGCCGGGACCACGTCGAAGTCGGGCCCGCACCCCCAGAACTCCGCGTGCAGGGCGGCCATATGGTGCAGGAACCGCTCGTGCTGGCCCGGCTCGACCGGCGCGTCGGTCGCCGGGACCAGCCACGGCGTGACGTCCCGCATGAGCAGCGCGCAGCCACCCGGCCGGGCATGGCCGCCGGAGCGGACCAGCGGCGCGGCGCCCACGATCGGCTGGTTGAAGCACTCGGGCAGCCGGGCCAGGATGCCCCGTTCCCAGAGCACAAGCGGCGCGCCGCGCAGGCAGCCCGAGGCCCGCATGGTCCAGTCCTCGGCCAGGTCGAGGTGCTTGAGCACGTAACCGCGCCCGTCGATCACCACCCGCTCAAGCGTGGCTCCCGACTTGCCCGGCGCCTCCGCGAGGACCGTCCGCTCGGTCGCGCCGGCCAGCAGCTCGGCCACGTCGCCGTAGCTCCGCCACCGGCCGGCCGCCCGCAGATCAGGCACCGGCCGCGGATCAGGCACCGGCCGCCTCCATCTCGGCAAGCAGCGCCGCGGGCCAGCGCCCGCCGCAGAACACCGTGTCGGCGACGATGCGGTCATCGCGCACCGTCAGCAGGTGCACGTGGTGCCCCGCGTGCGGCACCCCGTTCTCCGCCCAGCTCAGCGTGTACTCGACGACCTCGCCCTGGCCGCCGTCGACCGTGTACCTGTGCAGCTCGTCGAACCGGCCGGGATCGGCGAACCAGCGTGCGTACTCCGCCCGGATCGCGTCGGCGCCGCTGGCGTGCAGCCGCCAGTTGGGCACGGTCGCGTCGAGCGTGGCGTCCGCGCTCCACGCGTCACAGGCCGGGATCGACGCGCTCACTATCGCATCGAGGAACTTCTCCACCGCCGTCGTGTCTGCCATCGTCTCCTCCTGTATGAGTCTGCTCAGCAACCATCGTCGCGGCCAGCGCTTGCAGCAAGATTGCAACTACGCCCGGGCAGCGGGAACCGGCGAGGAGACGGCCCCGGCCGCGTCCTTGCCGGGCGTGCCGGCGTCCCGGCGCGGGCCGAACACGGCCAGCACCAGGGCGGCGGCGATCAGCCCGATGTTGACGGCAAGCGCGGCCTGCACGCTGTGGCCGAACGCCGCCGCGAGCGCGCGCGCCCCAGGTCCGGCCGGGTGCAGGGTACCGAACAGGACGGTGCCGACGACGGCGATCCCAAGCGCGCTGCCGACGCGCTGCGCGGTGTTGAGCACGCCGCTGGCCGATCCGTTGTCCGATGGCGGCACGGACTTCAGCACCCGGTCGATGTTCGGGGCGACGATCATCCCGTGGCCGAGCCCGGTGAGCAGCAGCGGGCCCACCAGGTACCAGCCGCTGGGCGCCCCGCTGAAATGGAAGACGAGCAGCAGCGAGGTGAGCCCGGCCGCGACCATGCCGCAGCCGAGGATGAGGACCCACCGGCCGAGGCGCTGGGCGATGACGCTGCTCTTGCGCGCCGTGACGATCGCGCCGACGGCGAACGGGCTGACGACCAGGCCGCTGGCCAGCGCGTCATGGCCGAAGCCCTCCTGCCAGGTGACCGCGAGGCTGAAGAAAATGCTGGTGAACGACGCGAAGTAGGCAAGCGCGAACACCGCGCCGGTGGCGAAGGCCGGCTGCCGGACCACGCGCGGCGAGATGAGCGGCCGCCGGCCCGCCCGCTCGGTGCGGCTCTCCCACCGCCACAGCCCGGCGAGCAGCAGGACCGAGGCGGCCAGGCAGCAGTAGGTCCACCACGGCCAGCCGTACGCCTGCCCCTCGATCAGCGGCAGCAGCATCAGCACCAGCGCCGTCGTGAGCAAGCCGAGCCCGGCCAGATCGGCGTGCTGCCGCGCGCCGCGCACGGGCGCGGGCAGGAACCTGGCCGCGGCTGGCACCGCGACCAGGCCGATCGCCAGGTTGACAAGGAAGATCCACCGCCAGCCGCTGTGCGCACCGCCCGCCGAGATCAGCAGGCCGCCGGCCAGCGGGCCGACGGCCGTCGACAATCCGATCACGGCGGACAGCACGCCGAACGCCCTGCCGCGCTCCCGCCCGGCGAACATGTCCACGATCGTGGCGTTGATCTGGGTGTAATAGGTCCCGGCCGCCACCCCCTGCACGATCCGGGCGGCCACGAGCTCCGCGGCCGTCTGCGACACCCCGGCGCCGAGGCTGGCCAGCAGGAACGCCACCAGGCCCGCGATGTAGACCGGCCGCCGGCCGATCGCGTCGCCGAGCCGCCCGGCCGGGATGAGCACGAGCCCGAAGGCGAGCGCGTACCCGGAGACGACCCATTCCAGCGCGCTGTGGCCGGCCGCGAGCCCGCGGGCCATGCTCGGCAGCGCGACGTTGACGATCGTCGTATCGAGCAGCGACATAAAGGCGCCGATCATGACGGTGGCCAGCGCCAGCCGCGCCAGCCGGTCCGACGGTGGTTGCGTGATCGACATCGGATCCCCTTCCGGCGAGAGCCCTTACCCGCGGCCCGCGCGACAATCGAATCGAAACGGAACAGCTCTGTTCCGATATTAGATCAGCCTAAAACGAAACGCAACAGGTCTGTTCCGTTAGCCGTCGGAGAGAGGCGGCGGCCTCAACACGCTTCTGTCTCATAAAACATTTTTGGCCGAACGAGCCGTGGTTTCCCTCCACGCCACCTGGAGCGCCAGCAGCGTTCCAACCCGTCACGCTCCGTGAGGGGCGCTCGGCAGCCAGGCCGGTACTTCATGCCGTGCGCAGTGCCTCGGTCGGCGAGAGGCGGGCGGCCCGCATCGCCGGGTACAGTCCGGCGATGGCGCCGATGACGAGGGCGGCGCCCAGACCGCCATAGAGGGCCACCGCGGGGATCTGCACTGACCAGTGCTGGCTCACCGCGTAGATGGCGGTCGCCACCGCGCCGATGACGGTGCCGGCCAGGCCGCCGAGGACCGACAGGAGAACGGCCTCGGCCAGGAACTGCTCGGCGACGTGGCGGCGGGTCGCGCCCAGGGCGCGGCGCAGGCCGATCTCGGAGCGGCGCTCGAGGACCGAGATGACCATGACGTTGGCGATGCCGACGCCGCCGACGAGGAGGGCCACGGCGCCGAGGCCGAGGAGCAGCCCGTTGTACGCCCCCTTGGCGGCCACCTCGGCCTTCAGGATGTCCGACGGATAGCTGATCCCCACGATCGAGGGGTTGGCCGGGTCTACGGTGGCGGGCAGGACGGCGGCCACCGCGGTGACCTGGCTGGGAACGCTGCGCAGGTAGAGCCCGGTGGGGTGGCCGTCGAAGCCGAAGTACTGCTCGGCAACCGGGAACCCGATGAAGGCCATGCTGTCCAGCTGGGAGAGCAGCTCCACCGGGTTCAAGATGCCGGCCACCGTGAACCAGTGGCCGCCGATCCACACCTGCGTCGGATGCGCCAGATCGCTGATGCCGAGCAGGCTGGCCGCCTCGGCGCCCAGGACGACCGCCGGGTAGCGGGCCGTGGCCGCGTTGAGGAAGGTACCGTCGGCCACGCTGGCGCCGAGGGTGGCGGGCAGGGCGGCGTCGGTCGCGGTCAGCGAGATGCCGCTCGTGTCTGTCGCGGGAACGAAGGGGGTGCGGTAGACGTAGACGTTCGCGATGCCGCCGATCTCGGACACGCCGGTGACCGGTCCGATGCGCGACACCATGCCCTCGGCGGTGACGGGCAGCTCGGTCGGCTGGCCGAAGCCGGTGCTCTGCGGCTGCACGGTGATCAAGTTGCCGAGCTGGCCCAGCTCGTTCAGCAGACCCGTCTTCGATGACTGGGAGATGCCGAGCACGCCGACGATGGCGGCGATGCCGATGCTGATGCCGAGCGCGGACAGCGCAGCCCGCACCCGTCGGCTCCGCAGTCCGAGGCTCCCGACCCGGACCAGGTCCCGGCGCGATAGCCGGGAGGCGCCAGTGTCATGCGCTGGCAGGCGTATCACGGATGATCCTCCCGTCCCGGATCTCGATGCGCCGCTCCATGGCCGCGGCCACCTGGTCGTCGTGGGTTATCACCACGATGGTCGTGCCGTCCCTGTGCAGCTCGTGGAGCAGTTCCAGGAGCGACGCCCCGGTGGCGGTGTCCAGGTTGCCGGTCGGCTCGTCGGCCATGACCAGGGCGGGCCGCCCGGCCAGGGCCCGGGCGATGGCGGCACGCTGCTGCTCGCCGCCCGACAGCTGGTTCGGCCGGTGGTCAAGGCGGTGGCCCATCCCGACCCGTTCGAGGGCCGCCTGTGCGAGCCGGCGGCGCTCGGCGGCCCGCCCGCCCCGGTAGAGCAGGCCGTCGGCGACGTTGTCGAGCACGGACAGGCCGTCGAGCAGGAAGAACTGCTGGAAGACGAAGCCGAGGCGCCGGGCACGCAAGCCAGACAGCTGCGCGTCCGACATGGCCGAGGTGTCCTGCCCGGCGACCCGGACCACGCCGCTTGTCGGCCGTTCGAGGGTGCCCATCACGTGCAGCAGGGTGCTCTTGCCCGACCCGGACGGGCCGACGATGGCGACCAGCTCGCCCTGGTCGATCCGCAGGCTGACGCCAGCCAGGGCCACGACCGGCGGGTTGCCCGGATACTGCTTCACCACGTCGGCCAGCTCAAGGACACCCACAGGACCGGCATCCGGCCGGGCCGGGACCGGGACCGTCTGGGTCACGGCGACGGCACCTCCACCAGCGTGCCGACGGTTATTCCTGACCCGCTGACCTGGACCAGCGTGTCGCTGTACAGGCCGGTGCTGACCCCGGTCAGGTGGCTGGTCTTGCCGGTCACCACGTCCACGCCGTACCCGCCGCCGGCCAGCGCGAGCAGCGCGTTCACCGGCACGGCCAGGACGTTGCCGGCCGTCTGGGTGGTGATGTTGACGTTCACCGGCGCCTGGTCGATGGCGGCGCCAGGCGGGGTGCTGTCCAGGGTGATGGTGACCGGCACCGTCGGCGTCGAGGTAGTGCCGGACCCGCCGGACTCGCACGGCGACTGGTCCGCCGAGCCGTCGCCGCCTCCGGCGCCGATGCCGCCCCCGCCCGGGCAGGTCGCCACGGTGCCGACCGTCTCGATGTGACCGCCCACCGTCGAGGTGCCGTCGGGCAGCACGATCGTCACCGCATCGCCGGGTTTGACCAGATATTCCTCGCTCACGTCCAGGTCGACGGCGACGATCGGGGTAGTGCCGGTGGCGGTCAGCACGGTCCCGCCCCCGGCGGACGTGCCGACCGATGGCGCGACCGAGATGACCCGGATCGGGCCGGGTTCGAAGACAACGTCGCCAAGCGGGATCTGGCCGGTCGCCTGCAGGCCGAGCGCCTTCTGCCAGCGCTGCACCGCGGCGGCGGTGGCCGAGGAGTAGTGGTTGCTCTGCGTCAGCCCGTCGCCGTAACCGAGGGTGATCAGGTCGCGGGTCAGCTGGCCCACGTCGGCGCCGTCGGACATGCCGACGTCGAATTGCCGGTAGGCGGGGAGCGAGCCGTACAGCAGCGGCACCGGCACGTCGCCGACCGAGTAGAGCGGCTGGTCCTGCTTGATGACCGCGCCCAGCTCCGGCAGCCAGGTGTAGACGCCCCCGCCCCCGTGCAGGGCCGCGATGGTGTACGAGCCGTCGTAGCCGATGGAGCCGCCCACCTGCACCGTATTACTGAGGGTGGTCCGCACCGCCGCCGCGGTGGCGACCTGGCTGCTGCCGCCGGATGACGAGGCCGTGCTGCTGTCGTTGCCCCTGACCGCCACGGCCACCCCGCCGGCTACCACCCCGCCGACCAGGGCGCCGGCGGCGGCGGCGACGACCACGACCTGCCGGGCGGAGAACTCAGCCATTGGAACCCGACCCGGCGCCGTCGGAGGGTAGGGGGTAATGCACTCCGGCGGTGGTGACCTCGATGTCTCCCGGCTCGGGCGTGCCGTTAATCCACCAGGTCGGCGCGCCTATCTTCTTGCCGCACAGGTCGCCGGCCCGCACGACGGCCGGGCTGTTGGGGTCTATCCCGGTTCCGTTGAAAGTGGTCTGGTCCCCGTCGGGATAGGGATAGTTCGGGAACCCGTTGGCCCGCATGCAGGCGACGTACTTCAGCAGCTCGGACTGATCCGGCGGGGGTGCGACCGGGTTGGCGGCCTTCAGCTCGTTCGCGGCCTGCGCCACGTACTCGCTGCAGGTACCGGTCCGTTCGTGGAGATCCCCGGCCGGCTGGGCGTTTAGCGGGACCTGGATGTAGATCACCCCGGCCGCGCTGACGGTCGGGTCGGACTGATCGGGATCACCGTGGCTGCGCTCACAGGCCGCCCACTCGTTCAGCAGCGGGGTGACGTTGCCCGCGATCTTGGCCGAGGTGCTCCCGCTGCTGCTCCCCGGACTCGTACTTGTCCCTGGGTCGGCGCTGGTGCTGGTTCC
>Ga0209693_10001248_pt1 | contig 10877 bp, 10 predicted proteins | sample HubBroMetageWRM3_FD_188345 | JGI IMG/M metagenome (GOLD analysis project Ga0209693, IMG submission 188345) | Warmed soil microbial communities from the Hubbard Brook experimental Forest, New Hampshire - Hubbard Brook CCASE Soil Metagenome WRM 3... | ecosystem: Environmental > Terrestrial > Soil...
ACCGACAGCAGCGAGGTCACCCACGACGACAGCGGCTGCGGCGAGCGGAACCGCACCAGCTGCAGGTACGTGGTGTGGCTCTCGGCCACGTCGGAGGCCCAGCGTTCCCATTGGGCGTACAGCCCGGGCATCGTATCCAGGGTCGACGTGCCCGAGCCCAGCGCGTAGTGGGTCCGGGCCAGCAACTCCGGGCCCCAGGACGGCACGCCGCCCCGTGCGTTCAGCAGTGACACGTCGGTCTCCCGGCGGTTGAACGCCGCGTACAGGGTCGGCAGGTAGGCGATCTGCAGCGTGAGGATCACCAGGCCTGCGGCGGCGGCCAGGAACACAACCACGGCCGGCGCTGCCCCGGATGGTACGGCGAAGCCCAGCGTGAACAGCGAGGACCCGGCGTCGACGAAGGCGGACACCACGCCGCGGGCGGCGAACGGCCACAACAACAGGGCGAACCCGACGTAGGCCACGAGGAGCCACGCCGCCAGCTGGGTCACCAAGATCGCCGCCGCCTGGGTGGCGAGCAACCGATCGCGCCGTCGGTACCCTTCTTGGCGGCGTTCTTCGCTATCGCCAGGGGAGTCACGGAACCGGGCCACCACCACCAGCTGGTAGGTCCGGTCGACCGCCCGGTCCACCCACCGCGTCAGCCGGCTGCTGACCGAGCGGGACACGACCATCGTGCCGATGACGCTGGACGCCGACGTGAATACGAGCAGCCCGCCGATCACCGCGGCTACCACGCGGCCCGCCAGCGGCATAACCATGGGTGGTTCTCCTTCACGTCCCGAACCTATCGGGGTCGGATTGAGCACGCGATCATAGCCCCGATAGCCTGCCAGCTATGGTCTCAGCCTGGCCGGCGGCTTCGTACGAAGACTGGCGCGCGACGTGTGACACCCTGCACGCGCACACCCAGGTGCTCGGCAAACTGGCGGTCAACCTCGCCCCGCCCGCGCCCGAGTTGCAGCACGCCGCGCTGCGCCTGACCGCGCGCGGCTGGGAGACGGCGCCGCTGCCCGCGCCCGATGGCTCGGGCGCGCTGGTCGTCGCGCTCGACCTGCACCGCCATCAGGCGGTGATCGAGCACAGCGCCGGGCCCTCCGACCAGGTTGCCTTGACCCCGAACCGGCCGGTCGGCGACGTGACGCGGGAGGTGCTGGCCGCCGTCGGCCGTCTCGGCGGACCGGTACAGATCGACCCGACTCCGCAGGAGGTCCCGTGGAACGTGCCGCTGGACGAAGACACCGAGCACGCGCACTACGATCCGGACCAGGTGGCCCGTTACTTCGGTGCGGCGACCCAGGCCGCGCTGGTCCTGGCCGCTTACCGCGCTCCGTACCGCGGCCGCTCCACGCCGGTGAACGCCTGGTGGGGCTCGTTCGACCTGGCCGTGAGCCTGTTCTCCGGTGTCTCGGCCGATCCGCCCTCCAATGACTTCATCACCCGCAACGCGATGGACTCCCAGGAGATCGCCGTCGGCTGGTGGCCCGGCGACGCCCGCTACCCCAAAGCCGCGTTCTACTCCTTCGCCTACCCCGCCCCGCCGGGCTTCTCGGGTCTGTCCGTGTCGCCGGCCGCGGCGCACTGGGATCCGGCCCTGGGGGAGTACATCCTGGACTGGGACGACGTCCGGTCCGAGCCGGATCCGCATGCCGCGGCTTTGGAGTTCGCCCGGTCGGCCTTCCGCCAGGCCTGCGTGGCCTGCGCCTGGGACAGCGACCTGGCCGCCACCGCGGACGGCACGCCACCTCCGGTCCGGTGACAAGTGCCACGTCCCGTTCGGGAAAAATCTGAATTATCCGAACGGACCGTGGCGTTACGCCTCTAGCACTGCCTTGATGCCGACCGGGAGATGGCGATGACGAGTGGCGGCGAGCCAGCCCAGATCGAGAAGCGGATGGTGGTGGAGTACGGCATCACGCTGGACGGGGTCTGGCTGCCGCTGGCCATGCTGAGGCGCCTGGGCACGCACGGGCCCTGGGACAAGCCGTTCACCGAGGCATCCCCCGACCAGGAGCGGGTCCTGCTGGCTCACTCCCTCGCCGAACCGCACAACCAGGCCGGACTGCACCGCGGCATGGGTCTGCGCGGCTTCCTCGACGCGATACCGTACGAGCCGACCGAGTCGTTCCGGAAGGTTACCGGCGACGGACATCATCCCTAGGGCGGCGGCGCGGCGTCGGTCAGGTCGCACGCCGCGGCGTCCTTGGCCACCTGCGGGAGATCGTCGATGACCCTGGTCAGGTGCACCCGTACCTGACCCGGCCCCGGCTCGGCGGTCGGCAGCTCGCCGACCCGCAGGACTTCGGCGGCCGGTCCCTGATGGTCATACCGCGCCGCGCTCATCGGCCCGCCTTAGCCGCCGACCAGACTTCCCGCAAAGCAGCTTCCAAGATGATATCTTCCGTGGAATGCTATATGCTGTCCAGCATTCCCGAGGACCAAGGAGATGCCACGCATGACCATCATCGGCATCGTCGGCAGCGGACACGTCGGCAGCAACCTGGCCCAGGCGGCCATCGCCCACGGGTACGACGTCGTGCTCAGCAACTCCCAAGGGCCGGACGCGCTGGCCGGGCTGGTCAAAGAGCTCGGACCGCAGGCCAGCGCAGCCACCCCCGCCCAGGCCGCCGCCGACGGCGACTTCGCGATCGTGGCGATCCCGATCATGACCATCGACCAGGTCCCCGTCGAGCCGCTGGCGGGAAAGGTCGTCATCGCCACGATCAACTACTTCCCCCAGCAGCTCGGCCACATCCCCGAGATCGACAACGGCACGACCACGGCGCCGGGACTGCTGCAGGCACACCTGCCGGTCAGCAAGGTCGTGCGTGCCTTCAGCATGATCAACGCCGCGGAGATGTCCCGCGACGGCCACCCCGAGGGCGATCCGAGACGCCGGGCGCTCGCCCTGGCCGGCGACGACCCGGCCGCCAAGCAACTCGTGGCCGGCCTCTATAACGAGTTCGGCTTCGACGCGCTGGACATCGGCGGCCTCGACGAGAGCTGGCGGCTCGACGCCGGCCAGCCCGCGTTCGTCGTCCGGCAGAACCTCGCCGAGCTGAAGGCGAACGTGGCCCGGGCCAAGCGAGGGGCGTAAGTCATAACCAAGGTGGAGGTCTCCAGCCCCGCCGAGCTGCTGGACGCCCTCAGCCGGACGCCGAATGAAGAAGGAGAGGAGCGATGAGCCTCACGGCACGCAAATGGGTCGCGGTCGACTTCGGCGGTCCCGAGGTCTTGCGCAATGTCGAGGTCGACGTCCCCGATCCCGGGCCGGGCCACGTCACCATCGACGTGCGCGCCTCCGGGATGAACCCCGCCGACGCCAAGCACATCGCGCCGGGCCAGGACCCCAAGCTGCTGCCGCTGTCCGTCGGGTACGAGGTGGCCGGCGTGGTGACCGCGCTCGGGCCAGATACCGAGCTCGCATCCGGCGCCGGGGCCGTCGGCGACCAGGTGGTCGCCGCCATGGTCGACGGCGGATACGCGACCGCCGTCACGGTCCCCGCGTCCGACGTCTTCGCCAAGCCCACCACGCTGACCTTCCCGCAAGCGGCCAATCTCCTGCTCGTCGGGATGACCGCCGCCGATCTCCTGCACACCTCGGAAGCCAAGCAGGGCGAGACCGTGTTGCTGCACGGGGCCGCCGGAGCTGTCGGCGTGAGCGTCCTGCAGCAGGCCCGGCTCCTCGGCGTACGCGTGATAGGCACCGCCAGCAAGGCGAACTTCGACTTCGTCAAGTTCTACGGCGGAACCCCCGTCGAATACGGGCCGGGCCTGCTCGATCGGGTGCGGGCGGCCGCTCCCGAAGGCGTCGTCGCCGCTGTGGACACGGTCGGCAGCGATGAAGCCGGCGACGTGTCGCTCGCGCTGGTCACCGACCGGGACCGGGTGGTCACCATCGCCGACGCGCCGCGGGCCAAGGCGGACGGGTACGTCTTCGTCGGCTCGTCCAACCCGGCCAGCGGCCCGTACCGAGCCCGGGCCCGCGGCCGGATCCTGAACCTCGCCCAGGACGGCGACCTGGTCGTGCCCTTGGCGGAAACGTTCAGGTTCCCCGATGCCCCGGCCGCGTTCGCGGCCCTGACCAGCCCGCACCCGCCCGGCAAGCTCGCCCTGCTCAACGAGCGCTAATGCCGCTGCTCTGGCCTGATCCGCCGCTCCAGTTCCTGGTCGACGGGCCGCCCGGCAGCGGGAGCTTGCGCCGGTCCGCCTGGAGCCGACCATGACCAGCGACCTTCAAAGCGGCGGGTTGTCCTTAGCGCTGTGCTTTCCGGCCGCTGCTGCCTGTCGCGTCGTGCTGCTTACTACCCTGCTTGTCGCTAGGCATATCGGCTTTCATGGTGGCTGGTGCGGTCTCCGTCAAGACGACGACACCAGCGCACATCACCGCGAAGCCGGCCGCCGCCAGGGCCAGCACGGTGACGTCAGATGTGAAGTGCTCGTTGAACAGCCACACGCTCAGGGCGATGCTGACGATCGGATCGATGATCACGATGAAGGGCTGAGAGGCCCGCAGCGGCCCGACGTGTAGCGCCGCCTGCATCAGGAACAGGGCTGCCACACTTCCCACAGCCAGGGCATAGACGGGCCAGTGGGTGAACATCCCGCCCACGCCGAACTGGGTCAGCGTGTCGGTTGTGGCCTTGATGAACGTTGCGACCAGTGCCCACATGACCGCCGAGGCCGAGCCATACAGCGCCGCGCGCACGCTCGAGGACCCCCGCTGCGCTAGGACCGCCAGGATGCCAGCACAGGCGCAGCAGGCCAGCCCGGCCGTGAACCAGTGCTTACTGGCAGGCGTGAGCTGGCCGCCGCCAGGCTGCCCCGCAATGACGAACACGGTCAGGCCCGCGCAGGTCACGGCGGCGGCGACCCAGGTCACCAGGCGGATCGACTGGTGGATCCAGAACCGGCGCAGGAGGAGCATGAAGACCAGTTCGGTGGCCAGCACCGGCTGTACGATCGACAGCAGGCCATTGTGCAGGGCCAGGGCCTGGAACACGAACGCCGCCGCCAGGGCCGCCCAGCCGAAAAGCCACAGCGGATTACGGAACAGGTACACGACCAGCCGCCAGCCCGAAGACCGGCGCGGCGCAGCGGTACTGGCAATGTGCTGGGTGGCCTCATTGACCGCGTTGGACAGGGCGGCCAGCAGGGCGAAGACGATCACCATGTCAGCCGCCCCGGGCCGGCTGCCCGTCCCCGACCTACACCGCTCGGGTACGTGATCTCCTGCACCGCCGTCGGCCCTTCCCGCTTGGAACTTGTCAGCCGACCCCGGCGTCAAGGCCCAGGCCGTCCCCTCCCCAGGCCGGGAGGCTGAGGACAATCCCGCAGGTTTTCCGGCCCTTACCTGGTTGTATCGTGCGGCATCACGGGAGCGCGTGCATCACCCGGCAGGGATGGCTGCCGCTCCCTTCGCGTCATCCGCGGGGCCTGCCTCGGCGGCGTCGGCGGCCAGCAGCGCGGCGACCGCGATCTCGGCCTCGGCGGCGGCGGGTAGCAGGGCAGGCAGCCGGGGGATGCCCGCCAGCTGCCCGTCGGCGGTGTACCGGTTAATCACCCGGGGATCGATGTAGGAGCCGCGCGCCACGGCCGGGGTATCGCCGAGCCAGTCCGCCACCCCGCGGGTGGCGGCGGTCACCGCGCTCCTGCGGCTCCGCGCGGTCGGCGCTGAGTCCGCGTTCGCGAGCAGCAGCGCCATCAGCACGGTGGCGTTCCAGGTGCGGAATTCCTTCGCGGTGAAGTGGCCGCCGGCGCGCGTGGCGATGTAGCTGCTCACCTGGTGCGAGCGAAGGGGCCGCCACGCGTCCCCATCCTGGAAGGAGAACAGGGAGTCGGACGTGTTGTCGCTGCTGACCAGCGAGCGGACGACGGACCGGACCGCGTGGTCGGTGACGGTGATCGTCCGGCGCTTGCCCTCCTTGGCGATGTAGTCGAACGCGACGCCGTCGTGTGTCACGGTGACATCGTGCTTCTGCAGTGTGGTCGCCCCGAAGTGGTGATCGAGCTCGGCGTACTTTTCCCCGCCGATCCGGAACAGACCGAGGTCGAGGAGCCGGACCGCGGCCGCCGTCACCCGGTCACGGTCGAGGTGGCGGCCGGCGAGGTCCCGCACCGTGGCCGAACGCAGCGTGGGCAGCGCGTCGGCGAACCGGAGCATGTGCGCGAACTTCTGGGCGTCGCGCTGTTCACGCCACACCTGGTGGTAGCGGTACTGGGTCCGGCCTCGGCTGTCGACGCCGGTGGCCTGGATGTGGCCCAGCGGATCGGGCGAGATCCAGACGTCCTTCCAGGCGGGCGGAATACCGAGGGCGGCGATGCGGTGCAGTGTCTCCGGATTCGTGACCTCCGCTCCGGAGGGGTCGTAATAACGGAAGCCGCCGCTGCTCCGCTCCCGGATGATCCCCAGACCGTGCGGGTTACTGCGGATCAGCCCCGGGACGGCCGCAGCCGGGGAAGATATATCGGCACTCATTGGACGTCACCTCCGGAGCACAGCATAAGCATCACCATGTAGACACTGACGTGGTAGCCGTGCCCGGTCAGGACGTTGTAAACCCGCTGCCAGCTGGAGCCATCGACGAAGCCCCATGCACGAGAACCACGTTCTCGGCCGGCACTGCGGTGCTCACGATCCCTATCTTCTGCAGATAGCCATCCATGTAAGTAAATTCTTTGGAAGTAGCATGTGTAGAACCTAGTTAGGCGGCAACGCCGCCTGCTCGTCCGGAGAGATCGCGGAGATTTGCCACAGGCGCCGGGCTTCGTTCGGCCCGCTTCCGGAGAACTGGCCTAGGTGGAAGTTGCTTCGGTAGGCGGTACGGTAGATCGCATGGAGGGAATGGTCGTGTCGGCTCTGAGGCAAGTGTTCAACGATCTGATCCGTTTTGAGATCGAGCTGTGGAATGCGGTCGACGCCCGGCTGAAGAAGGAGTTCGACCTGCCGTTGACGCACTTTGAGCCGATGTCGGTGATGGACCGGCTGCCCACGTGCCGGGTCTACGACATTGCCAGCGAGCTGGGCATTACCACGGGTGGGACGAGCAAGCTGGTGGACCGGATCGAGGCGGCCGGCTACTGCCGGAGGTTGCCGAACCCGGAGGACCGGCGGTCCTCGCTGCTGGAGCTAACCCCGGAGGGGCGGCGCCTGTTCGCCGCGGCCGGGCAGGCCTTCGATGATGAGCTGCAGCGCCGGCTCGGCGCGGCGGTGCCGGAGCGAACGCTGCGTCAGTTCGCGTCGACCCTGGCGCGCCTCCGGGCGTCCGGCCACCGCGCCGAGATGGAGCAGACCGCCTAGCTCGGTTTCCATAGAACTTCCTTTCCCATGACGGGAACGCCACTAGGGCTGGTGCTTCGCCGATGGCATGCCCCTGACACCAGACCAGGGTTGAGGCCGCGGCACGGGTGGCCACCTTGGCCCAAGATGCGGCCTGAGGCGGTGGCTCAGCGGATTTCCTGAGCGGGGACCGAGGATTAATCTGATCGTGTTCGGCGGCGCTCAGCGAAAACGAGGTAGTCACGATTCAGGCGCATCTGCCCGAAGCACCGAATAGCTTCATCGGTCGTGAGCGCGAGCTCGACGAGCTGCGTCGGCTGGTGTACTCGACCCGTGCGCTGACCCTGAGCGGCCCCGGCGGGATCGGGAAAACCAGGCTGGCCCTGCGGTTGCTGGCCTCGATGGCGGGTGAATTCCCCGACGGGGCATGGTTCGTCGAGCTGGCCGACCAGCGTCAGCCCGATCTGGTCATCTCGCGCGTGGCGACTGTGCTCGGCGTCAGCGAGGAGCCGGGGCGCCCGCTGCTCGAGACGCTGGCCGACGTGCTGCGACGGCGGCGGCTGCTGCTGGCCCTAGACAACTGCGAGCACCTGATCGATGTGTGCGCTCAGGTCGCCCGCCAGCTAGTCGCTGGTCGTGCTCGAGCCCGAGGTGCTGGGCCAGGCCCGCTACCGGATGCTCGACACCATCCGGGAGTACGCGGCGGCGCGCTTGGCCGACGCCGGGGAGTCGGCGCAGCTCCAGCTCGTGCTCCGCGATTACCTACTGCTGACCGCGGAGCAGAATCTGGCCGTCGGGATGGCCCAGGTACCCGTCCCGTGGTCGGATCGGGTTGACTGTTCGCGCCGCTACATCGTCGACGCTGAGAACGTATCCCAGGTCCTGACCTGGTGCCTGGCTCATGACGACGCGGAAATCGGCCTGCGGATCTGCATCGCGGTCAGTCCGCGGTGGCTCGTCTGGGGCACCTTCGCCGAGGGCGGCGAGTGGCTGGATTCCTTCCTGGGCCTCGATGTGCCGACTCCGGGACCGCACGTACGGGGTGCCGCCCTGGTGGCGCGGGCGCAGCTCGCTATGGCCAGCGATCCCGCCGCGGCGGGAACTCTCGCCAAGGAAGGACTGGCGCAGTGCCGCCACACCCGCGACGACTTTTGGACGGCGGTAGCGCTGAACCTGCTCAGCGAGATCGTCCTGCAGACGGGGCGGGCGGACGAGGCGATGGCCTGCGCCGACGAGGTGCTGTCTCTCGCGCAGGCCGCCGGAGACGGGTGGAACGAGGGCTATGCCCTGGGCACCAAGGCCGCGATCGCAGCCCGGGCGGGCCTGTTGCGTGAGGCCGAACAGCTGGCCAGTGCCTCGGTCGCCGTGATGCGGCACATCGACCAGCAGTGGGGGGTGGCCCGGGCCCTGCTCGGCTTGGCTGACCTGGCCCGGCTCCGCCATCACCCGGGTGAGGCGCACGACCGTTACGTGGAGGCGCTGGGCATCTTGGAGGAGATCGGCGCCCGGCCTGAGATCGCGCGCTGCCTGGCCGGCCTGGGCCGGGTGGCCATGGACCTTGGTTCGCTTGAACAAGCCCGGCGGCACCTTTCGAGGAGCATCGAGCTCAGCCAGGCGACCGGAACCCGGATAGGCGTAGCGCGCGGACTCGAGGTGTTCGCCATGCTGGCCGTACAGGAGAAACAGGCCGAGCGGGCCGTGCAGCTCGCCGCGGCGGCCGCGGCGTTGCGCGAGTCGGCTGGCGTGCCGCCGCTTCCGGCCGCCCGAACAGGAAAGTACCTCGCTTCAGCGCGCCACCTGGGTGAATCCGCCGTTGCCCGGCTCTGGGAGCAGGGCCTGGCGCTGAGCAGTGAGGCCGCCGTCGCGCTGGCGGTGGACGTGCGCCCGTCGAGGCCGGCGGACAGCCAGACTCGCGCGCTGACCGTCGTCGGGGATGGCGACGAAACGTTGCCCTCGCCTAGCCCGCTCGCCCGGGATGAGTAGAGAAAATCGACCAGTGCCACGCTTCGGTTAGCATGCTCCCAGCCTCCGAAGCCGGAGGCCCTAGGTGCTGGGTGGGGCGATGATCTCTGCGGATATGCCGGTGATGACCGTGTACGGGGCTTCGTGGTGCCCGCACTGCAAGCGGGTCAAGAAATTCCTCGCCGCGCACCGGGTCCGTTACACCAACGTCGACATCGACGCTAACCCCAAGGCCATCGATCGGCTCAAGGAGCTGCAAGATGGCGGGCAGATCATCCCCACGGTCGTGTACCCGGACGGGACCCACGAGGTGAACCCGAGCGACGAGGCGCTGGCCCACCGCATCGGCCTTACCCTCGAGGCCGATCGGTCGGCCTACGACCTGGTCATCGTGGGGGGCGGGCCGGCCGGGCTGGCGGCCGCCATCTACGCCGCTCGGGAAGGCATCGACGCGATCGTCGTGGAAGCCAGCGCCCTCGGCGGCCAGGCTGGGATCAGCGACCAGATCGACAACTATCCGGGATTCCCCGACGGCATCTCCGGCAGCGAGCTGGCCGATCGGTTCGTGGCTCAGGTCCGCCGATACGGAGTGGAGCTCGTCTCCGCGGTGTCGGTCACCGCCGTGGAGCACGATCATGACGACGTGATCACCACGTTGTCCTCCGGTCAGCAGCTCACCTCCCACGCGGTGATCGTGGCCACCGGCTCGACGTACCGCCGTCTCGACGTCCCCGGCGAGCAGGAACTCATCGGCGCCGGCGTCCACTTCTGCGCCACCTGTGACGGGCCCTTCTACAAGGGGGCCGACGAGGTACTGGTGATCGGCGGTGGCAACTCGGCCCTCGAGGAGGGTCTGCACCTGTCCGAGTTCGCCAAGAAGGTCCGGGTGCTCACCCATTCCGGCCTGACCGCCTCACCCGTGCTCCAGGAGCGGGTGCGGTCCGACCCGCAGTTCGACATCCGCACCGGGGTCGACATCGTCGAGCTCGAGGGCGGGCGCGGCCGGTTCGCTGCCGTGGTGGCCCGCGACCGGGACAGCAAGGAGATGCTCCGCTTCCCGGCCGCCGCGGCATTCGTGTTCATCGGGCTGAAGCCCAACAACGCGTTCCTGGGTGAGGCGGTGAAACGCGATTCCGGCGGATTCCTGGTCACCAGCCCCACCATGGAGACGTCCCTGGCGGGCGTCTTCGCGGCCGGCGACGTCCGCTCAGGGTCGACCAAGCAGCTGGGCTCCGCGGTCGGCGACGGGATCGCCGCCCTGCTTATGACGCGACGGTACCTCGAGGCCCATCACCACAAGGCGGTACCGCTGGTCGACGCCTAAGGACGGCGCCGGGCGGCGAATCCGGCCTGCCCATGCAGTAGCGTCGATAGCGTGCTGCTTACCGCCGAAAGTGCCGTGGTGCTCTTGGTCGACATGCAAGAGCGGCTCGTGCCCGCCATCCACGACGGCGACGTTGTGGTGGCCCGGGCCGTACGCTTGGCCGAGGCGGCCAGGCTGCTGGACGTGCCGATCCGCGCGACCGAGCAATACCCGGCCGGCCTGGGTCCGACGGTGCCGCCGCTGGCGGACTACCCGGAGGCGGTCCTGGCCAAGACCGCATTCTCGGCGACGGCAGATCCGGGTTTTCACGCG
>Ga0209693_10001249_pt1 | contig 10875 bp, 13 predicted proteins | sample HubBroMetageWRM3_FD_188345 | JGI IMG/M metagenome (GOLD analysis project Ga0209693, IMG submission 188345) | Warmed soil microbial communities from the Hubbard Brook experimental Forest, New Hampshire - Hubbard Brook CCASE Soil Metagenome WRM 3... | ecosystem: Environmental > Terrestrial > Soil...
GGCTGCGGCGAAAACAGCCCCGCGCTGTTGCCGCCGCATTCGATGAACGCGATGCGCGACGTCATCGGATAGCGCAGCAGCGCCTCATAACTGAAAATCAGCGGCCGTTTGACCAAGCCATGGATCAAAAGCTGATGCGCGCTCGGATCGATATTCGGAACGCCGTCATGAACGATGGTGAAGAACACGCCGTTCGGCGTGATCATGCCGTCAAGCCATTGATGCGGAGCCCGCGACTGCGAGGTGCGCGGTTCGAAGTTGGGATTGGACAGCGTGCGCACCACGTTCTTGGCGAATTTCGATGGCACCTGATAGGCGGGAACCGGGTCGCCCGGCGACAGGCCCCAGTCCGGCTCGGCAAGCGGTTCGGCCGCGGCGCCGGTCGCATTCAGTCCGACGCCGGTGGACATGGCGCCGGCGAAAGCGACACCGCGCGCCAACAGCGCGCGCCGGTGCAGGAGGCCATTGCCCGCCACCTGTTCGGTCTTGCTCGGCACCGGATTTCTCATCGAGCGCATCATGGTTTCACCCTCGTGATCATGCCTGGCTGGGGTTGTTTGCCATCGGGACTCCGCTACGGCTCACGCGAGGCGACATAGGCCGCGATGGCCAGCATGTCGTCGATCGTAAGCCTTTGCGCGACGCTGTGCATCAGCGCCTCCGCAGGTCCGGAGCGGCTGCCGTCTTGGAAAAAGTAGAGCTGGCGGACAATGTAGCCGGTGTGCCGGCCGGCGATCGCGGGAGTGGCGCCGACGCCCTTCAGTGCCGGACCGTGGCAGATGACGCAGGCGGTGGTCTCCCCGCCGCCGGTCGTGACCAGGGCTTGGCCTTTGGCAATGCTGCCCGGCGGCGCATAAGCGACAAAACCGGATCGTGGATCGCGCGCAACCGCGGCCGCCTGGTTCTCGGGCAGTTCGACGATGCGGCTTCCGATCGGCTCGGTGCCGCCGTCGGCAAGCGCCAGCCGCATGTTGCCGGGATTGACATAAGTCTTGGGCACCGTGTCGGTCTCAACGACACGGACCCAGGGCCGCGCGGCGAGCGAAGAAAAATATGCGGCGGCCGATTGAACGTCGGCGTCGCTGAGAGCCTCGGCGATGGCCGGCATTGCGCCAAAGCCCTTCCTGGTGCCGCTTTTGAAATCAGCCATCTGGCGCACGATGTAGGCTGCAGGCAGCGCCGCGAGATAGGCCGATTCATCGTGACCGGTGCCGACCGGCAGATGACAGGAGCCGCACGCGAATGTCGCAGTGCCTTGCGCGACGACCGGCGGCATCGGCGGGTGCATGTCGGGAAACCAATCCGGCGGATTTTTCAGATCGTCGATCTGTTTTTGCGTGTAGGATCTGGTGCTGCCCGCTAAGGTTTTCGGCTGGTCGTCCTCTTGCGCCGGCGGCTGGATCGTGTCGGCGACGGGAAAGGCCCAGTCGGGCCGGTCGGCGCCGTGCGCAACGACTGGCATCAGGACGATAAGCAACGTCAACATCGATCTGTGCATGGACCTTATCTCATCACGCTGTAGGTCTATTCTAGTCCTTAAATTTCTGTTCTCCCGCCTTCCGTTGAGATTCGATCGATGGAACAAGTGGCCCGTAGTAGCCGTAGGTGTAGTAATGGCGGGCGCCGTGCGCATCGAACGTCACCGGCATCACGCCGCCCTCCCAAACGCGAGCTTGGGCGACTACGGGCGACGCGGTACTCAGCACGACGGCTAAAGTGCAAGCCGAGAGCCCAACATACCTCATCGCACGGGCCGCATGTAAGCGAGCGGTGTGAACACAAATCCGAGAACCCAAAGAACCGGACCGGCGAGACCAGGCCATAGCGACCAGTAGCGGGGTGTAAGGACGAAAAATATCAGCCCTGTCGGCGCTTCCTCCAGCGGATCGGCGTGGCCGAATATCATTTATTTCATGGCAGATGATGCGCATCATCTGCCATCAAACGTCAGTGCCGGTGGCTCGACGTCCTCGTCGAACGCCTTAGCCGAAGCGGCGAATCCCTTGCGGGCGTCCGCGCTATCGAACAGGTCCATCGTTATGTCTAGCATCACGGCATCGGCGGCAGCGACGCCGCCGTTGCCCCACGTCTTCAGCAGTGCTCGCACGGCGCCGTAGGCGCGGGTGGGCCCGGTCGCCAGATGGTGCGCCACAGCGCCTGTCTCTTGCGTCAGTCTGGCGGCTGGAATGAGATGCGACACAAAACCGAGCTTGAAACCTTCCGGTGCGGGCACCCTGTCCCCGAACATGGCCATTCGCGCCGCTCTGGCGCGGCCAATATGGGCAGCGAGTCGTTGCATGCCCCCTGCAATGGGCAGCATGCCCGTAGTCACCTCGATATTCTGAAATGCCGCGTCTTCGGCTGCGATGATGAGGTCGCAGGCAAGCGCGAGCTCAAAACCGCCACCCATGGCGATGCCCTGTACCGACGCCAGCGTCGGGACGCGCAGTGCTTCGATGGCCCGATAGGATTGGTTCACTTCCGCCACAAATGTCCGGAACCAGTTGACGTCTTTTCCCGGCCACTCCCGCACTTCACCGCCGAAACTGAAGTTCGGCCCTTCCGCTCGGACCACCAGGACGCGGATGCCGCTCTCGCTCGCCCGGTGCACTGCATCAAGAAGGTTGGTCGCGAAGGCCGAGTCGATTCTGTTGAAGGGCGGATTGGCCAAGACGATGCTGCCGATTGCGCCGTCCTGTTCGAACCTGACTGTCTTCAAATGTGCCTCCTGTCGCTTCAGTTGCGCTTATTCCTGCGGTGGAAGGCAGTTCTTCAGCGGCCAACGGACTCTTCAGCCCGCTTCGGAATGATCGGCAGAAGCAGGTGGGAGGGGTGCTCTGCATCGCGGTAGACCTTGTGGGTCACGGATTTGCTGATGCCGATGTGGTAAGGGATATATTCCACGTGGCTCATCGCGCCGGTGCCGGTTGGGCTATCCATGCTGGTGATATCCAGGCAGATGCGATGTCCGGCTTTGAATTCGTTGGCTGTCGCCAGGATTTGGATCTCGTACTTTACGATCTCGCCCGGCTCGACCGGCTCGATCGAATCTCGGGTGAGCTTGTAGAAAGGCTCCCAAGGCTTGCTGCGCTTCTCGTCCAATGCGCGATAGGACGCCTTCAGCCAGCCGCGGGTAAGTTCGCGTTCCGGTAGGTTGTCGGGAACGAACCGCTCCCCTTCGCGTGCGGTGCGGACCGAGACGTCCGGACCGACGTCCTTCAACACGACGATCCAGTTGGTATCGGTCTCGTCGATCGAAGCGTAGAGTGTCAATGAGATCGGCCCCGCGACAAGCACGTCACTCGGCAGCGGATCGGTCATATACCGCAGCCTCTCGATCTTCATCGTCTGCGTCAGCGGCATCTGCGCGAACACGTCCGGCTGGCGCGCGACCGCATTCGTCTTTGAGAGTGGAGCAGGCTCCTGCGTCGTCAGGCGCTCCCACGTCGACAGGAAATATTTCGTCCATTGAGTTTCAGGGAGAGGCCAGTCTTGGCCGGTACGCCATTCGTTGGCGCCCATCACCCAATATTTTACGGGAGGCTCGTCAAGGATGCCCGTATCTTTGCCTTTCAGCCAATGGTCGTACCACCGGATGATTTCGTCGTGGTAGACGGCGAAGGGCCGTTCCAGGTGAGCGGGCGGCGCGAACAGAAGCTTGCGCGGCTGCGTCTTCACGTTCTGGAACCAGTGCTGGGCGCCCAGCCAATGAAGCTTGTAAGTGTATCCGTAGGCGCCGGAGCCGGTATAGAACGGGATGCTCAGGTCCTTAAACGCCTTTTCCGCATTTGCGACGTCGTCGTCCTTTGCCCATGGCTCGGTCAGCGCCTGGTACATCAAGGCGGTGCGCTGGCCCTTCTGCGTGAGGATGTTGTACAGGTTGACATAGACCTTGTAGTCCGGATTTGCCATTGCCGCTTTCCAGTACTCCTCCTGCTGCTGCGGCAGCTTGCCGGGGATGCCGCGTGGTTCGTGAACAACGCTGAACACATCAAGAAGATAAGGAAAGGTGTGAAGCACGCCGCCGGGGTAGAAATCGCGAAAGCCGAACGGCCCGCCGTAGGCGCTGCAGGCGTCATATGGAAAGATCGCCTTCAAGGCAGGGTGGTGCTGCAGCGCTGCACGCCACTGCTGACCGGCAAAACCTGAAATGCCGACCATGCCGACTTTGCCGTCGGACCATGGCTGTCGGGTTATCCATTCGATCGTGTCGTAATGGTCCCACTCTTCGTCGCCGTATTGGCCTTCCGACTTGCCGGAACCCCGCGGCTGGGCGATCACGTGGACATAGCCGTTGGCAACGAAACGTCGCGTGTCGCCGGCCTCCAGCGGACCAAACCAAAGCGGAGCGTACGCGGGCTGTGGGGGAAGGACGTCGGCAATGTCCGGCCCCTGGTTATCCTTGTTGTGAAGCGACGTCGCAAAGAGCGCCGGATACTTTCCCGAGGCGGTCGGACGATAGACGTCGACCGACAAGTGAACGCCGTCACGCATTTTCACCAGAACGTCGCGTTCTTGAATCATCTCGATATCGTTATGCTTCTCAGGCATGCTTACCTCTCCTGGTATCAATAGTGGCCGCACCTCAGGCGTCGATCGCCACCGCCAAGCAACACGCCGCCCAAAAAACGCAGTACTCGTACCCGCCAAAATTCCACAGCCATCTGCCCTTGCTGACGCGATACACGGCGGCGCCCGCGATCAGGAGGTGGACGGCCCCGAGGACGCCGAAATAACGCGCATACATGTTGGAAAGAAATGACATGGCGACGGAAGCTTCGATCACGCAGGCGACATACATCCAGAATGCCGGCGGCTTAAATCCCGCTGCCTTGAAAAAGCCGACCGTGCCAGAGCCAACAAGTTTTGAGTAGACGTGCGGAATTAGGAATATCCCCGCGACAAGTCTGACGATCGTATCGCCTCTGGTGAAATCGAAGTTCTGCGCAAGCCAAGACATGCCGGCACGTAGCCTCTCATGGGTGATGACGTCGTGTGATCGTTCGATTTCGGCTCCTCGCGCCGGTTTGTTCACGCCGCCTTCCCAGCGCTACCGAGAAGCTGCATCTCCCAGGCAAAAGCGATGCCTGAGGCGCCGCCGTGCTGAACGAGAACTTCGGCGAGCGCACCCAACGTTTCTGTGCGCGCCCAATCGCGCTGCCACTCGCCAAATACGGCGAGCCAGGTGACAGGTGTTATGCCGGCCTGCACCATGCGCCGAATTGCCATGTCATGCGCCTCGACGGAAACCCCACCGGAAGCATCCGTCACGGCATACACCTCGTAACCTTCGCCCTGCGCCTGTATTGCAGGCATCGCCAGACACATCTCGGTCCAGAGCGAGGCAATGACGAGCTTTTTACGTCCTGTCTTCTTCACCGCCTCGACGACGCGCTTATCTTCCCACGCGTTGATGAAGGTGCGATTGATCGGCTTTTGATCGGGAAAAACGTCTTGGACGTCTTTGATCAGGAGCCCGCCGCGCTCCTCGAGAACCGTTGTCAGGATGGTCGGTATCTTGAACCCCTTCGCGGTCTTTGCCAGGCCTGCGACATTGTTCACGATCAGCGTAGGCTCATGACTGTGCAAATTGGCGAACTGGAATGCCTGATGGTCGATCAGCAGCAGCACGCTGTTCTGCGGCGTCAACAAAGCTTCGATACCGGCGTGCGGATTGGGAGAGTCGCTCATGGTCGCTCCTTGCCCGAGATGGGCGGATTGAAGACTTGCTTCGAGGCCGTGGCATCGCCAGGGCCATCGAAAAAGAGATAGACGGCGGCAATCCGGCCGTTCCGGGCGATGAGGAAATCAGTCCCGGCGTAGGCTGGCGCCTTGCCGGGGCTGCCCGACACCCACCGGACCCGCGCGGCGTCGCCCAACTCCTCTGGCGCGCCGATCGGCTGATATTGAAAGTCAGGATGAGTAGCCTTGATCACGCCCGCGATGCGGTGGATCTCGTCGCGGCCACGGTGGGCGCCGCTGTTGGGGTCGTAGAACACGCAATCTTCGTTGTAGAGCTCGTCAATGGCCGCGCGACGACGCGCGGGATCTTTTTCACCGAAGACGTCGTGGAGACTGCGAACTATCAGGGTCGATGCGCTGTAGGACATGGCTCGTCTCCGTGAACTCGCCGACGGCGCGCTAAACCTGATGCGCCCTCATGGCTGCCCATTTGACAGCCTCAAGGACGTACTTATGCAACGACCTCCTGGACAGATCGGGAATTGGAATACATATTTGTCCTGAATAGAATAATCGGGCTGCGTAATGACCCCAGTTCAAGACCTCAACAACCTCTATTTCTTCGCCAAAGTCGTCGACTTCGGCTCCTACACGGCGGCGGCGAAAGCACTGGGCTTGCAGACGTCGAAGCTTAGCCGCCGTATCGCCGCGCTGGAGACCGAGCTCGGCGTGCGCCTCATCAACCGCACGACGCGGCGTCTCTCGCTCACCGAAGCGGGCAAGACGTTCCATCGGCATTGCTTGGCGCTCCTCGATGAAGCGCAGGCGGCGAAAGACGCCATGAGCCAGATTCTTGCCTCGCCACAGGGGCTCGTGCGCATCTCTTGTCCCACCGGCCTGCTACAAGGCGGCGTCGCCGACATCCTCGCGCGCTTCCTCGCCAAGCATCCGCGCGTGCGTATCGCGCTCGACGCCACCAATCGCCGCGTCGACGTCGTCGACGAAGGTCTCGACATCGCTTTGCGCGTACGCAAGCCGCCACTGGAGGATTCCGATCTCGTCATGCGCGCGTTCGGGCCCGACGAGATGATCCTCGTCGCCAGCCCCGAACTGATTGCCGCGCACGGCAAGCCACAAACGCTCGACGATATTGCACGAATGCCGACGCTTTCGATGACGAGCGCCGGCGCGAGCTCGACCTGGCGTTTCCTCGGCATGGACGGCGAGCCCGCCGAACTGACACATTCGCCGCGCCTCCAAACGGACGATCTCTTCACGCTACGGCATGCGGCGCTGCTGGGGATTGGTGCAGTCCTTGTCCCGCGTCTCGTCGTGGCGAAGGATTTGGAGCGCGGTGCGCTCATCCGATTGCTGCCGTCGCTCAAGGCTCACACCGGACTCATGCACGCCACTTTCCCGTCCAGGCGCGGGATGGTCCCCGCGGTTCGCGCGCTCCTCGATTCCCTATCGGAAGGACTCACGGTCGGCCCGGCGCCGGAAAATCAAATTTGATCCGATTGATCATGTCTGCTGCTGGCCGTAGCGTCAGTTACTGCGTCGCAGCGACTTGGTCGCTTCGCGGACGGACGGCATCAGAACCACCAGCAACGCCCAAAACGATCCGCGCATGAATCCGCCTTCTTACACGGTCGGTGTCATGGCCGCGGAATTCCGCGGCGCAGAGCAAGCGTGGTGAGGGCCCAGCCGAGCACCCACAGAATCGGGCCGGCGAGACCGGGCCACAGCGGCATGTATCCGGGGACGAGAACAAAAATAATCAGGCCGGTATCGGCCAAGGCGAGAACGCCGAGATTGATCCAGTAGCCCCACACGCTGTTGCGGATGTTCAAGGTCAGGGCGACGGCGATGGCGGTGACGCCAAAGAACAGCAGGTTCCAGGAATCCTGCAAGACCCGCGCTTGCGCCATTCCCGGCTCAAGGGCTGCGCCGACATGGTAGACCGCGTGGGCCGCCTGTAAATGCAAACAGCCCCAAAGCGCATAGCAAATCGCGCCGGCGATGCTCAGCTTCGTGATCGAGGAGCGGGCGGGCGGCGAAACAGGGCGATCGGCTGTTGTCATTGTTTTCTCCCGCCGCGGTGCCTCGCGTTTTCTCGCATTGAGATTCGGCCGCCGCAGTTACTTCGCCAGGAAGTCGGTAACGAGCTTGATGGCGGCCGACGGATTTTCTTCCATCACCCAGTGACCGGAATTCGGCACGATGCCTTCGGTCACATTGCTCGCCGCGAACCGCATCACCGTCGCCATCATCGGGCCGAACGATTTTTCGCCGCCCACCGCCAGCACCGGCATGCCGAGCTTGCCCTTGGCGACAAACGCCTTGTTGTCGATGGCGTCCTGATCGAATGCCTTGAACTGCTCGAAGCCGGCATGCATGGCGCCCGGCTGGGCATAAAGTTTCGCATAATGCTCGCGCGAGCTCTCGGCGAAATTCTTCGGATCGGCGGCGAATTCGTTCCAGAAGCGATCGAGATAGATGCGCTCGCGGCCCGCCACCAGCCGCTCGGCGTCCGGGCCGTAGAACGAAAAATGCCACAGCGCGTGGCTGCGGACGATGTCGTCCCACGGGCCGACGCCAGGCAACGGCGCGTCGATGATGACGAATTTCGTCACCCGATCCGGATATTGCGCGGCGAAGGCGTAACCGACCATGTTGCCGATGTCGTGGGTGACAAGATCGGCCGTGCCGATCTTGAGCGCGTCGAGGAGGCCGGCGATGTCTTGGCCTTGAGTCTTCTTGTCGTAGCCGCCGGCCGGCCGCGACGACAGGCCCATGCCGCGCAGATCGGGCACGATGACGGTGCGGTCCTTTGCCAGCACCGCGGCGAGCGGCGCCCACATGTCGCCGGTCTCGCCATAGCCGTGCAGCAGCAGCACGGCGGGACCGGTGCCGCCGATGCGCACGTAGAGGGTCACGCCGTTGGTGGCGATCGCTTCGGTTTTGAAATTTGAGGGGAAATGCATGCGGTCGCTCCAAGAATTAATTATGCTGACTAGATATTGGTCCGCAGTTGAAGCGCAAGACGGCGGAGGATGACTTGGCGGCCGATTCCAGCCCCGCGAACTTGGCGCGCGACCGACGCAATGGGTCACCTCCAGACATGCGCTGAAAATGCTAAAGTTCGCGGATGCGCCTCTATCTTTCGTCATTCGATCTTGGCGACCGGCCCGAGGAGCTTGTGGCACTGGCCGGCTCAGCCAGACGCGCCGCAATCATTGTCAATGCGCTCGACCACCGGCCGCAAGGACGAGCGGTCTGGCTGAAAGAGCAAACGGACAAGTTGGTCGGCCTCGGCTTCAGCGTGGCGGAGCTTGATCTGAGGAACTATTTTGCAGCGCCGGACAGGCTAAAGAGATTCCTCAGCGACATAGACTTGGTCTGGATCAACGGCGGTAACGCTTTCATTCTTCGCAGAGCGATGAAGCAAAGCGGCTTTGACTTGCTGATCAAGAGTGCCGTCGCTCGCGATGAAATTGTCTACGCCGGCTTCAGCGCGGCCGCCGTCATTGCTTTCGACAGCCTCAAAGGATTGGAATTGACCGACGACCCGGAAGATGTCCCTTCCGGTTACGACGCCAATATCGTCTGGGAAGGGCTCGGGTTTATCCCATTCGCACTCGCAGTTCATTTCAAGTCGGATCATCCCGAGTCTGCGTCGGTTGATCGAGAAATCGCTTTTTATGAGGCGACCGGCATTCCGTATCGAACACTGCGCGACGGCGAAGCCCTCGTCATCCATGATCGCCGGGAGAAGATCGTCGGTTCTCGCGAGGACCACTGATCTCCTCAGCGCGGCCGCGCCGTGAACGCCATGCGTGCTGGATTGTGGCCGATGTTCTGGGGGGCGCGCTGCGCGGAAAATCCCGCCGCGGCGAGTTTGTCCGTCATGGCGGCTTCGCCGTAGCGGGTCAGTCCATAGCGTGTGCGCAAGCGCCAATAATCCGACAGCACCGTGCGGACGAGACCGATGACGGCGCCGACGAAGAATCCGTTTGCCGCGCCGAACCGCAGCAGGGCCAGCGCGTCGGTCGAGGCCGCGACGTCGGGCGGGATGACGTCGCTCACCACGAACATGCCGTCGGCATTGAGCAGCCGATGAAACAGCCCAAAGAGTTTCGCCAATTCTTCCGGCGTAAGATATTGCGCGACCGAATGCAGCACGATGAGGTCGAGCGAATGATCCGCCAGGCGCCCGACGTCCTCGGGCGCGACGGCGCGGATTTTCGCATTGCCGGAAAAGCGCGCGGCGATGCCGGCACGAACCCGCGGCGCGCCTTCGCACAGCAAGAGCTCGCCCGCGGCGGCGGCGACCAGATCGGCGTGCAGCGCTTCGCCGCAGCCGTAATCAAGCATGCGCGCCTGCGGCGACCGCACGAGCGTCGCGATCTGTCGGGCGATGAGAGAATAGTGTACGTCGCGGTGGCGCGCATTGACGTAGATCGAATGGGAACTGTCCCAGAACGTGAGCCAGCCGGCGCTCATACCCGCCACAGCGCGAGCAGCGGTCCTTGCGGCCCGAACGCCGGATCGGTCAACGGCAGCGGCACTTTGCGGATGGCGGCGGCCGCCTTGGCGTGCTCGGCCTTGGTGCGGCAGAGATTGTATTTGCCGCCTGGCGGATAGGCGCCGATGACGACGAGGTCGCGGCTGTGCTTGAGGCATTGATGCCCGGTGCCGGCCGGCAGGATGACGACGTCGCCGGGCGCGATCTCGATCTCTTCGCCGTTGTCGCCGCCGAATCGCACCTTGGCGCGGCCACGGGCGATGGCCATCGCCTCGTGGATCATCGAATGATAGTGCGCGTAAGGGTAAATGCCGTTACGCCACATGTCGCCCCAGCCGTTGGCGCCGAACGTCTTTTCGATCAGCAGCTCCGGGTCGGGGGAGCCGGCAAGCTCGATACCGCCGCGATAAAGGATAAGCGGCAGCTTCGGATTGTTGGGAATCCGGCCGTCGTCGGCAAACAGGTGAGTGATCGGGGTGATGCGCCTGGTCAACATGGTTTCGATCCCGCCGCCGGGCGGCCGGGGAGTTCTACCGGAGATTCCGTTGAAATTGTCTAACACCGGGCTTTGGCGCCCGGTTCCGGCTCAAACCCGCTTGAAATCGCGCATCAGCTCGACGAATTGGCCGAACAGATAATGACTGTCGCGCGGCCCTGGCGAGGCTTCG
>Ga0209693_10001250_pt1 | contig 10870 bp, 9 predicted proteins | sample HubBroMetageWRM3_FD_188345 | JGI IMG/M metagenome (GOLD analysis project Ga0209693, IMG submission 188345) | Warmed soil microbial communities from the Hubbard Brook experimental Forest, New Hampshire - Hubbard Brook CCASE Soil Metagenome WRM 3... | ecosystem: Environmental > Terrestrial > Soil...
AGTATGAAGAAAATTGTCTTGGCGTTCTTTCTCTTCGCTCTCCCAACCCTCGCGCAGGACTCCGGCGCAGCCGCGCTCGCCGCTGCCGGATGCGGCGCGCCCGAAACCGAATTCACCGTGAAGCTGGACAAGAAAACCCATCCACTCCCGCAGCCGGAGCCGGGAAAAGCTACAGTCGTCGTTTTCGTCCAGCTTGGTAGCGCTTGCATTGGCTGCGCCATCGCCAGGGCGGGAATTGATGGCTCGTGGGTCGGCGCACTTGAGCACACTTCCTATTCGTTTTTTTCCATCGCGCCGGGCGATCATCGCGTCTGCGTCGAGCTTCAGTCCAGCCTCAAGCGGATCTCCGCGATGGCCGCGGCAGCGAGTCTCACGGCCGAAGCAGGGAACGTATACTACCTCCACGTTCTGCCCGCCAACAATAAATTGCTCCTGAAGTCCGTGGATCCTGCCGAAGGGCCACTCCTCATTAAATCTGCGGCCTTGAGCACCGCAACGCCGAAAAAACCATAGCCCCGCCGAGCTCGACACAATCAATCGTTCCACGTAAAATTTCCATCCACCTCTCGCCCCTTGACTCCTTTTGGTATAATCTTCCAATACACATGTCCGCCACACCTGCACATCGCGTCTCAACCGGCGAGCGCATTAATCATGAACTCCCCGGCCATCTCGAACGCGAGCTTGGCGCCCGCGGCATTCGCCTAACTCGCCAGCGCCGCGTTCTCCTGCAAGTCATGGACACAGCCCGCCGCCACCTCGACGCCGACGAAATCCTGCAACGCGCACAAAAACTAGATCCGCGAGTCACGCGCGTAACCGTCTATCGCACGCTGGATCTCCTGAAGCGTCATGGCCTCATTGACGAGCTCGATCTCCTGCACCTCCGCGGCGACCGCCATTTCTACGAAAGCCATGGCCCGCGCGACCACATCCACGTAGCCTGCATCCGCTGCGGCAAAGTCCGCGAATTCGAAAGCGAGCTCTACGAGCAACTCAAATCGCAAATCTCCCGCGACTGCGGCATCGAAATCACAGTTACCCGCACAGAAGTAGGCGGCCTCTGCGCCGACTGCCGCAAACCCCGTTAGCATCCAACAACCCCGTGCGCCTGAAATCGGAAAGCAGTTCCCAGGAGTGGTAACGCACCCACGAATCAAAGAGGAAATTCAAACTGAAGTCATTCCCTGTAGAATATCTAAGAAGTTGTCTGCGCCCGCTGCGTTTCCGCGGCAGATCTCGTCTTTCTCTGTGTCCTCAAATCTTTTCTCTGTGCCCTCTGTGTCAAATCTCTTGACTTCTTCGCCGCAAGAAAATCTAAAACGGCATCACTCCATACTTCCCCTCAAACTCCGCCAAAGGCACCATATCAATCGCATCCCAAGGGCACCCTTCCAGAAACGACCCATCCGGCCCCTTACTCGTACAAAGCTTGCACCCGATGCAAAGAAGTGGATCCACCAAAATCCGACCGAACGGCGGATGATCCCCGTCCGGCACCCAGAACATGCAATCCGCCACCGGACAATACTCCACGCAAGCCGGCGATCCCGAGCACCCCGTACACATCTCGTTGATCACAGCCACAATATGCGGCTTGCGCTTCCGCTTGGTCGTCGTCCCCTCGGAAATTGGCTCGAACTTCTGAATCTCGCCATTCACATAACGCGCCACTGCCGGGGTATATTCAGTCACGCTAGCTCCATGAACCGCAAACTCGCCACATTCTCACTGCATAGGGCAGGGAAGTCAATGACCACCGATCAAGCGAACGCCCCAATCACCGCCCCCGTAAACTCCGCAGTCGAAGCCTGCCCGCCCACATCTCGCGTCAAACTCTTCCCCTCGCGATAAACTCGATGCAAGGCCTCCTCGATCCTCTTCGCCGCCCCCATCTCCCCCAAATGCCGCAACATCATGATCGCGCTCATTAAAAGCGCCGTAGGATTCGCGATCCCCTTGCCAGCAATATCCGGCGCAGTCCCATGCACAGCCTCAAAAATAGCGACGCTCTCGCCCATATTCCCGCTAGGCACCACTCCCAACCCGCCAACCAATCCCGCCGCCAAGTCACTCATAATGTCGCCATACAAATTAGTCAGCAAAAGCATGTCAAACTGGTGCGGATTGATCACCATCTGCATGCAGGCATTATCCACAATCAATTCCTTGTACTCGATGTCCGGATAATTTTCTGCCACCGTCCGCACCGAAGTCAGAAACAATCCATCCGACAGTTTCATAATATTTGCTTTATGAATCGCGTGAATTTTCTTTCTTCCATATTTCCGCGCAAATTCAAAAGCAAACTTCGCCACCCGCGTCGAAGCCTTCTCCGTAATAATTTTCAAGCTCTCCACGACGCCGGGCACCACCGTATGCTCCAAGCCAGCGTAAAGATCCTCGGTATTCTCGCGGATTAAGACAATATCCACACCCAAAAACCGCGACTGCACCCCCTCCAAATTTTTCACGGGCCGCACATTCGCATACAAATCCAAAGCCTTGCGCAACCCCACATTGATGCTAGGCGGGCCGCCCACCGACGCAGTGGCCAAAGGCCCCTTTAGCGCCACGCGATTCTTGCGGATAGACTCCAGCACCCCAGCCTGCATGAAGTCCTGTCCCCGCCGCTCGATCTCCGCCCGCGCCGGAATCACGTCCCACAAAATCTCCACGCCCGCCGCAGCTAATATCTCCTGCACCGCGCGCGAAACTTCCAACCCAATCCCATCGCCAGGTATCAAAGTAATTGTATGTTTCATCGCATCTCATTTTATGGGAAACCCCGCACCTTGTACACGCCGGCCGCACGGTCTAATTCTCGATTGATAAGCGTCTCGCGAAACTAATCCGCCACCTCACCGCGAAGTTGCGGCTTCTTGAATTTGGTCTCTTTCGTGCTGCGCTTTGTATCCCAGCCCCCTAGGCGCAACGCCATCGTCGTGCAGGCAGCTCGCAATTCGTCCGCAAGCTCGCGATCGTCCAAAGTCCGCGCCACCACCATTCCTCCGATGCATAAAGCCGCGATGCTTTCCGCCGTCATGCGCCGCCGCCGTCCATTCTGGACGAGGCTCCGCTGCAGCACGCTCACCATCGCCTTGAATACAGTTTCGAACGCAACCTTAGCGGACTTTCCGCTCCGCGCCACATCAGTTGGCAACGCGACCATCGGACACGAATTCTCCACATCTTCGAAATGCTGCCGCGACAAATACGCGCGCACCACCTGTGGCCCTACATCCGTTGACGACAAATCCACCCGCACGCCTTCCCAGCAACTCTTCCACTCCGGATCCGTGAAGAAACACCCCAGCACCGCCGCATACAAATCACTCTTGCTCTGGAAGTAGCTATAAAATCCGCCGTGCGTCAATCCGGCGCCAGCCATGATCTGATGCAGCGAAACACTCTCAAATCCACGCGCATTGAACAGCCGGCGGGCGCTATCAACGATCTTTTTCTTCACTTCCGTCCGATGCCCAGCAGGGTATGGCATAAAACCTCCTGAAAACCGAGTCGTCGGCGACTGAGGAATTATGCCGCGATCACCCTTCTAGCGCTCGCTAAAATATTATGTTGAACATATTTTCGCGCGGTGTTGTGATGCAGTCGTCGGCGAACGCAATAAGCCAACAGAACTCAGGAGGAATGATGATGACGAGTAATCGGACCCATGCGACAGCGCTACCCAACCGGCCCGCGCGCCGTCAACTCCTCGCAGGCGCGGCGATAACCGTCGGCGCACTTTTTTTCGGTCCCACGGAATCGCGGGCGGCCGTCGATGACGCCGTCTCCCACTCCGCCGAATCCATCCACCAGGAGATAATCTTCAAAGCGACCAAAAAGCGCATCTACGACGCTCTCACCGACGCAAAACAATTCGAACAAGTCGTCCACCTCAGTGACGCGATGAAAACGCGCATGCCCGCAAACGCCCCGCCCACACGCATCAGCACAGAACCCGGCGGTACATTCTCCACCTTCGGCGGCCTGATCGTCGGCATGCAAATCGAGCTAGTCCCCAGCGAACGGATCGTCCAGGCCTGGCGCCCTGCCTACTGGAAACCCGGCACCTACTCGCTCGTGAAATTCGCCCTGACCGACACTGACAGCGGCACTAAACTCACTCTAGACCACCGCGGTTTCCCCGACGGCGACGGCCAAAGCCTCCTGGACGGCTGGAACAAAAACTATTGGGAGCCGCTACAAAAGTTCCTCGCGCAATCCTAGCCTGGGAGTGTCCCCTGAGAAATCGTAGGGGCGGGTCTTAGACCCGCCCCTGAGACAACCCGCCACGCAGCGCCCCGGCGGTTAAGGCGCGGTTTCCCAACTAGCCACCCCGAAATCTCTCGCAACCATCCCACGCACTCGGTAATCTGATACAATGTACTTGGAATCATGGTCCGGGCCTGACCCCGGTATTTTCGGAGGAATCCAGAATGGTACAATTGACACCAGTAGCCATCACCAAAGTGAAGGAAATCCTGACGCAGCAAAATCCCTCTCCCACCGGCCTGCGCGTCGCGGTCGTGGGCGGCGGTTGCTCGGGTTTCAGCTATCACATGGCTTTCGAGAACCAGGTCAATCAAAACAGCGACAACATCTATGAATTCGACGGCCTGAAGGTTCTCGTAGATCAAATGAGCGAAATGTATCTCGACGGCGTGCAAATTGACTATATCGAGACAGTCGAAGGTTCGGGCTTCAAGTTCAACAACCCGAACGTCAAGAGCACCTGCGGCTGCGGCAGTTCTTTCAGCGTCTAACCACGCCAGCTGCGCCGGCAACAGCGCTCCGCCGAACCTGACCGTGTCCGTGCGCGGACACGCATACCTCCCGAAGGAGAATTCCTTCGGGAGTTTTTTTTGCCCCGGCATTTGATTTGTGGGTCGTGGCTTTAGCCACGACGTTAGCTGACACAAATACCTAGCGGCTTTTGCCACTGAAGTACCTTACGAGGTCGAACAACACGATGTGTCTCACGCACCCTGACCACCTCTAATGAAAATCGCCCTAGCCCAGTTCAACCCTACCGTCGGTGATTTCGAAGGCAATTCCCAACGCATCCTCGAACTCGCCGCCGAAGCCAAATCCCGCGGCGCCGAACTAGCCGTCTTCTCCGAACTCTGCGTCTGCGGCTATCCCCCGCAAGACCTCGTCGAACGCCCGTCCTTCGTGGAACGCAATCAACAAGAACTAGTGCGCCTGGCAAGATCAATCCCGCTCCCATCGCTAGTCGGTTTCGTAGGCGACGCCATGGACAAAACCGGCAAGCCCGTGGCCAATTCCGCCGCGCTAATCGCCAACGGCAAAATTCTCTTCGAGCAGCGCAAAATGCTGCTCCCCACCTACGATGTCTTCGATGAATCGCGCTACTTCCAACCAGCCACCAGCCAGCTCACTTTTCCGTTCAACGCCGAACAACTCGGCATTACCATCTGCGAGGATTGTTGGAACGACGAACGCTTCTGGCCCTACCGCCTATACGATCGTGATCCCGTCTCGGAAATTGTCGGGAAGGGAAGTAGCCTGCTGCTGAATCTCTCGAGTTCCCCCTACACAATTGACAAGCGCTCGCTCCGTCACGACATGCTGCAAACCATCGCCCGCGAACATCGCGTCCCCGTCGTGTACGTCAATCAAGTTGGCGGCAACGACAGCCTCATTTTCGACGGCTCGAGCGTAGCCTTCATGCCAGACGGCCGCGTAGCCGCACGCGCAAAATCCTTCGAAGAAGATTTGGTCCTCTTCGACAGCGCCACTGGCGAAGGCGATATCCGCCCCCTGATCGAAGACGAACACGAAGCCGCTTTCGGCGCCCTGGTCATCGGCACCCGCGATTACGTCCGTAAATGCGGTTTCCGCAAAGTCGTCGTCGGACTCAGCGGCGGCGTTGACTCCGCGCTCGTCGCTGCAATCGCCGTCGAGGCTCTCGGCGCACATAATGTGACGGGCGTGGCCATGCCCGGTCCCTACTCTTCGGAAGGCAGTCTCCGCGATGCCAAGCAGCTTGCCGAAAATCTCGGCATCGAACTCCTCAACCTGCCCATCATCGAAGCCTTCGCCTGTTACCGCCAGACTCTCGCTGCAACGTTCACAGGACGGCCCGAAGACGCCACCGAGGAAAATATCCAAGCCCGCATCCGCGGCAATTTCCTAATGGCCCTCTCCAATAAATTCGGCTCGCTGGTCCTCAGCACCGGAAACAAATCCGAAATGGCCGTAGGCTACTGCACCCTGTACGGCGACATGGCTGGCGGCCTAGCCGTAATTTCCGACGTGCCGAAAACCGTAGTCTACGAATTATCCAAATTCGTAAACCGCAAAAGGGAACTGATCCCGCACGAAACACTCGTCAAGCCGCCCTCAGCCGAACTGCGCCCCAATCAAAAAGATCAGGACACTCTTCCCGACTACGCCGTCCTAGACCGCATCCTAAAAGCCTACGTAGAAGATGTTCGCAGCCCGGAAGAAATCGCCGATCACTATAATCTCCCCCTGGACCTGGTACGCTCCGTAGCCCTCCGCGTGGACCAAAACGAATACAAGCGCAAACAAGCCCCTCCAGGCTTGAAAGTCACCAGCAAAGCCTTCAGCGTAGGCCGCCGCTTCCCCCTCGCTCAAAAATTCTCAGTCTAAATTCTCTTTCTCGACCCACGCCAAGGCCTTACAATCTCAGAGCTTTTGCTGACGTACCATTCGCAAACGTTCGCGAAAATACCGGGAGTCAAAAGATGAATCGCTCGACCTTAATACTGATCTCACTGATAGTATTCACCGCAACAATTCCTACGCGCGCCCAGTCCGCAACCGCCGCAACCCCTCCGTCCGCAGAAGACACACAAATCCTCAAAAATACTGAGTCCTTCGTACGCGAACTCTTTGCCTGGGGAACCGATTTCAAAGTCACACTTGGCCCACTAAGCCCCTCGCCCTCATCGTATTTCTACACAGTCCCCGTCGATGTCACCGTTAACGGCCAAACCGATAAAGGCTCAGTCTTCGTAAGTAAAGACGGCAAAACTTTCCTCCGCGGCGAAATGTTTGACATGGCGGCAAACCCCTTCGCCGACAATCTAGCCAAGCTACACACAGAAGGGAACCCGTCCGTAGGCCCCGCCGATGCCCGCGTCACCGTGGTCATCTTCAGCGACTTCCAGTGCCCGCACTGTCGCGAATTAGCCAGTATCTTAGCCACGGTCATTCCCGAATATCCTCAAGTCCGCTTCGTTTTCAAGGATTTCCCTCTCACTCAGATCCATCCCTGGGCCGAAAGCGCAGCGATAGGCGCACACTGCGCCTATATGCAGTCACCAAAAGCCTACGCGCCGGTAGACGCACAAATCTTCGCCGAACAGGACTTGCTCTCCGCCGAAAATATCTGGGAGAAATTGATCTACTACGCCACGCAAGCCGGCCTTGATCCCGAGGCTTTCAAAACCTGTATGTCCTCGCCAGAAGCCAAAGCCGCGGTGGACGCCAGCCAGCAGGAGGGCACGGCTTTGAGCATCACCAGTACCCCCACACTCTTCGTAAACGGCCACCCCCTGATCGGCGGCGACAAACCCACCCTAGAGCAATACATAAAATACGAACTCTCCGCACCGTCCTCCGCATCGCCACGAAACCATCCCTAGGCTCAAGCGAAGCTCCGTCCGACCGCCCCAGCCACTGAGCCCAGACTCACGAACGCCCATGCCGAATCTCGAAACCGCGAAATCGTAGGCATACACACATCGAGAGGCGCCGGGGCCACCTAAGTCCCAAGCAAGCGTATGGATGCAGTAGCGCACGGAAACACCCACAACTGGCTCAAGCGTGAACTGCAAACGATTCGCAACCTCGAAACTCCCACACCTGCAAAACATCAAAGTTAAATAACAACTCAGTGGCATCCTCGCGGGAATGTCCGCGACACCGCAGTCTCACGATCCAGAATTTATACTGTGCCGCAAAATGTGAACAGTACCGTGCGAGAGCGCGTACCTCAGCCGCGAACGCGGAACAGTTCGAATCCCACAACTGCGCCCGTGTAATGACAGCTTCGGCGCCGCTTTGCGCTCGCCAATCAAAGCAGCGGCCGGGGCGAAGCCGTCGCCCCAATCTGCGATTCACTCTGCCGAGCGGCAAGCCCAAAAGCTCTCAAGATCAATAGAACCAGCTGAATATGCCGCCCCCGAGAACCGAACTCCTCCCAATTCGGCCAGCCTCCAGCCAACGGGACACACAACACAAACCCAAAGGTGCCGCAAGCACCTAATAGACCCACGCGTCTACAACATAATACCCATTCCCGGAAGTCAAGTGTTGTTGCGGTGGCGGCGGGCGGAGCGCTGCGTGAGTTCGTTCAGTGAACGTGGTGCTCGGGTTCGATCCTCTGTCCGAGTGGCCGGAATGGGGTGCGTGACACCTGGTTTGGACCGCGTCTAGCGACGAGGTAGCACTAATGTGCAATCGCCGAAAAATCGAAATGCGAACATTGGTCTTGAGAATCCGAAGGTTGGCCCGTGTTTACGATGGCAGTGGTGCGTGTGCGAGAGCTCAGTTTGTTGTATGGCAGTTCCCTACCTTCCAGCGCCAGAGCATCGGGATGGGGGCGTGACGAGGTCGCTTGCGTGCGTGGTTGCCAGCGAGAAGAATCAGGTACTCGACGCCACTGATACGCGCGAACGCGACCGAGCCGTTACGTTCAAGGACGCGCTTGGAAACGCGGTCCGGCAATGCTGCTACGTGGCACGAGCGGGCGAAGTGAGGGCGTGAGGCGCCGCTGAGGAATAGTGGAAGTGGGGGAATTGGGATACGCGAAATCCGCGGAGTAGGATTCTTCGAATAGTCGTAGCGGAATCGTTGACCCGAGTTGGCCGGTAGGCGATCTAGGACAGAGAAACCGGCGGGCGTTTCGAACGCCCGAGTCGGATGGAGGCGCGCTGCAGATCGAATGGAGTGGCGTTGCAGGTGGAACGGCGTGTAGTTGTACGAGACTGAAGATCTTGCGTGAGAACTGCAAAACCAGTACTTCAGCGGCTGAAGCCGCAGTGATCGAGTTCTCAATGACACTTTGGAGGGTTGACCGTTACGGCGGGGCTCAGCGGGACCGCGCTGAAGGATTGGCGCCACTGTGAGTCGCAACGGGATGGCATCGTGGAGCTTGGAGAACGGCCGCGGCCGCCACGGCTGCGTTCAGCGGCAGTGGCCAGTGCCGCATAGCGCGACTGCTCCAGCTCCGGCGCCTGCGACGAACCACAGCGCGTTGCGGCGCAAGCGCTGCCAGAATGTGCCGCCCTTTGCGGTTGCGACCGCAGCATCGCGTTCGCGCGTGAGGGCGGTCAATTTCGCGGCGTTGTCTGCGGAATTTTGCTTTGCGGCGGCGAGTTGGGCCTGACAGGAGCGGCAGTCTTGTACGAAGTCGAACAAGGGTTTCAGATCGGCGGCGGGAATTTGCGCGGAGGGAGCGTCTGGGAGGTCTTGCTGGTTTGTTGGTGCGGCGAGCGCAGGGGATTCGAGCCCGGGTGATACCTCTGCTGGCGACGAGACCGCCGACGGAGGAGCCGGCGAGGGGCAGCCCTTCTTTGCGAGGCAGGTAGCGGTTTTGGACCGCACAGTTCCCTGCTGTGTTTCGGACGATCCGCTTTGCGGCGAATTAAGTGTGATGGGCTGCGGGAGGGAAAGAAATTTTGGCAGATCGCGAATAACCTGGGCGGGCGTTTGTGTCTGCCGCTTGAGCGTTTCGATTTGTGTGAGGCTGTCCTTGAGCGTCACAGCTCGATCACGTTCGCGCGCATCGGCGGCATCGAGTGCTTGCTTTTGGGTTGCGATCGTAGCTTGCAGGCGCAGGCGATCGTCATGCTCCGTAAGCCAAGCATGGAAGGCCATCGCAGCGAGAAGCACGGCCAGCAGAATTCCGGAGATTTCGAGTGTATTTCGCATAGGAGAAGTGAATGGTGATTCCTAATTCGTGATTCTGGATTCGTGGCGGCCTGTAACTTGCCCCTCTTGGATCGTGATTTGTGAGACGTGAAAGCTGCGGCGAAAGTTGATATTTTGTAGCGATTAGAAAGTGACCTTGCATTGAGGGCGAGGGAGTTACGACCATTTCTAATCCCAGGACTAGCGATTAGAAATAGGTGATTGGTGATCCGCGATCACGCGCCAGACCCAGCATTGTAAGGAAACCGGTTTTCAGTAAGTTCACAGCCGCGCCTCGTACCCGGCGGCCTTAAATTGGCCGCCCAGGCGCCAAGGTCCATCTCGCAAACCTTCTGCCACTGCCCCTAACTTGTACTTTCGTCCAGTTGTTCGTCAGCCATGCGAGCGAGCATCATGTAGGCAGGAATTCAGCCCGTCTCGGCGGCAGCTTATAGGCACAGCTGTCACTACCCCTGAATACTTGGAGAGAGCAATGCGACGCGCTACCCTCGGGCTCGTTCTGGCGCTGATCCTGGTGCACGTGAGTTGCACGGGGACGACAAAGTCAGGCGGAGGCTCGACACCGCCCGCGCAAATCGCGGTCAGTGTTACACCCACCGCAGCGAACGTGCGGGCGGGCGCGGGACAGCCGTTCACCGCCACGGTTACCGGGACAAAGAATCAGAGCGTGACGTGGTCCGTGAACGGAGTCGTCGGTGGAAATGCAAGCGTCGGGTTGATTACAAACGCGGGTCTGTACACCGCTCCAGCCATTCTGGCGAATCCAAACACGATCACCATTAGCGCCACGTCTGCTGCGGACTCTAGCGCGAGTAGCACGAGCGACGTGACGCTGTGGAACGCTACGCCTGTACTCAGCAACGTCAGCCCCGCAACGTTCACTTCCGGCGCATACACACTCACGGTGACGGGAAGCAAATTCGTAAGCGGCGCGCAAGTG
>Ga0209693_10001254_pt1 | contig 10861 bp, 14 predicted proteins | sample HubBroMetageWRM3_FD_188345 | JGI IMG/M metagenome (GOLD analysis project Ga0209693, IMG submission 188345) | Warmed soil microbial communities from the Hubbard Brook experimental Forest, New Hampshire - Hubbard Brook CCASE Soil Metagenome WRM 3... | ecosystem: Environmental > Terrestrial > Soil...
GTTCGCTGAGCATCCTGGCCGCGATGGGGCCGGGATTCTGCGCTGAGCTAGTTCTCTTACGGTGGTAGAAACGGAGGCCTGTGGCCGAAAACGCGGATGTCCTGATCGTCGGAGCGGGCCCAGCGGGGCTGGCCACCGCGATAGCCGCAAGGCTCCAAGGACTCAGCGTAACGGTCACCGACGCCCGCAGACCACCGATTGAAAAAGCTTGCGGCGAAGGGCTGCTTCCGGAAGGCGTCGCCGCGCTCTCCCGCCTTGGAATCCAATTAAACTCCGATGTTGCGTTTCCCATCGCAGGAATCCGTTTCTGCGATGAGGTCTCCAGTGCAAGCGGCAAACTGCCGCATGGTTCTGCATCGTTTGGTTTGCGCCGCACCACGCTTCATGCGCTTTTGCTTCAACGCGCCACTGAAGTGGGCGTTCGATTTCGGTGGGGAACTCGCGTCGCCGATTGCGCGGGCGGTTCAGCGCGTCTCGGCGGCTCGAATCTTGATTTCCGCTGGCTGGTCGGCGCCGACGGGCAAAAATCTGCAGTCAGAAAATGGGCAAGCCTTGGACCTCGCCGCTTGCGCTCTTCGCGATTCGGATTCCGTCGCCATTTCGGCGTCACTCCTTGGACCGATTTTGTCGAAGTGCATTGGGGCAAGCGCTGCCAAATTTATGTGACGCCCACGAGCGCGCGGGAGGTCTGCATCGCGCTGCTCACCAGCGATCCTCAGATGCGCATCGAACACGCCCTGAAACAATTTCCGGCATTGGCCGAACGCCTTCGCTACTCACAGCCGCTGAGCGCGGAGCTGGGCGGCGCAGTAGTGCTCGAGCGATTCGGCAAAGTCGCACGCGGTCGCACCGCCCTGGTAGGCGATGCGTCCTTTACAGTTGACGGAATCACCGGTCAGGGCCTCAGCCTCGCATTTCAGCAAGCGATTCATCTCGGAGAGGCTCTAGCCTCGCAAAATCTTGCGTCGTACCAAATTGCGCACAGAAAAATCGTAACGAGGCCGGCACGAATGGCGCGCCTTCTGCTGCTCCTCGGTCGCAACGACTGGTTGCGCCGCACAACTCTTCGTATTTTGGCAAAACATCCAAATCTGTTTGCAAGACTACTCTCGGTGCACGCGGGAGAATCTGCGGCGCCATCCATTAAACCGCGTGAAATTTGTGACGCCGGCTGCCAGGTCCTAGGCGCGTGAGTAAGGTTAGTGTCATCCCGAGCGGAGCGAGGGATCTGCTTTCCGCTCGAGAAAGCGTTGTGATGCTTCTGGCACTGGCCGCTGTCATTGCGCTCGCACCTTCGCTCGGTGCCCAACAATACGTCGCCACCCTGGACGCGGCCCAAACAAAGATCGAATACAGCGTGGACTCCTCGTTGCACACTGTACACGGCACATTCACGCTAAAAAATGGGGAGATTCACTTCGATCCGAGTAGCGGCAAAGCCAGCGGGCGAATTGTAGTGGACGCCACCAGCGGCGACAGCGGCAACAAATCGCGCGACAAGAAAATGCACCAGGAAATTCTGGAAAGTAAGAAATATCCCGAAATCGTTTTCACGCCGCAACAAGTAACCGGAACTTTCAATCCCCACACTGCATCGCAACTGGAGATCTCCGGCACATTCCAGCTCCGCGGCCAGGACCACCCACTAACCGCCACAATCTCAGTCGAGCCACCCGAAGAGGCCTTGGCCCATTCCACGGTCCATTTCACGATCCCCTACATCAAATGGGGACTAAAAGATCCCAGCACCTGGCTGCTTCATGCCAGCGACACCGTAAAACTCGAAATCCAAGCCACAGCGAAACTCACCCGAGATCAACCACCGCACTGAATCGCGTCAGCACGCACCCAACAAGATCCGCGCTGGCCCATTCTCCGTGAACTCGTTAGAGATGTGTTAAATCTTTTGCCTCGAAGATCGCGGCGAGCTCTGCGTTAATTCTCTTTGTCGGTGAACATCAATTCCTTAGCCCGCTGCGACGCCTTCACCACCGCCTTGATTAAAGTCACCCGCAGCTTGCCTTCCTCCAACTCTAAGATCCCGTCAATCGTGCATCCCGCCGGAGTAGTCACCGTATCCTTCAACAGCGCCGGATGGTGTCCTGTCTCCAAAACGACTTTCGCCGCCCCCAACATCGTCTGCGCCGCAAGCAACGTAGCCAGTTCCCGCGAAAGCCCCATCTTTACGCCGCCTTCCGCCAGCGCCTCCAAAATAATATAGAGAAACGCCGGACCGCTCCCCGACAACCCGGTGATCGCGTCCATGTGTTTCTCGTCCACCACCACTGTCTTGCCTACGGCGTCAAAAAGCTTCCGCGCAATTTCCAAATGCTTCGCCGTCGCGTACTTGCCCTTGCAAATCGCGGTTATCCCCTCGCCGACCATCGAAGGAGTATTCGGCATCGCGCGAATCACCGGCACGTTCCCGCCCAGCCGCCGCTCGTAATATTCGGTCGGTACCGAAGCCGCAATCGAAATCACCAGCTTCTGATCGTTCAACTCGCTGCGAATTTCATCCAACACATGTCCCACCGTCAACGGCTTCAGGCACACCAGAATCACATCCGACTTCTTCGCCGCCGCCCGATTGTCAGTCCCCGGCGTAATCTTCCCGCTGGAAATCGCGCGCCGCTCGGACGAGGTCTGCTGCACGGTTGCGAAAATATGCGAAGCCGTCACCAACCCGTCCTTCAAAAACGCCTCGATCAAAATCCCGCCCATCTTGCCGGCCCCCAGAACCGCCAGCCCTTGCTGGATAGAAGTATCCGTCACGTCGCCTGGACCCCCTTTGCCAAATGCTTCGCAAGTCCAACTCATCGGGAAAGGCCACAAACCTAAGTGTTCTGTCGTCCCTCAAGTCCTCGAGGCATGCAGATTGTATAAGGAGAGTGCCGATATTCGTGCGATCCGCGAGAAGTCCTTGTCGAGAGTGAAGACAGTCGCTCGGTGTTCAAGCGCAATAGCTGCGATCAGTGAGTCGATCGTCGTTAAACTGATTCCCTTTGCGCGTGCAACGCGAAAGATGGCGGCGGCTTCACGGTAGGTTGAAAATCCCCTCGGTTCGAGCAGCTCCCACATTCCTAGGAAGCGCTCGATAACACTGGCATCCTGCGTAAGACCCTGCAGAACTTCCGTGACTATGACGCCCGCCAGAGCCAAAGGCTCTGCCTCTACGATTAACCGCCTCAATTCGGCACCAGCGGTTCCGGGCGAAGAGCTGAGGAAGTCAATCCAGACGGAACTGTCTACCAGTATCAAACGCGATTCCTGCGCATCCCCTTCAATTCACCCTTCCAAACGCCGCTGCCGTAATAGCGGAGCATATCTTTGCGGGCTTCGGAACGCACCAGCAATTCCAAGGCCTTGTTCACAATCTCGCGCTTGGTCTTCAGCCGAGTAAGTTTTCGCGCCTTACGAACCAACTGATCGTTGATTTCAATGTTTGTTCTGCTCATGTTTGGAGTATACACCAGTTGTGAGAAATCGTGTGTATATAGGAAAACGAGTGCATCTGGATAGACAAGGGCAGGGCTCCTGGCGTCCTCCTCTGCCAACGAGGGGATAGACATCGCGAGGACACGCCATCGCACTCCACCCATGGTCTCCGATTCGCAGACAAAACAAAGACATGGAAATTACCTTTCGCTGACGAACGCCTGACAACTCCGCCCGCCGGCTGTCTTACCGTAGCCTCGCCCAGCAAGAACAAGTCCCGAAGTTGCCAAACGAAAACTTCGAGCTAAGAAGCAGAAGGAGCTGAGCACATATGAAAACGAAAAGTTTGATTCTCATGAGCGCTTTGATAGCGATGATCTGGGCGCACGGTCGGGAATCTGTGAAGGCAGAAAATCCTCCAGCCATAACCGCCGATAACACCGGCACCGCTGCTGTCCACGGCAAGATCAAGTACGAAGGCAAATTGCCCAAGACCGCGCCGATCAATATGGCTGCAGACCCCAGCTGCTCTAAACAACACACCAGTCCAGTCGCGAACCAGGAAGTCGTAGCCGATTCAGAAGGCGAACTGCAAAACGTAATCGTTTTCGTCGCTGATGGCTTGGGCGACCGCACTTTTGACCCGCCAAGTGAGCCTGCGGTGATCCAACAAAAAGGCTGCATGTATCAGCCGCATGTCCTCGCTGTCCGAGCGAACCAACCGCTCGAAGTCATCAACGAAGATCCCACTAGCCACAATATCCATGCCATCCCGGCCAACAATCGTGAATGGAACAAGGCTGAGCCGCCGGGCGCGAAGATCGATGAAGCCTTTGCGCGCGAAGAAATCGCCATTCCGGTGAAGTGCAACGTGCATCCCTGGATGCACAGCTACGTCGCGGTTTTCAAACATCCCTATTTCACCGTAACCGGCAAGGACGGCAGCTTCAACTTGGGCAATCTGCCGCCGGGCACCTACACCATCGAGGCGTGGCACGAAAAATTAGGCAGCTCAAAGCAAAAGATCACGGTTGGTACGAACGAGACCAAATCCATTGATTTCGTTTTCAAACAACAGCCAGGAATGTAGCGGCCGCGCCAATTTTTGGCAAACGCAGCAGCGAGGAGAAATAGCATAAAAAGTCTATCCGCATACGTATTGACGATTGCTCTGGCCTGTGGGGCAACCGCATTGCTCGCCGCTAACACCGTTCATCGTTCCGCGATTATTGGCGATGGCGCCAGCAACCGAATCGAAGCGCCCTTCCGTGATGGATTGTTTCTAGGCCGCCGCGACGTCGACGCCGGCAGAAAACAACGCTTGCTTACGGGCCGCTGGAGCGATGGCTCGGACCGTCGCCTGTTCGTCTCCGGATATCTTCAAGCCTATCGCGAGAAGTACGGACCGGTGGGTTCTGAGGAATTCGGCTCCTCGCAGCCTGTGGCACAGGCGGGGTATCGTGATGGCCGCGCGGACGGATTCAAGGACCGTCTGGAATCCAAGCAGTTCGGGCCCAGCGCTACGGCAAACTACACAAAAGCGGAGTGTCTCTGCCCAGCGGACGGTGGCGACCTAAACCAGTACAAGCAATCCTACAGGGACGCATACAGCGACGGATATCAGCAAGCTTTCTACGCCGAACCGGAGTGACAGCAGCCCCATCACAAAACGGATGCAACAGAAGCCAGGAATAAACTCTAAGTGCAAAAACGATCATCTAAACTCATTCGGGAATACTGAAATCGTACACCCTGCCGCCAGCATTGCCGCCGGACGATGATGACACTCGTCCGGCGGACATATCTGCTTGATTACCGGTACCCATGAAAAAAGCATACTCACCCGGTTTCAAGTCGCTCGCGAGCGTGATTTTGTAAGTTCGGATGGCCACGTGCTCGGACGTATAGGGAATCTGGATATCGCGTTTTACCCCCGACTTTCCGCCGCTGACGCCGCCGAACGAACCCACCTGAAACTCCCGTCGGTCGCTTTTCTTCTGCAGCTTGATCAGCACAAAATCTGCCGCACTCGTTCCGTCGGGGACGTACAAATAGAATTGCGGCCGACGGTCCTTCAAACGATTGTTCGAAGTCGGCCCATTTAAAGTCGCATCCCAATGCTGCCCGCGCATCCCGTAAGTGAAGTAACTGGCCGCGCGCCCGCCCGCCTTCTCGTGGCTGATCGCCTGGCCCTCGATCAAAATAAAATTAGCGCCATCTTTCCAATACACGCCCACCTCTGGCGGCGGCAAGTTCGGATCGAGTGAAATTGCCGTGCTAGCCGCGATCACCGGCGCCGGAGGCGGCGCGGGATTGATCATCACTTTAATCACTGAATCCTGCACGTGGGCAGCCTTTAGTGCCTTCAATCCATCCACGCTGGTATCGAATTTCAGCGCGCCCGGGCTCGTGCTGCGAATCTTCGCGATGATCACGTCTTCGGAAAGTCCCAGCCCAACCATATCGATCACGTCTTGGTTGGTAAGCCTCTTCGCCAGTTCTTGTCCCCAAGCAGCAGTCGCAAGAAACATGCACAGAAGCAGAACAAGATAATGTCTGTTTTTCATGCGACCTCCGGTAGGTGCTGCGACATCGAGGCCCGTAATTGCCGGGATTATACACCGACTGACGCCCGACATCCCTTCCACCAATAGCTCGCCTGGTGCCATGCCGACCGTCGGCTTTCTCTGGTGAACCCTCTTTTGTCTCTGTGCCCTCTGTGCCAAATCTCTCGCAGTTCCGGCTCTTCACCGGGCGCCAGCCCCGCGTTCGCAAGATTGAATGATGATATGATTATTCCGCAATCCTGGATTCTCGCAGCGAAACGAACTCCGATTCTCATTTCCAATTCCCGAGGCATATCCTGTGGCCGAACTATCGCGTGATTGGCTCGAAGGCGTCGTTGGCATTCTTGAAACGCTCAATCAGGGCGTCATCATCAACGACGATTGCAACCACATCGTTTACGCCAATGGTCATTTTCTGCAGATGATTGGCGCGCCCGCGTCCGAACTGATCGGCACCAAAGTCACCGACCTTTTTTCTCCCGAGGATCGCCCCGCCCTAGTCAAGGAAATCGAACGCCGTCGAAGAGAGGGAAACAACCTTTTCGAATTTTTCCTCCCGCATCGCGACGGCAGCCGCCTGCCCGTCGTGATCACCGCGCAGCAATTGGAAGATCCCGACGGCGCCATCTTCGTCATCGTCACCCTCACCAATATCTCCGCGCAGAAGCGCGCCGAAACCGCCCTGCGAGAAGCCAACGTCCAGCTCGAGCAGCGCCATCGCGAAATCGAAGAGGATTTGCTGCTGGCCGCGCGCGTGCAGCAGAGCCTCGCACCGGGGAACCTGGTCTGGGGCGGAGTTGCCGTCGAAACCTTTTACCAACCGGTGCGCACCATCGGCGGAGACTTCGGTCTTGTCGCCCCTCGCCCCGATCATCTCAACTTGATGATCTGCGACGTCTCGGGACACGGCATCGGTTCAGCTCTCGTTGCCAATCGCATTTACACCGAAACGATGTCCCAAATCGAGCGAGGCGTCGCGCTCGCCCCGATGATGCAGCATCTCAATCGTTTCGTGATTGGCAGTCTGCGCAGTTCGGTTTTTTATTTCACTCTGGTAGCCGCGCGTCTGGATCTCAGCGCCCGCACGCTCGAGTTCGCCGGGGCAGGTCATCCACCTGGCATGATCGTCAAGCCCGGCGAGGCGCCACGCTTGCTCGAATCACGCAGTTCGGTGTTGGGCCTGCTTCAGGACGCCGTTGACACGGAAAACGCAATGCAAGTTCCGGTCGCCTCCGGTGAGCGCGTCATTCTTTACACCGACGGTTTCACTGAAAGCTTCAATGAAAAAGACGATATGTTAGGCGTCGAAGGCCTCGCCGAAATTGTCCGCGAAACCGCAATTCTTCCCCTGCCAGAAATGACTCAAGCGATCGTGAATCGCGTTGCCGCATTCCGCAGGGGTCCCGCTGCCGACGATATGTCCCTGGTCGTCGTCGAAATTCCGTAGTTCGCTACGCGAAGCTCTCACTGAAAACAAATCTCTCAAGGAACTGAACGACTTCCCGCAGCACTTTGCAACAAATTGTTAGGCCCAACCAAACCAACCAAGGGAACTGCCAACCGGAAATCAGTCGCCCAAACAACGCCCATGCGATCAGCAGTGGCAGCGCCGTTCCGGCGAACCAGACCAGGGGTATTTCGACGCGTTGAAGCAAGCGGCCGAGCGCGGCACAGGTAAAGGCAGCCAACGGCAGGGCCGCATGCTGCGGGATCAGCCAGACGAAAATCGCCGAGAGCCACAAGCCCAGAGTGACGCTTGGCAAAACGGCTCTCGCCAGCGATGTCGGGAAGAGGCGCTCCCCGGCATACAGACTGCAATAGCCTGCCGTAATCGCGCCGAAACCGAACAGCTCCCAGTGAATGTCGCGAAAGGTCGATAGGATTGAGGTCGCCGTGCAAATCGCAGCGATCGATTGCACAGTCCCGATCACAACAACCACGGCGATAGTCGACGCAATCACGAGGAGGGCAGCCTGAGCCAGGCGCTTGGCCAACCGTTCCGGCGCATAAACAGAAGCGAATGCCGAAGCGATCTCCTGCGGCTCGCCGAATCGCCTCTTGACCATCCAGGCGCTAGCCTGCTCATCGTAGCCGTAAGATCGCGCCTCCTCTGCGAGATCCTCTAGGTGCGCTCGCAATTCCTTCGCTATTTCGCTCCGAAGCTTGTTACCGGGAAGCTTCGCGAGCAAAACGACCCGGGACACTATGCGATCCAGACGTGTCACGGGTTGGCCTTCGAAAGTATGGCGTTCACCATTTTCGTGAAAAAAAACCATTCTTTTTCACTGGCGCGAGCAGCTTTTCGGCCAGCAGCGGTCAAAGCATAGTACTTCCGCTGCTTGCCGTTCTCTCCGGTGCGCCATTCCGAGCGTAGATAGCCACGCTTGTGGAGTTGGTGAAGCGCTGGGTATAGCGTGCCCTCTCTGAATTCAAATGCCTCTTGGCTACGGCGCCACGACTCTTGGATGATTTCGTATCCGTACATGTCACGTTCGGATAGGAGCTTCAGTATCAAGAGCGCGATGCTGCCTTTGAGCAATTCGCGATCGAACGGCATTCCACGCACCTTGGATCATAGGGTTACATCGGCTAAGGAGGTAGTGTACTTCAGAACGCGCGTGGAAAGATAGTGGTGAACTCCTCCCTCACTTCCAGAGCAGAATCAACATTATTTCGTCGGTTGACGCCAGTGTGCAAAAAGGTGTAGTTCTATACATCGTATAACGATGTATAAAGACAAGGAGTCAATCATGAGAAGCGAGAAGATGCTGCGCATAGCCCTTTTGCTAATCGTGGTGGGACAACTCATGGGGACCGTAGCCGACAGTCTGAACCGGACTTTAGTGGAGATGCCGGCCTGGCGTCATCTCGGGGCCGAAGCCTGGGCCGCATTCAGCCGAAGAGCTGATCTTGGGAATGGCCACGTGATGTACCCGCTAGTGGGCATCGGCGGAACGGTATTGATTTTGGCCGCCGCGATCGCCTTCCGCCTGAGTCCGAGAAGACCTCTGTCCGTGGCCATTCCTCTTTATGCTGCCGCCTTGATGGCGATCTGCGTCATGCTCACCACTACGCAGGCCGCTCCCGCCATGTTGAGTTTGCGTCGAATCGGCGACGATCCTGCAGCGCTGCAGCAAGCCTTCGAAGGTTTTTATCGATGGGATTCGATCCGAGCTGTTTTCGGAGCACTGCAGGGCTGCGCGGAGATATTGGCACTGGTGGCGCTACTTTCCGTGCCACCTTGCAGGGGACAGGTGCCCAAAGAACAGGTCCAATCAAGGGGGAAACTTTGAACGCCACAGAGGACCAGCCAGGCGTATTTCTCGGGGTTCAAGGTGGCGTGAGCGAGGAACTTGGCATGGCCAGTGTGGGGCAGGAAATTGCAGTATTCGTGGCGCCGTCTGAATCCCGGTTCTTCATGGCCGTGCTGGGGTTTGACCTCATCATTGCGCTCTCGTCTGTGAGTACAGGCGTGGTCGCAATGTTCAGTAAGAAACGCCCCGGCGGTCATCCAAAATTCGGCACCCTATATTCCTGGAGCCTTCTCGGAGTTTTCCTCTCAGCGACCATTCTCTCGACCATGCGCTGGCCGCGAAACCGCTACCTTTTCTTACTCGGGCTGATTTCGTTTGGTTGCGCGACGGTAGGTCGGCGAGCCCACCAGCGGCAATGGCGCTCATGGATGAATACGCACATCACGTGTATGGCGCTCTCCTACATTGTGATGTTAACGGCGTTCTTTGCGGACAACGGTAACAATCTGCCGCTAGGGAGAGAACTCCCTCACATCCCCTACGGGGTTGCGCCTGGTGCCATCGGTTTCCCCCTCACTCTTCGCGCGCTTGTTATATACCGCAGGATGAATCGTGGGAGCTGGAAGGCTCCAAGTAATTCGAGGGGAGGAAACGCCGTGCAATCCTTCGATGTGTGACGAGTCCTGAATCCCCAAATTCCTGGCGGCACGCTTCGCCGAATGCAAATCGCGCGTCCACGGCGGGAGAATATCTCACGGCTTCAGCCTTCTTTTCTGGAGCTAGAAGAGGCACTCCGCACGCCCACCATATCAGCGCGATTCGCGCTCAACTACTTTTTGCTCTGGCAGGTTGTGTATCAAGTGTTTTATGCTCTCTGGGAAAAGGGGCGACGGAGGAATTCAATGTCACGAATGAAGAGATTTTCTAGGCAGCTGAACTACGACATTCTGACGTCGGCGGTGATCGTTGGTCTGGTGCTTTTCGCGATCACCTATGTGTGCGACGCCATACTATATTCTCTGGGCGTCGCTGCCGCCAAGACCATCCTCAACGATGTTGCTATCGCCCTCGCTGGCGCGGTCTTGTTGGTGATTTTTCTTTCGCGGAGCCGCAAGAACCAGATCGTCGAGCAAGCGAAAGCAAGAGCGATGGTTGTGGAGGCGGTAAGTCACTATGTTCGTGATGTATTCACGCCGCTTGCGCTGGTCATGTCTTCACAAGACACCGCCGAAAGGTTGCGCATTCTTGATATGGCCACCGACAGGGTCGATCACGTCCTGTCTCAGGTGCTGCCGACCGTGGGAACCGCTGATAAATCGCGGCACGTTTAGTTTCTGACGCGGACGCACTTCGATTCTTGATTCTCTCCGTGAGGCAAAGACTCTGTGACGATTAAGTCGTTCCTACCGCACCTTTAGCGCCACTGCATATCCCGTCAGCAGTCCGTGAAAAAATGCCTGCCGCACTTTTTGGTTCGAATCCCCGTAATGCCGCGCCGCATCGTCGAGCGCCCGCAGCAATTTGGCGCGGCCAGCTTGTTTGCTGCCGTTCTTTGTCAGCTTGTTCAATAGAGCGTGCACCGCTGCATCATCGCCAATCGTAAAT
>Ga0209693_10001255_pt1 | contig 10861 bp, 9 predicted proteins | sample HubBroMetageWRM3_FD_188345 | JGI IMG/M metagenome (GOLD analysis project Ga0209693, IMG submission 188345) | Warmed soil microbial communities from the Hubbard Brook experimental Forest, New Hampshire - Hubbard Brook CCASE Soil Metagenome WRM 3... | ecosystem: Environmental > Terrestrial > Soil...
CGCCACGGCTGCCCTCAGAGGCTGCGCTCGCGGGCATTCCAGTGCACCTCCAGGTTGCGGACGAGCGCCGGGCTGAGGTGGCAGCGTGCCTGCTCCACCGAGAACGTGGCCATGTACTCCCGGAACAGATCGAGCGGCTCCTGGCCTGCCCGCAGCGCGGCCCGGTTGGCCGCCGCGTTCACCAGGCCGGAATTGGTGAGCGCCTCGATCCGCGCGTCGAGGGCCGCGTCCATCCCGCCGGGCTGCACCACCTCGTCGACCAGCAGCGCGGCGTCCGGCTCGCCGGCCGTCCACTCCCGGCCGGAGAAGATCGCCTGGCGCGCGGCGCGGTCGCCAACAAACCGCGGCAGCCGCAGGTTGGACGCGCCCGGGATGATCCCCTCCTTGCGGGCGGGCAGGAACAGGCGCGACCCCCGGGTGGCGATCACGTGGTCCATCACGTGCAGGAGCTGGCACGCGCCGCCCACCGCATACCGCTCCACCGCCGCGACCCAGAGTTTCTCGATCGCGTCGCGTTCCGGATGATCACCAGGCCGGCCGCCGGTATCCGCGACCGTGACGCCGCGGTAGATCTTGTTCACGTACCCGAGGTCGCGCACGAGGTAGAACAGGAAGTCGATGCGGCCGTGGTAGAGGCGGGTGAGGTTGATGCCCGAGCCGAACACGCGGGTGCCGGGGTAGCGCGGGTGCTCGACCACACCGCCGCGGATCACGCCGACCTCGATGTCCGGGTCGAGCAGGATCATGTCGACCGCGCACTCGGTGAGGTCGAGCGTCACGTCGTCCTCGGCGTTCAGGTGCTTCGGATTCGTGATCTCCAGCACGCCGGCCCGGCCGCGGCGGGTGATCCGCACCGGGCCGAGGTCGGCCGCGCCGGTGGCCCGCAGCCCGTCCAGGTGCTCGAGCGCCGCGGGAACCGGGCGCAGCATCGACTCCACCAGGTGCCGGCCCGCCCGCGGCAGCGCCAGCACGTGCGACACCAGGAGGCCCTGGGCGAACTCGATGCCTTCCTTGTCCGCGAGCATCCGCCCGCGCTCGGCCTCCATCTGCTCGCGGGTCGGCGCCAGGCCGGGGACCTCCGCCGCGGCCCGGTAGACGAGGTCCTCCACCCGCAGCGGCCTGGTGCACCGGCCGGTCAGCGCGTCGTAGAGACCGGCGGCGTGCGCGCGCAGGTAGGTGTCCCGCGCACCGTTCATGATCGCGTTGATCGCGCCGCGGGCGTCCGGGAGCCGGCCGGCCAGTTCCTGCCCGCGGACCAGGAAGGCACTGACGGCCTGGCTATCGGGCCCGAACGGTCCGTCCGCGGCCGGCGGCGACGACGCCCAGTCGGTCAGGTCCGGTGCGAAAAGACCGGCCGGAAGGTGAGCCGTGGTCATGCCACCCATCATCACTGGCAGCGCGCCCGGCCCGGAAGACCGCCCCTCACCTGGGACGCCGGGTGGCGGTGACCGCCACGAACGGCTCGGTCGGCACGATGGACTGGATGTCGGTGATCTCGAACCCGGCCGCGGGCAGATCGGCCAGCAGCTCGCCCTCGCGGGGCAGGGCCGCCGCGCCCGCCTGGCAGGCCAGCATGAGGTTGAGGTGCGCAGCCGCGATCGAGCCCGGCGTGGTCTGCGTGGCGACGACCAGCTGACCCAGCTCACCGAGCAGCGCGCCGAGCTGGCGGTAGAGCGCGACCCGCTCGCCGGGCGGGAAGTAGTAGACGTTGTTGAGCAGCAGGATCAGGTCGTAGCGGACGCCGCCCTCGGGCGCCCAGCGGCGGATGTCCCCGGCGTGCAGCCGGATCCGGTCGTCCAGGCCGGCGGCGCGAAGCTCGGCGCGGGCCGCGTTCACGACGCTCTCGGCCAGGTCGATGCCGTCGACGGACACCATGGGGTCGGCAGCGGCGGCGATCCGGGAGTAGACCGCGGTGCCGCAGCCTACGTCGAGGATCCGGGCTGGGCGGGCCCCGGCGATCACCCCGGTCAGGTACGAGGCGATGAACGGGGTCGCCGCGGTCGACACCTGGGCGATGTCGTCGGCGTAGCGGTCCAGGTCGGCGCGGCCGTCGCCAGGCCCGGACCGCAGCAACGCCTCCAGGTCGGTGTACGGGCCCGTCTGGTAATCCAGCATCGACCGGTAATGCGCGCGCAGCAGCGCGTCACCGGCGGCGATCGCGCGCGAGCGGCGGCCCCGCAGCCGGTACCGGCCGCCGCGCTGGGAGATCTCGCCGAGCTCGGTTCCCACGTCCAGCCAGGCCTGCAGCCGGTCGAACCGCAGGCTGCCGGTCTGCGCGGCGATCTCGGCGAGGCCGCGGCCGCCGCGCGCACCGCCCTCGTCCAGGATGTCGAGCAGGCCGGTGCGCACGGCGGAGGCCAGCCACAGCGACCGGACCAGCGACCGGCTGTCCGCGACCGCGAGCGCACGCGCCGATACGTGACCGGCCCGAACGGTCTCGAGAACGCCACGGGCCTGGGCGCGGGACGGGCCCTTCACCGCGGACCCGCGGTGGTTCGTGCCAGGCGCGCACGATCTGGCGCGCGCGCGGCGGGCGCCGGGTCCGGGGGCCGCAACCCGAACGCCCGCTGGCTGAGCCAGCGCACCGACCGGGTGACCGGCCCGGACGGTTGCAGCGGCGGGAACGCGACGGTGTCCATGGCCGGCACGAACAGCTCCCCTCGGTTGCTGAGGTACATATAGATCGGGTAAGAGATCGTGCCGAGCCCGCGCAGCAACGGGGACGAGTGCGCGCCGCGCAGCTGCTCGCGCAGCGGCGGGCCGGCCCCGTCGGTGGTCAGCGGCGCCGGCTCGAGCCCGAACCAGTGGTAGGCGTGGCCCACGATCGGCGCCCGGCGGGGGTCGGCGACGCCCATGTCGGCGAGTACCGCCTCGTCGACGGCCAGCGTGTCGCGGCCGGCGTAGACGGCCCGGACCCCGGCCGGGTGATGGCAGCCCATCACGCCGAATGGGCCGTCCGCCACCGGCGCCCACGCGTCGACGACAGCGAAGTGCGGCGCCGCGACGTCGAGCAGCATCATCGTCGCGGACCGGAAGTCGGTGTGCCGGCCGGCGTAGAACGTGGCGTCGATGGCGCCGGTGCTGCCCTCGAGCGTGGACAGGCTCAGGTGCGCGAACTCGGTCGGGTCGGTGCGCAGCTTCGGCATCACGATCCGCAGGTCGCTGCGCAGCCAGGTGCCGGTGATCGAGTTCTGCACGAAGCCGCGGTCGAACCGGCACGGTTCCAGGTCATCGCCGATGTCGACGATCCGGTACGAGGGCGCGCCGAAGCCGAAGTAGGCGGCCACCGACGCGACCGAGCGGTTGCCGAACAGGTTGCCGTACACGGTCGGGGCCTCGAGCACCGCGACGTCGGTCACGCCGTGCCGCCGCAGGTAGCGCGCCAGCAAGTCGACCAGCTCCGGGTCGTTGACGTTCGAGCGGTCCGCGCGGTCGTAGCCGAGCATGAACGAGACGCGGATCGCCGCCGAGCGCGCGCCCGCGGCGAGCTCGTCCAGGCCCGCCCGGTCCAGGCACTCCTCAAGCGCCGCGGCCTTGTCCGCGTCGGTGCGCCCGGTGCGCACCACGACCGGTGCCCGGGACCCGAACGACCGCGGCGTCCCGGATTCGGCCACGGTCGCGGGCCGCTGGTTCGCGGGCAGGAACCAGGGGCTGATCTCCTCCAGGCGCCCCGCGAGGCGCTTTGCCGTCCAGCCGTCGGCGAGCCGGTCGTCGTCGGCCAGAACGCCGGTCAGCAGCCGGAACGCCGCCGCGTGCCGGGCCTCGTCGTCGCGGATCCGGTCGAACGCGACGCGTTCCTCTTCGGAGGCGGCCACCTGCACCAGGCGCCGGTACGCGTACTCGGCGCTGGCCTCCAGCGCCACGTTCAGCGCGCAGTACCGGCGGAACGTCTGGTAGCGCAGCTCCCGGGCGAGCGCAGCGGGCATCCGGTGCGTTGCGCTGGCCACCGCGATCAGGGCGCCGGCCGCCCCGGTCCGCAGCGGCGCCGACCGCGCCTCGAGCCCGGTCGCGGTGGACGACGTCCATCCGGACAGCGTGCCCTGCACGGCCCGGCCGTAGACCACGAGCGTTGACGCCAGCGAGCCGGACCCGAGCAGCAGGCCGCGCATGAACTCGAAGTGCAGCTGCTCGTCCTTCCAGATCCACATCAGCGTCTGGCGGATCAGCGCCCGGGCCGCCGCGCCGACGTCCAGTTCGGCGACGCGCCCGGCCACCGCCTCCTCCCGGTAGGCGACGGCGACGATCTGCTCCCGCTCCAGCGCGAGCAGCAGCAGCCGCTCGCGTTCCGCCCCCGGCCGCCCGGCGAACTCGCGGCGCCACCGGGCCAGCAGCAACCGCGTGTCCTCGAGCATCACCGCTTCGAGATCTGTCATCGCGCCCCCCGGTTCGATAGCCTGACCTTACGACTGGACGCAGCTAGGGTTCCGTCGCTTCGGCGAGACTGGTCCGAGCGCTGCGACCCGCGCCCGCGCGGGCATCTGAAGGGATAAAAGCCCGGTTGAGTGAGGTCGGCGGTCCGTTACGCCCACTCACCGGAGGCTCCCGATGAAGCCGGTCGACTACAACACCCAGCAGCATGAGAACTACGTGCGCGGCCGCTCGCTGCGGCCGGACCAGACTGACTTCTGGATCCGCGCGTTCGCGGACCGGCTGCCGCGGCGCCGGCCGCTGGACGGCCTGGACCTCGGCTCCGGCACCGGCCGGTTCGCCCCGGCGCTCGCCGCGGCGTTCGGGCCGGTCACCGGCGTGGAGCCCGCGGCGGCGATGCGCCGGATTGCCGAGGCCGCCGCCCATCCCGGCGTCAGCTACCTGAGCGGTTCGGCCGAGGCGATCCCGCTGCCCGAGGCGTCCGTCGACTACACCGTAATGTTCCTGGTCTGGCACCACGTACGGGACCAGGCCAGGGCCGTTGCCGAGCTCACCCGGGTGAGCCGGCCCGGCGGGATGGTCATGCTCCGGTCGCAGTTCCGTGATTACATGCCCCGGGTGTGGTGGCTGGAGTACTTCCCGCGCGGCTTCGAGATCGATGCGGCGACGTTCCAGCCCCTCGCCGATGTCGTGACGGTCTTCGCCGACGCCGGATGGCGGGTGGCCGATTTCGCGGAGCCGACGGAGCCTTCGGCCGCGACCCGGGCCGAGACCCTGGCTAAGCTCCGGCTCCGGCCATACTCGCTCTTTGAGCACTTCGCGCCGGAGGAGGCGGCGGCCGGCTTCGAGCGGCTCGAAGCTGCGGTCGCCGCCGACCCCGACGCCCGAGTGCCGAGCTACCAGCAGCCGCTGCTAACTCTGACCAGGCCCTGAACCGCGCCAGGCGGGGAGCGCCCGCGCTACGTGCCGCCGAGCAGGTGGCGGGCGAAGAATCGCGCCGAGCTGTCCGCCTCGAAGCGGGGCACGTCGCCGTGCTGACCGGCGTTGGCGTGCAGCGTCTTCTGGCTGGAGGCGAACGCGTCGAACAACGCCAGGCCGGACTCCAGTGGCACGGCCTCGTCGTGCCACTGGAGCAGGAACTCGACCGGGATCGTGATTGAGGCCGCCGCCTCGGTCAGGCCGTCGCTGGCGACGAGCCCGACGACCGCCGCGGTGATCCGGGGCTCGGCCGCGGCGAGGCGCACGCCCACCGCGCCGCCCATCGACAGGCCCGTGTAGCCCACGGGCCCTTCGGTGCCGATCTGGTCCAGCCGCTGGAGCGCGTCCAGGGTTTCGCGCCATTCCGGCACGGCCCGCGCGGCGATGATGGCGTTGTAGCCGGGTATCAGCGGGCCGATCGGCTCGCCCGTTGCAGCGCGTTCCCTGATCACCGCCCTGAACCGCTGGTGTTCCTCGGATTGCGGGCGATCCCCGTGCGACGGCGCGTCGATGGCCGCGACGGCGAAACCGCACTGCGTGACGTAGCGGTTGGCGCGCCCCACGACGCCGGGTGCTCTCTTGTGCTGGCCGCCGCCGTGCCCGACCAGCACGAGCGGGCGAGGCCCCGTGGCGCCGGCGGGCGCCCAGAGCACGCCGGGGATGTCGCCGACGGTGAAGAGCTGTTCCGAGACGCCGTCGGAGACGGTTTCCGAGATGAAGTGCATAGGTCAGATGCCTTCCGGGATGCGCGGCTGGGTGCTCCCGGCGCGACCTGTGCCCAGATCAGAACCGCACGTATCAGCCGAACGGCACGGCCGCGAGCGGGAGGACCCAGCCTCCTGATGTAGCGGTAATGGGTCTCACCTCCTCGGGCCGGTCACGTGCACGCCGACGCTATCAGATCTGGCTGCCCCGGCCCGGCGGCTAGCCGCTGCCTTTCACTGCGGCATCCCAGAATTCCTGGATGGGCGGGTAGATCAGCTCGTGGTCGCGCGGCAGCGATGCCTTGACGAACCGGGTCCGTTCGTCGGCGAGCACCTCGACGTGCCCGGCCTCGACCGCCTCGAGGGCCTGCTGCACGACCGATTCGGGGCTGTCTTTGGGTGCGCTGGTCAGTGCGGCCATTTCGGTATCGATGAAGCTCGCGTGCACGGCGACCACCAGGGTGCCCTGGTGGTGCAGCTCGAGGCGGATGCCGTTAGTCAGCGACCATCCCGCCGCCTTCGATGCGCCGTAGGAGGCATCGAAGGGATTGGTGCAGAAGCTGGAGACCGAAAGCATGTTGACGATCGCGCCGCCGCCGTTGGCGGCGAGCACCGGCGCAAAAGCGCGGCACATGCTGAGGGTGCCGAAGTAGTTGGTCTCCATCTCGGCCCGGGCCGCGTCCAGGCCAGGGGCGCCGATGAATGTGCTGTATTTCAGGATCCCGGCGTTGTTGACCAGCAAGCTGACGTCCGCGCACTCCTGCGCCACCTGGGCGACCCGGTCGGGGTCGGTGATGTCCAGGGCGACGGGCGTCACGCCGGGCTCGGTGACGGCTGCCGGGTTGCGCGCGGCGCCGTAGACCTTGACCGCATGCCGGGCCACGAGCTCCCGGGCGTAGACCTGGCCGAGTCCGCGGTTGGCCCCGGTGACCAGGGCAACTGATCCTTGGATCTTCATAGCTCCCCATCTTTACTCGCTTGAGCGGTGCCGTCGGGTCTATGCGGAGGCGACTCGCCATGCGGGCTGCAGAGTCAGTGCATACACAGCAGACCGTATGCGCGTGGCGTGCCCGGGGTATCTGTCATATGACTGCGTTTCGAGGCGGCGGCGGGGCCATCGACGGTCATTTGACAGATGCTGGCGTGCGCTGCCTGGGGCAGGCTGGCCTGAGCTGCCGATGTCGCTGGTCATGACCCCGAGAGGATGAAACTGTGTCTGAACCTGCTAGCCACCGCTTCCTGGAAGGGTCGTTCGCGCCGGTGTCCGAGGAGATCACCGCGTTCGACCTGCCGGTCACCGGCCAGATCCCGGCCGAGCTGGACGGCCGGTACCTGCGTAACGGGCCGAACCCGCTGGGCCTGGACGACCCCAGCTACCACTGGTTCCTGGGCGCGGGCATGGTGCATGGGGTGCGGCTGCGCTCCGGCACGGCCGAGTGGTACCGCAATCGCTGGGTCCGCTCCCAGGCCGTCGCCGCCCAGCACCATGAAACCTGGCCGGGCGGCCCGGTGCACGAGAACATGGACTTCGCCGCCAACACCTGCATCATCGCCAACGCAGGGCGAACCCTGGCCACGGTCGAAGCAGGCCCGCTGCCCTACGAGCTGACCTACGAGCTCGGCACGGTCGGCTCGTGCGACTTCTCCAGCACCCTGCCCGGCGGCTTCGCCGCGCACACCAAGCTCGACAGCGCCACCGGCGAACTGCACGCCATCGCGTACTTCTGGGCGTGGGACCACGTCCAGCACGTGATCGTCGGCGCCGACGGCAAGGTCGCCCGAACCACCGACATCCCGGTCCTGGACGGGCCGATGATGCACGACTTCGCTCTCACCGCCCAGTACGTGGTGCTGCTTGACCTGCCGGTCACCTTCAGCCTGAACGCGGTCACCCAGGGCAAGGAACTGCCGTATGTGTGGAACCCCGACCACCAGGCCCGGGTCGGCCTGCTGCCCCGTGACGGCAGCACGGGCGTCCGGTGGATAGAGATCGAGCCGTGCTGGGTCTTCCACTGCCTCAACGCCTACGACGAGGGCGGCAAGGTCGTGGTCGACCTGTGCCAGTACAACCGGGGCTTCGACGTCTCCACGCTCTGGGCCGCGCACGGCCCGGTGACTCTGGACCGGTGGGTCATCGACCCCGCAGCAGGCAAGGTGACTCAGCAGCGCCTCGATGACCGTGGGCAGGAGTTCCCCCGCATCGATGACCGGATCATCTCCCGCCCCCACCGGTACGGCTACAGCGCAGTCATCGGCGAAGTCACCCGCGCCATCACTGCGGCCGGTGATTTCGGCGACGACGCCTTCACCAACGCCATCCTCAAGCATGACCTGGCCGCGGGCACCGTGCAGGCCCACGACTTCGGCAAAGACGCCACCGTCGGAGAGGCCGTCTTCGCCCCGTCGTCGCCCAATGCCGCCGAAGACGACGGGTACGTCATGGCGTTCGTCCACAACCCCGACCGAGGCGCCGCTGACCTGGTCATCCTCGCCGCCCAGGACTTCACCGCTGACCCTGTCGCCGTTGTGCACCTGCCCGCGCGCATCCCGCTCGGCTTCCACGGCAACTGGCTCCCCGACCACTGACTCCGCGGAGCACCGGCTGGATTGCTCCTAAGACGGGCGCTGTCGCCGTCTGTTCCGTTTGCCATGCCCTCACCTCGCAAGGAGCTGCCCGATGCAAGCCAACGCGCTGGCGTTCGCGCTGATAAGCCTGGCTGGGAGCCTGGTCTACGTCGCCGTGGTGGTGACGTTGCACGTCCTTCCGACCGGCTACGACCTGGTCCACAACGCGGTCAGCGACTACGGTGTCGGCCGGTACGCGCCGTTGTTCCGGCTCGGCCTGTGGGCGGGCTCGGTCGCCGTGCTGGCCCTGGCGATCGGCCTGGGGCTGGGCGTAGGTTCCCCGCCGCTGGTCATTCGGGACGTGGTGTTCCTGGGCCTGGTGGCCGCCACCCGGATCGGGGAGTCACTGTTCCCGACGACGGTGGAGGGGGAGCGGCTGAACCGGACCGGGGCGATGCACTACCTGTTCGCGATCTTGACGTTCGGCTTCACCTACGCGGCCATTTCGGGTCTGACCCCGGACCTGGTCAAGCTCTACCCGTGGCATGCGCACCGGGGGATGCTGGACTGGCTGTCCGGGGCGGTGCTCGTCGGGCTGATCCTCGTCGTGGCCACGCTGCTGCCGAGGCTGCGGCACGTCTTCGGCTTGTGCGAGCGCTTCTTCCTGGGCGTCACCTACGCATGGCTGCTGGTCGTGGCCTACCTGCTCGCCGTCAAGGCCGCCTAGCGGCCCTTGGCGCCAGGCGGTCGGGAGTGTGGGCATGACCGCTTGCCATGGGCGGTTCCGGGCGGTCGCGCGCTGGGAATCTTCCAGCGGATCGGGGCCGCCGAGGCCGCCGACGTAGCCGCCCAACTGGACACGTTTCCTCTGTTAAACCCCGGAAGCCCTGCCCAGCCTTCTAGGCGCAGTTAAGACTGGAACCGGGGAGGTTCCTTGGGAGGCGACGTGCCTGACGCGATCAGCTGGGGCGACATGCGTATCGCAGCGGTGATCGACTGGGCTGGCGAGGTTCCTGAGGCCCTCGGGTTGCTGCCGGGGACTAGCCGCACGGACTGGGAACAGCACCAAGGCTGGCTGTCCCGCATTGGCCTGTGGGATCCGGCCACAAATCGGCGGGCTCTGAGCGTCCACAGCTGGGTGCTGCAGGCTGACGGGATGACGGTGGTAGTAGACACCGGTGCGGGGAACGGCAAGGACCGCCCGGACCAGCCCCTGTTCGCCGGGCTGTCCACGCCCTACCTGGAGAACCTGGCTCGCTCGGGCGTCCAGCCCGAGGACGTGGATATCGTGATCAACACCCACCTGCACGCCGACCACGTGGGGTGGAACACCCGCAGCCACGACGGTCATTGGGTGCCACGTTCCCGAACGCCCGGTATGTTCTCGCCGGTCCGGATGTGGAGTACTGGGATCCTGCGGCCGGCCATTCACCTCGGTCGGCGGGGGCGAACAGCAACGTCTTCGAGGACAGCGTGCGCCCGGTCATCGACAGTGGACAGGCCGATATATGGTCAGGCACTCATCAGATCGGGCGGCGGCTGACCCTGCACTCCGCGCCAGGGCACACGCCGGGTTCCAGCGTGCTCGTCCTGAGCTGCGGCGACCGGACAGCTGTCTTCACCGGCGACCTCTTCCACTCACCGCTTCAGGTCATCGAGCCAAACTGGGCAAGCTGCTACGACGAGGACGCTCGTGCCCGATGCTGGCACCGAAGCGTTTCCCGGCTGAACCTGGAGGTATCCCATGACCTCGACGGAGAGCACCAACCCGAGTGTCGTGCTTGTCCACGGCGCGTATGCCGACGGCTCCTCCTGGTCCGAGGTGATCAAACGCCTGCAGGGCGCGGGGGTCACCGCCACAGCGGTGCAGAACCCGCTGATGTCGCTGGCGGACGACGTCGCGCACACTCGCCACATCTTGACGCAGCAATCAGGGCCCGTGATTCTGGCGGGTCATTCGTTCGGCGGCACCGTCATCACCGAAGCCGGGACTCATCCCGCGGTGGCCGCGCTGGTGTATATCGCCGCGCGAGCTCCCGACGCGGGCGAGGACTACGCAGCGCTTGCCGGCAGGTTCCCAGCGCCGCCGGCCAGCGCCGGCCTCGAGTACTCGCACGGGTTCGGCTCCCTGACCGAAGACGCGTTCCGCAACGACTTCGCCAACGGCGTGGAGCCCGGCCTCGCGGGCGTGCTGTACGCGGTGCAGGGACAGATATCGCAGACCCTCTTCCAGGACCGTACGACGG
>Ga0209693_10001257_pt1 | contig 10847 bp, 7 predicted proteins | sample HubBroMetageWRM3_FD_188345 | JGI IMG/M metagenome (GOLD analysis project Ga0209693, IMG submission 188345) | Warmed soil microbial communities from the Hubbard Brook experimental Forest, New Hampshire - Hubbard Brook CCASE Soil Metagenome WRM 3... | ecosystem: Environmental > Terrestrial > Soil...
TGCCACAATGAATCGGCGGTGTGTGCGGCCATCGTTTCGGGACGATAAATCGGGACATCTTTATCGATGCTGCGCGCAACCCGCTCGATATCGGCGAGGACCTGCGTTTGCGCGGGCGGATCGATCGCATCGATGTCGGCACGGAGGGCGAGGCGATCGTCTACGACTACAAGGGCCGCTCCGCATCGCCTGCGGCGAAGTGGGTTGCCGAGGGTGCCTGGCAGGTGGGGCTCTACATGCGCGTCGCCGAGCATCTGCTGGACCGTGCTCCCGCGGGTGGCTTCTACCAGCCGCTCGCGGGCAAGGATCTCCGTCCGCGCGGCGCGCTCGACCTGGACGGTGGGGTGGATCTCGACTGCGTACGCACCGACAGGCTCGACCACGACGAGCTGGGCGAGCTGATCGAGCAGTGTGTGTCTGCCGCGCGCGAGGCCGCAGGACAGGCCAGGTCCGGTGCGCTCGAGCCACGGCCCGCCACGTGTGGGTACGGCGGTGGGTGCGCGTATCCGACCATCTGCCGGTGTGAGCGATGAGCGTCGCGCACGCGCCCGAGCTGGATCGAGGCTCTCCCGGCGCGCTCGGCGCGCGGACGCTCACCGACGAGCAGGAACGGGCGGTTGCACGCCGCCGCGGATCGCTGCTGTTGGCGGCGGGCGCCGGCAGCGGCAAGACCTCCGTGCTCGTCGAGCGCTTCGTGCGCGCGGTGCGCGAGGACGGAGTGGCGCCCGGTCGGGTGCTCGCGATCACTTTCACCGAGCGCGCCGCGGGCGAGCTGCGCGCGCGCGTGAGAGCGCGACTGCTCGAGCTCGACGAGCGCGACGCGGCGCGCGAGGCGGAGGCGGCGAACGTGTCCACCTTTCATGGCTTCTGCGCGCGGTTGCTGCGCGCGCACCCGCTGCAAGCGGAGGTCGAGCCCGGCTTTGAGATCCTGGAAGAGGGATTCGCCGGGCGGCTGCGCGAGCTTGCTTTCGGCGATGCGTTGACCGGTCTGCTCGAGCGCGACCGCGCCGAGGCGGTCGACCTGGTGGCGGCCTACGGAGCCGATCCCCTGCGCTCGATGCTGCTGGGGACGTTCGCGCAGTTGCGCAGCCAGGGACAGCGCGAGCCGCGCCTGCCGCAGCCGCGTCTCGCGGCGGTCGATCCAGGTGAGCTCGGCGCCGCCCAGGAGGACACCGAGGCGATCGGCGGTGAGGCTGCTGTGCGTGCGTGTGCGCTGATCGGCGAGCTGCTCGAGCGCTTCGACGCGGCCTATGCCCAACGCAAGCGCGAACGCGGCGCGCTCGACTTCGACGACCTCGAGCTCGACGCGCGCAGACTGCTCGTCGAGCATCCCGCGATACGCGCGAGCTGGGCCGAGCGCTTCGAGTTGTTGATGGTGGACGAGTTCCAAGACACCAATCCGCGCCAGCTCGCGCTGCTGCAGGCGCTCGAGCGCGACAACCTGTTCACCGTCGGCGACCATCTGCAGTCGATCTACGGCTTCCGCCACGCCGACGTGGGCCTGTTCCGCGAGCGCCAAGCGTTGCTGGCCGAGCGCGACGCGAGCCTGGCGTTGACGCGCAACTTCCGTAGCCATCCGCAGATCTTGATGGCGGTCGAGCGGGTCTTCACCGAGCGCATGGGCGCGCGCTTCACGCCGCTGACCGCGGGCGCCGAGATGGACGAGGAGGCGAGCCCGCTCGACGAACGGGCACACGCGTCCGCGAGCCGCGAGCCGTTGGTGGAGTTGCTGCTCACCGACAAGCGCGGCTGGGATCGCGAGGCCGACGAGCAGGACCCGACGGGTGGGCTGCCGCCGACGACCCGCTGGCGCCAAGCCGAAGCGCGACTGCTGGCGCGCAGGATCGCGGAGCTGGTCGCGCGCGAGCAGGCGCGCGCGGGAGAGATAGTGGTGCTGTTGCGCTCGCTCGGCGACGTGCCGGTGTACGAGGCGGCGCTGCGTGCGCACGGCCTCGGCACGGTCGCCGGTGTCGGTGGTTTCTGGAGTCACCAGCAGATCGGCGATCTACTCGCGTGGCTGTCCGCGCTCGCCAACCCGCTCGACGAGCTCGCGCTCTACTCGGTGCTCGCCTCGCCGTTGGTGGGCGTCTCGAGCGACGGCCTCGCGCTGATCGCGATGGCGGAGCGTGAGCAGCGCTGCGGCGCGTGGCAGACGATCGAGCGTGCGTGCGGGCGGGATTTCGAGCGTGAGCGATCCGGAGGCGCCGGGCGAGTCGAGTTGGGAGAGGCGCTGGCGGCGAGCGACGCCGAGCGGCTGCGTCGCTTTCACGAGCTGTTCGCGAGCGAGCGCGCCGGCGTCGCGCTGCACCCGCTCCCCACGCTGTTGCGGCGCGTGATCGCGGCCACCGGCTACGAGGCGCATGTGCGGTCGCTGAGGTGGGGGCAGCGGCGCCTCGCCAACATCCACAAGCTCGTGCGTCTGGCGCGTAGCTTCGAAGCGCGCGAAGGACGCGACCTGCGCGGCCTGCTCGAACACGTAGCCCACGTCGGGCTCGCGCGCGAGGCGGACGCGCCGGTGACGGGCGAGCTCGAAGCGGTGAGGTTGATGAGCATTCACGCCGCCAAGGGATTGGAGTTCCCGGTCGTGTGCGTGGCCGACCTCGGGCGCGAGCCGAACTTGCGGGTGCCGGACCTGCTCGTGGACGGGGCGGGTGGGCGCGTGGGACTGCGGCTGCCCGCGCTCGACGGCGGCGAGCCACACGTCGCGCTCGACTACGAGCGGATACGCGAGCAACGTCGCCAGGCGCAGGAAGAGGAGGAGGATCGCATCCTGTATGTCGCCTGCACGCGTGCCGAGCGCCGTCTGCTGCTGAGCGGGGCGGTCGCGTTCGAGCGCTGGCCGGCGGCGAAGCCCGGTGTCGCGCCGATCGCGTGGTTGGCGCCCGCGCTGGTTCCCGACGCGCCCAAGCTGGTTCAGTCCGAGCATGCCTCCGGCGGGGCGTTGACCGTGCAGGTCGGCGATGGCCTGCAAGTGCGCTGCGCGCTGAGCGCGCCCGGATGGATCGAGGCAGCGCGCCTCGCGCACACGGGTGACCGCCAGTCAGAGCGCCTGCTCGACTCCACGCCCGAGCCCCGAGAGCGACCTCTCGCGCCGGCCGCGCCCGCCCCGACGTCGGCTGTCGCTCCCGCGACCGCTGCGCCGGCAGACGCGGACGCCACGATGAGCTACACGTCGCTGAGCGAGCTGGAGCGCTGTGGTTACCGCTATTACCTCGAACACGTGCTGGGACTGCCGGAGAATCGCGCCGCGAGGGGCGTGGGCAGGTCGGAGATCGACGAGGGTGGCCTCGACGCGCGGCTGCGCGGGAGCATCGTGCACGAGTTGCTCGAGTCGATCGACTACGCCCGTCCGTGCGCGCCGACGCCGGAGCGGGTGGCGCGCGTCGCGCGTCGACACGGCGCTCGGCTTGCGCCCGCCGCGCGCGAGCGGATCGTCGCGCTGATCGCCGGTGCGCTGGCGGCTGAGCCCGCACGGCGATTGAGCGCGGCGCGCGAGGCCCACGCGGAGCGCCCGTTCGCCTTCTCGCTGGAGCGGAGCCCCGGCGGCGGGAGCGCCGAGCCGCTCGTGACGGGGATCTTCGACTTGATGGTCGAGCTACCCGACGGGAGCGCTGTGATCGTCGACTACAAGAGCGACCGCCTTGCGCCGGAGGCGGATCTCGAGGAGATCGTACGGCGCGACTACGGTTTCCAACGGTTGCTCTACGCGCTTGCTGCGATCGAATCCGGCAGGCGCGAGGTCGAAGTCGCTCACTGGTTTCTCGAACGTCCCGAGCAATGGGTGTCCGCGCGATTCCTCGTCAGCGATCGCGATCGTCTGCGCGAGCAGTTGCTCGACCGAGTCGCGCGAGCCCGTGCGCGTGGGTTCGCGGTAACCGATGCGCCCCATCGTGGAACCTGCCTTACCTGCCCCGGTCGTGGCGGATTGTGCTCATGGGGGGAAACCCGCACTATGAGTGAGCGATCCACCACATTGGAATCCCAGCTGTGAGGGGCTAACCTCATTCTTTGAATCGATCGATCTCGCATCAGGCGCGGTCGAATCGATCGAGGAAGAGGAGCTGAATGGCGACGGCGACGGGCAGATCGGCGAGCACGGTCATGCAGACCTCCTCGGGAATGTCGGATCTGGAGCTGTTCGCGCGCTCGCGCATCGACGGGGACCATTACGCGCGTGAGCTGCTCGTCGAGCGCTACCTGCCGCTCGCGCGTCGTCTCGCGCGTCGCTACCAGCACACCGACGAGCCGATCGAAGACCTGATTCAAGTGGCGTCGATCGGTCTGTTGAAGGCCGTCGATCGCTTCGACAGCTCACGCGAGGTGATGTTCTCGAGCTACGCGGTGCCGACGATCCTCGGTGAGCTGAAGCGCCATTTTCGCGACCGTACCTGGTCGGTGCGCGTCCCGCGCGATCTTCAGGAGCTCGCGCTACGCGTCGATCAGACGATCGCGAGGCTCTCGCGCGGCCAACGCCGCGCCCCCACGGTCGGTGAGATCGCGCGCGCCGTGGGAGTCTCCGAGGAGCAGGTGCTCGAGGCGATGGTGGCGATGGGCGCTTACCGCACAAGCTCGCTCGACGCCCCGCGCTCGATCCGCGAAGAAGAAGTGGACAGCGTCGCCGAGTCCTTGGGAGCCGAGGATCGCGGCTTCGACGCCGCCGAGCAGCGCGCGACGCTCGAACCGCTGATGGCGCGAATCACGGAGCGCGAGCGCATCGTGCTGAGATTTCGTTTCAGTGAGGATCTCACGCAGGCGGAGATCGGGGAGCGGATCGGGGTCTCTCAGATGCAGGTATCGCGACTGATCCGCCAGGCGCTCGGTCGGTTGCGCGCGGGTGTCGAGCCGGTCGCTCGCGCCTCCCGTGGCTGATCGGGCGTCGACTTGACCGATCGCGCTTCCGCTTGGCGACCGCTCCGACTTGATAGTTGAGCTTGACAATGTCTCGGCTTGTAGTCAATATGTACCCAAATGCCAAGGGCGATGTGGATGGGAACACTCAGCTTCGGGCTGGTCAGCGTGCCGGTCAAGCTCTACAGCGCGGTCACGCGCAAGACCGTGCACTTCCATCAGATCCACACGCTCGACAGTGGACGCATCCACCAGAAGCACGTGTGCGCGCTCGACGGGGAAGAGATCCCGCTGGGGGAGATCGTCAAGGGCTATGAGATAGCGCCCGACCGCTATGTGCCGGTTGAGGCGCGCGAGCTCGCGGCGCTGGAACCGCTGTTCACACGCACGATCCAAGTCGAGGATTTCGTGGCGCTGGAGGAGATCGACCCGATCTACTTCGATCACCCCTACCACCTCGTCCCCGGATTGGGTGGCGCCCACGCCTATCAACTGCTGTTGCGGGCGATGAGCGACACCGACAAGGTGGCGATCGGGCGGATGGTGATGCGCTCCAAAGAACGGCTCGTGGCGATCCGCCCACGTGGCGAGGCGCTGCTGATGCTCACGATGAACTACGGCGAGGAGATCAAACCGACGACCGGCCTGCGCGAGCTCGAAGGGGCGCCGGTGGAGCTCGACGAGCGCGAGCTGGAGGTCGCACGGCGGCTGGTCGCGTCGATCTCGGAGCCATTCGACATCGAGAAGTATCGCGACACCTTCCGCGAGGCGATACTCGATCTGGTCGACCGCAAGGCCGCGGGCGAGCCGCTCCCGCTCGGTTCAGGCGCACAACCCCCGCCCGACTCCCCCGACGTGATGCGGGCGCTCGAAGCAAGCCTCGAGAAGCTCGAGCAGGGCGGCCTCGAGCAGCTCAGCGCGAATTGAGCACCAGCACCAGCTCGGAGCCCTCGCCCCGCTCGTCGGGCTCGACCGACACGACGGCGGCGAGCCGTTCGATCACGTTGCCGACCACCGGCAGCATCGTGTCGCGGACGAGCGCGGCTGCCTCCCCGGCCGTCAGCTCGAGCACGCGCAACTCCGCCTCGCGCTCGTTGGCGTTCACGCTGAACGCGAAACGTCCCGCGCCCGCGTATGCGGGCGCGTGGGCGCTAAGCGCGTCGCACACGAGCAGCGCGTCGTCGAGCCTGTCCACCGGCCAGTCGGCCCGCGCGAGCGTCATCGACACGACGCGCGCGAGCACCGGGCCGAGCAGCGGGCCGGCGGCCACCCGCACACGCGCCACGTTTCTCTCGGTGGCCTGCGCCCGCTCTCCAGCCGCCTGCCCGCTCATAGAAGCTCGCTGTTCATGCTCGCGATCTCCTCGTCCAGCGCGAACGTCATCCGTACCTCGGTGTGCTCCGCGTCGTCGTGGCCCAGTTGCACGCGCGCGGCAAGCGACGCGATCAGCGACAGGCCCAGACCGAGGCCCGGACTGTCCGGACGCGGCCTGATGCCGGCGCCCCAATCGCGCACGAGCACCGTCAACTCGTTGCCCCGCAAGCTCGCGAGCACCTCCATCGGACCGTCCTCGCCATCGGGGTAGGCGTGCACGACGACGTTCGCGCACGCCTCGGTGACCGCCAGACGGATGTCGGACAGCTTCGACTCGGGTACGGCGAATGCTTCCCCGAAGCCACCGAGCGCGTGCCTGACTATCGCAATGTTCTCCGCCCGCGCCGCGAGCGCGAGCTCCATGTCCGGCATCATCGCCTCTCCGTAGCCGTTGCCGTGCTGATCGTGCCGTGTGATCTCGTCAATGATGATGCCCGCACGGGACGGATTTCACACCTCGGGCATGTGTCCAGGCAGGCCACGCGATGCTACGATTTCTCCTCCACCTCAGGTGCCGACCCCCCACGCCCGCGAACGCGTCGCAGCCCACAGGGAGCGACGTCCAGCGGAAGCACTCACATGACTTCGCACACATCGCCATTCCAGGCCGCTGGACTCTACGACCCTCGCTACGAGCACGACGCGTGCGGCGTGGGGATGGTCGCGCGCCTGGACAACAACCCGACCCACGAGGTGGTCGCGCGTGCGCTGAGCGCTCTGGAGAACCTCGAGCATCGTGGTGCCTCGGGAGCGGATCCGCTCACCGGCGACGGCGCCGGCATCCTGATGCAGATGCCCGACGAGCTGCTGCGCGCGCTCGCCGGCTTCGAGCTGCCCGCCCTCGGGGCCTACGGCGTGTTGATGTGCTTCCTGCCGACCGATGACCTCGCGCGCGAGCGGATCGAGGCGCTGCTGGGAGAGACGGTGACCGCCGAGGGCCAGCGTCTGCTCGGCTGGCGCGACGTGCCCGTCTGCCCTGAGCACACCGGCTCGACCGCGGCCGCCAGCCGTCCGGTGATCCGCCAGCTGTTCGTCGGCGCCGCGGCGGGGCTCGAGCAGGATGCGTTCGAGCGCAAGCTGTATGTGATCCGGCGCGTGTGCGAGCAGGCGGTCGCCGCTTCAGAGGACGCGCACGCGGGCTTCTACGTCACCTCTAGCTCCTCGCGCACGATCAACTACAAGGGGATGCTGATCAGCTACCAGCTGGGAGCCTTCTACCCGGACCTCAGCGACGAGCGCTGCAAGAGCGCGCTCGCGCTCGTGCACTCGCGCTTCTCCACGAACACGTTCCCCAGCTGGGAGCTCGCGCACCCATACCGCGTGATCTGCCACAACGGCGAGATCAACACCGTGAGGGGCAACGTCAACTGGATGCGCGCGCGCGAGTCCGAGCTCTCGAGCGTTCTGTTCGGCGAGGACCTAGAGAAGATCCTGCCGGTCGTCACGCAGGGCAACTCCGACTCCGCCACGTTCGACAACGTGCTCGAGCTGCTGCTGCTCGCCGGACGCTCGCTGCCGCACGCGGTGATGATGATGATCCCCGAGGCGTACCGCAACCGCGACGATCTTCCACAGGAGCTGAAGGGCTTCTACGCGTTTCACTCCTGCCTGATGGAGCCGTGGGACGGCCCCGCGGCGGTCGCGTTCACCGACGGGCGCGTGGTCGGCGCGACACTCGACCGCAACGGGCTGCGTCCTGGGCGCTGGGTGCTCACCAAGGACGGTCACGTCGTGCTCGGCTCGGAGATCGGGCTGCTCGACGTTCCGCCCGATCAGATCGTGCGCCTCGGCCGTCTGCAGCCGGGCAAGCTGTTCCTCGTCGATCTCGAGCGGGGGCGCGTGGTCGAGGACGGCGAGGTCAAGCACGAGATCTCCACGCAGAAGCCCTACGGCGAGTGGTACGCGCGCAACGCCGTGCGCTTCGCGGAGCTGGCGCCGTCTGAGCAGGTGACACTCTCAGACCAGCCGCTGCGCCGCCGCCAGCGTGCGTTCGGCTACTCCCAGGAGGATCTGCGCGTGCTGCTGGAGCCGATGGCGCGCGAAGGCGCCGAGCCGATCGGCTCGATGGGCAACGATCTGTCGCTGGCGGTGCTCTCCGACCAGGCCCCGCCGCTGTTCTCCTACTTCAAGCAGCTGTTCGCACAGGTCACCAACCCGCCGATCGACCCGATCCGCGAGGAAATCGTGATGAGCCTCTCGACCAGCCTCGGCACCGAGAGCAACCTGTTCGACGAGACACCCGATCACGCGCACAAGCTCGAGCTCGAGCAGCCGATCCTGCTCAACCGCGAGCTCGAGACGCTGCGCCACATCTCGAGCGAGGTGTTCTCCTCGTGCACGCTCGACATCACGTGGCCGGTCGCCGAGGGCGCAGCCGGGATGGAGCGCGCGCTCGCGCATGTGTGCGAACAGGCACACGAGGCGATCGCGCGGGGCATCAACATCATCATCCTGTCCGACCGGCTGCTCGGCCCGCGCCGCGCGGCGATCCCTTCGCTGCTGGCGGTCTCCTCGGTCCACCACCACCTCGTGCGCGAGGGCACGCGGCTGCGGGCCGGGATCGTGCTCGAGTCCGGCGAGCCGCGCGAGGTCCACCACTTCGCCACGCTGATCGGCTTCGGCGCGAGCGCGATCAACCCGTATGTGATGCTCGAGACGCTCGACCACCTCGTCGCGCAGGGACGGATCGTTCGTCCCACCGGCAATGGCGATCCTGCCGTTGCGCTGTCGCCCGAGGAGGCGGCCCAGAACACGATCAAGGCGATCGGCAAGGGACTGCTGAAGACGATCTCGAAGATGGGCATCTCCACGATCCAGTCCTATCGCGGCGCGCAGATCTTCGAGGCCGTCGGGCTCGAGCCCGAGCTGATCGACCGCCACTTCACGGGGACCGCTTCGCGCATCGGCGGCATTGGCCTGGAAGTGTTGGCGGTGGAGGCGTTGCAGCGCCATGAACGTGCCTATCCAGTCATCCATGATGAGCTGCTTCCCGTCGGGGGCGTGTATGCGTGGCGGCGCGACGGTGAGCACCACATGTGGAACCCGGAGACGATCGCGCTCGTCCAGCACGCGGTGCGCTCCGCCAACGGCAATGTCGCCGCGGCGCTCGAGGGCGACGCCGAGGCGACCGCGCAGGTGCGCGACAGTCCCGCCTTCCACAAGTACCGCGAGTACGCGACCGCGGTCAACGACGATGCCGCCCGCAGGGCGACGCTGCGCGGTCTGCTGCGATTTGCCGCAGCAGCGCGAGCCGGGGCAGGGGGCGATCCCGATCGAGCAGGTCGAGCCGGCGAAGGAGATCGTGCGGCGCTTCTGTACGGGCGCGATGAGCCTCGGCTCGATCTCGCGCGAGGCGCACGAGACGCTCGCGATCGCGATGAACCGCCTCGGCGGGCGCTCGAATACGGGCGAGGGGGGGGAGGACCCGACGCGCTTCACCCCCGACCGCAACGGCGACCGCCGTCGTTCGGCGATCAAGCAGGTCGCCTCGGGACGCTTCGGGGTGACGATCCACTATCTCGTCAACGCGGACGAGCTGCAGATCAAGATGGCCCAGGGCGCCAAGCCCGGCGAGGGCGGCCAGCTGCCGGGCCACAAGGTCGACGCGTACATCGGCTCGATCCGCCACACCACGCCGGGCGTGGGCCTGATCTCACCGCCGCCCCACCACGACATCTACTCGATCGAGGATCTCAAGCAGCTGATCTATGACCTGCGCTGCTCGAACCCGACCGCGCAGGTGTCGGTCAAGCTCGTCTCCGAGGTCGGCGTCGGCACGGTCGCGGCGGGCGTCTCGAAGGCGAACGCCGACCGCGTGCTGATCGCCGGGCACGACGGCGGCACGGGCGCCTCGCCGCTGTCCTCGATCCAGGCGGCCGGCATCCCGTGGGAGATCGGGCTGGCGGAGACCCAGCAGACGCTGCTGCTCAACGATCTGCGCTCGCGGATCGTCGTGCAGACCGACGGACAGCTGAAGACCGGTCGCGACGTCGTGATCGCGGCGATGCTCGGCGCCGACGAGATGGGCTTCTCCACCGCGCCGCTGATCGCCACCGGCTGCATCATGATGCGCGCCTGCCATCTGAACACCTGCCCGGTCGGGATCGCCACGCAGGACCCCGAGCTGCGCAAGCGCTTCAAGGGCACCCCCGAGCACGTCGTCAACTTCTTCTTCTTCGTCGCCGAGGAAGTTCGTGAGATCCTCGCCACGCTCGGGCTGCGCACGCTCGACGAGGCGATCGGCCGCGTGGACCTGCTCGAAGCGCAACACGCGATCGAGCACTGGAAGGCGCGCGGGGTCGATCTGACCCACATCCTCGCCCACGTCGAGCTGGGCGGGGGTGGACAGCCGATCCGCGCGCGCCATCGCGTGGAAGGACCGCCGCAGGTGCTCGAGGACGCGCTCGACTGGGAGCTCGTGGAGATCGCGCGTCCCGCGCTCGAGCACGGTCAGAGGGTCGAGGCGGAGTTCCCGATCCGCAACGTCAATCGCTGCGTCGGGGGCATCCTTTCAAGCCACATCGCGCGCGCGCACGGAGCGAAGGGCCTGCCGCCCGACTCGATCGTCGTGCGCCTGCGCGGCTCGGCGGGTCAGAGCTTCGGTGGCTGGCTCGCTCCCGGCGTGC
>Ga0209693_10001259_pt1 | contig 10830 bp, 7 predicted proteins | sample HubBroMetageWRM3_FD_188345 | JGI IMG/M metagenome (GOLD analysis project Ga0209693, IMG submission 188345) | Warmed soil microbial communities from the Hubbard Brook experimental Forest, New Hampshire - Hubbard Brook CCASE Soil Metagenome WRM 3... | ecosystem: Environmental > Terrestrial > Soil...
CCGGCCCGGGTCATCGACGCCTCGGGTGCCACGGTGACCGTTACCGGGCGGGCGCTCGTTTCCGCGCCTCCCGCCCGGTTGTCGGCCGATGGCGGGCCGTTGCTGACGGTCACCTCCTGGGCCGGGCCCTGGCCGGTCACCGAACGGTGGTGGCGTCCGGAGGGCGCCCGGCGGCGAGCCAGGTTCCAGCTGGTCGCCGACGACGGGAGCGCCTGGCTGGCCGCGGTGCAGGACGGCCGGTGGCTGATCGAGGCCAGCTACGACTGACTCGCTGTTGGTCGGGGTCGCCGGTGGTCAGGCTGTGCCCGGCTTAGGTGGTCCGATTGCGCTCGGTTCGATGGTCAAAAATTTTTTCGATAAATCTTCGTTGTGCTGTGTTGAGAGCGGCCGTTTTGTCGGTGGCGGCCGGTAGCGTGGTTAGTGGCAGATCGGGACGGAACGCCCCGGCAAGCGCCCGGCGGAGGAGGTGAGCGATGTCAGCCCAGGCACCAGAACCAGGCCCAGACGATGAGCCGGCCACCCCCTCGCCCAGTGGCGCCGAGCCTGCTCCCTCGCCTAGCGGCGCCCAGCCTGTTCCCTTGTTCGAGGGTGGTCAGGTCGTGGCGGGCGGCGGGGTCCTGGACTTGCAGGTGCTGCTGGATGCTCTGGCGGCAGGCGGGTTTTTGGTCGGCCCGGATGAGGACTCTGACGAGCTGGCTGCGGTGGCGGCCGGGCGGTTGGGGCCGCGGTTGTCCGCAGGGCAGGTGGCGGCGCTGGCGGTGGAGCATATGGACCCGGGCCCGGCGATGGCCGGATGGCTGGACGTGGCCGGGGCTGAGGCGGACTGCCTGAATGAGTACGGGCTGACCGGGGTGGTGGCCGCCGGGCAAAAACTGACGTCGTGGGCACAGGCGGCTGAGCTGGCCGCGGTGGCGCAGGTTGCCTCCCGCGCCGCCGCCGCCGATAAGAACATCGGGGTGGGCGATGATGGCCGTCCCGCGCGGGTGTGCCGGGACGCGACCGGGCAGGTCTCGCTGGCGCTGACGATGTCGGACTGCGCCGCGGCCGCGTGGGCAGATCTGGCAGTCACGTTGTCGTGGCGGCTGTCGGCGACCGGGCAGGCGCTGGCAGCCGGGAAGATCAATTTGTACCGGGCCCGGCGAATCGCTGAGGCCACCAGTGTGCTGAGCGAAGCCAAGGCTCGTGAGGTCGAAGCAAAGATCCTGCCCTGTGCTGGGCAGCTGACCCCGGCGAAGTTGCGGGAGCGGCTGCGCCGCGCGGTGATCGCCGCCGACCCCGCCGCCGCCGAACGCCGCAGGGCCGATGCCGAGCGGGACGCCGGGGTGAGCTTGTATCCGGATGACGACGGGACCGCGACGCTGACCGGGACCGGTCTGCCGGCGGCGCTGGCCGCGGCGGCGATGGCAAGAATCACCGCGATGGCCCGGGCGCGCAAGGCAGCGGGGCTGGGCGGCGGTCTGGACCTGCACCGGGCCCAGGTGATGCTCGGGCTGTTGCTAGACACCCTGCCCCCCACCCCACCTCCCCAGGATGCCCCGTCCGACCAGCCGCCCGGCGGCGACAGCGACAGCGGCCCAGAAGACAGCGACCCAAGCGACAGCAATCTCGCCGGTGGCAGCGGCCCGGGCAGCGACCCTGGCCCCAGTAGCGGTCGCGATGACAGCGACGGCGGCGGTCACGGCGACAGCAGCGACCCCGGATCCGACAGCCCCAGCCCCGGCGATCCCGGTCCCAGTGACCACGGCCACGTCGATGCGGACAGCGGCAGCGACGGCGGCCCCAGCTCACATGGTGCCTGGCCAGACGCGGGCGCCCCGGCCGATGACGTGCCGTTCCCCGGAGATGAGGACGCCCCGCCCGAGGATGGCCTGGACGACGGCCCGGCCGATCCGGTCAGTGGGTACTGTGCCGAGGACGAGGATGACCTGAGCTTGACCGGGCCGACGCCGGACTGGCCGGAGCTGGGCGCGATCCCGCCCGCGCTGGCCCGGCCGGTCGGCGAGCCTGATGGGCGGCCGGTTCCCGGGCTGCTGGATGTCACCTTGCCCTGGACCACCCTGGCCGGCCTGCCCGGCGGAGGCCCGGGGCTGTTGGGCCGGATCGGCCCGGTCACCCCGCTGCAGGCCCGCCAGCTCGCCACCGCCGCCGTACACGACCCGGCCGCGCAGTGGCGGATCATCATCACCAACGCCGAAGGGCAGGCGATCGCGGTCACCCGGATCCGCCGGCAGCGATCGCGTGCCGGGCCCGGGCCGGCGCGAGACGGGCCGCCGCGTCCGTTCGGGCTGGTTGGCCGGGTCACGCTGACCATAAGCCAGGACACCCTTGACGAGCGGGCCAGCGGCTTGACCGAGCAGGCCGCCGGCCAGGCGGGTGGACCGGGTCCGCCGCCGGGCGGGATTGCCTTGACCGCGTTGCGGGCTGCGATCCAGCTGCGGGAGCGCACCCGGGTCCAAGCCCAGGCCGACGCGGTGGCGGGAGGCTGCGCGCACGCTGACGAGTCGCCGGGGTACCGGCCGCCGCCGCGGCTGCGCGAATACATCGCCGCCCGCGACGTGACATGCCGCAGCCCGGTCTGCGGCCAGCCCGCCTGGCGCGCCGACCTGGACCACACCATCCCCTATGACCGGGGCGGGCGGACCTGCCGCTGCAACCTCGGCGGCGGATGCCGGCGCCACCACCAGCTCAAGCAGCACCCCCGGTGGAAGCTCGAGCAGACCAAGCCCGGCGTTTTCACCTGGACCACGCCAGCTGGAAGGACGTACACCACCGGACCCGATAGTTACCCTCTGTAAGGATCGTTATGGGCTTCAACAACCCTCCGATGCCGTGGCGGGAGCTTGAGAAGCTCCTGTCCTGGCGGGGCAACGGGGACGAGAGCGCCGCCACACCGGCGAGCCACGACCGGGCGGATGGGGAACCCGGGGATGCGCGGGAAGAGGAAGAGGCTAGAGTCCGCCCGGCCGGGCCGGCCTGGGCAGAGCTGCACTGCCACTCGTCCTACAGCTTCCTCGACGGGGCCTCGGCCCCCGAGGCCCTGGTGGCCGAGGCGGCAGCGCTCGGCCTGGAAGCGGTGGCCATCACCGATCACGATGGCATGTACGGGGTGCCGCAGTTCGCGCAGGCGGCGGCGAGGCTGAGGCAGCGGACCGGCATCGGGCTCGGTACCGTCTTCGGCGCGGAACTCAGCCTGGACCTGCCCTGCGGGCAGGGCGGCATCCCCGATCCGGCGGGCAGGCACCTGCTGGTGCTGGCCCGCGATCCCGAGGGATACCGGCGGCTGTGCCGGGCGATCAGCACTGCGCAGCTCCGCGGGGGCGAGAAGGGCCGCCCCGTCTACGACGAACAGGAGCTGGCGCAGGCGCACGACGGCCACTGGGTGATCCTCACCGGCTGCCGCAAGGGCGCCGTGCCGGCGGCACTTGCCGCGGGGGGTCCCGAGGCAGCGGAAAAAGAACTCCGCATCCTGGCCGACCAGTTCGGCCACCAGAACATCGTCGTCGAGCTGACCAGCCACGACCAGCCGGAAGACGACGAGCGCAACGATGCCCTGTACGAGCTGGCGAAAGACACGGGAACGGCCGTGATCGCCACCGGCAACGTGCACTACGCGTCCCCTCGCGACGCGAAGCTCGCGCAGGCGCTGGCCGCGGTCAGGGCCCGCCGCAGCCTGGATGAGATGGACGGCTGGCTGGCCGCCTCCGGTGCCGCCTATCTGCGGTCCGGCGCGGAGATGGCGCACCGGCTGCGCCGGTACCCCGGCACGGCGGAGCAGACCGCCGAGCTCGCCAGGGCCTGCGCATTTGACTTCCATGTGATCGCGCCGAAGCTGCCGGACTTCCCGGTCCCCGAGAACCACACCGAGGCCAGCTGGCTGCGCAAGCTGGTCGAGGAACGGGCGCCGGAACGCTACGGACGGCCGGAACGCGTCGACGGGGCATACGCCCAGATCGAGCGCGAACTCGAGGTCATCGTGGACCTCGGCTTCCCCGGCTACTTCCTGATCGTGCACGACATCGTGCAGTTCTGTGAGCACAACGGCATCCTGTGCCAGGGCCGCGGGTCGGCGGCCAACTCCGCCGTGTGCTTCGCGCTCGGGATCACCAACGTGGACCCTGTCCGGCATGGCCTGCTCTTCGAGCGTTTCCTGTCCGCTGGCAGGGACGGCCCGCCCGACATCGACCTCGACATCGAGCACCAGCGCCGAGAACAGGCCATCCAGTACGTCTACGACCGGTACGGCAGGGAGAACGCCGCCCAGGTCGCCAACGTGATCTCATACCGGCCGCGGATGGCGCTGCGGGACGCCGGCCGGGCGCTCGGTTACACGCCGGAGCAGCAGGACGTCTGGGCGCGCCAGGTCGGCCCGCGCCAGTACGGCCCCGGCCAGCCGGTCCCGCCCGACGCCGGCGTGCCCGGCGCCGTGACCAGGCTCGCGGCCCGGATGCAGCGGCTGCCCCGTCACCTGGGCATCCACTCCGGCGGGATGGTGATCTGCGACCGCCCGGTGGGCGAGGTGTGCCCGGTGGAGTGGGCCCGGATGCCGGGCCGCACCGTGCTGCAGTGGGATAAGGACGACTGCGCCTACGCCGGGCTGGTCAAGTTCGACCTGCTCGGCCTCGGCATGCTGACCGCGCTGCGGGACTGCCTCGAGCTGATCGAGGCACACCACGGCGAACGCTGGAGCCTGCATTCGATCCCGCAGGAGGACTCGGCCGTCTACGACATGCTGTGCGAGGCGGACACGGTCGGGGTGTTCCAGGTCGAGTCCAGGGCCCAGATGGCGACCCTGCCGAGGCTGCGGCCGAGGAAGTTCTACGACCTGGTCGTCGAAGTCGCGCTGATCAGGCCGGGCCCGATCCAGGGTGGCTCGGTGCACCCCTACATGCGCCGACGCCGCGGCGACGAGCAGTCGGAGTTGCCGCACCCCTCGATGCGCGTCGCTCTCGACAAGACCCTCGGCGTGCCGCTGTTCCAGGAACAGATGATGCAGATCGCGATCGACTGCGCCTCGTTCAGGCCCGCCGAGGCGGACCGGCTGCGGCAGGCGATGAGCTCCAAGCGCGCCCCGGAGCGGATCGAGGAACTGCGCGCGCGGCTGCTCGACGGGATGGCGGCCAACGGCATCCCGCCGGAGATCGCCGAGGACATCTACGTCAAGATCCTCGCGTTCTCCAGCTACGGTTTCCCCGAGTCACACGCGATCAGCTTCGCCTACCTGGTCTATGCCAGCGCATGGCTGAAGTGCTATTACCCCGCGGCGTTCACCGCCGCCCTGCTGCGCGCTCAGCCGATGGGCTTTTACGCTCCGTCCAGCTTGATCAGCGATGCGCGAAGGCATGGTGTGGTCGTCCGCGGCGTTGACGTGAACGCCAGCGCCGTCGCGGCCACGCTGGAACCCGGGCCAGCGGAGGGCCAGCCGGCGATCAGGCTCGGCCTGTCCGAGGTTCGCAACCTGGGGGAGAAGCCCGCTGACGCCGTCGTGGCCGGCCAGCCGTACCGGGACCTGGAGGATTTTGCCCGCCGTACCCGGCTGCCGGTTCCGGCACTCGAGGCGCTGGCTACGGCGGGCGCGTTCGGCTGCTTCGGGGTCAGCAGGCGCGAGGCGCTGTGGGCGGCCGGGGCAGCCGCGACGATCCGGCCCGGCCAGCTGCCGGGAACCACGCCGGGGCTGGCCGCGCCGCCGCTGCCCGCGATGACGGCGGCCGAGGAGACCTTCGCCGACCTGTGGGCGACCGGGACCTACGGCACACACCCGCTCGAGCACATCAGGGCGGACCTGGCCGAGCACAGAGTGATCACGACTGCGGAACTACGGACAGCCACGCCGGGGTCGTACGTGACGGTGGCGGGTCTTGTCACACACCGGCAGCAGCCGGGGACCGCCCGCGGCGTGGTGTTCCTGAGCCTGGAAGACGAGACCGGGATCGCGAACGTGATCTGCACTCCAGGTGTGTGGGAGCGGCACCGCCGGGTGGCGATGGAGGCGAACGCGCTGATCGTGGCCGGTGTGGTGGAGAGCATGGACGGGGCGGTCAGCCTGCTCGCTACCAAGCTGCAGCGGCTTCGTGTGGTCGCCGCGGCCCGCAGCCGCGACTTCCGCTGACGTCCGGATTAAGCTACTCTCCAGTAACCCAAGGCTGGAGAGCGCAGATGCTGGGTACCAGGATTGGCCGGAGGATACGCCGTCCGCTGAGCACGGGGACCCGTCGGCGGGTGGGCGGACCGTGGGGAACTGGGATCGGCAGGCGGGTCGGCGGACCGGTTGCCGCAGCGCTTGCCGCGGCCGTCGCATTAGCGTCCTGCACGACCGCCGCCGGGCCGACCACCCCGGCTCCGGCCAAGCGCCAGGGTTCAAACCCCATCGTCGCAACCGCCGACGGGAGACTTCGGGGCCAGCCCGCCAAAACGATCGACGAGTTCCTCGGGATTCCCTATGCGGCGCCCCCCGTCGGCCCGCTCCGCTGGCGCCCTCCCCAGCCCGCCGCGCACTGGACCGGGGTGCGCTCCGCCACGAAGTTCGGCCCGCACTGCCCGCAGACCGGCAGCCCGTTCGGCCTGGCCAGCATGTCGGAGAACTGCCTGTTCCTGAACGTCTACGCCCCGGCCGGCTCGCTGCGCGGCGGCTCTCTCCCGGTGATGGTATGGATCCACGGCGGCAACCTGACCGCCGGTGAGAGCAACGACTACAACCCGGCCGGTCTCGTCCGCGACGGCGCCGTCGTCGTCACGATCAATTACCGCCTCGGTGCGCTGGGCTTCCTGGCGGACCCGGCGCTCAAGTCGCGGAACGGGTCGTCCGGTAACTACGGGCTGATGGACCAGCAGGCGGCGCTGCGCTGGGTGCAGCAAAACATCCGCCAGTTCGGCGGCAACCCGCGCAACGTAACCATCTTCGGTGAGTCCGCCGGCGGTCTGTCCGTGCTGGCGCAGCTCGTGTCGCCCGCCGCCAGGGGCCTGTTCGCCAAGGCGATCATCGAGAGCGGGTCCTACAGCCTGCTCCAGCCGAGCCTGACGACGGCTGAGGCCTCTGGCGAGGCGTTCGCCGCCAAGGCCGGATGTGGAAGCCAGACTGCTTCCAGCCAGACTGCTTCCAGCCAGACTGCTTCCACCCAGACTGCTTCCTGCCTGCGCCGCCTGCCGGTGCAGACAATCCTGAACGACCAGGGCACCGTGGGCCCGGACATCGACGGCACGGTGCTGACCCAGTCGATCGGGACCGCGCTGGCCAGTGGCGACTTCAGCCACGTGCCGGTGATCGACGGGACCAACCACGATGAGTGGCGGCTGTTCATCGCCATCTTCCAGCCGCTGACCGGTCCGGTCACGGCCGCGAACTACCAGAGCATGATCGCGTCAACGGCGAGCGTCTCACCGGCCGAGGCGGCGGTCGCCGCCGCCCATTACCCGCTACGCAGCTACGCGAGTCCTGCCGAGGCGCTCGGCGCCGTCGGCACCGATGCGATCTTCGCGTGCCCGGCGCTGACGATGGACCGGGACCTGTCCAGGTTCACGCCGACGTTCGCCTACGAGTTCAACGACGAGCATGCGCCCGAGCGCTTCCTGCCCCCGGTCAGCGGGTTCTCCTACGGCGCGGCGCATGCCTCGGAGCTTCAGTACCTGTTCCACCTGAACGAGAGCGAGTTCCCCGGCCCCCTGACCCCGCAGCAACAACGCCTGTCGGCCAGCATGCAGCGGTACTGGACGAACTTCGCCCGGTCGGGATCTCCGTCCGGATCCGGTGAGCCAGCGTGGCCGCGGTTCGGCGGTGGCCAGCGGATGATCTCCCTGGTCCCGCCGACGCCGCAGGTCGAGACCGGCTTCGCCGCCGAGCATCAGTGCGCGTTCTGGGCGGCGGCCCGCGGCTTGGGTTAGCGGGTCACCTCCCGAACACCCGGCCGCCGTTGACGTGCAGGATCTCGCCGGTGACGAACGATGCGTCCGGCGAGGCCAGGTACCTGACCGCGGCCACCACATCCGCTACCGAGCCGGTTCTGCCCAGCGGGGTTTCGTCCAGCACCATGCTGCGCGCGGCCGGCGGGAAGTCGGCGTTGAAGTCGGTGTCCTCGATGAAACCTGGCGCCACCGCGTTCACCGTAATGCCGTCCTGGCTCAGCTCACGGACCAGCGCGTACGTCAGCCCGTGCAGGCCCGCCTTGGACGTGGCGTACGCGATCGACCCGCCGTGCCCGCCGAGGAACGCGGTGACCGAGCTGATGTTCACGATTCGCCCGCCTGGCCTGGTGAGATGCGGGATCGCGGCGAGGCTGGCCAGGAAGCTGCCCTTGAGGTTGGCCGTCATCACCTCGTCCCACAGCCGCTCGGCCTCCTCGAGCGGGGTGTCGGCGTGCACCAGGGGCAGGTGAGCAGAGCCCTCAGGCGCGCGTGAGCAGCGGCCGATCGAGGAAGGTGTTTACGCTGGCTGGCCGTTGACCGTCAGCCCTACCCGGTCCGGGTAGAAGCACATGAGCCCGGTGATCCCCTCGGCCTGCGGGATCGGGTTCTCATAGCTCCAGACCAGATCCTCGTGCGTCTCGCCGTCCACCTCCGCCGACCAGTACGACGCCTGGCCCTTGAACGGGCAGGTCGTCGCCGTGTCCGTCGGCTTGAGCAGGTCGACGCGAACGTCATCCCGCGGCAGGTAGTAGCGGGTCGGCAAGCCGGTCTCGTCGAGCAGGACCGGCCGGTCGGACTCCGCGAGCTTCTCGCCGCCGAGCGTGACCTCGACGTGCACGTTTGCCGGGGTAATCGTGATTGTGTGCCCTGTAGCCATGTCCGTGCCAACCGCTGCCTCGCCCCCATGATTCCGGCCGCGCGAAGATGCCAGCAGTGGAGAGGAGACCCGGTGACCGCGAGATTGCCCCGCACACCGCGCTGGGCCAGGCGGCACGCGCGACCCGGCTGGGCTACGTACGCCGGGCCGTGTCGGGCGGCTAGCCGATCGCGTTGCCGTTCAGGTCGGCCGCGGCCATCTGCAGCTCGGCGAGCAGCGGCTCGGGCAGGCTGAGCCCGCGCGCCGAGGAGCCGAGCGCCCACCAGCTTCCCGCGCCGTGGAACGCCACGCCCGCGCAGCACACCTCGTCGCGGTACTGGCCGTGCTCCATGACCAGGTCTCCCGGGTGCAGCGGGGCAAGCTCGGCCTCGATATCGCCGGGCTCGGTCACGGTGTTCGGCGTGAACGGGCGCATGCCGTGCTCGAGGAGCAGGCTGCTGCGGGCCCGGCAGGGCAGCGTTGTCAGCAGGGCCTTGCCCACCGCGGTCGCGTGCGCGGCGGTTTCCAGGCCCGGCTGCAGGTCCTCGAGCCACGGGGACTGCCCGCCCTCGACCATGTCGACGATCACCAGCCGCCCCTCGGAGATGCAGGCCAGGTACGCGCTGTGCCCGGTGGCGTCGGCGAGGTGCCTGAGCACCGCCCTGGCCTTCGCCGGACGGCGCAGCGCGCCCATCAGGTCGTGGAAGCGCTCGGCCACCTCGGAGCCGGCGACGTAGCCACCATCCGCCACGCGGACCAGGTAACCCTCGTAGCAGAGCGTGCGGACCAGGTGATAGGCGGTCGACAGGTGGAGCTCGCACCGGCGGGCGATGACCTTCACCGGAAGCGGGCGCGGTGAGCTCGAGACCTCCTCGACGATCCGCAGGGCACGGGACACGCTGCGGATGAGGTCGCCAGGCTCTTCACCCTGGATTCTCACCCTTTCAAGCATGCCGCGCCCGGGCCTGGCTGGGAACCGCCTCATGGCATCGAGACCTGCTTCAGCATGTGAAATTTCCGGGGGTTCCGCAGCGTCGTCCGCGCTGGCAGCCTGGCTGCATGCCCGACGTGCCGCAATGGGCCATTGACGCGCTGAGCGACGTGTACGACCCGTGCTGTAGCGAAAAGGGCATATCGGTGGTGGACATGGGGCTGGTGCGCTCGGTGAGCGCTACCGGCGGCCAGATCCGCGTCGAGTTGCTGCTCACGTCCGGCTGGTGCCCGTTCGCTGCCCGGGTGCTGACCGACATCAAGGAGCGGATCGAGGCGCAGGCGGGGGTCAGTTCCGCCGACGTTGAGATCGTCTGGGACGAGGCATGGACCACCGACCGCCTGTCCCCGCGAGCCGCCAGCCTGCTCCGGTTCCTGCCGCCGCCCTCAGAGGTGCCCGACCGCGGCGCTTACGTGGCCGCACATGACCGAGGTGATCCGCCATGATCGACGACGCCTTCGTGTTCGACTGCGTCGCGCACGTATTCAACTTCGACCCGAAGAACGCGTTCGGCCAGCCCGGCGTGATGTTCGACAACCACCTGTACGCGTTCCACAACGCGCTGACCCCCGACGACCAGCCCAAGCTGCCGCCCGAGGAATTCCTGCGCCAGTGGACGGTCGCGGACATCAGGAAGATGGTCTACGAGGAGTCCGACACCGACATGCTGGTGGCGATGCCGCTGCCGCTGACGGACCTGTTCCGCGACGGCTTGTCGCCCTGGGAGGAATGCGCCGACCTGGCGAGCCGTGACCCCGACCGGACCATCTTCTGGGGCTCGGTGAACCCGCTGGAGGGCCGCAAGGCCCTGGACCTGATGGAACGGCAGGTCGGCGAGTTCGGCGCGCGGGCGTTCAAGTTCTACAACGTGCGCTACGACTACGGGAAGCCGTACCCGTGGCGGATGGACGACCCACAGATCGCGTTCCCGATCTTCGAGAAGGCCCAGGAACTCGGCGTCAACCTGATCGGCGTGCACAAGGGCGTGCCGCTCGGCCCGCAGCCGATCGAGCACACCCAGACCTGGGACATGGACGGCGCGGCGGCCAACTTCCCCGACATCAACTTCGTGATCTTCCACGTCGGG
>Ga0209693_10001261_pt1 | contig 10827 bp, 11 predicted proteins | sample HubBroMetageWRM3_FD_188345 | JGI IMG/M metagenome (GOLD analysis project Ga0209693, IMG submission 188345) | Warmed soil microbial communities from the Hubbard Brook experimental Forest, New Hampshire - Hubbard Brook CCASE Soil Metagenome WRM 3... | ecosystem: Environmental > Terrestrial > Soil...
GGCGGGACGACAATGAGTGGACGCGCACGGCACTGATCCGTGACCCTCAGGGAGCGGAGTTCACCGCCAGCCAGTTCACGCCGCCATCGGGCTGAGCCGGCCCGTCATCACACCGCGGCCACGGTCTGCTTGCTCCGCACGCCGTGGGCATCGGTTGTGCTGTGATGGATGTCGAAGCCACTGAGCCTTTGAAAACGCTCAGCACTAGACCGAACACAGGTCGGCGGGTCAGTATGGCGAGATGCGTACGCCCTGGATTCCCGCCGAGTACGAACGGGTTTGCTGTGACTGCGGGCAGGCTTGGCGGGTGCCGCGGGCGGCGGCGTGGCGCCGCGGCTGGACGGTAACCGCCCCGGCCGACGAGCTAGGGCCGGCGCTGCGGGATAGCCGGGCGGCAGCGGCGCGCGGAACGGCGTGCATGGGCAGACCGACCAGGCTCAGGGCAGAGGTAGCTCCGATGCTCGCGGTCGGCCGCGCGGTCAGTGAACTGCGGAACTGTCCGCGATGCGGGGCCGGCCGGTTTAAGCAGCACGCCTTCCGCCGCAGTGACCCGGCGGTCACCGGTTGAAACGGGCTCACTACCTCGCCCGCCCGATCGGCTATAACAAAGCTTTGCGTCCGATGACCACGCCGAGCTCGGATGCTCATATGCAGCCGCAACCCCGGCCCGCAGGTCGCGTATGACCAGCACGGCCATGCCGCCGGCTCAACCTTCTGCGACAGACCTAGGTACCGGGCCTTAATTACCGTCGTTGAGGTCTGGTGACGGCACCGTAGCGGTTTCCCTCAAAGGGGACTGCTCCATGGCCGAGTACGGCGATTATCCCGAACCCCGGCAGCCGGGAACGTAACGGGAGAGGATGGGGTGGTACGGGCGCCCAGGACAGGCAGACAACAACTCGGGGGGCGGGCAGGAGGCTGGCTATGGGCGAGGCACTGACCATCCGGGTTCGGTGCGACCGGGGCTATGCGATCGTGGCTGTCGCCGGGGAAGTTGACATTGCCACCGTAACTCGGCTACGCGAGAGCCTTTTCGAGCTGGCAGCTAGCGGCCGCACTCTGGTAGTCGACCTTGACCAGGTCAGCTTCATTGATTCCTCGGGGCTCGCGGCGCTGGTCGGTGCGGCCAGGCGTGCCGCTGCGCACGGGGCCCGTCTGCAGGTAGTCTGCGCCCGGCCCCGGACCCGGCAGCTGTTCCGCCTGACCGGACTGGACAGCCAGGTACCGCTGGCCCGAACTCTGGACGGGGTACTGGAGTCCGTAGCGGCGGCCCGCCCCGCCCCTGCTAGCTAGCGGCCGGGCGGGAGGCCCGGCTCGCAGCCCCCCGTCCCGGGGGCCGTGATGCTGCGCCCGCCGCAGCCGACGCCGGACCGGCGAACCCCGAGTACGCGTTGCCGTGAGCCCGAACGCGGGGGACTCTTGTCGCAGGTCAGTCCTGGTGGGTCAGCATGAACACCGGAATCTGCCGTGCGGTCCTGGCCTGGTACTCGCTGAGGTTAGGAGCCCATGCGACCAGTTTGGGCCACAGCTCGGCGTGGGCGGTGTGGTCAAGCTCCTCGGCCAGTACGGTGAACGTCCGGGCGCCCACTTCAACCGTGATCCGGGGGTTGGCCTTGAGGTTGTAGTACCAGGCCGGGTGGGCTGGCGATCCGCCGTTGGAGGCGACGATCGTGAAGCGGCCGTCTCCCCCGGAGAAGCAGCCCAGCGGCAAGACGCGCTCGATCCCTGACTTGGCGCCGATGTGGTGGATGAGAATCAGCGCAGTGCCCGCCCAGGGCCCGCCGACGCGTCCCTGGTTCGCCCGGAACTCCTCAATGATCTTGGTGTTATAGTCGGCGGCGCCGCCTGGAACCGAGTTCGCCATGATCTCCTCCAACACCTGGCAGCGACACAGCAGCTGGGCTGCTTAGCTCGTGGTTCGCTGGAATGCCCACTGATACAGACCAGCCGGATCGGCAGGAATCGCCGGGGGTCGGCTTGTGACTTTCAGAGCTGGCCGGACGGCCTAAGCTGGGTGCCCGCTCAGGCGTTACCAGGCCCGGGGCAGCCGGAAGGCGCAGTAGGCAGCCGCGGGAGGCGGCGGCCACAAGCTTGGGTTCGCGAAGAGCCGAGACACGCGCTGGTCAGCTTGCCGAGGGCGGGCCCGTCAACTTGCCTGTCAGGTGCCGTGGCTGCCGATCAGGTGCCCGACACCGAACGTCACCGCGATGGCCAGGCCGCCGAGGGCGAGCTGGCGCAGGCCGAGCGCAGGACCGGGCGGCCGGTCAGGCGGCCGACCACCATCCCGCCGCTGACCAGCGCGATGGCCGTCAGCGACAGGGACACCCTGAGCAGCGGTGCGCCGACCAGGTAGGGAAACAGCGGCACCAGCGCGCCGAGGGAGAACGCCAGCAGGGACGTGGCGGCTAGTCCGCGAAGTCCCGACGCGGACAGCTACCTGGATTACCAAGGGCAAACCCCGGCTGACCCGCGGCCCCGGAGATAGTACGGGCCGCCGCTGAACCGACCGGCCGCCCGGTCCGTTCCCGTAGTGGATAGGTATCTCCGCTGGCCTGCCGGGCGCTCTCACCGCATCCGGCCAGCATTGGACAATCGGCCGTTCCGCGCGGCCAGGGGAGGTCTTCGCATGCGTCCGCATTTCAGGGCCCTGGCTATCACTGGAAAGCAGATCGGGACATTCACCGAGAGCAGCGCCTGGCAAGACGGCTACATCCAGAACAACTTCAGGGTCTCGCCCGGCCCGGGAATCCTCTCGCTGACCGACCCGGGCAGCATCACCGTGACCGACAACCTCGGCGGAACCGCCGCCATCCCCGTCACCGTTAACACCAGGTACTCCTGAGCTGCTGGCCTGGGACCTCGCCACCCGCTGCCCGCGTACCGGCTCGCCCCTGCCTGATGCGGGGATCACGATCAGCGCCAGCGGCGACCATGTTGTGACGGTCCCAGACCGCACCGTTCAGCTGACGTGCCGCCGCGGGTCAACCCCTTCCTCGCGGCGTTGCCGCCCAGCTGACCGCCTGGCCGTGGCCCGGAGAGCGCGGGCCGCGGCCAGGCCCCCTGACTGCTCAGCTATGACCGGACTGGCCTAAGGAGGATCATGATGAGGCCGGTAGCCAAAGCGGCGCTCGCACTCGCGATGACGACAGCGCTGGGGGTGGCGGCGGTGTGACCGCGCCCTATAGCTGGGCCGTGACCGCCGGGCAGCTCCCGGCCGGCATGCACCTGCAGACCTTCTCCGACCCGCGCGACGCCAACAACGAAATGGCCGGGACACCAACCACGCCTGGGACCTTCACCTGGACCATGCGGGTCACCGACTACAACGGCCAGCAGGCCACCCAGCAGTTCACCATCACCATTCAGCCCTGAGCGCACCTGGCAGGTACCAGCATGGCCTTGAACTGCATGGCTACGCGGGCCGTTAGTCATCATTGCGGACCGGGAGCGGGACCCGTTAGTCCTGGGTTCGCCGTGCCTGTAGGTGCAGCCCGGACTGATCCGGCGGACGTGGGGCTGGCCGCGGTCCTGTCGGTGCGGCGGCGGTCACGGCCATCTCGCGGCGCCCGGATGCGTCACCTTGGCCCGCGACCCCCTCCTGTCTGGACGCACACGATGACGCTGGCCACCCGGCTGAGCGTGAACAATCAGGCTTAGGGAGCAAACAACATGACGTTCAGACCCTGGCGTGTAGCGGCCCTGCTGGGTCCTGCCGCCATCACTGCGGTGGCGTTGGCCACCCCGGCCGCGGCGGCCGGGGCGGCAGCGAGCCCCAGCTGGCAACCCACCGATCAGTACACGGGCCATCCGGCCTGCTTCACCACAGGCGGCGGATCGGAATATCTCGAGCTCAACCTGAACGGGACCTGGTCCACTCCGCTGACTTTCGGCGCGTCCGGCCTGCCGGCCCACGGCTCGTACAGCGACGTGGTCCTCGACGAGAATCTGACCAACGACACGTGGTCCACCGGCGCCTCTGCCATACCGCCAGGCTGGAGCAATGGAACGGGTCCCCTTTCCGTGGGACCGGAAACCATTGCCGAGGCCTACCCGGTCACGACCATCCCGGCTGGCCTTGCGGTGAACTCGACGTTCACCATCACCTTCTGGGTCAGCGACGGCACCATCACGCAGACCGAGTCCGTACCTATCGTGATCAAGTCCAGCTGCGCGCGTCGTTACTGAACGCCGTCCGCACACTCGTGTCCCGCGCCTGGTTCCAGGCACGGGACACCGTGCGCCTTTACGGAACTCTCGCTCCCATGAAGGCATTAACAAGGCATTATCGTCGTTTTGCGGTGAACCCGCCCTGCGTGCCTTGCAGAACGATATTTCTGTACATCCTTCTCGATTAATTCGCGTGAACTTCCAGCGGTGCATTAGGCGGGTCGGTAAGAACATTCACGTCCTTAACGCTGAAGCCGGAGAGTTCGCAATTCTCGATGAGTTTTAGATAGGATCCGGGGTAATTGCTCCTGGCGGGTGGGTTTGCATGCGCGGGTTCAGAAACCCGGAGGCTGGGATGTCTGCGTGTCGCCGTACAAGGTGAGGGGCCAGAGGACGGCCTCGACCTCGTCATGGGCCGGGCTGCCGGGATACCGGTTCTCCGGCTGGCATTCATCCAGCGGGGTGCGGTGGTGTCTGGGGTCGCGGAGGTTGGGGTCGGCGCCGTGGGCGAGCAGCCGCCGGACGCGGGCGGGCGGGCGGGCGGGCCGGCCGTTGCCCGCTGCGGTGTGCAGGGGCAGTATTTGTGCAAGAGAAGGAGAAGTTATGGAGCCTGCAACAGGTAGACCGGATGCGCACGCTGCCGAGTTCCGTGAGTTCGTCGAGCGGTGCCATGACGCCCTCAGGCAGCACACCGGCGGTAACCCGCGGCCGTACCTTGAACTGTGGTCGCATGCGGACGACGTTTCCCTCATGGGAGGGGTCGGCGGTCACCAGGTCGGTATCGACGACGTGAGCGAACTCCTGACCGCAGCAGCCAAGACGCTTAACTACGAAACCTGGAGCGCGGAGAACCTCGCCACCGGCTCTGACGATACGTTCGGTTTCACCGTCGAGATTGAGCGGCTCACTCGGCAGATCAGTGGTAAGACGGAGGAAATGAGGCTGAGAGCGACGTCTATCTACCGGCGAGAGAACGGCGCCTGGAAGGTCGTTCATCGTCATGGTGACGGTCTTATAAACGTCGAAATTGACCCAGAGGGCAGACGCTGAGACCGCCACTAGTACACCTGCCCCGGCCAACTCTGAGTGCCAAACGTCCACAGCGAGGCAGTCGCCTCTCACTCCTTCGCCATCGGATCTTCAGCGTCGCGGTAGAAGCGGAGCCTTCCGCAGCCCCTAGCGCGTGCCCGCCAATACCCCTGCTCGATCTGAGGCCGCGGGAGCAGGAGCGGAAGCGTCAAGCCAAGCCGCCCCGATGCTCGTAGTTCGCGGCTGTACTAGCGCTGACCGTCTAGGAACTCTGCGCTTGCTCCCACGGCGTCACGTCCAGCCGCTGTGCGTGAAGCCGCTCGTAGAATGGCCGGTGGTGGGCGGCGAACCGGGCCAGGTCGCGGGAGTTCTCGACGGTTTGCAGGTAGACGTGCGCGCGCCGCTCGAAGCCGGAGCTGGCGGTGACGTCCACGTGCCAGCGTGCGGACCGCCGCCACTCGGACCGTTCACCGGGCTGCCAGGTGAGTGCCCGTGGATTGAAGGGCAGCCCGACGGCCGCGCAATAGGCCGCCATCGTCGCTTCCGGTCGTGCCACGAGGTCATCGGAGTCGATGACAACCGAAGGGTTCCCCCCGGCATCGCGAATGGCGGCCTGCAACTCGCACAACCTCTCCAGCCCGATCGAGCCGATGTTCATGCCGGGGTGCAGCGCGTAGTTGGACGCTGCGATCTCCTCGGGACGGCGGATGAGGAATGCATGCCGGGATTCAGCGAGGAAGCGCCGGTCGGCGAGCACGTCCCCGAAGTGCTCGCCGCTCGGTGGGGTCTCCTTCAAGAACACGCTCATTTCCTGCGTCTCATCACGCAGCCAGGCGAGGAGCGACAGGCGCGAATCGAACGTTCGCGCTCCGACATCAGTCTCGCCATAGTCCCTTAGATTGCAGAACGGTTCGTGTAGTACGGTCATATCGCCGCGCTCTGCCATCGAGCGAAAGAAAGCCGTCGATCGCGCTCGTGGTGCACTCCACAATGCGAACACCGCCATTGGCGTAACATACCCGCTGAACGTTACAGGCCGCCTCGTCCCGCACGGTTTGCTTGATCCGAGAGGCGGCCCTTCCAGCTTCAGACGTTGCCGCCCGCCAGGCACCGGACTAGCGTCAGTCATGTGAACGCGCCAGATCACGCCGTCGGTGCGGGCCACGCCTCCGACGGGATGGCGTGCCGTGATCCGGCCGATCAGGAACGGCTGCGTCAGCTTGCCGAGGAGCAGTCCGCGCTGCGGCGGGTGGCGATGCTGGTGGCCCGGGCGACTCCGCCGGAGCAAGTGTTCGCGGCCGTCGCCGAGGAGGTTGGCGGGCTGCTGGAGGTCGACTACACGGTCCTGATCCGGTCCGATCCGGAGGACATGATCACGGTCGTTGGCGCGTGGGCTGCCATCGGCGTCGCTCTGCCGAGCCCGGTCGGCAGCCGGTTCGAGCTCGGCGGCCGGAACGTGAGCACGCTGACGCTGAGGACGGGCCGGCCCGCCCGGCTGGACGCCTACGTCGACGTCACGGGCAGCATCGGGAACGCTGCCGCTCACGACTGGGGTCTCCGCTCGTCGGTGGGTGTGCCGATCGGCGTCGAGGGGCGGCCGTGGGGCCTCATCCTGGTGGCCTACACCCGAGACCAGCAACTGCCAGCCGACACCGAGGCGCGCCTGGCCTCCTTCACCGAGCTGGTCGCGACCGCGATCGCCAACGCCGAGAGCCGCGCCGCGCTGGCCAGGCTGGCCGAGGAGCAGGCTGCGCTGCGGCGGGTCGCGACGCTGGTGGCGCGCGGGGCGGCGCCGGAGCAGGTGTTCGCGGCGGTCACTGAGGAGTACGCGCGGCTGGTCCCGGTCGATGCGGCGGCCATAGCGCGCTTGGAGCCTGACGATACGCTCCGCTACGTTGCCAGCTGGGGCAGGGCAGTGGCCTTCCTTCCCGTTGGCAGCCGGTGGACCCTGGACGGGAAGAACATCGCCACGGATGTGATCGAGACCGGCCGCCCGGTCCGGGTCGAGAGCCAGGCCGGTGCCACCGGCACGCTCGCCGATCTCGTCCGTGACATGGGCATCCGCTCGGTGGTCGGGACGCCGGTTGTCGTCGAGGGCCGCGTCTGGGGCGAGATGGGCGCCGGCTCGACGCTGGAGGAGCCGCTGCCGCCGGACGCCGAGGCGCGCCTGGCCTCGTTCACCGAGCTGGTGGCGATGGCGATCGCGAACGCCGACAGCCGTGCCGAGCTGATGGCCTCCCGGGCGCGGATCGTCGCCGCCGCCGATGAGACCCGGCGGCGGATGGAACGTGACCTGCACGACGGCACCCAGCAGCAGCTGGTCACGCTGATGCTCGACCTGCAGCTGGTGCGGGCGGAGGCGCCGCCTGACCTAGAAGGCGGGCTGTCGCGCATTGCCGAGCAGGTGACCGACGTGTTCAATCAGGTGCGGGAGATCTCCCGCGGCATCCACCCCGCGATCCTTTCCGAGCAGGGCCTGACACTGGCGCTCAAAGCGCTGGCCCGCCGGTCCGCGGTGCCAGTAGAGCTAGACCTGCGCACCGGCCGACGGCTGCCGGATCATGTGGAGGTCGCGGCGTACTACGCGGTATCAGAGGCGCTGGCCAACGCCGTCAAGCACGCGCGCGCATCGATTGTGCACGTCGAACTCGACGCACCCGATGCGACCCTGCGGCTGTCGATCCGCGACGACGGGATCGGCGGAGCCGACCCCGCCCAGGGGTCGGGGCTGACCGGGCTCCGCGACCGCATCGAGGCGGTAGGCGGCACGCTCGACGTGACCAGCCCGGCCGACGGCGGCACCACGCTGCTCATCGAGATCCCGGTCTACCGCACCGTGCACAGGTGACGATGGTCCAAAGGCATGCGTGTGTGGCTTCGCGGCTACGTTCTGTAGGTTCGGATAACCAAGGGTCACCTTCACTTGGGTCGCCGTTTAGCTTGCCCGCCGCGGGTAGCTGACAGCCACGCAGGTAGCTGATAGCCATGCAGGTAGCTGATAGCCACAATGGTCGACGATGGGTGTGCGAATGGTGAGAGAAGCAGGAGGGCATCTCCCCGAAGAGTTGAAGGAGCTGCACGACGCGCTAATCAATACCGACAGCGTCGAGCAGTTCCTGCACGAGATGGCCGTCCTGGCCGCCCGCCTGGTGGGCGGCGATCTGTCGTGCGGGATGACCATGCGGTCCAACGGACGGCCGGTCACGGTGGCGTGCAGCGACCCGGTGGCCGCCACGGTAGACGCGGTGCAGTACGAACTCGACAACGGGCCGTGCCTGCACGCCATGCGCGATGGCCACGTGGTCCGCATCGAGGACACCACGGACAAGGCGCGCTGGCCCGAGTTCGAGCGGCGGGCGGCCTCCCACGGTATCCGGTCCTGCCTCGCGCTGCCCCTGAGGTCCGAGGGCAAGCGGATCGGGGCCCTCAACCTGTACGCGCGCGACGCCTCGGCATTCGGCGCGGCCGAAGCCCGGCGCGCCGCGGATTTTGCCGAGAACGCGTCGGGGGCCCTGACGCTCGCCATCCGGCTGGCCTCACACGCGGCCCTCATCGAGCAGTTGCGTTCGTCGCTGGCGTCGCGAACCGTCATCGATCAGGCGCTCGGGATAGTCATGGCCCGGGAGCAGTGCACGCCGGCCCGCGCCTTCGCTATCCTGCGCTCCGCATCGCAGAACAGAAACGTAAAACTGCGCGAGATTGCCAGTGCCATCGTTACCAGTGTCAGCGGCGAGCCCCCGCAGCCGTCGCCGGCCTTCGACGATGAATTATCGGCCATAGGCGCCAGCTGAGGGCCGCCAAAGGCCAGGTTCAAAATGTGGTGATTATCGCTCTAGGCGGCTCCGCCGTCGGTATCCGCGGCGGCCGCGGCATTCCCGGAATCAGGCGAAGCCGCGAGTGACGCGGCCACGCTCGGATAAATGTCCAGCAGGCGATCGACGCCGGTAAGCGCCAGCACCCGTTGCACGGCCAGCGTGCTGACGACCAGGCGCACTTCACTCTGGCTGGCCTCGGCGCGCCGGAAACTGCGGGCCAGGGCGCTTACCCCGGCCGAGTCGCAAAAGGTGGTCTTGCTCAGGTCGGCGATCAGCAGGGCCGCGCCCTGATTGAGGACCGAGAGCAGGTCCTCGCGGACCTGGTCGGCGTTGGTGATGTCGATCTCCGCGGGCAGCGACACGACGGCGGTCCGGCTGATCCACAGCACCGGATAGTGCTCACCGGACATGACGGTCACCGCCCATTCATCGCTGGAGGGCGGGCCACGTCTCTGGACCCGGGAGGAAACGCGGCCATCGGCTGGCCGCCACCACGTTGCGCATATTATTCACGGCGCCATAGTGCCGCGCAAGCGCTTGCTGTCATCCCGATCAGGCTGGCCTAATCCTGGCCTAATCCTGGTCGTAGCCGTAGAAGCCGTAGCGGGCGAGAGGATCGATGAGCTCTCGCTCCTCGTAGGCGAGGTGGGAGAGCAGGGTGTCGGTGAGCAGGTCCGCGGCGTCGGCCAACTCGCTGGTATCGCCGGATTGGCCGACGTAGTTCACCAGCGCACGGTCAACCGTATCCAGGACCCCGTGGATGACGCGGTGCTCTTCCTGCAGCCGGTCCAGCACCGGGCCGAGGCCATTGTCCCGGGCCCGCAGGTACGGGAAGACCGCTACGTCCTCCAGCGAATGATGCTGGGTCACGATCCGGCAGTAGCTCTGGCAGTAGGCACCCATCGTCCAGTTGTTCTGCCGCATGGTCATCTGGTTCAGCTCGGACCTGGCCCGGGCGGCGTCGATCGCTCCCTGCTGCACCGCCGCGATGAGGTCGCGGACCGTGGCCAGCTCCGCGCGCAGCATGTCGTGCACCGCGACCAGCTCGGCGCTGGCCGCGCGTCCGGCCGGGGTGTAGCGGGCGCCCCGCGGGGAAGCGGGGCGCGCCGGGCGGGCGGTCTCGTCCCAGAGCCGCTGCTCGCTCAGCCGCGTCCCGTCATCCGGCGTGGCCTGGACCCCCGAACCCCCGGAGTCCGTAGTACGGCTCGCAGCGGGAACCCCAGGCCGCATGACCGCCTCCCGTACCGGTTGACTCAACCCTAAATATTTTAAGGTTAAAACTATGCCGCAGCCCCGCGCGCTGTCAAGGCATTTCAACGTTGAAGAGTTATAGTGACTGAATGAGCGCCGACGCGGCGCCAGGAACCAGTGTCCCCGCCGCAGCAACCCAGGGCGTCCGGGATCGGGCCGACGTCCTGGTGGACCTGCTCGGCGAACCGGACTCCGGCCTGGACGCCGCCACCAAGAAGCTGAGCGTGCGCGTGCGCCGGCTAGCCAATCACGTCGAGCGCGAGCTGCGGCGTGAGCTGGCGGCGGAGGGCATCGAGGTCTGGGAACTCGAGGTGCTGCTGGCCCTGCGCCGGGCGCCCGGGCAGCGGCTCAGCGCCGGGGCTCTGCTGCGCGGCTCCCAGGTCACCGCGGGCGCGATCACCAACCGGGTGGCCCGGCTGGAAAAGCAGGGCTGGGTCCGCCGTGACACCGACCCGGCGGACCGCCGCCAGGTCCTGGTCACCCTGACCACGGACGGCCAGCGGCACGCCGACAAGATCCTCGCCCTCAAGACCACCGCCGAGCAGCGCCTGCTCGGGCAGGCCGA
>Ga0209693_10001262_pt1 | contig 10824 bp, 9 predicted proteins | sample HubBroMetageWRM3_FD_188345 | JGI IMG/M metagenome (GOLD analysis project Ga0209693, IMG submission 188345) | Warmed soil microbial communities from the Hubbard Brook experimental Forest, New Hampshire - Hubbard Brook CCASE Soil Metagenome WRM 3... | ecosystem: Environmental > Terrestrial > Soil...
CGACAACCCGGGACAGGCCTCGCTGGCGGTCAGCGACAACCCGGCCACCCCCTGGAACACCGACTGGTACGCCACGGCCGACTTCGGGAACATGCAGTCAGGTACCGGCCTGCTGCTCAACATGGGCAAACCGGTGACGATCACCAGCGTCGAGATCACGCTCGGCAGCACTCCCGGAGCCGACCTGCAGCTGCGCACCGGCAGCGTGGCCCAGCTAGCGGGCCTGAAGACGGTGGCCACCGCGACCAACGTCGGCGGGGTGGTGCACCTCCAGCTCGCCGCGCCGTCGCAGGGCCAGTACCTGCTGATCTGGTTCACCAAGCTGCCGCCGGACAGCTCCGGCACGTTCGAGGCCTTCGTCTCCGGCGTCAGCCTGAAGGGCCAGGCCTGAGCAGGGCGGTCACCGCCGCGTCGGGGACCGGCGTGAAGTTTTCGTACCACTCGCCGACCGAGGAGAACGACGCCGGCGTCCACAGGCAGCGCACCTCGTCGCAGCTGGTGCGCAGCGCGGCAGCCGAGCCGGGCGGCCCGACCGGCGCCGCCATGATCACGCGCGCCGCGCCGTGGGCCCGGGCCACCAGGCAGGCGGCACGCGCGGTGGAACCGGTCGCGATGCCGTCGTCGACCAGGACGGCGGTGCGGCCGGCGATGTCGACCCGGGGCCGCCCCGCCCGGAACGCCCGTGCCTGCCGGTCAAGTTCCTGGCGCTCGGTTTCCTCGGCCGCTGCCAGGTCCGCCGGGGTGACCCAGGCCCGCTGGACGACCGCCTCGTTCAGGATCCGGACGCCGCCCTCGCCGATCGCTCCCATCGCGAGCTCCGGCTGGGTGGGCAGCCCGAGCTTGCGCACCACGATCACGTCGAGTGGCGCGCCGAGTTCGGCCGCAACCTCGAATGCGACCGGCACGCCGCCGCGCGGCAGGCCGAGCACGACCGCGCCGCTGCCGCGCAGGAACCCGAGGTCGGCCGCGAGCTGCCGCCCCGCGTCCGCCCGGTCGGTGAAGTGCACAGTGCCCCCCGGCTACCAGATCAGTGGCGCTATCCCGTGGGAAGGAAAGACCGCCTTCTGGGTGGCGATGATCGCTTGGTCGACCGGGTCGCCGGGCTCGAGGCCCCACTCGATCGGCCGATAGTCGCCGTCGAGGCCCTCGGTCATCTGCTCGGGGGCGTCCCGGCCGGTTCGCTGCTTGGTGTACGCGCGCCACTCGCCCGGCGTCGGGGTCGCCGGGTCGATCGGCCGGCCAGCGGCCTCGGCGAGCAGGTGCGTCCAGGTCCGGGGCACCACCTGGACCAGCTCATAGCCGCCGCCACCGGTCAGCAGCCAGCGGCCGCCCGCGGTCTCGTGCGCCAGCTGGTGGATCGCGGCGTGCGCGGCCCGCTGCCCGTCCACGGTCAGCCGCAGGTTGGCCAGCGGGTCCATCCAGTGCGTGTCGCAGCCGTGCTGGCTGACCAGCAGCTGCGGCCCGAACGTGCGCACCAGCGGCGGCACGATCGCGTGGAATGCGCGCAGCCACCCGGCGTCCGGCGTGCCGGCCGGCAGGGCCACGTTGACCGCGTAGCCGTCCGCGTCCGGTCCGCCGGTTTCCGACGGCCGCCCGGTTCCCGGAAACAGGGTCGCCGGGTGCTCGTGCAGGCTGATCGTGAGCACCCGCGGGTCGTTGTAGAACGCCGCCTGCACGCCATCACCATGGTGCACGTCGATGTCCACGTACGCGACACGTTCAAGGCCCTGATCCAGAAGCGTGGTGATCGCGATCGCCGGGTCGTTGTACACGCAGAACCCGCTGGCATGATCGGCCATCGCGTGGTGCAGCCCGCCCGCGATGCTGACCCCGTGCTCGGCCGAGCCAAGCGCGACCGCGCGGGCCGCGGCTATGGTCGCGCCGGTGACCAGCGCCGACGCCTCGTGCATGCCGGGGAACACCGGGTCGTCGGCGGTGCCGAGGCCGTACCGCAGCGCGTCGGGGGTGAGACCGGACTCACCGGCCCGGCGCACCGCGGCGATGTAATCCGGCGTGTGCACCAGCTCCAGGTCGGCGTCGGTGGCCGGGGTCGGCGCTGTCACCGCGACCCCGGGCGCGGTCAGCACGCCGAGCGAGCGCGCCAGCCGCATGGTCAGCTCCACCCGCACCGGCGCCAGCGGATGGCCGGGGCCGAAGTCGTACTCGGTCAGCTTGTCGTCCCAGGCCACGTACAGGCTGCAGGTCACGGATCCCTCCTCGCTCCTGCACGGAACCTTAGCCGAGGAGCCGGCGCCCCTCGATCAGCGCGAGGACCGCCCGCGCGGTCCGCTCCGCGGCGAGCTCCACGGCCTCGGAATTCGGGTCCGGGCCGTCGTCGAGCAGCAGCATCGCGTAGCCGCGGGCGGTCGCCTCCATGGCTGTGGCCAGATCCTCGGCCCTTGTCTCGTCGCCGTCGGCCAGGGCGCGGACGGTGTCCAGGAACGCGTCGTCGAGCGGCTGCTCGGCGATCTCGATCTCGGGATGGCGGGACTTATCCAGGCCGGCCTCGTACAGCACCTCGAACAGCGGCCGGTGATACGCGGCGAAGCGAACGTAGCCGCGGGCCATCCCCGCCAGCCGTTCGGCGGGGTCTGCGAACTTGTCCATCTCCGGCAGCAGCGCGCCGGTGAAAATCTCGAACGCGCGCACCGCGACCGCGGCCAGCAGGTCGTCCCGGTCGGCGAAGTGGGCGTAAGGAGCGCTGACCGCGACGCCGAGCCTGCGGCTGGCCTCGGCCAGGGAGAACTCCCGCACGCCGCGCTCCCCGATGAGCTCGACCGCGGTGTCGATCAGCGCGGCCCTGAGGTCACCGTGGTGATAGCGGCCGCCCTTGCCCGATCTCGGCATGGCGTCCCAGGCTACGCCAGCGGCGCCCTATCCGGAGTGCGCGAGGGCGCCGTAGCTGACCCCGGTCAGCTCCTCGGAGATCGCCCACAGCCGGGCGGCGTCCGCTTCGTCGTGCGACTGGGCGCTCGACTCGACCCGGACCGGATGGCCGGTGAACTGCTGGCGCCCGGGCGGGCCGTAGTACTCGCCGCCCGCGGCCGCCGGGTCGGTGGCCGCCCGCAGCGTGGCCAGCGCGCCCATGTGCGCGCTCTGCGCGAACCAGAACGTGAGCGGCGACAGCCCCGGCCGGTACAGAGCCTGGTCCAGCCGGGAGTGCCGCCACAGGTCGGTGCGGGCGTTCCCGGGGTGCGCGGCGAGCGCCATCGTGGCGGCGCCTGCCCCGGTGAGGCGCCGCTGTAGTTCGTAGGTGAACAGGAGGTTCGCCAGCTTGGACCGGTAGTAGGCGGGCCACGGCCTGTAGCCATGCTCGAGCTGGAGATCCTCGAAGTGCATGACGCCGTCGCCCATCCGGTGGCCGTTGCTGCTGACGGTCACGACCCGGGAGCCGGGGGTGCCCAGCATCCGGCCGAGCAGCAGCCCGGTCAGGGCAAAGTGGCCGAGGTGGTTGGTAGCCAGCGTCCGCTCGAATCCGTCCTCGGTCACCTCGCGGGGGATCGCCATCACGCCCGCGTTGTTGATCAGCAGGTCCAGGCTGGGGCAGGCGGCGCGGATCTGCCCGGCGGCCTCGCGGACCGAGGCCAGCGACGCGAGGTCCAGGTGCACGACGAGCACGCTGGCCCCGGCGGCCGCCGACCGGATCCGGTCCGCAGCCCGCTCGGTCTTGCCCAGGTCGCGGCCCGCGAGCACGACCGCGGCGCCATGCCCGGCCAGTACCTCGGCGGTCTCGAGCCCCAGGCCGCCGCTGGCGCCGGTCACCACCGCGGTACGCCCCGACTGGTCCGGTACATCGGCGGCCGTCCACCGCCCTCGCCGATCCGCCATCGCCGCCTCCGAACGCTATCTTAGTGTCTATCAGATTCTGATAGACACTAAGATACAGCGCCGCTCCGCCCCGTCAACCCCGCGCCGGCCGGGCCACCCCAGCACCACCCGCCACCTCCACAACCCGCGGCCCACCCACGAGCGCGCCAGCCAAGTCTTCACGTGTTCCAGTCATTTCGTGTCCCTATTTCGACCGTTTTGGGCTTACCGAAGCCGTGAAGACTTGGGCTGGAGGCCGGCTGCCGGGGCGCGCGGTGCCCGGGTGGGCGGTATGGGACGATGAGGCCGCGCAGCTGAAGGAGACGGCGTGACCAGCCCGAGCGCGGAAACCAGCACGTATGCGCTGCTGACCGACGGCAGCACGGTGGAGATCCGCGCCGCCGAGCCGAAGGATGCCGAGGCGGTGCGCGAGATGCACGCCGCGATGTCTCCCGACAACGTCTACCTCCGTTTCTTCAGCCTGAGCCCGCGCGCCGCCGAAACGGAGGCGAGGCGGGTTACCCGCGAGCCGGGCCCCGACCACGCTGCGCTCCTGGCCTGGCTCGGCAAGAGGCTGGTCGGCGTGGCGAGCTACGAGGCGACCGGGGAGCCGGGCGTGGCGGAGATCGCGTTCGCCGTGCCGGACGACATGCACCGGCGCGGCATCGCCACGCTGCTGCTGGAGCACCTGGTCTCGCTGGCCCGGCGGCGTGGGCATCGGGCCTTCGCCGCGCAGACCCTGTCAGAGAACGCGGCCATGCTCGCGGTGTTCGCCGACGCCGGCCTGCCGGTAATGCGCCGGTTCGCCGACGGCGTCATAGAGCTGACCTTCCCGCTGCCGGGCCTCCGCGACGACCAGACCCTGGAGGCGTACCTGGCGTCGGTGGCCAGCCGGGAGGGCCGGGCGGACGTGGCCAGCCTGAACCACCTGCTCAGGCCGGCGTCGGTCGCGGTCGTGGGCGCGGGCCGCGAGCCGCGCAGTGTGGGCCGCGCGATCCTGCGCAACATCGTGAGCTCCGGCTTCGGCGGCAGCGTCCACGCGGTCAACCCGCGCGGTCAGGTCGTGGAGGGCGTCAGGTGCGTCGCGTCAATCGGCGACCTGCCCGAAGCGGTCGACCTCGCGGTGATCGCCGTGCCCCCGGCCGAGGTGCCCGGCGCCGCGGCCGAATGCGGCCGCCGGGGGGTGCGCTGCCTGATCGTGATCACCACGGGCCTGGGTGCGCACGGCACGGACCTGCTGGCGATCTGCCGCCGGCACGGGATGCGGCTGGTCGGCCCGAACTGCTCCGGCGTGATCGTGCCGCCGATCCGCCTGAACGCGACGTTCGCCGCCAACCACCCGGCACCGGGGGTGGCCGGAGTCGTGGTGCAGTCCGGCGGTCTCGGCGTCGCGCTGCTCGAGCAGCTTTCCCGGCTTGGCATCGGGGTGTCGTCGTTCGTTTCGCTCGGCGACAAGTACGACGTGTCCGGCAACGACCTGCTGACCTGGCTGGCGCAGGACGGCGTGACCCGGCTGGCCGTGCTCTATCTGGAGTCGTTCGGCAACCCGCGCAAGTTCGCGCGCACGGCGCGCCGGGTCGGGGCGCGAATGCCAGTGCTGACGGTTGTCGGCGGCCGGTCGGCCGCGGGCCAGCGCGCCGCCGCGTCACACGCGGCGCGGGCGGCGACGCCCCGGCTGACCCAGGAGGCGCTGTTTGGCCAGGCCGGCGTCATCGTCACCAGCAGCCTCGGCGAGCTCATCGAGGCGTCGGCGCTGCTCGCCTGCCAGCCGCTGCCCGCTGGCGACCGCGTCGCGATCGTGTCCAACGCGGGCGGCATCGGGGTGCTGGCGGCCGACGCGTGCGTGGACAACGGCCTGCAGGTCGCGCGCGTTTCCGCGGCCACCAGGCGCCGGCTGCGCCGGCTGCTGCCCACGGGCGCCGCGCTGTCCGGCCCGGTGGCGACGGCCGCCACGGTGAGCGATGACACGTTCCGGGCCTGCCTGGAGGCGGTCGCCGCCGACGACGGGGTCGACGCCGTGCTCGCCGTGGCGGTCCCCACGGCCATCGCCGACCTGCGGATGGCCGTCACCGCGGCTTCGGTCGCCAAGCCCGTCGCCGTCGTGCTCGTCGACCAGGCCGAGTCCGTGCGGCTGCTCGCCGGCGACGATGGCTCGGGCACCGGCCAGCGGACGGCCGCCACGGGGCAGGGGAAGGCCGCCACCGACCACGGGACGGCGGCTGCGGGCCAGGGAGCGGCGGCTACCGGCGATGGCTCGGGCACCGGCCAGCAGACGGCGGCTACGGCCGTCAGGGGCCGGCCCGCATACGCCTACCCCGAAAGCGCCGCTCGCGCGCTCGGTCACGCGGTCCGCTACCGCGCCTGGCTCGACCGGCAGCACGGCACGGTCCCCGAACTGCCCGGGCTGCGCGCGGCCGACGCCCGGGCGCTGCTCGCCGAATTCCTGGCCCGCGAGCCTGCGGGCGGGTGGCTGCCGCAGGACCAGGCCGCGGAGCTGCTGTCGTGCTACGGGATCCCGCTTGCGCCCGGTGCCACGGCGCCGGGGTCTGCTCCGGCGCGGCCGGTGGCCTCCGATGGCGTCGAGCTGCTGATCGGCGTGCGGCAGGAGCCCGTGTTCGGGCCGGTCGTCGTGTTCGGGCTGGGCGGGGCGGCCACCGGGGTTCTCGGCGATCAGGCGGCCCGGCTGACGCCACTCACCGACACTGATGCGGATGATCTGATCCGCGGGACGGACGCCACGCCGCTGCTGTCCGGCCATCGCGGCGTGCCGCCAGCCGACACCCGGGCGCTGGCCGATGTCCTGCTGCGGGTGTCCAGGCTCGCCGACGACCTGCCCGAGGTCGCCGAGCTCGAGCTCAACCCGGTGATCGCGCGCCCGGACGGGGTCAGTGCCGCCCGCGCTCGGGTCCGGGTTGGCCCGGCCGACTCGCGGGACCCGTTCCTGCGCAGGCTGCGCTGAAGCAGTGCGATCGTGGTTCCACGTCGGCAGGTCGGAAGGAAGGAGAGCACTGGGGATGGCGAAGGTTGCGGTAACCGCGCGGGTGAGGGCTAAGGAGGGAAGGGCCGAGGAGCTGATCGCCGCGTTTGGGGCCTTGCTGGAGCAGGCGGAGAGCGAGCCGGGAACGCTGTTCTACGCGGTGAACAGGTCCACGGACGATCCCCACCTGTTCTGGGTCTACGAGCTCTATACCGACGGCGATGCGTTCGCCGCCCACAGCGGAAGCGACGCCATGGCCGCCGCCGGGCGGGTGCTGGGGGAGCTCATCGCCGAGTCCGAGCTGATCGTCGGCGAGCCCCTGTCCGGGAAGGGGATGCCCGGCTGACAAGCGGCTCAGCGAGCTCACCGGGCCCTGATCCGCCAGACGCAGAACCCGGCCAGCGCCACGGCTGCCCCGACGAAGATCGCGGTCTCGGTCCACTGGAACTCCCAGAAGCGGCTGGCGGGCTCGTAAGTCACCACCTGCCTGAGGTGCAGCCGGCCGATCCAGGCCAAGCACGCCTGCATGCCGTTGTTGCTGCCGCTCATGCAGGGCGGGTAAGCCGGAACGCGGATTGGCCGACCGGACGGCCCGATGATCTGGCTGGACAGGACCCAGGCGCCCTGCTGGCTGAACGTCGGCAACGCGGACAAGGTCATGCTGCCGTTGACGTCCCGGATCTGGAAGATGTTCGCTGGATCGAGAGCGACGACGGCGTGCGCGGGGGCGATGAGGTGCTGCCGGATCCAGATCGGCCAGGCGAACTGGACGAAGGCGTAGCCGGCCAGGGTGGCGGCCATGGCGGGCACGGTGCGCCGGATCAGCACCCCGGCGGTAACTCCCAGGGCGAACGCGAAGGCGGCGTAGCCGACCGGAGTGATGTCGCGGCTGTCGAACAGCGCTGGCCCGAGCCGGGTGAGGTCGATCCGGGTGCTGCCGCTCAGGTTGATGGCGGTGTCGATCGGGCTTGACCACCACGTCAGCATCAGGCTGAGCAGGCCAGCCGTTGCCATGGCCAGCAGGCCGACGAGCCCGAGCTTGACGGCCATCCACTGCGTGCGCGGCACGCTCTGGTTCCACGCCAGCGGGAGCGTGCGGGCCTCGGCTTCGCGGGTGACCAGCGGTGCCCCCCAGAACACTCCGAGGAGACCGGGCGCGAGCAGCAGGACAAGGATGCCGACCCCGTACAGGATCGCGTCGGTTCCGGCGAGTTTGGCCTCGAAGTTGTCGGCCAGCGTCCGGCAGGTGCGGGACAGGCTGCAGGTCGCGATGCCGTTGGTGTCATAGAGATGGACCAGGCTCGGGCCGGTGACCGCCAGAGCGACGGCGAGCGCGGCCAGGGCGGCGGCCGCCGCGATGGCCTGGGCGCGGGACTGGCGCCAGGTCAGCCACGTCATTGCCGGGCCTCCAGAGTGGGTTCGCCGCCGGGCTCGGCGGGCTGGCTCATGGCGGCGAGGACCAGGTCTTCCAGGCTGGCCTGGCGCGAAGCCACCCGGCGGTGCGCGGCAAGCAGCTCGCTGACCTGCCCGCTGCGCCGCACCTGCGAGCCGACCAGCACGATCAGGTAGTCGCACACCCGTTCCAGGTCGCCCACCAGATGTGACGACATGACGATGCTGACCTGGCCGGTGGTGATGACGTCGGCGAGGTCCTGCAGGAACTCTCGCCGCGCCAGCGGGTCGAGGCTCGCGATCGGCTCGTCCAGGATCAGCAGTTCGGGCCGCTTGGCCACCGCGAGGGTCAGCGCGAGCTGGGCGCGCTGACCGCCGGACAGCTTGCCGGCGTGCTGGCGCGGGTCCAGGCCAAGACGTTTGATCCGCTCGCCGGCCAGGGCGGCGTCCCAGCCCGGGTTCATGCTCGCGCCGAGCCTGAGGTGGTCGGCGACCGACAGCCCGGCGTAGACCGGCGCGTCCTGGGCGACGAAGCCGACCCTGGCCAGCTGCGCACGGCTGCCCGCTGGCCTGCTGCCAAGGACCTCGATGGTGCCAGCCGTGGGCGCCAGCATGCCGACGGCCAGGTTCAGCAGGGTCGTCTTGCCCGCCCCGTTGGGGCCGACGAGGCCGACGACGCGGCCGGCCGGGATGCTCAGCGTGCAGTCGGCCAGTGCCCAGCGCTGCCGGTACCGCTTGCCCAGGCCCCGCGTATGCAGGACGGTGGTCATGTTGCTCCTTCGGCTCGGTAACCTGCGCCGAACGTAGGCGCCTGGGCGGGTGCCGGTCTGCGGCCGGCCGGGCGAACCGGATCGGCCGTAAGGATGAATCGGGACCGCCGCGCGGATGATGCGCGTGGTGGCCGCCGGCGCTACGTTCAGTGCGTGCGCTGGACGAAGTGGGTGGCAGGGGCCGACCAGGGCATGGTCATCGACGTCGGCCTCGCGATCACCGCCGTCGGGCTGACCGCCGTCGCCGCATGGGGCCCGCAGGGCCTGATCGGGACCGTTGTCGTCGGCCCATCCTGGCTGCTGGCCGTGCTGCCGCTGCTGATCGGCGCGCCGCTGGCGTTCCGCCGTCGCGCACCGCTGCTGATGTGGACCGTGCAATGGACCGGGGTCGCACTGCAGGCGGTTGTCACCGGGCACTCGCCGGCCGGGCTCGAGCTGATGTTCGCGCTGTTTGTCGGCGCCTACTCGCTGGCCGTGTACGGCACCCTGCGCCAAGGCATAGCCGGGTTTGCGGTCATGGCCGCCGGCGCGGCGATCTACATCGCAGGCAGCCGCGCGATGGGCGGCGGGAACCTGCTGTTCATCGCGCACGGGACCTACGTGTACGGGCAGTCGCGGGACACCGGCCTGGTCTTCTTCTGCGAGATTCTGACCTGCGGCCTGCTCGGTGTATTCGTCCACGCCCGCCGGGAGGCCGCGGCGCTCGCCCGCCGCAACGCGGGGCTGCAGCACCAGGCCGAGCAGGCACTGGTCGCCGAGCGCGCGAGGATCGCCCGTGAGCTGCACGACATCGTCGCGCATCACCTCAGCGTCGTGGTCCTGCAGGCTGCCGGGGCGCAGGCGTCGGCGAAGCCAGCACCGCAGGCCCTGGCCAAGATCGAGCGCAGCGGGCGGGAGGCACTGACCGAGATGCGCCGCCTGCTCGGCGTGCTGCGTGAGCCCGCCGAGGGAGCCGCGCTCGCGCCGCAGCCGGGCATGGCCGAGCTGGCCGCGCTGGCAGAGGGCGTCCGAGCGGCCGGGCTGCCGGTCCGGCTGGCCATTGACGGCGGCACCGCCGCCCTGCCAGCGGCCGTGGATGTATCCGCCTACCGCATCGTCCAGGAGGCGCTGACCAACGTGCTCAAGCATGCGGGCCCGGCCAGCGCCGACGTGACCGTCGGCTGCGTGGACGGCGCGGTCGTGATCGAGGTCACCGACGACGGTGTCGGCGGCGCGGCAGCGGGTCCATCGGCCGGCGGGCACGGTCTTGTCGGCATGCGCGAACGCGCGGCCATGTTCGGCGGAGAGCTGCTGGCGGGGCCGCAGCCCGGCGGCGGGTTCGCGGTGCGGGCCCGGCTGCCGCTCGGCAGTGGCCCGTCATCGCCGTGTGCCGACGTATTCGACTTGGCCGGCCCGCGGGCGCTCGGCATCGGTCCATCATGATCAGCGTCTTGATCGTCGACGACCAAGATCTCGTCCGCGAGGGCCTGCGGATGCTGCTGGATGCCGAGCCCGACCTATCCGTTGTCGGCGAGGCCGGGAACGGAAGCCAGGCCGTGGCGCAGGTACGGCTGCTGGATCCGGACGTCGTCCTGATGGACGTCCGGATGCCCGAGGTGGACGGCGTCGAGGCGACGGCGCGGCTGGTCCGGGGCGGCGGCCGGGCCCGGATTCTGATGCTGACCACCTTCAACCTCGACGAGTACGTGTACCGGGCGATGAAGGCGGGCGCGAGCGGCTTTCTCCTCAAGGACGCCACCCGCGAGCAGCTGGCGGACGCCGTGCGGACCGTGGCGGCGGGCGATTCGCTGCTCGCCCCGGCCATCACCCGGCGGCTGATCGATGACTTCTGCCGCGGCCCTGCGCCCGGTGCCGCGACGGCCAGCGTGGCCGGCCCGC
>Ga0209693_10001265_pt1 | contig 10816 bp, 9 predicted proteins | sample HubBroMetageWRM3_FD_188345 | JGI IMG/M metagenome (GOLD analysis project Ga0209693, IMG submission 188345) | Warmed soil microbial communities from the Hubbard Brook experimental Forest, New Hampshire - Hubbard Brook CCASE Soil Metagenome WRM 3... | ecosystem: Environmental > Terrestrial > Soil...
CACCGAGACCGCCAGCAGGTTGCCCGCCACCACCCCGGCCAGGCAGCCGGCCAGGGCCGGCCAGCCGACCCGGCTCAGGTACACGACCACGACCTGGGCCGGGGTCAGGCCAATGCTCTTGAGCACGCCGATCCGGTGGTACCCGGCCACGACCGCGCCGCTGACCACGTTGCCGACGATGAGCACCGCCATCACCAGGCCGATCAGCGCGAACGCGACCACGAACGGCTCCATGATCGCTCCGTTGCCGGTCGTCGCGTCCTCCGCGGCGAGCCAGGAGGCTGCGCCGGTCACCGTGCCCGGCGGCAGCGCCCTGGTGACCTCGGCCGCGTCGGCGCGGACCTGGGCGTAGCTGCCCGCGCTGGTGAACCGGTACAGCATCTGCGCGCTGGCCGGCGTGCCCGGTACCCGCAGGCGGGCGATCTCGCCGGGGGCGACCCAGCCGTCGGCGGTGTTCGTGATCGAGTTCGCGAAACCCACGACGACCAGAGCAGGAGCTCCCGGTACCCCTGTGACCGAGAGAGTACTGCCCAGCTGCGGACCGCCGCCCTGACCCCCGCCTCCCGGGGCCGGGCTGGCGTCCAGCACCACCTGGCCCGGCCCGTCCGGCCAGTGCCCGGCGTTCAGCACCACGTCATCGACCGGGCCGCCGGGCGACGCGCGCCCGGCCAGCATCAGCGGCCCGAACGGCTGGCCGCCGAACTGCACCTGGACCGTGGCCGCGGCGAACGGCCCGGCCGCCGCGGTGACCCCGGCGAGGCGCCCGGTGGTGGCCAGCTCCGCCGAGCTGGCGCGCGCCGCGTTCACGGTGACGGTCACGTCCGCGCCGCGCTGGGCGCCGAAGGCGTGCTGGAAGGGCGCGTTGCTGGCCGCCAGCAGCGCGAAGCCGAGCGTGGCCGAGGCCGTGGAGATCAGCAGCACCATGCCGATCACGACCGCCTGCATCTTGTGCCGCAGCAGACCGCCGGTGGCGGTCCTGATCGCACCCAGCCAGCTCATACCGTTACTTCCACACCCGCGCCGGCCAGCTGGCCGTCCACCAGCTGTACCGTCCGGGCCGCGTACCGCCCGGCCAGGGCCGGGTCGTGGGTGACCAGCACCAGCGTCTGCCCGCCCGCATTCAGCTCCCGCAGCAGCGCGCCGATCTGAAGCCCGCTGGCGGTGTCAAGCGCCCCGGTCGGTTCGTCGGCCAGCAGCAGCTCCGGGGAGTTCACCAGCGCCCGGGCGATCGCCACCCGCTGCCGCTGCCCGCCGGACAGCCGCGCCGGGTAGGCGTTCTTGTGCTGCTCGATGCCCATCCGCGCCAGCAGTTCGCCGGCCCGAGCCCGCGCCTGCTTGCGCGAGGCGCCCGCCAGCTGGGCGGGCAGCAGCACGTTGTCTTCCACGGTGAGGTCGTCCAGCAGGTTGAAGAACTGGAAGACGATCCCGACGTGCCGGGCCCGGAACCGGGCCAGCGCGCTCTCGCCCATGGTGTCGATCCGCCGCCCCGCCACGGTGACCGTGCCCGCGGTGGGCCGGTCGAGCCCGGCGATGAGGTTGAGCAGCGTGGACTTCCCGCTGCCCGACGGGCCCATGACGGCCGCCACCTCTCCGGCCGCCACGCTCATGCTGACGTTCGCCAGCGCGGGCGGGCCGGCCTGGTAGGTCTTGGTCACGCCGTCAAGCCGGATCACGTCGTCGTCGCCGGCCGCGGGCACGCTCTGTTGTCTCATGGGGCCACGGTGGCACGGCCGGATGGCCGCGCGCACTGGCCCAGGCCCCCGACTCCGGGGTGGAGCTAGCACCACCCCGAATCGTGAACCCAGCTGTATGGGCGGGCCTGGCCTGCGCGCGTACGGTGGGAGCCATGGCCACCTCCGTCCCGCGTCGTGACGGGCCTGTTCGGCAGTACCACCGCGTTCCGTGGTCGCCGCAGGCCTGGGGCCAGGCGCTGTACCTGGCCGGGGGCATCCCGGCGCAGCTCTTCGCCCTGCTCGTCGTGCTGGTCCCCTGGTGGGCGGCGTGGAACCGGCCCGCGGAGAGGCCGCGGCCGGTGGCGCTCTTTCTCCTCCTCTTCCTCCTGGCGATGGTGTTTCTCGCGGTGCCGCTGCTTACCGGGATCCACCGCCACCGCCTGCGCGCCACGGCCGGGGTGCTGATACCAGCGCAGCCGGTCATGCCCGACCGGCTGAGCGTGCGGGGGATCGTGGCCGCGGCCCGCTCGCAGGCCACCTGGCGCCAGCTCGGTTACCACCTGCTGGCCGGCCCCGCCCTGGCCGTGGCCGCCCTGGCCGTCTTCGCGGTGTGGCTGGCGGGCATCCTGTACGCGTTTGTGTACGTCTACGCCTGGACGTTGCCTCTGGGGAACCTGCTCCGGCGCGACCAGTCGGCGTCGCTGGCCAGACACCTCACGCCCATCTCTCACTTCCCGATAGACGTCTTCCTGACCGTCTGGGGGATCGCGCTGCTGGCGGCCGCGCCGTGGCTCACCGCCGCGGTCGGGACGCTGGACGCCAGGGCCGCCCGGGTGCTGCTGGGTCCGAGCCGCGCCGAGGAGCTGGAGCACCGGGTGGAACGCCTGGCCGAGACCCGCGCCGGAGTGGTCGACGCCGCCGACGCCGAGCGGCGGCGGCTCGAGCGGGACCTGCACGACGGCACCCAGCAGCGGCTGGTCTCGCTCGCGATGCGGCTGGGCATGGCCCGCGCCGCACACCCCGAGGCGGCGCAGGCGAACCAGATCATCGCTGAGGCCCACGAGGAGGCCAAGGCCGCCCTGCTCGAGCTCCGCCACCTGGTCCGCGGCCTGCACCCGGCCGTGCTCGAGGACCGCGGCCTGGACGCGGCGCTGTCCGGGGTGGCCGCGCGGCTGCCGATCCCGGTCCGGCTGACCGTGGACGTGTCCCGCCGGCCGTCGCCCACGGTCGAGGCGGTCGCCTACTTCGTGGTCTCAGAAGGTCTCACCAACATCGCCAAGCACGCCCAGGCGAGCCAGGCGGAGGTGTTCGTGCAACGGGCCAGCGACCGGCTGCACATCATCGTCAGCGACGACGGCGTGGGCGGTGCCGACCCGGCCCGCGGCACCGGCCTGGCCGGCCTGGCCAAGCGCGCCGCGTCGGTGGACGGAACCTTCGAGATCGCCAGCCCGCCCGGCGGGCCGACCCTGCTCACGGTGGACCTGCCATGCGCGCGGTAGCCGCCCCCGGCCAGTGGATCTGGCGCGCGAGCGGCCTGATCACCGCGGCGGTCCTCGTCTTCGTCGGCGCCCACCTCATCACCAGGGCCGGGCAGCCCGAGCAGGCACAGCCGCAAGCCACCGCGGTCCGGACGGTGACGGTGCTACAGCCGGTCACCAGCCTGACCGTGCAAAGCTACGGCGCCCCGGTCCAGATCACGGCGGGACCTGTCCGCCGGGTCGAGATCACGGAAACGATCATGTACGACCCGCAGGCCGGCGGGGCGCCGGAGGTGGTGCACGCGGTGCCTACCGGCCCGCTCGCGGTGCCTACCGGCCCGCTCAGCGCCTCGCCCGCCTCGGTGCCCGCCGTGCCCTCGGCGCCCGCAGTGCCCGGCGGTGCGCCCACGGTGGCGCAGTCGATGTCCGGCGGCCACCTCAGCGTGGGCGACCCCGCGTGTGCCAACTCGGACTGCACCGTCAGCTTCGCCATGACCGTGCCCTCGGACGTCACCGCCACCGTGACAACCGACGGTGGCCCGGTGAGCGTGTCCGGGATCGCCGGGGCGAACCTGGAATCCGGGGGCGGGCCGGTGAGCGCCACCGAGATCGGCGGGCCGCTCACCGTCATCACCGACGGCGGGTCGCTGCAGCTGGACGGCCTGGCCGGACCGCTGAGCGCCGACACGGGCGGCGGGCCCCTGACCGCCCAGGGCATCACCTCTGCGACCGCCACGGTGACCACGGACGGCGGGAACGCGCGGCTGGCCTTCGCCGCGGCCCCGGATACGGTGACGGTGAGCACCGACGGCGGCGACGTACAGCTGGCGGTGCCCGGCGGCCCCTACGCGCTGATCGCTGACAGCGACGAAGGCCCGCAAACGACGGTCGGGATCGCGACGGACCCGCAGGCCCACCGGTCGATCACGGTCAGCAGCGGCGGCGGGGCGCTACTGATAACGCCGGCCGGCTGAAATAACAGGCGGCGTGAGGTGCTGCGGCACGATCATCAAGCCGCGGGTGCACCGAAGTAGGTAGTGACTCGATTTTTGTTGTCTTCTCAAAACTTGGAGTGCGGCGTTAGGCTGCTGGAATGGCCGCTATCGGACTGCGCGAGCTCAAGAAGGCACGCACCCGCCAGCTCATCGCCGACACCGCGGCCAGGCTGTTCGCCGAACGTGGCTACGAGCACGTCGCCGTCACCGACGTGGCACGCGCGGCCGAGGTCGCCGAGCAGACCGTCTACAACTACTTCCCGGCCAAGGAGCAGCTGGTTACCGATCGCGAGCAGCAGATCCAGGACCAGCTGGACGACCTGATCCGCTCCCGGCCGCCTGCCGTCAGCCCCGCCGCCGCCATCCGCGGCTTCGTCCTGGAGTCCGTCGACGCGATCCGCGGCATCGCGCCGGAAATGTGGCGCGGCGAGCTCGGCTACCTGGCAGCCATCAGCCCGGCCGTGCACCGGCTGGCACTGGAGCTGACCGACCGCCTGGCCGTCGCCCTCGCCAGCGCTATCAGCGACACCACCACCGTCGCCCCGGAGATCGCCCGGCTGCAGGGGATCGCGCTGGCCGGGGTGTTCCAGATCATCATCAGCGAGGCCGGCCAGCGCACCCGCGAGGGCCAGACCCAGGCAGAGATCGCCGACGAGCTGCATCCGATTATCGAAAACGTTCTGGACGAGCTCGACCGCTGGCTCAGGGTTTAACCCGACTTTTATCAGGCGCACTGCTTTCGTGCCGAAATAGGTACCCGGCATACGGTGTGCAGGGCTTACCGGTTCAATTTAATTCCTAGTCGTTAGTAAATTGTAAGAATTTCCCAAAAGCTACTAACTCATCGATTTTCATGACGACCTCGTGCCATATCTCTAACCTATAACTGGGACGCCGATAGCCATTTCAACCAGGCAAGAGAGGAATCCCAGGTCATGCATAACCGGAATCTTCGTGGTGGCTGCCGAAGGGGTAACAGGACGAGATCGCGCCGGAACCGACGGCCGGGCGCGGGCGGGATGATCGCGCTCGGTGTTGCCATTCCCGTCCTCGTCGTGGGCTATTTTCTCGCGGTGCGGGGTCCTGAGCACGCCGTTTCCGCCGCGGACGTGCAGGGCCCGATACCGGCGACAACTGTGCTGGCCGGGGCTTCCGGAGTATCGAGTGTCGGAGGCTGGGGCAAGGGCGGCTATCCCATGATGCCGGGCGGGGCGTCCGGGGCCGGCTCGAACGGGGCCGGCTCGAACGGGGCCGGCTCGAACGGGGCCGGCCTGAACGGGGAGACGGCCAACGCGGCGGACGGGGGCATCGCGAATGTGACGGACGTGGCCAGCGAGAACTGGGCCGGTTACGCCGCCACCGGCGCGGCGGGCTCTTTGACCAGCGTCTCGTCGTCGTGGGCCGAGCCGGCCGTCACCTGCGGCGGGACCGATACCTTCTCCTCGTTCTGGGTGGGGCTCGACGGGGACGGCACCCCGACGGTCGAGCAGACCGGCACGGAAGCCGACTGCGCCGGCGGAGCCGCGTCCTACCAGGGCTGGTACGAGATCTTCCCGAACGCCCCGGTGTTCTTCTCCAACCCCGTGCAACCGGGCGATGCCATGTCGGCTTCCGTCGTGTCAGACGGCGACGGCACCTTCACCCTGACCCTGACCGACGGCACTCGGGGCTGGACCCAGACCACCCAGCAGGCTGAGCCGGACGCGCAGCTCGGATCGGCGGAGATCATCGCCGAGGCGCCGAGCGACGGCACGGTGCTCCCGCTGGCGGACTTCGGCACGGTGAACTTCGCCAGTGCCGCCGTCGATGATGCCCCGATCGGCGACAGCGCGAACCTGAGCGAGCTCACGATGGAGTCCCCTTCGGGCGCAGCCCTGGCCACGCCATCGGCGCTGACCGGAGGCAACGCCTTCTCGATAACCTCGGACAGCGACGGTGCTGTCACCACGGCGCCCAGCACCGGCGGAAGTGGCGGGGGCGGCGGGGGCGGCGGCGCCGGCCTTGGTCGGCACCATCACCACCACGACTGGGGATTCTAATGGGATGATCGGTCAGCGGTGCACTGGCTAGAGGGGTGGGAGGGGTTGATGGAGATGACGGGACGGGCATTGTCCGGTCGAAGGATCATCGTGCTGGGCGGGACGGGTGGCCTGGGGCGGTCGGTGACCGAACGGCTCCGGGCGGACGGCGCGTCGGTTCTAGTCGCCGACGCCAGGGTGCCGGCCGACGCAGACCGGCAGGCTGACGTCGAGTACCTCATCGTGGACGCGCTGGATGAGGCCAGCGTCGCCGCGGCGCTGGCGAAGTCGCCGCCGGCGGCGGCCGTGATCAACCTCATCGGCGGCTACACCCCGCCGCAACCGCTGCCGGGACTCGATATCTCCGTGCTCCGGCAGCAGCTCGAAGTGAACCTGGTGACCGCGGCCATCGTCACCAAGCACGCCATACCGGTGCTGGCCGCGGGGGCAGGCGGGGCACTTGTCCACGTCTCGAGCCGGGTGGCCGTTCAGAACGGCGAGAACGGCTTCGCCTACAGCGTGAGCAAGCTCGGCGTGGTGCGCCTGGTGGAAGCGGCCGCCGCCGAGGGTCGCGAGCAGGGGGTACGGGTCAACTGCATCATGCCGAGCATCATCGACACGCCCGCCAACCGGGCGGCCATACCTGGCGCGAACCACGACCAGTGGCCCAAGCCGGGCGAGCTAGCCGCGGTCCTGGCCTTCCTGGTTTCTGACGACGCCGCCCTGATCTCCGGCGCCGCCATCCCCGTCTACGGCCGCGCCTAGGCGCCGAACGTGATCGTGGATCTGTACCTCCCTGATAGGGGTAGTACAGATCCACGATCACGACAGAATCAGTAGTCCAGGGATTCCATTTCGCTGCGCAGCTCGGCGGCCCGACGCCACGCCCGGATCATCCGGCGTTCCGCCTTGTGCTCCATTCGCCTGGCCCGACGGAGCGTCCGCGTCCTGCGCGAGTGCCGCAGTTGCTGCACCAGTTCTATGTTCTCGCGAGTTCGCTCACTCGCGAGCTGTTCCATGACATGCATAGCTGAACGCTCCATTGCGCGTTGTGTGCTCCGCCGACCGCGCGGCTCAGGTTCGCCGCGCGGCCATCCTCGAGTGACCGCCTACGCGGCCCTTCTGGTGACCGCCCTACGCGGCCACTTCGGTCTTGCGAGGACGCCCCCGTGGGCGCTTACGCGGCACGATCGCGCCGCGCATCAGCAACTCGCCGCCCCAGACACCCCAGGGCTCCCTGCGCTCGAGCGCACCGGTCAGGCAGGCCAGCCTGGCCTTGCACCCGTGGCACATCTCCTTCGCCGTCTCCACGTCCTCGGGAGATTCGGCGAAGAACAGCTCCGGGTCCTCCGTACACGGAAGATCCAGGCCTGCCGGGAGCGGGGTAGCCGAACCGGCCACCACGAACTGACTCGCCATACCGACCTGGCCGGCCGGGCCGACTTGGTCGAATACCTGCCTGACGTTTGGCTCCTGCCGCGTCGCCGCAGGTCTGGACGCCTCGAACCCCGTTGCGTCCGTCCCGCCGACGGTGGCATCGCGCCACTGCATCGGTGCCATCCCCTCTCGCTTGCCGGTCCTAGTTGTCGTCACGCGATTGCTCGCCTGTCGAGGGACCTAGGCCTTTAAATGGCTAAGACCGCGGACCCTGTGTACGGGTCCGCGGCCTCAAGGGGAACTTGGCCGGTCTTTGCTTAGACCGGTTTCCTATCTGGAGGCTCTGGCGGCGGACCCGATGCGCCCTCACCAACGGCGTAGGCGCGCGTCATGTAGTTGTGGATATTCGTCTGGCCGAGCAGGGTCGCGACGACGTCCGGCTGCGGTGGCTGGGCAGCGAACGCAGCCTTGCCCCGGAGACGCGGAACGGGGTGCGCGACAACAGCGCACGGCCCTGTGCCACGAGTGGCACCGGGCACACTGATCCCCGGGAAGCTGACCGCCTGCGAGCAGGAAGCACCCAGGCGCGACGGCCACGTCAGTTCGGACTGAACGGATGCGTTGATGTTTGCCACGTCGGGGCACCTCCCTCCGGGAGTGGTCGACAACTAGCCCGCGGACATGCGAGAAGCCTAAGTGTTGCCCCCTGAAAGGGGCAACACTTTTTTGACCTGGGATTTTGTGATCATGGAGCCCGCACAGGCCTATGGGGGCTCGATGGGGGTCAGGACTCCGGCGGGCCGTACCGGACCAGGCCCTCTTGCATGACCGACACCACGAGGTCGCCGGCCTCGGTGAACACCTGGCCGCGGGCTAGGCCCAGGGCACCGAAGGCCACCGGCGATTCCTGGGCGTAGAGCAGCCAGCGGTCGGCCCGGAACGGCCGGTGGAACCACATGGCATGGTCCAGGCTGGCGCCCGAGGTGCGGCCGTCAGACCAGGACAGGCCGTGCCCGGTCAGCACCGAGTCGAGCAGCGTCATGTCCGAGGCGTAGGTCATCAGGCACACATGCAGCAGCGGATCGTCGGGGAGCTCGCCGTCCACCCGCAGCCACACCAGGTTCGAGGTGGTCCGCAGCGCGGGATCAAGCGCCGCCTCGACGGACAGCGGGCCGACCGAACGCAAGTCGAAGGGATGGGCGAACGGCTGGGACTGGGCCTCGCCGACCACCCGGCGCAGCCGTTCCGAAGTCCGCTCGACCGCCTCGGGCGCCGGCGCCGCTGGTATCGGGTCGGCGTGCACGGGACCCGGTTCGGGGTGGTGGAAGGACGCCGACAGGGTGAAGATCGTCTTGCCGTGCTGGATCGCGGCCACCCGGCGGGTGGTGAATGACCGCCCGTCCCGGACCCGGTCGACGGCGTACACGATCGGCACCTGCGGGTCGCCCGGCCTGATGAAATAGGCGTGCAGGGAGTGCACCGGGCGGTCGGGCGGCACGGTCCGCCCGGCCGCGACCAGCGCCTGCCCGGCCACCTGGCCGCCGAACACCCGCTGCACCCGCTCCTTGGGGCTGCGGCCGCGGAAGATGTTCAGCTCGACCTGTTCCAGGTCGAGGAGATCGAGGAGCCGGTCGAGCTCGGAAGACATCTGCCCTCACCTCGTCAAGGAGCGCGGCTTCGCGGTATCTGTCACCGGCGCAGTATCTCGCATCACCGCAGCCGGATCTCATCCAGGAAGCGCGATCGCGGCCGTCCGGCGCCGCGGCCGCCGCCCTGGGCCGGGGCGCGGGCCGGGGACCAGGACAGGTACAGGTGCTCACGCGCCCTGGTCACCGCCACGTACAGGAGCCGCCTTTCCTCCTCGATCGCCTCCGGCGTCCGGGCGTGCACGATCGGCATGAGCCCTTCGACCAGGCCCGGCAGCAGCACCGCGTCCCATTCCAGGCCCTTGGCCGCGTGCATCGAGGCGAGCGTCACGCCGTCGACAGCCGGCGCATGCCCCAGCTCGGCGCGCTGGGCCAGCTCCGCGGAGAAGTCGGTCAGCGTCGCGTCCGGCCGCCGGGCGTGCATGTCGTCCGCGAGCTGGGCGATCGCCGCCAGCGACTCCCAGCGTTCGCGTGCCGCCGCACCGCCGCCGGGCGGCCCGGCCGTCAGGCCCATGCCGGTCAGCACATGCCGGACCGAGGACGGCAGCGGGTCGCCGACGTGGGAGTCCCGGCCGACCCCGGCCGCGTCTCCGCGCGCCGCGCCGCGCAGCAGCACCAGCGCCTGGCGCACTACGGGCCGCTCGTAGAACCGCTCGGCGCCCCGCACCACGTACGGCACCCCGGCCTGCGCCAGCGCCAGCTCGAAGCGCTCGGTGTCGGCGTTGATCCGGACCAGCACCGCCATTTCCCTGGCCGCGGTTCCCCCGGCCAGCAGGGCCTGGATACCGATCGCCAGCCCGGCGGCCTCGGCGCCGTCGTCGGGGTAGGCGGTCAGGACCGGCCGCGGTCCGGGCGGCCGCTGCGCGATCAGCGCCGCCCCGGACCGGACAAGCTGGTTGGCCACCGCCACCACCTGCGGCGTCGACCGGTAATCCCGTACCAGCCGGACGACGGTCGCCGCCGGGAACTCGGCCGTGAAACCGGTCAGGTACGACGGCGTGGCCCCGGTGAAGGAGTAGATCACCTGGTTCGGGTCGCCGACCACGCACAGCTCGTCGCGATCGCCGAGCCAGGCGTCGAGCAGCAGTTTCTGCAACGGGTTCACGTCCTGGTACTCATCCACCACGAAATACCTGAACGTCTGGCGGACCTGGTCCGCTGCGGCCTGGTTCTCACCCAGGATGGCCGCGGTCAGCTCAAGTGAGGACTCGAAGTCGATCAGCTGCCGTTCTCGCCTCAGCTGCTCGTAGGCGGCGTAGACCGAGGCCATCGGGGCGATCCCGGCCAACGGCGACCGGCCGGCCGCCGCGGCGGCGGTGGCGTAGCCGTCCGGGCGGACCTGGGTGACCTTGGCCCACTCGATCTCGGCGGCCGCGTCGGACAGGCCCGCGCCGCGGTTGCCCTTACCCGCCGAGCCCTCCAGCCGGACCTGCGCCAGCTTGGCCGCCTCGCGCACCAGGCCGGCCTTGGAGTCGACCAGCTGCGGCGGCCGTCCGCCGATCACCCGCGGCCAGAAGTAGTTGAGCTGGCGCAGCGCGGCCGCGTGGAACGTGGACGCCCGGACCAGGCCCAGGCCGAGCTCGCCGAAGCTCTCCTGGCCGCCCACGCCGCTGCCGAGCTGCCGCAGCC
>Ga0209693_10001269_pt1 | contig 10808 bp, 9 predicted proteins | sample HubBroMetageWRM3_FD_188345 | JGI IMG/M metagenome (GOLD analysis project Ga0209693, IMG submission 188345) | Warmed soil microbial communities from the Hubbard Brook experimental Forest, New Hampshire - Hubbard Brook CCASE Soil Metagenome WRM 3... | ecosystem: Environmental > Terrestrial > Soil...
GTCTGGGTCGGCAGGAGCCACGTGCCGGTCGCGGCGTGCTGCTCGAGCACCAGCAGCAAGACGAATGGCAGCGCCGCCAGGGCGCCCCAGCCGAGCACGCCCAGGCGCCCGCGCCTCCACACGAGCACGCCGGCGACGGCGGCCCCGAGGACGGCGCCGTCGAGCAACCGCGCGGCGACCGCCCAGCCGACTCGCAGGCGCGCCGCCGGTTCCCAGGCCCGGGGCGCCGCCCGGGTCCCCGGTGTAGTCGCGCCCGCCGCGATCCGGTACGAGACACCGCTGCCGTCGACCGTCGCCACCGCGTTTTTCGCCAAGGCCAAGGGGCCCCTCGGCCGTGCCGAACAACTGCACCGCGACGTCGCCGGCCGGGCGGGGATCCGCTGGCAGCTGCTCGCCGCGTGCGACTGGATGCAGTGCCACGCGGACCACATGCACTCCCCTGTCAACGGCGAGCGACTGGGCAAAGTCAACCCCGACGGCACCGTCTACCAGACGAAGTCCCAGGCGCTCGCCCAGTGCGCCAGCGACCTGATTTACCTCGCCGGGGCCGTGTACGGGCTCGACCTCACCGCCCGGCGCGCCCTGCCGGTGCGCGCCCTCGCGGACGTGTTCGCCGCCTTCCGCTGGGGCGGGCTGCTGAAGCGAAACGGCGTGTCCGCCATGGAATTCCCTTACTCGGTCGCGGGATTGACCGAGCAGCACCTGAAGATGCACTGGCCCGTCATCGGCGAGCCGGACGCCCCGGACAAGCCAGGCAGCAAGTTCCGCGGACCGTTCGGCGCCGTCCCCGTACTGCTCAGCCTCAGCTACCCTGCCCTCGTGTGAACGACAGAAAGCGCAGGTGACCCGTCGTGGTCCGAATCGTGATCCAGCGCACCGCCCGGCCAGAGACCGCATCCGCCGAGGAGACGGGGGGTCCCTATCTCCCGGCGGGGTTCGCGCCCACCCGGCTCGATGAGCGCACGCTGCCGCTCACGGATCCAGCGCGGTACCAGCCGGAGCAGCCGCGCAGGCGTCGCCGCTGGCCGCGCCGCCCGCTCGTGCCGCGCTGGGCGAAGTGGGCGGCCCTCGCGGTGCTGGCAGGCCTCTTCTTCCGGCGCGCCGTCGCGTGGGCGGTGCTCGCCGCGCTGTCCGCGGCCCTGCACCTCTTCGGGGTCAACGTGAACCTGCCGCACCTCAGGTTCGGCTGGCCCTGGCAGTCGATCAGCGCCGGCACCACCACGAACACTCTTGTCGGGCCGCTCGTGCTGCAGAAGATCGAGGGAATCTCCCGGCCTGCCCTCGGCACCGAGAACTTCAACTTCGTCTTCACGCACACCGTGTCCAAGAACATCGGGCTGTGGCCGTGCTGGTACTCCGGCACCTTCGCCGCGGTCGGGCACGCGTCCTCGACCGTCAATCTCAACCCTGGGCCCGCGTGGTGGAAGCCGTCCACCGGCCACTACCAGCTCCGCGTGCTACGGGCGGCCGCGCCAGGCACCCCGGGCCGGCTGGCCGTCTCAATGGCGCTGCCGCTGCCTCAGCTGCCGCAGTCGGTGCATGACGTCACGGTCGACAACACCCTGTCCAAGCCGATCTCGACCGATCACAGCTGGACCTACCCAGGCCTCGGCTGCGGGGTGCTCATCCAACCGCAGTTCGCCCAGTCGGTCCTGTACGCCCAGGCGCAGGATGTCGCGTTCCAGCAGGCAACGAGCCTGCCGACCGTGACCAAGCCGCTGGTCAGCGCGGCGGAGACCGAGGCCACCACGATGATCCGCGACAACTTCCTCCAGCCGACGGTGAACGCGCTCGGCTACACCCTCACCCAGTTCTCCATCCGCTGGGTCAGCCAGTAACCCGGCCAGCGCGGCAGGATCGGCTGTGACAGCCGAGGGCCGCCGCCTGATCAGGCGGTAGCCCGTCTGGCGTCCGAGGAAGTCCTGGGGCGGCCGGTGGGTGGTCCGCCGGTCGCGAGGTAGCGTTGATGGCGTGCGGGCGAAATGTCACGACCGGGGGTGAGGCGATGACGGCCGAGGTGTTCCCGACGGCGGGTCTAGTGGAGCGGGCCGCGGCGGCGTTCACCGCGAGCGTGCCCGACAGTCCGGCGGACGACGGGTTCTTCGGGCCGGGCAGCGTGACGTGGCGGCTGAACGGCGACCTGTCGGCGCCGGTCGCCGGGTTGCGGTCACTGCTCGTCCAGGCGCTGCACCCGCTGGCCATGGCCGGGGTCGATCAGCACAGCGACTGGCGCGCCGACCCGGTGGGCAGGCTGTCCTCGACCGCCGCTTACCTGGTCACGATCACCTACGGGGACAAGGCTTCGGCGCGGCGCGCCGCGGACCGGGTGCGGAAGATCCACGAGCGGGTGCGCGGCACCGATCCGGTCACCGGGCGGCCATACGCCGCCGGAGACCCCGACCTGCTCATCTGGGTGCACGCCGGGCTCGTCGACTCGGTGCTGGCTGCCGCGGACCAGTTCGGCAACCCGGTGAGCGCGCCGGACCGGGACGCCTACGTGGCCGAGATGACCGTCGCTGCCGAACTCGTCGGCGTGCCCGCCGGGCGTGCGCCGTCGGGCGCCGCCGAGCTCGACGCTTACCTGGCCGCCATCCAGCCGGAGCTGACCCTCAGCCCCGCCGCGGCCGAGTCCACCTCCTACCTGCTCGACCTGCCGGGATTCGACGAGGACATGGCGGACATCTGGCGCCAAGTCGGCGGCGCCGCGGCCGCGTCGCTGCCCGCCTGGGCGCTGGACCTGTACGGCAGGAAGCCCGTCACGCTGACGCCCCAGTACCGCGAGGAGGTCCGCCAGGTGCTCGGCGTGCTCGACGTGCTCTATATGGGCGAGCCTGGCGTGCTCGAGGCCCGGCAGCGGCTCGAGCTGCGGATGCGCGACGCGCAGCGGGCAGACGAGGTTTAGGTGTGTAGTTCCGGGGCCTATTCACCCGAAAAGACACAGCGAAGCGGATGGCACGAGAACCCCGGAGGGCGCGGGAAGCGCCGGGGGCGCCGGGGGCGCCGGTGAGCGCCGGAACGGGCGGACGCCGGCGCAGCCACGCGCGGCTGCGGCTGAGCCGCGGGCTGGCGGCCGCCCGGCTGGTGGCGCGCGGCGGCGCGCGGTACGCGACGAACGCGCCGCGGCTGTTCGCGACGGCCGGCGAGCAGCGCGAGCAGCTGCGCAACGACCTGGCGCTGCGGAATGCCGAAGACATCGCCGCCACCCTCGGGACGATGAAGGGCGTCCTCATGAAGGTCGGCCAGATGGCCAGCTATGTGGACGACGGTCTCGCCCCGCCGGTCCGCCGCACGCTGAGCAGGCTCCAGGACAGCGTGCCGCCGATGACCGCCGACCTCGCCGCGCAGGTCGTGGCCGAAGAACTCGGCGGCCCACCGGATCAGGTCTTCGACACCTGGGACCCCGAGCCCATCGCCGCCGCCTCCATCGGTCAGGTGCACCGCGCCATCACCAAAGACCGCCGCGCCGTCGCGGTCAAGGTGCAGTACCCGGGCATCGCCCAGACGATCGCCGCCGACCTGGGCAACGTCGGGCTGCTGCGCAGCCTGCTGCGGGTCGCCGCCCCGAGCCAGGACGTGAACGCCCTCATCGAGGAGCTGCGCGAGCGGATCACCGAAGAGCTGGACTACCTGCGCGAGGCCGAGAACCAGCGCACGTTCGCCGCCTACTTCGACGGCCACCCCACCATCGCCGTGCCGAAGATCGTCGACGAGCTCTCCACCGCCCGCGTCATCACCAGCGAGCTGGCCACCGGGGCGCGCTGGGCCGAGCTGCTGACCTGGCCACAGGCCGAGAAGGACCTGGCGGCCGAGACGATCTACCGGTTCACCTTCCGCAGCCTGTACGAGATGAACGCCTTCAACGGCGACCCGCACCCGGGCAACTACCTGTTCCGCCCTGGCGGGCACGTCACGTTCCTCGACTTCGGCCTGGTCAAGTACTTCACGCCGGAGGAACTCAAGCCGCTCGTGCACATGGTGCGCTACCTGTGCGTGGACAGCGACCCCGCCGCGTTCCGCAAGGCCATGGAGGACGCCGACTTCCTGACCCGGGGCGCGCCGATCACGAACGAGCAGGTCATCGAGCACATGGCGCTGTTCTACGACACCGTGCGGACGCCGGGCACCCGGACCATGACCCCGGGGTACGCGTCGGCGGTCGCCCGCCGGTACTTCGACTTCCGTAACCCGCTGGCGGCCTACGCCCGCATCCCCAAGTCCTACGTGATCTTGCAGCGCATCAACCTGGGCATGTTCGCGCTGCTCGGCGACCTCGGCGCGACCGCCGACTGGCGGGCGATCGCGGAGGAGATATGGCCGTTCGTGCAGGCGCCGCCGTCCACTCCGATGGGGGAAGAGGAAACAGCCTGGCGCGCTAGGCGTCCGGTGGTCTTAACCACTTATCCCGAACGGGCCCGTGGTGACTCCGGTCTCGGTCAGCTGGCACTGCGGCGGCTGCGGTACGCCGCGACGTTGACGCGGTTCGCGCAGGTCAGGCCGCAGAACCGGCGGGACCTGTTCTTGGACAGGTCGACGACCACGTCGTCGCAATCGTCCGCGGCGCAGACCAGCAGGCGGGCGAGCTCGCCGGCCCGGATGACGTCCGCGAAGGCCATCGCCGCGTCCACCGCCATCCGGTCGGCGAGCGGCGCGTCCGGCGTGGTGGCGTGGATGTGGTAGTCCCAGCCGTCGTGCTTCAGCAGCTGCGGCAGCGCCCCGGCGTCCCGCAGCAGCGTGTTGACGAGGGCGGCCGCCTCGTCCTCGGTCATGTCCCACAGCCGCGCGAGACGCGGGCGGAGCTGCCTGACCTGGTCGAGTTCCTCTTGGTCATGGGTGCGACTGCCGGTCCACCGCCAGTACTCGGTGAACTGGTCGAGGGCGGCCAGGTCGGGCAGCTCTTCCCTGCCGCCGCGCGCGGTGTTGATCAGCGCGGCGGTCGCGTTGAGTGAAACTTCGGTGTCATGGGCAAAAAGCATTTGACCTCTTTCGCCGCCCACGAGTAGTGTCATTACCGTAACTCATTTTTACCACTTACACATCCCGGATGGCGAGGAGAGGCGAATGAGCAGCGTGCGTGCACTGGACGACCAGCCAGGCAGCGGCGGCACGCTGGACACCGTCACCCGCGAAGCCACCGGGGCTCCGGGCGCCCAGGCCAGTTCCGTCAGGAGCAGCCGCAGCACCGGGCTGGTGATCGGGCTGCTGTCCGCGGCGGCGTTCGGCACGTCGGGCACGTTCGGGACGTCGCTGATCGGCGCCGGCTGGTCCCCGGCCGGCGCGGTGCTCGCCCGGGTGTCGATCGCGGCCCTGGTCCTTACCGGGCCCGCGCTGGTACAGCTGCGCGGCCGGTGGGCGCTGCTGCGCCGGTGGGGCTGGCGGACGGTCGCCTACGGCTGCGTCGGGGTGGCCGCCTGCCAGCTCGGCTACTTCAACGCGATCTCCCGGATGCCGGTGGGCATCGCCTTGCTCATCGAGTACATGGGCATCCTGCTCGTGGTGGGGTGGCTCTGGGCGCGGCACGGCCAGCGGCCGCGGCGGCTGACCATAGCCGGCAGCGTCGCGGCGATCGGCGGGCTGGCGCTGATGCTGGACCTGTCGGGACCCGGCGGCATCAGCCCGGTCGGCGTGCTCTGGGCGCTGCTCGCCGCGGTCAGCATGGCGGTGTACTTCATCCTGTCCGCGAAGGCAGGCGCCGACCCGCTGCCTCCGGTGGTCATGACGTGGGGCGGGATGATCGTCGGGGCGGTCGTGCTCGCCGTGGCCGGCGTGACCGGGCTGGCGCCACTGACGGCCTCCAGCGCGGACGTGACGCTGCTGAACCACCAGGTGAGCTGGCTGGTGCCGATCCTCGGGCTGTCGGTGCTGGCGGCTGCCTTCGCGTACGTCACGGGCATCGCAGCCGCCCGGCGGCTCGGGGCCAAGCTCGGGTCGTTCGTCGCGCTGGCGGAGGTCCTGTTCGCCACGGCGTTCGCCTGGGTGCTGCTGCACCAGGTGCCGACCGCCACGCAGTTCCTCGGCGGGGCGCTCATTCTGGCCGGCGTCGTCCTGGTCCGCCTCGACGAGTCCTGACGGGTCCTGGCAGGGTGAGAGCCATGAGCGAAGACACGCATCGCCAGGTGACGATCGAGCGGATCACCAACAGCCATTACACCGTCACCAACGCCCGCGGCGGGACGATCACCGTGGGCACGGCCGACTCGGCGGACTTCTCGCCTGTCGAGCTGCTGCTGACCGCGATCGGCGCGTGCACCGCGATCGACGTCGACATCCTTACCTCGCGGCGCGCCGAGCCCGACTCGTTCGCGATCGCCGTGGACGCGGAGAAGCTGCGTGACGAGAAGGGCCGCAGCTACCTGGCGGACATCGCGGTGACGTTCCGGATCAGGTTCCCCGAAGGCGAGGACGGCGACAAGGCACGCACCCTGCTGCCGGACGCGGTGAAACGGTCCCACGAGCAGCTCTGCACGGTCAGCCGCACCGTCGAACTCGGGACTCCGGTCGCCACGCGCATCGAATGAGCGCGGTTGTCGGTGGGCGACCGTAGAATCGCCGCGTGGCATCCCCTACCGAGCATGGCCCCGGCCAGCCGGCCCCCGCTGACGGCGGGCGCCGCGCCGAGACGGTGCTGCACCGCGTGTTCGGCTACGAGAGCTTCCGCGACCGGCAAGAGGAGATCATCGGCCACGTGATCGACGGCGGCGACGCGCTCGTGCTGATGCCGACCGGCGGCGGGAAGTCGCTGTGCTACCAGATCCCCGCGCTGGTCCGCCCCGGCACCGGCGTGGTGATCTCGCCGCTGATCGCGCTGATGCAGGACCAGGTCCAGGCGCTGCAGCAGCTGGGGATCCGCGCGGACTTCCTCAACTCCACGCAGGACCCGGGGACCAGGCACGTCGTGGAGCAGGAGTTCAGGTCCGGCGAGCTCGACCTGCTCTACCTCGCACCGGAGCGGCTGCGCACCGAGGCGACGCTCAAGCTGCTCGACGACGCGAAGATCTCGGTGTTCGCGATCGACGAGGCGCACTGCGTGTCCCAGTGGGGCCACGACTTCCGCCCCGACTACCTCGAGCTGCAGGTGCTGCACGAGCGGTGGCCCGACGTGCCGCGGATCGCGCTGACCGCCACGGCCACCCAGGCGACGCGGGAAGAGATCGCGATCAGGCTCAAGCTGGCCGGCGCCCGGCTGTTCGTGTCGTCATTCGACCGGCCGAACGTGCAATACCGGATCGTTCCGAAAAATGAACCCAAGAAGCAGCTGCTGCAGTTCTTGCAAACAGAGCACCCGGGAGACGCGGGGATCGTCTACTGCCTGACCCGCGACTCCACCGAGCGGGTCGCCGCGTTCCTCACCGAGCAGGGCATCGCGGCGCTGCCGTACCACGCCGGCCTCAACGCCGGCACCCGCGCCGAGCATCAGGCCCGTTTCCTGCGCGAGGACGGGCTCGTGATGGTCGCCACGATCGCGTTCGGGATGGGGATCGACAAGCCGGACGTGCGGTTCGTCGCGCACCTTGACCTGCCGCGCTCCGTCGAGGGGTACTACCAGGAGACCGGCCGGGCCGGCCGCGACGGGCTGCCCGCGACCGCCTGGCTCGCCTACGGCCTCGCCGACGTGGTGCAGCAGCGGCGGCTGATCGACGGCTCCGACGGCGACCTCGCGCACCGGCGGCGGCAGGCGTCGCACCTGGACGCGATGCTCGCGCTGTGCGAGGCGACGGACTGCCGCCGCACGCAGCTGCTGGCCTATTTTTCCGAACGGGCGCTCGCTTGCTCGAACTGCGACACCTGCCTGTCGCCTCCGGAGGTATGGGACGGCACGGTGCCCGCGCAGAAGCTGCTGTCCACCATCGTGCGGCTGGACAGGGAGCGGGACCAGCGGTTCGGCGCCGGGCAGGTCATCGACATCCTGCTCGGCCGCAAGACCGATCGCGTGGCCCAGTACGGGCATCACGAGCTGACGACCTTCGGCATCGGCACCGACCTGCGCGAAGCCGAATGGCGCGGCGTCGTCCGCCAGCTGCTCGCCCGCGGCCTGCTCGCCGTCGTCGGCGAGTACCAGACGCTGGCGATCACCGCGGACAGCGGCGAGGTGCTGCGCGGGGACCGCTTGGTCATGCTCCGCCGCGACGCCCCGATGCCGAAGGCGCCGCGCTCTGGGCGCCGCTCGGCTGCCGCCGGTGCCGACGCTGGCTCGGCACTGCTGGAGGCCGCGGAGCTGTCCGCGGCGGACGCCGCGGTCTTCGAGCAGCTCCGCGCCTGGCGCGGCGCCACCGCTCGTGAGCAGAGCCTGCCGGCCTACACGGTCTTCCAGAACGCGACGCTCCGCGCGATCGCGACAGCCCGGCCGGCGACGCTGGCCGAGCTGGCGGAAATCAACGGCGTCGGCGAAGCCAAGCTAGCCAAGTACGGCGAGGCGGTCCTCGACCTGCTCGCCGACGTCAACGAGCCGTAGCCGGCAGGCCGTCGTTCATGGGAAGTCATCTCTCTATCAGTTACGTAGGGATAAATCGGACGAATCGGGCGGCAAAGTGGTCATAACTGATGGGAAGTTGTTTCGGGCCGCCGATCGGCGGCCGGCCGGACAGGGCCGCCAGGCTGCGGGGCCGCGGGGCCGGTGATCAGGTCGCTGCGGCTCAGCACCCACACGCCCAGGGCGAGCACGGCCAGGCCGAGCACTTCCGCGGCCAGCGCCGCCGGAGAGGTCTGCAGCGTTTCGCCGAACAGGAAGGCGCCGAGCAGGATCGCGGTGATCGGGTCGCCGAGGGTGAACCCTGGCTGGGAGGCGGCGAGCGGCCCGGCCGCCATCGCGTGCGAGGTCAGCAGCAGGACCCCCGCCCCCGCCGCCATGAGGACGTAGACCGACCAGTTGGTGAAGATCGCGCTGGGACCGCCATCGACGTGCGAGCTCAGCTCCTTGATGACCGCGGCGATGAACCCCCAGCTGACGCCGGTCGCGATGCCCAGGAAGGCGGCGCGGCGCGTGGCGGAGCCGCCCCTGGACGCGGCGACGGCGGCGCCCGCGACCGCCGCCGTGGCCAGGCCTCCCAGCCACCACGACAAGGCGGGGGCGTGCGGCTGGCCCTGCGACGGCGAGGCCGCGCGGAGGAACACGCTGACGCCCGCCGACATGGCGATCGCGGCCAGCCACTCGTGCCACCGCATTCCCCGGCGCCGGGTGCGCATGGCGAGAAAGCCGAACACGAGCAGCAGCTCGACCGCGAGGATCGGCTGCACGAGCGCCAGCGGGCCGAAGTGCAGCGCGGCCACCTGGAGCACGAAGCCGGCGATCATGGCGGTAAAGCCGAGCAGCCAGACCGGCTGCGTCGCCAGCCGGAAGACCAGCCAGGGGTCGAAGCCGCGCACCTGGTGCCCGTTCGCCTCAAGGTGCCGCGCGCCAAGGCGCTGGCAGACCGAGGAGGTGGCGGTACAGGAGCTCGCGGCCAGGGCCAGCAAAATCGCCAGGTCCATCCGCGCGCGACTCAGCGGTCCAGTCGGGACTGCAGGTCGTCGAGGCGGGCGTGCAGCAGCGCGATCTCGGCGGACAGCACCGCGTACGGCGATTCCCCGGCTTCCGGCGTAACAGGCATAACCGGTATGTCCGGCGCGCCAGTGCCGGATATACCGGATGGGGTTTCCACCTGCACGCGGCCATCGAGGAGCGCGGCGAACTCGGCGAGCCGCAGCGCCCGGCGGCCGACCGAGCACCGGTCGCAGATCGGGCTCAGGTGCCGCCAGCCGACCAGGCCGGTGCCCGCGTCGGTCAGCGCCGTCCCCGGGTTACCGCAGTCGCACCAGCAGCCGGAAATCACCCGGACCCGCTGCCTGCTGTAGCGCAGCCCGCGCTCGTAGCGGATGTACCGGCCGGAGGCCGCCACCTCGATCAGCAGCGCTGACCGGTTCTCTGTCGCGCAGCCGAGCGCCTGCGCGTCGGCCAGCTCGTGCAGGCAGTAGAACCCGCAGCCGCACCAGCGGCGTGGCGGCGCGTGCCGCGGCGTCCACACGCAGGACGCTTCGGCGGTGACGCCGTACACCCGCTCCGCGCCGAGGGTCAGCCCGGCGAACGCCGTCTTCGCGCAGTCCGCGGACAGCACGGCGCGCGCCAGCTTGTACCCGGTGAACGGCCGGTCCGGACGCTCCGCGCCCGGTGGCCCTCCCGGGCGCCCGGGTATGGGGAACCGCGCCACCGGGGTGCCTCGCCAGCCGCCGGGTCAGCGAGCCCGGACAGCCGGTTCTGGTTCTGGAGCCGGCTGCGTACGTTCCGGATAAGTGATCAGATCCTCCGCCGCGGAGACGGTTTCTGTGTCCTCGACGTAACCCGCCGCCTGTTCCTTGCCCAGCCGCATGCTCGTACCTCCTACGTATGCTGGTGCCCCGGCTGGGTCATCCCCACACCTGGCCAGCCACCGAGACCACGAGATCGAGCTTGCGGCGCTCATCGTCGACCGTGATGAGGTTGCCGAGGGAGCCGGAGGCGAAGCCGCACTGTGGGCTGAGCGCCAGCTGCTCGAGCGGCGCGTAGCGGGCGGCCTCGTCGATGCGGCGCAGCAGGTCGTCGCGGGTCTCCAGCTGGGGGACCTTGGTGGTGACCAGGCCGAGGACCACCGTCGGCCCTGGCGGGACGAAGCGGAGCGGCTCGAAGCCGCCGGCGCGCTCCGTGTCGTACTCGAGCAGGAACCTGTCGACGGGCACCTCAGTGAACAGCCGTTCGGCGACCGGCTCGTAGCCACCCTGCGCCATCCAGGAGCTGCGGTAGTTGCCGCGGCAGATGTGCACGCCCACGGTGAGGTCCCGGTGCTCGCGCTTGACGGCGG